>Ga0208564_1001208_pt1 | contig 22022 bp, 19 predicted proteins | sample AD_UKC073_MetaG_FD_184439 | JGI IMG/M metagenome (GOLD analysis project Ga0208564, IMG submission 184439) | Active sludge microbial communities of municipal wastewater-treating anaerobic digesters from USA - AD_UKC073_MetaG (SPAdes) (version 2) | ecosystem: Engineered > Bioreactor > Anaerobic >... | reverse complement strand
TTTTAGCAGCAGCCCGGCCTGAACTCTTTCGCTTCATTTTAACAAAAACAAATGTGTATAGGCGGGATCCTAACCCCGCCTATAGGTATGCTATATACGTTTTTGGCCAGAGTGTTCCGTTGAGGCTAGGACGTGTTTCAATTCCTCTTAGGTAGGCTGGAGACGGCCTACTTTTCGCTTGTATGTGTAGGCCTAAAAAGTTTCAATTCCTCTTAGGTAGGCTGGAGACCATCTCTCTTCCCTGTCCATTTTCCTCTTTGCCACTCGTTTCAATTCCTCTTAGGTAGGCTGGAGACTTGTTATGGTGGCCTACTTTTCGCTTGTATAGGGGGTTTCAATTCCTCTTAGGTAGGCTGGAGACCAAGACGCTCAATTTGCCTGGGCCGTCGCCAAGTGGGTTTCAATTCCTCTTAGGTAGGCTGGAGACTCTCCAGTCGTGTCCCTTCGGACAGCCGCTTTTGGGGTTTCAATTCCTCTTAGGTAGGCTGGAGACTAAGACAGCTGGCCCTGCTTGAGCCAGGCATACTTAGTTTCAATTCCTCTTAGGTAGGCTGGAGACGGTAAGGGTTGATGCTCGCGGGCTGGAAGTGGTTGGGTTTCAATTCCTCTTAGGTAGGCTGGAGACGACGGCAACTTTGCTGGACAAGCTGTTTGAGGGAGGGTTTCAATTCCTCTTAGGTAGGCTGGAGACGGTTGCTGCCATTACCGCTGAGATTAATCCGAATACGTTTCAATTCCTCTTAGGTAGGCTGGAGACGTATACAGGGAGCTTCGGGACGAGCTCGATGGCTATGGTTTCAATTCCTCTTAGGTAGGCTGGAGACTGAATATGCAAAAGATGATTACTTCATGTTCGGCATTAGAGTTTCAATTCCTCTTAGGTAGGCTGGAGACTAAAGAACTTGGCCTTAACCGCCGGGCTACTAAAAAGTTTCAATTCCTCTTAGGTAGGCTGGAGACCTGGTGTGCCATCCGCTCTAAGGCAAGCACTGTCTCCAGTTTCAATTCCTCTTAGGTAGGCTGGAGACGTACGGTATTGGCCAGGGTGTAGGCGTCCTGCTGCGTTTCAATTCCTCTTAGGTAGGCTGGAGACGTCGGCTGAGAATACCCCGTACTCTCCCAGGTCGGCGTTTCAATTCCTCTTAGGTAGGCTGGAGACGCCAAACGGAATTTACCCTGGACATAATATTAGGGAGTTTCAATTCCTCTTAGGTAGGCTGGAGACCACATTTATCCCCCTTACCTTGTTTGCCATTCTCTGTTTCAATTCCTCTTAGGTAGGCTGGAGACACGCAGCGAGTAGGCTACATGAAAACGCAAAGAAGTTTCAATTCCTCTTAGGTAGGCTGGAGACGGATTACGTCCAGGGTAAGGTCTGCTTGACTCTTCCCGTTTCAATTCCTCTTAGGTAGGCTGGAGACATCTTTTGGGGATGAAAACAGCTTTAGGAGAATGTCGTTTCAATTCCTCTTAGGTAGGCTGGAGACGCTGGCCGAAGCGGAGGTGCTGACCGGCCAACTGAGGTTTCAATTCCTCTTAGGTAGGCTGGAGACGACGTTTGAACAAGTTACCTGCAGGGAAGTTGCTGTTTCAATTCCTCTTAGGTAGGCTGGAGACGGCCGGAAGCGGAATTAAGATGGGTAGAACTAAAGGGTTTCAATTCCTCTTAGGTAGGCTGGAGACGTGCCTGCCCCTGGATTTGAACGCGTCCCGCCTGCGTTTCAATTCCTCTTAGGTAGGCTGGAGACCAATCAAGTAGTCGTAAAACTCGTTCGGGGTGTAGGGTTTCAATTCCTCTTAGGTAGGCTGGAGACCCTACGTTAGGGCTGCCTACCTGATCGAGCTGACGGGGTTTCAATTCCTCTTAGGTAGGCTGGAGACGCTTTTTCTTTAACCCCAGGGCTTTTACGATACCCAGGTTTCAATTCCTCTTAGGTAGGCTGGAGACGTATCCTCGGTTAGAATTGCTATGTTGATATTTTCGTGTTTCAATTCCTCTTAGGTAGGCTGGAGACGGCTAAAAAACTTGACAATGGGAATTTCTACTTTAGTTTCAATTCCTCTTAGGTAGGCTGGAGACAAAACCACCACAGGATTAGGACTGAATATGACGGAGTTTCAATTCCTCTTAGGTAGGCTGGAGACGGGCGAGATTCTTTGAGCATGCTGACCGGCATAAAGGTTTCAATTCCTCTTAGGTAGGCTGGAGACCGCGGTTGCAGCTAGGAAGCCCCGTTTCGTAATCTCGTTTCAATTCCTCTTAGGTAGGCTGGAGACTTTTTTTTACCTATTTCCTTTGTGCGCGCTTGTGTGCGGTTTCAATTCCTCTTAGGTAGGCTGGAGACCATATGAAGACGACGACCAGGTAGTGGAACTCCTGGTGTTTCAATTCCTCTTAGGTAGGCTGGAGACCTTGCCGTGCAAAGCAAAAAATATGCTTGGACCTGGGTTTCAATTCCTCTTAGGTAGGCTGGAGACGACGCAGGGTCTCCTCCACGAAGGCCTCCAGTACCGTTTCAATTCCTCTTAGGTAGGCTGGAGACCCGGAGGGATGGGATGCGGATCCGCTGTTAGAGGTGTTTCAATTCCTCTTAGGTAGGCTGGAGACAAAACAAGTCCGGGACATACACGGCGACGGTTTACGTGTTTCAATTCCTCTTAGGTAGGCTGGAGACAAACCAAAAACTTAACGGCTACCTGCATTTCACATTGTTTCAATTCCTCTTAGGTAGGCTGGAGACAGAACTTCGCGACATCACGAAAGAACTTCTACAGGGTTTCAATTCCTCTTAGGTAGGCTGGAGACCCACAGCCTCCGGCATACTTACGCAACCCGTTTGCTGTTTCAATTCCTCTTAGGTAGGCTGGAGACCTTACACTGCAGGGGCAAATCCTGCGTGAAGACCCGGGTTTCAATTCCTCTTAGGTAGGCTGGAGACTACAGGAGCTCTTGCGCCATGAAGAAATGTCCACCAGTTTCAATTCCTCTTAGGTAGGCTGGAGACCACGATTTACCGGGATCTAAGACTCATTCAACAGGGTTTCAATTCCTCTTAGGTAGGCTGGAGACCACGATTTACCGGGATCTAAGACTCATTCAACAGGGTTTCAATTCCTCTTAGGTAGGCTGGAGACGGACAGCCGGTCGGCGGAAGTAGCGCTGGCATACCTGTGTTTCAATTCCTCTTAGGTAGGCTGGAGACTAGACCCCCGAGCGGGACCAATTATTGTGCTCGATTGTTTCAATTCCTCTTAGGTAGGCTGGAGACTGCTTGCCCTGATGCGAAGCGTTACAGCGTCAGGGTTTCAATTCCTCTTAGGTAGGCTGGAGACCCTGGGCGAGATCCTCGGCGACATCGCTGCGGATCTGTTTCAATTCCTCTTAGGTAGGCTGGAGACGGAGCCTGCACTGAGTACCGGGCGGTTCGATTCCCCGTTTCAATTCCTCTTAGGTAGGCTGGAGACGGGCGGGGAGCTCCCCTTAAGTTCCTCAAAAGTTCCCGTTTCAATTCCTCTTAGGTAGGCTGGAGACGAAAAGGAAATAAGCAGGTACTTTGACCGCCTTGCTGTTTCAATTCCTCTTAGGTAGGCTGGAGACAGGGCTATCCCAACAGGGAGAGGCTGCATGTGCTGGTTTCAATTCCTCTTAGGTAGGCTGGAGACTGAAGCCTAGCCTTTGTAATTCGCCATGCCAGTTCGGTTTCAATTCCTCTTAGGTAGGCTGGAGACTACGACGAGCAGGTGCGCGCCCTTTCCCTTGCCGCGTTTCAATTCCTCTTAGGTAGGCTGGAGACAGTCTCTCCGCTCGTACCACAAAAAACGCAATAAGTGTTTCAATTCCTCTTAGGTAGGCTGGAGACTTGGAAAACCCTGCGGTTGCTGCGTTTTTTGTGGTAGTTTCAATTCCTCTTAGGTAGGCTGGAGACTATCCTTAGGCCCAAATTTACCCTGACACATATAAAGTTTCAATTCCTCTTAGGTAGGCTGGAGACGACCATAAGCGGGCGGAAGCATACCGCAGAGCTCGAGTTTCAATTCCTCTTAGGTAGGCTGGAGACTCTTTTTTTCTTCCATTGATATCACTCCTTTTTGGTGTTTCAATTCCTCTTAGGTAGGCTGGAGACATTGAGTTGTGGCGTGACGTGCAAGTTTTATTAAGGTTTCAATTCCTCTTAGGTAGGCTGGAGACGTGACTACTCAACCCCAACTCGAAATTAACGAACGGTTTCAATTCCTCTTAGGTAGGCTGGAGACGCAGCTTCCGCACCGTTGTCGTTGTTGACCCGTGGTCGTTTCAATTCCTCTTAGGTAGGCTGGAGACGCCCCAGCGGGGGCGCGGGCGGGCGTTTGGGGCGGTTTCAATTCCTCTTAGGTAGGCTGGAGACCGGACTGTTGCGCCGCCGGACGTGGTAATGCGGATGGGTTTCAATTCCTCTTAGGTAGGCTGGAGACCGGACAGCACCGTCCGGCCTCCCCGCCAAATCTCCGTTTCAATTCCTCTTAGGTAGGCTGGAGACAAGAACTCCGCGACGCGTTTGAACGCCTGCGGAAGCGTTTCAATTCCTCTTAGGTAGGCTGGAGACGCACGTGCTGCATGTAGGCGTCCTGCGTAGCCAGGGGTTTCAATTCCTCTTAGGTAGGCTGGAGACCTGCCGGCGCAGACTTTATGCGGACCGGGGCCAGCGTTTCAATTCCTCTTAGGTAGGCTGGAGACGGCCTCAGCGCCGGCCGCGGTGGTGATGCCTTCGGGTTTCAATTCCTCTTAGGTAGGCTGGAGACCGTACTTCACTATGTTCACCTCCTTCTGTTTTCTGCGTTTCAATTCCTCTTAGGTAGGCTGGAGACCGCGGGCCCGGCTGGATAATTTTCAGGAAGCCCTGTCCGGTTTCAATTCCTCTTAGGTAGGCTGGAGACCCAATATCACGGCTCCCCGTTTTTTGTTGCTACAGCGTTTCAATTCCTCTTAGGTAGGCTGGAGACAGGGAAGTGTTAGGTTGCCTTGCGGTTGCCCGGTTGGTTTCAATTCCTCTTAGGTAGGCTGGAGACCCTAAAACTTGCTAACAAAATTCCCTTCTTCATCGTGTTTCAATTCCTCTTAGGTAGGCTGGAGACGCAACGGGCTACAGGCCCAGCAGTGCACGTTGGCGGTTTCAATTCCTCTTAGGTAGGCTGGAGACGCCGGTGTTATTTGACGAGCCGGGGAAGATGATCAGGTTTCAATTCCTCTTAGGTAGGCTGGAGACCTACCTTCTGGCGCTGACGACTGGAATGAGGCGCGGGTTTCAATTCCTCTTAGGTAGGCTGGAGACAGAGCCTTAAAGAGAGATTCGGGGAGCCAATATCAGTTTCAATTCCTCTTAGGTAGGCTGGAGACCCAGAAAGGGGGTTTGGAAAATGCTGAAAGATGCACGGTTTCAATTCCTCTTAGGTAGGCTGGAGACTTCCCCCACGCGTCCCAGCCAGGCGCGGTATGCCGTTTCAATTCCTCTTAGGTAGGCTGGAGACCCGTTAAATGCCTGCGGGATAAGGCTTTGTTAAATAGTGGTTTGTCCTAATAATTTCATCCCCATATGTCATTATTGCATCACCCGAACGCGCAGAGTGTTGTCCGCCAAGGGCTTTTGTCTCCTGCTTGCTATATTTTAAAGTGTCGTCGATCCCCGGGGGTTTTTGCACTACTGGAGGTCGACGACATATTGTTGCTGTGCCAGGCGTTTTTTTACTTACATCATTAATTCTGCGTTGCAGGATATTTCCCTGCTTTGGATTAAGCCGGCCAGAGTATACACAATTAACATGACAGGCATCTACAGGCGAAAAACGAAATGCTGCAGGTAAGGACATAGCTGCTGAATGACATAGTTTTGTTGTCCATAGGTTATCAATAGTTCTTTAAAACATGAACATTGTTTCATCATCGATACGCTTAAAACCGGTTTCAGAGTCGTAAAAATGCTCCAGCATGTCTCCAGGTATATGCATCGGAGCGCTTGTTTCGTCCAGGCGGCCAGCCAGCAGCTGGGCGGGCACAGAAAGCAGGTAGCTTGAAAAGTCCTTCTTAATAGAGAGAAAAGCCCGCCGGCGTTTCCAGAAATCTTTCTCGTTGACAACAGTGCTTTGATAGATTTGCCAGGTCTCAGCAGCAGTATCGTCAAGTTCAACGAAGACATTGACATAATGAGGTCGGTTTTTAATCAGGGCAAAGTTGGCCACGCCGAGCAGCTCTGACTCGCGGTCGCGGGGGGAAAAACGCCAGTATTGCATTGCCTCCAGCAGCGCTTTGCTTGCCGCGGCCGATTTGGCCTGCCGGATCTCTTCAAAATAGTTCGCAACGGCATCGTAAAAATCTTTCTCTTGAAGGGGTATCTCTTGTCCAAACATCTTCTTCGCCGCATGGGTGTGTATCTTGCCGTAAACATATTGCGCCAGCGTGGCTTCGCCCTTTTCATTGCGGTCCACCAGCTGCCAGACCCGGACCTGGCCGCGGTCGCGGAGAAAGTGACGGTTGCAGCGCCCGGCTGCCTGTACTACCGCGTCTATCGGGCCGAGATCGCGCCATACTTCGTCGAAGTCGAGGTCAACTCCGGCTTCGACCACCTGGGTGGACACAAGGACCGGTTTCTCTCTGCATTTAAGTAACTTCTCTAACTGCTGGAGGCGAGCAGCCCGCTCTCGGGGAGTAATGTTTGTTGATAGATAATAAAGCTCATTTAAGCCCACCTTTTCTTTCAGCAGGCCATAGAAGGCAATTGAACTCTTGATCGTGTTTAAAATTACCAGGTAAGAGCGCTCGGGATGATAGCTTCTCGTAAAAGCTTCGGCCAGCTCTTCTACGGTGAGCGGCTGCGGGTTTGCCGTGACTATGACCCTGTTTAGGGTGGCAAAGCGCTTTCGTAGATGCGCCTCCGGACCAGCCAGCTCCAGGGCTTCTCCTTCTTCAAACCATTCCGGGCGGGTGGCTGTCATCAGCAAAACCCGGGCTCCCAGGTAGTTGCAGGCGCCGCGCAGTGCATTTTCTACCAGGGACCAGTATTCGACAGGGATGTTCTGGACCTCGTCGAGAATTAGAATGGCATTTTGCAGGCGATGAAATTTTTTAAGCATGCGGTTCTCACTGCCGATAAGGGTGTGCAGCAGCTGCACAAAGGTGGTGATGATGATTTCGCTCTGCCAGCTTTCAATGAGCAGGAGAGCCCGGTCCAGGGAGAGGGTTTCCTCTTCATCCCCTGCCCGGTGATAGGCGGTTTCGGCCAGGTGGTGGTGCTTGAGCAGCCAGGCGGAGGGAATAGGGGCGCCGTTCTCTTCAGCCTCGCTGCCGGCTTGCAAGACCTTTTTTGCAACGCGATAGGTTTGGTCCACGATGCTGGTGAAGGGGAGCGCGTAAATAATGCGCGGTTTTTCACTGACTGATCCGCTCATCTTTTCCCTCAAGATAAAGGCGGCGGCAAGGCCGGCCAGGGTCTTGCCGCTGCCGGTAGGGGCGGTGATGGTGAAGAGCTTTTGGGATAGAGGCGCTTCTTTGATGGTCCGGCAGACGGTATTGTAGAGATCTTCACGCATCCGGTCTGCGGCGGTGCGCGGCGGTCCAAATTGATCATCCCGGTATGCTTGGACCGGCTGAGGGGGCAAAAGGGCCCTTTCCGTGTCCTTGAGCCGGGCGGAATGGATCTTGTCGGCATCGATGACTGCAGAGAAAAGAGCGAGCAGGTCGAAATAATCTTGCAGTGCGGCGGAGTCACGCATATTCCTGGTTTGCCGTCTCCGGTGACGGTAAAGGTGGCCGTAAGGATGAATCCAGTTGTCAAAAAAGCGCTCCAGCAGCCTGGGCCAATCTCCATCCAGCCAGGCCGGCACCGGTCTATTGTTCTGTTCAAGCAACCTGGCCGTATGGCGAGCCGCCACCTTTAAGGAGCGTGCCACTGACTCTGCTTTTTGGCGCAGCGCCTCGATCTGCCTTTGCGTTATTTTCAGCCGTTCGCTGTGGACCGGTTCCAGGTGGTCCCAGGAGGGACTGCTCAATTCACGGGGCGGCAGCAGTATCTCTTCGGGATCGGCCAGGTGGCGGTGATGCTGGCAGATGGCTATGAAAAGCGCCAGGGAGGGGAGGGGGGCCATACCGAATTCTTCGGCAAGATGGGCGGCCCAGAGCGCCGATAGAAAGGCGTGCTGCTTCTCCGGGCCGCCGCGCCCGGTGCGCAGGTAGCGCTGAAAGAAGGGGGTATATTTGCCGAAGTCGTGGGCCAGCCCGGCAAGAAGGGCCGCCTCGGTCAACTCCTCGCGCCGCGGGCTGGCCTGCAGGCGCGCCGCAGCACCTGCAGCGGTTTTGGCCAGGTGCGCACTAAGCAGGTAAAAGCGTTTCCCTTCTTTGTGGGCATAGTATGGCATGCGCTATTCCTCCATAAAAACAACTGTGTCTGCTTCCGCACCGCCGAACTTAAAATGATAAGCGTCCGTGCGCAGGCGGGAGGCCAAAGGTTCCCCCTCGGTGTAAATCAGCGTAGCAGGCGGACGCAGGGTCCGCCCTTCACCGAAAGAATGGGGGGCCCGTTCGCGAAAGATACGACTCGGGGTGTTGCCGTTAAGCACCAGCTTCTGCAGCAGAGCGGTGTTCAGAACGGAAGTTAGCGTAACCTGCTGGCCCCGGGGAAGGCGCCGGTATTCGCCGGGTTCAAAGAGACCGTGAAACTCGAACATGGCCGGGCACTCGGTCAGACCGAGGTAAAGGGGGTAATGGCTGCGCCTTTCCCGCAAGCGTCGCGTCGTCTCCGTCAACAGCTCTCTGTCGGGGTGGCTAAAGAAGACGCGAAAACGAAGCCGGGGATGTGCTACCTCGGGCAGCAGCAGCTCCAGCGGGATCTGGGTCCCCGGGACCAGGCCGCACCTTCTTATTACGCCCAGGTCTTCCTTCTTGGTGCGGGTATAGTTGACCGTCTGCATCAGCCGTCTCCCCGGAACCTTGACCGCGACGCCGTAGCGGCCGCGGTCGAGGGTCCCGTAGTAAGAGTCGCGCTCCATCCCCAGTATCGCGGCAATGATTCCCATGAGGACGGTTCGCGGCGGAAAGCCGTAAGTAAGGGAGGAGGAGTTGGTATAGTATTTGCGGAAATGCGCCACCGGGCCGGTTAAATCGAACACGGCCACAGCTTCGATTTCAGCCAATGTTATCAGTCTCCTTCCCAAATGCGCACTCGCTCTTCACCAACCTGTCCGGCCAGCCAGTCCGCCAGGGTGACGGCTTCTCCGGCGGCAGTTGTCTGCAGGGCGGGATCTTGCCAGACCAGGATGTGATCCAGGCGCTCTTTCACTTGCTCCAGGTGCACGGAGATGCCGCCAAGCTCGATGCTGTAATCCCCAATCTCTCGCAATCCGGATGTTTCACTTAACTGCAGATCATCGCGCAGGTCGCCCAAGAAAGTGTCAGCATCCCTAAAGACGAAGCGAGCATAAAGGCGCGGATACTGCCCGATCTTGGAGCGGGTAGCCAGCAAGGGGATGGCGCAGATCATCGCCTCGTCCATCAGTGCAAGGTCTTCTTCGCTGGTTGCGCTTTGCGGGCGGTTGCCGCTGCGCGCGAGCATGCTTTGGGCTCGCCTGGCGCTGACGACGCCGTGAAAGGCGACTAGGGCATAGTAGAGGCGATAGTCCTTGCCGAAAGTGCCCTGGCCGGCTTCTTCCCGCGTGGCGAATTGCGAGGAAATTGTCGAAGAATCCACGGGCTGCACTTTGTTCAGCGAGTAACCCCAGGTGAATTGAACCGGACCTGTTAGGTTGACCGCCTCGCCGCCGCCGCGGCGCTCGCCCTTGATGGGCATGGTCGCGCCAAAGAGGCGCGCATCAAGCAGCTTTTCAAGAAGCTCGGGGAGATCATCCCCGCTGACTTTTTCTTTGCCGAGCACTTCTTGAATCCGGCCCATGGCCTGGACCACGCCTGCAGACTTGGTCACGTAGATGGTGTGCCCCATCTCCTCGAGGTAATCGCGCAGGTAGCGCTTCAGGCGGACATCGGAGACAAGGCAGCGCTCGCGGTCATAGTCCATGCGGGGGCGGTTCTCATCGTCGGGGTCCCCGTTGGGATTGCACATTTTGGCATCATAGAGAAAAAGAATCTCGCTGTTTTTCTCAATTACGCTCATGGTTGGCTAAGCCTCCTTTAAGTTTAGGTTATTCCGCCGCTTCAGTATGGGCGGCTTCTTCAGCAGCGACAGCTTTACTCTGCTTATCAATCCCAGCCTGGTAAGCGGCCCGCGTGGCCCAGGCGTAGCCGGACAAGATATAGAAGACATTCTCTTCCGGTGAGAGCGGCCAGCTGGCCGCATGGGCGTCAAGCAGCTCTTTTGCGGCGGCGTAAATCCTCTCATTATAAATAAAGATGCCGTGCTGGCGCAGCTGATCGACCAGCAGGTTGCTCAGGCGAATCACCCTGGGCCAGTTCATCCCGCTGTAATTGACCTTGTCCAGGACCGGCTTATGTTCGTAGCCGCTGATCCTCTGGGAGCGGCCGACCTGGTGCAGCAGATAGCCCAGCAGGAAGAGGGCGGTATGCGGTTCGCCGTAGCCCATCTCCTGTAGATAGAGCTGCATCTCTTCTTTGAGATATTCACGGCCGCGCATCTTTTCAGCAGCAGCACTCATGAGACTACCTCCTTTCAGGAGTTTTACTCTTTGCAGGAAAGTCAAGAAGAGGTTGGCCTGCAAAAGGCGGCGGGCCAAATTCAGCTCTTCGTAGCCCCTCTCCGGCTGCAAGATGCTGGTTCCCTTGAAATTGCCGGTGAGGTATATTGCGGCCAGGGTAATGAATTCGCGGATAAGCGAATTGTATAAAAGCGGCCGGCGGGCCAGGAGTGACTGGTAGATATGCAGCAGCTTCTTATATTCTTCGCTCTGTCCGCTACGCAGCGGGATTAGCCGGTAGATCGCCGTTAAATCGAGATGCCAGCGGTCCTTACCGAAGAGCTCCCTGGCGCGATTGGCGAGCCTGTGAGCCTCTTTCATAAGATGGCTGATCCAGCTGGGAGCCACGTCGCGAACCAGGGCATGAATGCGCAACTCACTCTGGCTTTTCTGGTAGAAGAGAAAATTAAGCAGGGCCACATTCTCTTCGGGTAGTTCGTCGAGGTAATCGGTCAGTTCAGTTTCCAGCCCGCCAGTTCCACCTATTTTCTGAAGCCAGGCTGCCATGTTTAACATACCATCGACGCGGTCACGATAGTGCCTGGACCAGAATTTTAAATCGGCGCTTTCCAGGGCGACTTCGGTTAAAAAGGCCGGCAGCACCATGAACCGCAGCGGGCCGATCCTGAAGGACATCTGCTGGGGCAGAAATTTTTCTGCCAGGAGCAGCCCGCGATAGCACTCGCCGCAGGCGGTGAAGTTGCGCGAGAAATCGCTTAAACCCGAGGCGAAGCCCAGCTTATCGTTAATGTAGTATTTAAGGAAATCAAGGGTGGCGAAATTGTCGGTGACCGGCCGCCCCGTAGCGCCGCATATGGTGCAGACCATGCCGACAGCGCCACTGTCCTTCTCGCGGGCTTTCTCTTCCAGGTAGGGCGGTTCCTTGCTGTATAGAATAGCCTGGTCATAGGCCTGGTCTAAGGCCAGCGGGCGTCCATTGTAGGCCAGCGTCCAGAGAGCGACCTGTGAGGCTTTTAACTCCAATTCCGCCAGCAGCTTTTTTTTCAAGGCTGCCGTAACATCGGCCACGACATCTTTTGCTTTGCCATTCCTGGTTTTCCAACTCCCATCTATAAAGCCTGCTTCGGCGAGATTTAACTTTTCCACATTCAGAACAGGAATGTTATTTGGCAGGCGGCGATAGAAGCATTCCAGAATCCGGGATAGCTCTTTGTACAAAGAGCTGTCATCAAAGCTTGCCTCTTCCAGCTGGTCCAGGAGGTTGAGTACGTTTGTGCCGACCAGGTATTCGAGCTTATCCGTGGTCAAGTAAGTTTGAGGGCGGTTACCGACTACATTGCCGATCCAGCGGAAGCGGGTGCAGGTATCGTCGTCAATCTCGATGGGCTTTGCAGCCAGCTGCGGCTCACCCGAATCGTCGCGCAGATCGAGCTGGACCAGGTAGACCGTCTCATCCCGCGGCTGGCGGACAGGCTTTGTCAGAATGGCCAGGGGATCTTCCTCCATTGAAAGGGCTTTGCCATACCCGGCAATAGCTTCCAGCAATTTTTACACCTCCTTTTTCGTGTTTCGTAATAGACACATTATGCTGCTATGTTACAAAAGAAATTAGCTGGAAAACAGGCTACAGGGTACTCTTTTATTTGGTATAAAAATACTATATTTAAAAGCGGCAGTTATCAGGAAAAATATCAATTAAACCTAAGCTTTTCCGTTCATCTAAAATAATAAAATTATTGTTTCATTTCAAGGTAGCGCAGAGAGTTGTGCATGTATTCTATTAAATTCTTGGATAGTCAGGATCTTCAGCTTGCTTTTTAAGAATCTCTCCAATTTTGGGAAGTTCTTTCCCCGTAACCACAACAATTTTACGTTGCTTGGCCTGATCTAAAAAACTTTTTGCATTATTGGGAAGCATCCTATCTGTTATAAACACACGTGAGCAAAAGTTACCTCCAATAAGGCTACTAATCGCACTGAGTTCATCTAAATGCTTCGTATTAAAAGAATCTCTACCGGTTTTACATGAGCAATGAATTAACTGGGCTCTGTAGATACAGGCAAGATCAATTTCTTTTTTAGCTCCTTCCATTGGTATTTCCAAACCTATAGCAATATCATCGAAAAATGGTTCTGTAGCTTGCTCTTGCAGTTTTTTCACTTCATGCCAAACAAAAATTTCCAACCAGTCACCCTTGAAAAAATTCCAATCTTCGTTTGAACGAATTATAAAGTGTCTATTGTCTTTGCTGTAATCAACTATTCCAAGATCAGCTAAAAGTGTTGCCAGGTTGATATCTATCTCACTACTAATAGAAACTTTACGAGGACCATTGCCTTCAGTATTTCTTATGCGTTGCAGGAAGCCAAGATATTTTCCACATCCTGACGCCAAGACGTTTGCAGCCTCAGCAGCAGCCTTTTGAGAAAAAGTAAGCCTGTTAAAAATATCTTCATCTTTCTTATATTTATATTTTGGCTTTCTCCCATACGCCATCAGATATTGCTCTATGCTTATTCTTATCGGCATCTCTTCTACTTCTTTACCTTTAAGCCATATTATCCGACCTTTGGCTGTATCAACGTAAAAAGTTTTGATATCTTCATGGCGAGCCACTTCATAAGCCGCAAATGCCATAACCTTACTGCTGCAGGTGAGGTTAAAAGAAACCCTTGCATTAGGGTAATCACTCAAAATGCGTTCTAGGGCAGCTATGTTTGCTTGATAATCATTGGCATCAATATCCGGAAGTTGACTTTTATCCGGTAAAACTAACCCTTCCATTTTTGCAAGTGTTTCATAGAGATTATCCAACGCATTTTTATCGTCCTTTGATACGAGGAAGTGCACTCTGTCTGGACGCAATAGCATTACTCCAAGAAAATTTGGAATTTGTCTTCCTCCAACAAGAAGTATTTGTAACGTTTCCAAAATCTAATCCTCCTTAGACTTAAACAAATTGTTATAAGCTCCTTCGGTTCAAATGCTACTTTAGATATTTATCTAAATTAATTGGTTAATTTCTCTTGTTCCTCCATTAAGCAGCACCCGTAGCCCTGCGGATTTTTTGCTCCCAGCCCGGCGGTGAGGGCGATCTGCAGCAGGGCAGGGTCACCTTGCAGTTCATATGTGCCCATCCATCCCTTTATGGTAAAGCCCTTGTAGCTCGTAATCTTATGATCCGCGTCGGTTACCCGAATTGGTTTTATCGAAAATAATTCTGAAAGCGGGGGACCTCCATGAATCAGGTAGTGTTTTTTAATTAGGTTTGCACTGATTAGCTCGACAAATCTGGGCTCGAACGGGGAGTAGTAGTAGGTGTACTTGCGGCCATTAACGGAGGGCAGGGTGCTGTAAACGGCCATCGGTGAAAGCATGCGCACCTGAATACGGTCCGTCTCAACACGGGGTTGCGCTGTGGCAATTTCTTTCACGGTGAGCCAGGCCGGCCCAATGCGAACCCGGCCCTGGCGCAGAAAGCCGGTTCCCAGTTCCTGCATAATAAAGGGGATGGGCGAGCAGATGACCAGTTGCAGGGGCGGGACCAGTGTTAGTTTCTTATTGGCTCGATCCATGTGTGATTTTTCCCCCATCAGCCGGGAAAATGTGAAGAGCTTAAACCGCCTCTTTTCCAGCTGGAAACCGTGCTCATGCAGGTATCGGCTGAGTAGCGGGTTCTCTATGCCGCGATAGATCATCCCCTGGACAAGATGGCCGTAGTGTACCGGCAGCTCCACCGGCCCCGGCGCGGTAAAGGTTAAAGTTAACTGCATTTTAACACCCCTGGCATTATTCCAATAATAATCCTGCGGTTAATGCACATTACCCCCCAAGGATTTACGGATGGCCTCAATTATGGGCGCATTTTTTTTGTTTGGCTTATCCCATTGTCCTTCGCGATGCACTTGGTACCAATTTTTTAGCAACTGGGCAATCCTTTGCTGATCTGCTGAAGAAGTATCATCCGCCTGCATTTTGATCAACCACTTGGTTTTCAAGATGTTTAAGAACTTTTCGGGATCGGCATCATATTGATCCTTGATCATCTCTTCGGCAATGGGGCCGGATAAATGTGCCGGAATTGAGGATACCTCTTCCTCTTTCTGCTCTTCTTTGCGCTGAATTAGGGCCGTTCTCAGCTTGTTTTCTTCCTGCTCGCAGCGTTCAAAGCGTCCATAACCGACAGCAGTTTTGGCCCCGGCGCCTAAGTTTTGCAGGGCCTGATCAAGCCATTGTAAGACCTTTTCCAGGTCGGACTGGTTCTCCTCTGCGATATCTATTTCCCGGGGGGCCAGGGCAAAGAGAAACACCTGCTGTGCATCGACCGTCAAGAATGGAATGGGGTTGGGATCTTGCCAGTCGCCTGGCGCTTCGCTTCCACTGTAATATTTTTGATAGTGGGGTGTCATTACGTCAGCAGCCAGCTGGATGGGAGCAACGGGTAGAGCATCAAAGAAAATGATGCTGCCGGCGCCAGTGGGGCTCTCATTATTGCCCATTTCCTGCGAACCGAATATGCGGTTTATGTCATCTTTGGAATGCTCCAACCATTGTTCAACCCAGGCCCTGACCAGCCCTTTGAACGATGACCCGGGAAGATAGGGAACTCCCAGGGTGTGGTGCCAGGTCATCCCGTTTTCAATGGGATGGTTCAACCCCAGGCCGGTGGCAAAGCGCCAGGTAGTCCTGTAGCAGCGGAATTCTCCAGCCCTATCTTCAATTAGATTAATGAGGCGTTCTACTGCTTCAGATAGAAGGCTTCTGCTGCCTACCGGACGCTCGCTGATAGATTTTATCCACTGCATTTTGCCCCCTTCTTTATCTTTTTTCCCTTCTGTAATTTTCCAGTCCTTATCCCAGTGAATAAAAAACTTGTTAAATCTAAGCCCGGCATTGCCTTGATGGCTCTGCTTTATGAGGGGTTCACTTTTATGACTTTCAGATTGATAAAGTGGTAGGCGCACGTTTTTCCCCCCTTGCTAGTCAGTTTTTATGAATGCAACCGCGAATTTTTTATACCATTCCAGGTATGACAGCGCCTCTGCCTGCGCGTGCAGGTAGCTGTCGCGATCGCCTTCAGTAATGGCAGTGATCAAATCTTTACAGCCCTTGTAGGGGGCCATGGTGCTGTCCCGGCAAAGCCAGTCCTTCAAGGCAGCATAGATGGCTCCATGAGGTTCTTCCTGATTTCCTTTAGCCTGGGCCAGAAGGGTGGCCATGGCCTGTCCCAGGCCGTTGATGAGAATGGAAGCCGGGGCGCTTTCGGCATAGGACACGAATTTTTTCCTTTCTTCTTTGTCCTTGTACTTCTCATCAGCGTCTTTAATCCTTTTAAGGGCATGTTCGGCTCGTTTCTGTTGTAAAGTTTGCTTTGATTTTTTCATCTGTTTTCACCCCCGCCATCGATACAGCTTATCGCACACCATCCCTGGCCCACTGTTTCGTTGCCCCCAACCTGCAGGTAGGGATGTTGCTTGAACATTTGAACTAAAGAGTTCAGGGTCCCCTCTTCGCCGGGGCGGGCAAAAAGAAGGGTATAAAAGAGGCTATCGGGCGGTATAGTTTCTTCGTACCAAAGGTTTTGGCTTATTTTATTGTTATCCAGTTGATTCCGCGCGTTTATCGCCAGGGAGTACGTTGCAAAAAAATTAAATTCTTTATCATTTACGATGACGAGGTTATCAGCCAGGCGCTCTTTTACCGAATCGTGCTTGATCAGCGATTTGATTTCCTCGGCAAAGGATTCCAGCTTTGCACCAGCTTCTATTTCTAATTGGATGTCTTCGATATAGAGTCTTCCTTTTCCAACAGCGAGGGCTTTGCCATCCTCCAAGTTGCGTAAAGGTTGAAGATCAAATGACACGCCCGTTAAGCCGGCCAACTCGCAGTCGCGCTGGAAACGCTCCAGGAGATAAGGGCAGGTGACCCACTTGTAATGGCTGTTCAGGGAGCGCACCGGCAGCAACAGGAGGCGGCCGTCGGTGACGGCAACGGCGCCGGCCTGATTTTGAGTGCCAAATACTTGATTGAGATCTAAGTCTATTTTGTTACGCGTCAGATACTGTTCAGCGGTATCCTTCAGCGCGCCTTTCAGGCTGGAGCCAACTATTACCGGGTAATTGGTGGTTTTCTCGCGGGCGACCGGCAAATCGACGGTACCGCTAACCTGCCCGGTTCCGGGATGCAAACTGGTTTCCGCCAGCATTCCCATAATGACACTGGTCATATTTAATCAACCTCCCATTTACCAATTAATACTTGCCCGTAACCATAAGAGTAAGCTTCTTTGTCCCCAATATGGCTTCCATGCAGGGCTTCGATATTTCCTATATCCTCCGCCGAGGCCTCGAAAAACCAGGTGCTGCCGGGAGGCAGGAAAGGCTGCAGCGGGCGGGGCACCTGTTTTTCCAGATCCCAGCCGCCATAGAGATGAGGCTTTCCAATACAGGCGCTGACACAATTGCCGGGAGCCTTTTCGGGCCCCTCCAGTATGAGCTTCTTAAGCTGCTCCCTGCTGGTAGAGGAAGCAGGAGTGATTAGGGAGATAGTATAGCGCACCAAGCCATCTTCCGCCGGCTCGAGCTTGGGGAGCTCGGGGAGCGATCTTTGGTAATCGTCAGTGGTAATTAGGTTTATTTTCACCGCTGCCAGGCGTCCTTCACCGCCCAGGGGAAGGATCTGCTTCTGCAACGTAGGCCAATCGCCGGGGAGCCCGTCGACGATGACTCTTATCTTCAGGTGGTAGTCCGGCCGGATATGGACGATTCGGTAAAGGTTGTGATCTTCAGCGGTGCGAGTTGCAGCATCACGTTTAAGACCGATCCTCGCCTCTTCGTGCCATAACTTATCTTGGAAGAAAGCTTCATTTTTCGGTATGGGCTCTCCTTTTGCGACGGTGCTGTAGCCTTTCCGGGTAAGGTAGAGATTTTCCGGGGGGTAGGCTCCGTCCAGCTTTTCTTTTTTCTGGGGCAGGCGCACGTCCTGACCGAGGTCACAGTTATATTTTCCGCCGGGAACAAGGCGGGTGCTTTTTATCTCCCAGTTCGATGCAGAATCGGTTTCCATTTTTTTAATCAGGACGCTCAGCGGCGCTGGAAAAAGAGGCTTTTCATCCCACAATAGGTACGGCCCTCGCAGGGATAACATTCCCAGGCTGTCAGCATCCCCAAGCCCATCAGGCAACTTGCTTTTTTGAAGGGGGCGCCACCCCCGGGCTGTCGCCAGGGCAGTGCGGATGGCCCCCTGGAGCGTGCGCATGGGTGGGGGAAAATGGCTGATGATACGGTTATATCCACCTTCCCCGGCGTGAAAAGGCTGCCCGGAGCGAAAGAAACCGGTGTCGAGCAAGCTAAAATCCCAGCTCTGTAAAATCATTTTTACACCCCTTTCTCGACCAGGAATTTAACCAGGAATATGCTATTCAGGTATAGTCTTTTGTGGTCATATTGAACTACCCCTTCGGAATCTCTCCAGGCACGGCGGCATAGTTCGAGCAGCTTGCTCATTCTAGCCTCGGCTTCTTCACGGGTGGGCTTTGCTCCGCTCTTCATATACTCGGCAATGAGAATTCCCTTGAGAAGCGATTCCTCTTCGTTATTGCCAAGACCTGGGGGAACAATTTCCTCGTCAGAAAATATGGCGAGCCGGGTTTGAAGATTGTAGAAGAAGGTGTTGCTAAATTCGCCGGTCTCATTCCCCTTATCAAATCCTTTGCGGAAGCTTTTAACAAAATCATCAATCTTGTTCTCTTTCCCATCTGCGTATATAAAGCTGTCCCACGGTGCCGTCCAGGTGAGCACTTTGCCGGCGCCTTTCCAGACGGTGATGGCGAGGCTGTCCCGGCCGGTTTTCTCTTTGGCTACACTTGAAAGCAGCTGTTGTGCTTCAAGGTATACTTCGGTGAGCGGGGTATTGTAATGAGCATAGACAATGGCGCCGGATATGGTGAACTGGTGAAGATTTTTAGCAGAAAACGCTTCTAAATATGCAGAACGCAGCTTAATTGCAGTAGCCAGCGCGTCTTCTAGGGGCATCAAGGCAAGGACGTCGTCCCCGCCGGCAAAAACGGTAACTCCATTGCCGTCTTTAACAAGTTCGGGAACTTGAAGACTGAAATAGTTTAATGCACTGCTGATATTTCCTGCTTTATCTGCGTGCTTTTGCAAGAGGGCGCCGAGCCAGTCTCCGTCCATCAGCAGCATGGCATAGAAAGGTGAGGGAGGTTCAGGGAACTCTTTAAGTTTGTTAATTAGCTCCTTTCTTAATTCTTCAGTATGCGGGGCTGGCGCTGATGGCTTGTCCCAAAGGTTGGGGTTCTCAAGGGCTGCTTTAAAGAAACAGTTGCCCTCAAGGGCTGCAAATTCACGGGCCTGTGGGCGATTGGCTAGTTCATCTTCAAGAACCGGAAAGAGTTCCGTGTTTTCGCGCCCTTTGACTTCAGGCAGGGAGGAGGCCATGATGGCAAAGTCACGTGCTTCTTCTGATTTATTCTTAACAACTTCACCGATCCAGTTAATTGCCGCGAGGTAGGGAGTGGATGGATAGTTGACGGGCACCTTGCAAGGTATTAGCTCTGAAAGAAGGTGGGGGAAGAGCCGTTTAACCAGGGCGATGGCGCAGAGCCGTTCGTTTTCTTCCAGGTCATAATAAATGCCAGCCTGTTTTTGCTGCCGCATAGCATTCCAGAATTCATCCTGTTTTTCTGGTTCATGATTGCGCAGGTAACCGGAAAGCTCCTGGAGGTTCCCGAAAAGGGTGCACTTGTCTCCCTCCTCGATAGAAGGAATATGGCTGCGCCAGTTTTTACGCAGATCCAGGACAGCAGGGTCTTCCCCTAAGATCCAGTTAATCTCCCAATAATTATTTATTTGTCTTCGCCAGATCTCTTCCGTGGAGCGTCCCAAGGCAGATGGCCCGGCAAGATAGCGGTCCCAGATAATTTGAGCCAATTCGGACCACTTTTCTTCAATAGCCTTTACACATAGAGCCGGATCGAAATTGACGGAAATCTCTGCCCGGAAACGGTTTGGCAAAGTAGCTGTGATAATATCGATGCGATCTTGACTGGCTGTCTGCTGCCCCTTTCTGCTTTCGACGATCGCCCGCAAGAGGGGGTCAGAAATATTTTCCTTACTTTTTGCAGCTGCGGGTAGGATTAACTTCCCCTTATTTTCTAGAATCACCGCCATGGCCTGTCCGGCCAGGTAAGAGAGTAAAAAGGAACCCGCCCAAAAGTCGCGCGTCTTTCGCGCACGGGCGATAAAGCCCTGCACCGGTCCAATGGAGAAGTTTAAAATATTCATATTGCTCATGGCCAGACCACCACCTTGCTTTGACTAAATGCCGGGCGATTCATGAAATTGACGATATGGCTACAATAAACGTTTAAATTTACGGTTTGAAATTGTTCATCGATAGAGGACTTACTAAACGTGAGGCTAACTAAAAGTTGGTTCATCCACATATCGCCTCCGTGAACTTATTCTGGCTATTCTTTTCGTCAGGGATAATGTTCAGAGTCGTAACGATGGGCCAGTATTTACCATCAAATTTTAAAACAGAAACAAAAACCGGAGAAGCCAAACGTCCATCTCTTACTTTTCCAAGGGCATCAGAACCTGAGGGATTATACTTGGAAGAGGCCTTCCCAATTGTTATAAGGAGCTCTTGGTAAGATGCATACGATTTCTGGCCTATTGATACTTTTTTGATGCTTGGATAATCGGTTGGTGAAGGGAATGGGCTCGTAATAACATTGTCTGTTACATCAAGCAAAAAAGCTTTATTTCCATAGATTCTATTGAGCTTGTTACCAATCAGTTCTAAACTAGGTTCCAGTCCCTCTATTGCTACACTGCCAAACCCTCGCCGGCTCCGGTTGCCAAAGCCTCCTAAAAGGCAAGTGATTTCAAATAAATCTCCAATCCAATCAGGCGCTTTTCGTTTTTTATTATCTGCTGTTTTATGTGCCCTGGTTACAAGGGAGATTTCAAATTTTTCTCCAGGCGAAAAGCCCGTTTTTTTAAATCCTTTTATGCCCGTATGATGAGGTAGGGGTTGATAATTTGAACTCTCAACCACACTGGGCCTTGTTAAAATAGAAAAAGTACTTTGTCCTTCTTTTTTATCAATTCCTCCAAAAATTTCTCCTTCTTTTTTCTTCAACTCTCTAACTTCCAAATTTCCGTTAATTGCTCTCCACCAGAATCGCATTATTCCTTTAAATGAAGAAGGACGTAGTTCAGGCGTTTTTCTATCAGCCCCATAGAGAAACATGGGGGTAAGAACAACACATGTGTATGTTGTTTTATACATTTATTTCCCACCTCTTTCCTAAAGTAACGTTAGTGTTTGCCTGTTATCGTTTCTCCCTCGCTCGATCGCGCATGGCCTGAAGGTTTATAATTTCGGTGGTTTCAAAGCGGGGTGCGATCCCTTCGGCGACCGGGCGCAGCCGCAGAATTGAGGGAAAGTAGCCAGTCCTGCCGTGCAGCTGGGCCAGCATGGCCGCGGCACTGTAATTCAGGGAAGGTAAATTGATCAGCAACGGCCTGGTTTGCCAATCCTGCGATGTCAGCCCGGTGCGATCCAACATTGCCTCGACCTGCTGCTCGATGGGCTTGGCGGGGTCGATCTGGCTGTCGATATCGATCACTTCGGTGATATTTTCTCCGGCAAGCTCCTCGATTTTAGCTAGTTGAGCGTCGGTAAGCGGATGGGCAAAGTTAAGAATCTGCATGTTCAATCTCCTTTGGTTCCATCATTGTAAAATAGGGTGCGAAGCGGGCAATCAAGACACTGCGGTCCACGTTGTATTCGGGAAAGCCCAGCCATTCGCGCAGCTTCTCATAAACGTTGCGCAGCTGGTTGGCCACGGTCTGCTCTTGCTTCTCCAGCCGGGCGGCGATGGTTGCATTGTCGAAACCGCGGCAGGCCAGTTTGGTGACCCGGCGCTCGGCGGGAGTCAGCCAGTGCTTAATAAATTCCCCCTGCCGTTTTTCTTCTGCCCGCTTCGTTAGCCGGTGATACCAGGCCAGCATCTCCCGGGGGTCGTCGAGCTCGGTCACAGCCTGCATCAGGGTGCCGGCTTCCTGCCAGCGCAGGACCGGAACCGGGATCAACCGGGTCTGCACCCTGCCGTTGGCGTGCAGATGGCGGCCGGCGCCCGGTTCCCATCCCTCTGTAATCAGGTACCAAACCCGGTCGTCAGGGCCAAACAGAAGCTGTGCTACGGTCATGGCCATTACTCCCATCACCTTTCGTCCGCCGGAGATGCAAAGATGAATGGGACGTTCCTTTTGACGGATCTGGCGTATTTCAGTATAGAGCGTCCGCAACAAGCCTCGCAGTTCCTCTTCACTCTGAAAATCTCTCACCGGGCCATGGGTAG
>Ga0208564_1001202_pt1 | contig 22050 bp, 17 predicted proteins | sample AD_UKC073_MetaG_FD_184439 | JGI IMG/M metagenome (GOLD analysis project Ga0208564, IMG submission 184439) | Active sludge microbial communities of municipal wastewater-treating anaerobic digesters from USA - AD_UKC073_MetaG (SPAdes) (version 2) | ecosystem: Engineered > Bioreactor > Anaerobic >... | reverse complement strand
CGTTCCTGTTCGGAGAACTTCCGTCCCAAGCTGCGATGGAGCGAGACGTATCTGGAAATGTGCATGTTCAGCATGACGGTTCTCCCGGCCATGGCTGCGCGATCTTCATGAGCATCGGCAGATCGACCTTGGCGTAGATGGCAGTGGTCTCAGGCGAGCTGTGACGCAGGATGGTCCCAACGGACTCCAGGCCTGCGCCCGCGCGCAGCAGGTTGGTGGCAAGCGAATGCCGGAATATGTGCGACCCGGTCGGCACCCCTTCGATCCCACCGCGGTCGCGCGTTCGAGCGACGATGCCCGCGATCTCGGCGGACGAGCGGAATGGCCGAAACGGTGCTTGTGCACGCAGGAACAGATGCTCTTCGGCGGCCTCCGGGCGGGCTGCCGCAAGATATGCCAAGATCGCGTCGCCGACATCCTGCGGCAATGGCAGACGGTCCGGTCGACGCGTCTTGCCCTTGACCGTCAGGTGGCCGGACCGCCAGTCGATGTCGTCGAGACGCATGTCCTGAACATCGGCAGCCCTCAGGCCGAGCCTGGCGAGCAGGAGAATGATGGCCTTGTCCCGGACTTCTACCGGACGATCTGTCGGGCAGGCCGCAATGATCCTCTCGATCGTTGCCGGGTCGACGTGGCGCGGCAGCGTCGAAAGGCGGTAGCGCTGCACTGATGGAACTGCATGCAACAATGCAGGCCGGCACTCGCCACGCACGACCAGAAACCGGATGTAGCTCCTCATTATCGTGACGAGCAGCGATGCCGAGCCCGGCGTCTCCTTGCTTCGTCGTTGAAATGCGCTCCTGAGTCCGGCGGCATCCCATTGCGAAGGCTCGCCCAGCATCGGCATGAGCCGTCTGATATCGGTCCGGTAGCGCCGGATCGTCTCATCGGTGGCGCCGCGATGTTGCTTGAGCCACGTGAGGTAAGCCGACATGTGCGGGTCATCGTCAGCCACCGGTTCAACCGATGGGATGACATCGCGGCCTCGCAGGAACTCGACGAAGTGCCGTGCGCATCGCCGCCGCCGCTTCGTGCCCGTGGCGACCAGCTTGCCGCGCTTGCGCCATACCGGGCATCGGCAATCATGCGCAGCGTACTGGTCGATGATCGTGTCGTCGATATCGATCCATTGGCGTCGCGTAATGCGAAGCCAGGCCATGAAATGCTCGGCCTCGGACCGATAGGCCTGCGCGGGTCCCTCGGCGAGTTGCAGGCGGCCGATCGCATCGGAATAGTCGGCGAGGTGCCGTGGCAGATCGTCGATCCCGTCGTCGACTTCGACGTAGCCTTGATCTTCGAGGAACCGGACGAAGCGCCTGACCCTTGCTGCTTGGTCAGCCTTGTAGTGCGCTTGCTGCGCCGAATACCGGTGGCACCGGCACCGATGCTTCTCGAACCGCCGGACAGCCTGATCGTCAATCGTGCGGATCGCGGTCCTATGCCGTTCCAGCCAATGCAGGAAATGGCGGACCGCCGCGCCATACAGAACCGCACAGCCTGACTTCTCGTCGAGGGACAGAGAGGAGAGAAATGCGGCGAGAAGAGCGCCGTGACTGGGCGAATCTTCGACCCGGAGCGGGGCAGTCCGCAACGGCAGTGATGATCGTGTTCGCATGTTGGCTCCTTCGACTTGCTGAGGTCGACGGAACCGTAGTTATCTGGAGTGAAATCATGGAAAACCGAAGGAAACCTGCGCCTACCGCCGCCACGCTCGACATAAACTGCGACTGCAAAGAATATGTTTAATGTTGAGCTCAACATTACACGTATTCCCGCGGGGAGAGGTCGATCTCCAGAGCTTCGCGTTCCTCGTTCGATAGGTCCGCAAGTCGGCGGTCGAGCATGGCTTCTGCCGTCGAGACCAGCTGGACGACAACAGCTTGCCCATCGGCAATCGCCATATCGATCGCGGGCAGCAGGCTGGGGAGCTTCATCGAGAGAAGCAGCTGCGCGAAGAAGCGCTGCTTGGTTCCCTCGAAGACCGACAGGGCTGCCGACTTGGCACCCGAGTTGAGCGTTCCGCCGGTCTCGCTGTCGACGATCCGCGTGGCTTCCAGCGCTTCGCGCAGGTTGGCATGGATGATCGCCCAGGCATCAGCATAGGCATCGTAGACCACGATCTGATCCTCGGTCAGGCAATGCTCGAGGATCTCATACTCAACACCGGCGAACGAAAGCGCCCGGGCTGTGTAGAGGCCGAGCGATTTGAGATCCCGCGCGACCAGTTCCATCGCCGCAATTCCGCCACCCCGAATATCGGCGACGAAGGCCTCGCGATTGGCAAAGGCGGTCTCCGGACCCCAGAGCCCGAGGCGCGTGGCATAGGCAAGGTTGTTGACGTCGGATGCGCCCGTGGCAGAGGCGTAGAGCACCCTTGCCCGGGGCAGGAGGTTCTGCAGGCGCACCCCGGCAATGCCCTGCTCCGATCCTTTGACCTTGCCCCGCGATCCTTCGCCGCCAGCGGCGTTGGCCATGGCGTGCGCTTCGTCGAACACGATCACGCCGTCGAAATCTTCACCGGCCCAGGCGAGGATCTGATCGAGCCGCGTTGCGTCGCTCCGGCCGGAGCGCAGGGTCGGATAGGTGACGAAGAGAATGCCGTCGCGCATCGCGATGGGGAAGCCCAGCTTCCAGGACGCCAGAGGCTGGATATCGATCGGGAGACCGCCGAGGGCGGCCCAGTCGCGGCGCGCGTCTTCCAGCAGCGCCTCGTTCTTCGAAATCCAGATATGGCGGCGCTCGCCGCGCACCCAGCGATCGAGAATGACGCTCGCGACCTGGCGGCCCTTACCAGCGCCTGTGCCGTCCCCGAGGAAATAGCCTTGCCGGTAGACGTGACCTTCCGCCGACGCCTTGAGCGAACAGCCCTTGTCCTCCGGTTCGAACCGACCGGGAAGATCCCGGGCATGAGCGCTTGCGGCATAGATCAGGGTCTCTGCCTGGGCAGCAGACAGCAACCCCTTGGAAACCAGTCCATCCGGAAGCTGCGGAACCGCCTCTGGCTTGGGCGCCGAGATCGAACCCATTGCGACGGACTCGACCAGCGGCGTCGGATGCTCGGACGCGCCATCGATCACGATCCGGCTTGGACGATAGGGCAGATAGTGGCCGACCTGGGCCCCTAGCATCGCAGGGGTTTCGAGTGACTGGTAGGTCAGCGCGCCGATGGCCATCGACGCGGCTGGAGTGATAGTTGCTGGGGCCGGGAGCGGTCTGCGCGGGCCGGCTACCAGGCGGAACGGCAACCGAGCTGGGAGGCTCGATTGTTCGGGTGCAGCCAGCCTGCTGGCGCGAGCCGGCAAGGCATCGACAAGATCGACCAGCTGGCGGAACTCGTTCGTGCGAATAGCGACGGGGTCATTAGGCCGTTCCACCTTGTCGATGACCAGCAGCCGCGCGGTGATCCCGGTGCCGTGCTTGACGAACGCACGTTCGAGCGCGGCATTGAGTCGTAGCGCCACCGGCCCCTTCAGCCCCGCCAGAAACCTCGCGCAATCGAACCACTCCGGCATGATCGCGACAAGCCGCCCTCGGGAGGCAAGCCGGTTCCAGGCCGAGCGCAGATGCCTCGCCCCTGTGCGACCATCGTGGCCTCGCTCGATCCCATGCGAGTAAGGCGGGTTCATCAATACGACACTCGGGATGATGGCCGGATCAAGCAGCTCGTCGATCAGTTCAGCGTCGTGCCCGGTCACTCGGGCCGCCGGGAACAGGGCGCTCAGGCAGTCGCGCCGAAGCGGCGAAATCTCGTTGAGCGCTAGGCGCGCGCCGGCCTTGGCCGCCCAGACCGCCAGCATCCCCGTGCCGGCCGAAGGTTCGAGCACAAGCTCGTCGGCGACCAGAGCGCAAGCCCGGGCAGCAAGCCAGGCAAGGCGCGGCGGCGTTGCAAACTGCTGCCACTCGATCTGCTCTTCGCTCCGATTGGTCTGGGTCGGAATTCGGGCATCAAGTGAACAGAAAAACCGGTCCATTTGCTCGATCCGGTTCGAGAGAAGGATCTGATCCGACGCTTGCAGATATTGAACCTGTGCCAGCTCGATAGCAGCGTGAGCATCGCGCACTGACCAAAGCCCGAGAGCATCGCTCCCTCCGAAGTGCGCAGTCATGATACGGTTGATGTCGCTGCGTGCGAGCGTGCGGCATGCCGCCAACTGGGAAGCCATGGTCTGGGCCGCCATCGCAACGACGGGCGGTGATGGTTCATCAAAGGCTAAGGCGAGAGACGAATTGGACATGTGAACCTCCTGACGAGGTCCTGCGGCGGGCAGGCCTCGATCAGTCGAAGGCCCCCTCCCCTCTGCCCGATGGATCAGGTTTTCTCTTGAGCCGGGACTTCAGCTCATCGTTCCAGTCAAAACCTGGTGAGGCCGGCATTCGCGAGTGGATGAGGCGAGTGGACGCAGAGTATGCTTTTTGCGCTCGCTGCTCGGCGAGGGCGCCTCCGGCATCATTGTCAATGAACAGGTAGAGCTCACCCACGCTCTCCGGGATCGCAACAAGGCCGAAGCGCTCGTTCCCGAGCGTTGCCCAGCACGGAATCCCGAACAGCTGCGTTGCTGACAGGGCGCTCTCGATACCTTCGGCAAGGCCCAGACGCCCCTGCTCCGCCGGCGCAAGCCTGACGGCACCGCAGCTGAGGCTGCCCAGTGCACGCTTGGGCCGCTCAAAGCCCGCCAACTTGCTGCTTCCGATGTCGAGAAACGTTCGGTGTACTGCGATTATGCCAATGTCAGTTGTGACAGCGGCCAGCATCGCGGGGAGAAATTGGACAGCCCCGCGCGGCCCGAGCGGCGTGCGCGCCAGGTAACGGAGTTGATCGGATGCGCGCAGAAGTCCGCGCTGCGCAAGGTATCGTTCGGCAGGGCTGTCGGAGATCGCCGTGGCCGATTGCCACAAGCGCCGCGCGTTGGAACTGAAGTCGCCATGATTTTGCCGTTCGATGGTCCCGGCGCCTGAGCCGTCGAAAAGGTCGCGGCTGCGAATGCCCTCGCGATCCAACGCCGCAATGACAGCCTCATTCGGACATCCCGCAAAGCAATGGAACAGGATGGCTTTCCGCCCCAAGGTCACGCTAAGCGACGGAGTGCGATCGTCGTGAGCGGGGCAGCAGCACATACCTTTGCCCTGACGCCATGTACCCTGAAGGCTTTCGACGATGGTGCGAGCGCGGCGTTCGAGCTGATGAGCATTGCTTAACTGGGGCATCGACCTACTCCGGTTGAGGTGCCCTCCCCGCGCTGCCTCCGCTCTGCACCAGGGCCAAACCAATTTCCTACATTGCATGTTCTTTATATGTTCTCACTCGATTCGGCTACAGAAGGATCGAGAAATGACAATCAAGAATCTCTTGATCGCAGGCATCGCGATCACCTCTGCTATCCCGGCCAGTGCCCAAGAGTTGCCAAAGCCAGCTATAATCGAAGCCCCCGCCAACCACTCCGACGGCATTCGGATTGCTGAAACATCGAACGGCTTTCAGCTGGTTGAGCATGGGCTCTGGCGATCCGCGCAGGATGCCCCGGCATCAAGTTTGACTGTAGCAGAAAATAGCCGGGTCAACCTGACATACAGATACGAGCAGAAGGCCAAAATTGGCCCGTCCGGGATTCGGCGAGCCAGCTACCTGCCCCACATCTATGCGGCGGAAGCGAAGTATTCATTGCCCACCGGCTTGCTTGACGCGCTCGTCTGGACGGAATCCCGCTACAACCCACTTGCTGTCAGCCCGGCAGGCGCGGCGGGCCTTGGACAGCTGATGCCAGCAACGGCGAGGGAGCTGGGGGTAGTTAATCGCTTCGATCCTATGGCCAGCATCTTCGGCGCTGCGCGATATCTGCGGCAGATGCTCGACAGGTTCGGCGTGGTCCACTTGGCCGTGGCGGCCTACAATGCGGGACCGGGGGCAGTCGAACGCGCAGGCGGCATTCCCAGAAATGGCGAAACGCCCGGATATGTCCGCGACGTACTAAGGCACTGGCAGTTTTGAAATAGACAGCACCGAGTGTTCGTCAAAGGGATTGAGGGCTCCGGTAATGGGCCTCATGCAGCACGCTTTCGCCCCTTCCTGATTTCGACCACCTTGCGCCCATCGAGGAAATCAGCCCAATCCTGCATCATTCTTCGGCGGGGAGTGAGATACTCAGCAGCGTTGTAGGCACTCCGAACATCATTCTTCTCGGAGTGAGCGAGTTGCATCTCGACCCAATCCTCATGGTACTTCCGGATCCACATTGCTGGCTTTCCAAACTCCACCAGCTGCTCGTTAGCCCAAGTACTTGCTAGACCCCTAAATCCATGGACCGTCTGGCGGCTATGGTAGCCGAGGCGGTAGAGCGCATAGATCATCGTGTTTTCAGACAACGGCTTGTCTGGGTGGGTCCCGGGAAACACGTAATCACCGGTCGTCGCTGATACCATCCTTCTCGCAATCAGGGCAGCTTGTGCGCAGAGGGGAACAAGGTGCTCCCGCCCCATCTTCATGCGTTCAGCCGGAATCCGCCAAACCGGTTCCTTGCCTTCGAGATCTTCGAATTCGGATTTGACAGCCAGCCGAAGCTCTTTTGTCCTGACCCAGGTCAGCAAGGCGAACATTACCGCATCGCGGGTGATGGCCGAGCGCCGGTCACCTTCCTCTTGGTAGGCTCGCAGCTTTTCGAGGAACGCAGGTAGTTCAACCAGAGGAAGGCGGCTCATGTGCTTCACCCTGGGCCGGGGCTTCAGAGCTCCGCGAAGATGAGCTGTGGGATCGCTGGATGCCAGCCCGCAAGCAATCGCGAACTGAAAGACCTGCCCCACCCCTTGCTTGGCACGTCGACTGATATCGAGCGCGCCGCGCGTCTCAATGCTGCGGATCATCTCCAGGACCTCTGGGGCGGTGATCTCATCGATGGGCCGTTGTCCGATGCAGGGGAAAACGTCCCGCTCCATTCGTGACCAGACACGTTCTGCATGTGCTGGGTTCAATGCAGACTGGCGGTTCTCATGCCAGCGTTTCGCCACCATGTAGAAGGTCTCGCCGCTCTCGGATGTTACTTCACCCTTGGCCTTCATTGGCTCTTTGCCCTCGGCAAGGAGCGCCTTGGCCGCTTTGCGTTTGTCCCGGGCGGCTGCGATCCCCACCGCCGGATAAGCGCCAAACGACAGCAACTTCTCCTTGCCTGCAAATCGGTACTTCATCCGCCAAAGCTTCGTGCCGTTTGGCTGGACAAGCAGGAACAAACCCTCGCTATCGGCAAGCTTGTACGCTCGCTCGCGTGGCTTGGCATTCTTGGCTCGAGTCTCCGTCAGAGGCATGGGGGTATCGCTCCTTTCCGATACTCCGCAAAACTACCCCCAAAATACCCCCACACCAAATCTGGCTGCACGTGGAAGGCCATGGGCGCATGCGGACGCGAATCACCCGCAACCCTCTGCTTTTCTTTCGATTTTTGGAAAAATGCGGAAGCTGTCGGAAGCTTCCGGAAATGGCAATGGTAGCGGAGGAGGCGCTATAACTTTCGTCTCGGGCAATTTCAGAGCGTCTCCAACTACTCTGTAAAATCAGCGATTTATCTTGTAACGTGTTCGCGGTCGGTCGCCCTGAATCGCCTAAATTCCCGCTGAAATGTGGGAACGATTGTGGGACCAAATACCCCCGTTTTTGGCGGTATAAATCCCTGACAGGGACTCGAACCTGATGGCGCTGACAGTATTGAAAGTGAAGAACGCGAAGCCCGGTCGCCATGTCGATGGCAGGGGCTTGTGCCTGGTCGTAAAGCCTAGCGGCGCGCGCACCTGGGTGCTGCGCATGCAGTTGAAAGGCCACCGCCGCGACTATGGGCTGGGATCGGCGCATGATGTTTCGCTGACCGATGCCAGAACAGCGGCAGCAGAATTGCGCCGCCGGGTTCGTGACGGCTTCGATCCTGTCGCCGAGCGGCGAAAGGCACGCAAGGTCATACCGACCTTCGAGGCGGCAACCCGGACGTGCCATGAAACCCTGGGCGACGGTTGGAAGGATGGCCATCATGCCCGCTGGCTTTCGGGGTTTGAGCGACACCTCTTTCCGCGCATCGGCAAGAAGCCGGTCGATAAGGTGGACAGCGCCAGCGTCGTCGAGGCTCTCTCACCGATCTGGCTTGAGATACCGGAAACAGCCCGGCGCTTGCTCCAGCGCATCGGCGTTGTGCTCGATTTCGCGCATGTGAAAGGCTGGGTGCCAGAAGAGGTTTCATTGCGTTCGGTGCGCAAGGGGCTGCCGCGTCAGAACGACAAGCGGGGGCACATGGAGGCCATGCCATATTCCGATGTCCCGGCGCTGATGCAGAAGCTTGCCGCCGCCTCCCCAACGACGGGGCGCGATGCCTTGCGCTTCACGATCTACAATGCAGTGCGGTCCAACGAGACGCGCCTTGCGGTATGGGCCGAGTTCGATCTCGAGAACGCGGTATGGACCATTCCGGCTGCACGGATGAAGGCGGGCGAAACCCATGTGGTGCCGCTTTCGGCAGCGGTTGTGGCACTGCTGCGCAAACGCTGGGAAGAGCGGACCAGCGATACGGGCTTGGTCTTTTCCAACGATGGCAAGAAGCCGATCAGCGACATGACTATGACCAAGCTGCTGCGCGACGATGGTTTCGCGAGCATCACCGTGCATGGCTTCCGATCCACCTTCACAGACTGGGCTGCCGAATGCACCGACTTCCCCAAGGAGGTTGCTGACAAGGCCCTCGCCCACAAGCTGCCCAATAAGGTCGAAGCCGCCTACCGCCGAACCGATTTCTTCGAGAAGCGCCGGACTCTGATGTCGCAATGGGCGGACTATCTGGGCAATCGCGCCCCGGCAGCAGATCAGGTGGCAGGCGAACCTATTCCCGCCCGCGTTGCCGCATGATCAGTTCGTGCAAACTGGCGGTTGTGATGCGCGTTGACTTGCCGAGCTTGATGGCCTCGATTTCGCCTGACGCAATCAGCCCGTAGAGCTTGGTGCGACCAACGCCGATCATGCGCGCAGCGTCATTGACCTTTACGCAGATCGGCTCGACCGGAGGCGGCGCTGTCATTGCGCCGCGCTCTCATTCCGATAAGATACCGGATCATCAATCCAGCGGTTCACGGCGGATTCCCGCCAGCCCGCACCGTGAACGCTAATCTTCACCTGCGACGGGAAAGTCCCCTCTGCGATCTTGCGATACATGGTGGAGCGGGACAGGCCAGTTCGGGCGAGAACGGTCTTGAGGCGGATTATCTTGTCAGAGTTGGACATGAGACGTGCTTCCATTCGTTGGCAGTTATTGGTGCCCCCTGATCCAAGAATTTCGCTATGAGGCATCCAGCGCAACAGAATTCGCAGTCCCTGATACGGTCACCGTAGAAGCGGATAGAATAACTTGCGGAAGGATAGGCACGGATACGGAAGAGTAGAGAAGACAGCGGACGCAAACACGCGGTGCCTTGAGGCGACGTTTTTGTACCGTGATGAGAGCAGACGCGGGGTTATGCCGGTAAATCTGCGCACAAGCGGCGGATATTTGCGCCACACCTAGCGATGCTTGCGCGCGAATCAGCCTTCACCTTGCGGTTCACGCTGGTGCACAATCCAGTTCTGGCTTTTCAGCAAGCCGATAGGCATGTTGAGCCGATGAATGACGATTTTCCCACCCGGCTACCTTGGCCTTCGAACTTTCCTGAGGTGATCATCCATACCGATGTTCGCTCTCGCGACGGCCACCCAGGGTATGTCGCAGCAAAGAGCGGCGATGCAGACGCAGGCCTGATTCTGGCTGCGGACCTCCTCTCTCCTGACGGATTGGCTCGCATCCAGGCACTGGTTGCAGGCCGCTCCACCCTTCTTCTGCCGGTGGTCGCGGACGAATTGACTGGTTTCAACGCAATCCCCGATGCAATGGCCCAGGTTCTGGGGAGCAAACTCGGCTTGCCGGTTATCGCCGGTGAAATTGTTCAGACCAACAAAGTCGGCCATACCCGCGCCCCGGCATTTCAGCGACTGGTCACCCCGGCGACGTTCGAGGGGCAGGTGCAACCGGGTGCAAACTATGTGCTCGTGGACGATCACGTCGGTCTTGGCGGCACGCTCGCTAACCTGCGCGGTTACGTCGAGGCACGGGGTGGAGAGGTCATCGCGATCACAACCCTGACCGAGAGCCGGGACGCGCGCATAATTTCATTGCAGTCAGCAACAAGAATTGTGCTATGGGAGCGGCATGGCCAAGCACTTGACGAACTCTGGCACAGCCAATTCGGCTACGGGATCGACTGCCTCACGGAAGTTGAAGCCCTCAACCTATGTCGTCAGCACTCCGTTGCCGCCATCGAGAATTTCTTGGCTCAGGCAGCAGTCGAAGCACGTGGCCGAGGTCTCCAGACAGCGGTTAAACCAGGCGACTGATCTTTAGATAGCGGAACAAGCCCGCTATCTACCTTGCCAATTTCAAAACGTCACCGTTACCCCGGCCTTCGCCGCATGGGCCTGCGCGCCGTTGCGGAAGGTGCCGTCATAGCCGAGCCACAGGTGGACACTGCCGCCCACCGCCGCATCCAGCGATCCACCGAGTTCGGCGACATCGCGGCCCACGCCGGGGCCGAGCGCCTGCATCACCGGGCCATTGGGCGCGCTGACGAAGAGCAGGTCCGCCGTGCCGCTGGCATCGCCGCTGTCATGGGCATAGCGGGCGTGGAGGCGCGGGGTGAGCGTGATGTTACCAAGCGCGATCCCCGCCTGCGCCTCTATCCCGGCATAAGCGCGGGTGCGGTGGACGGTCTGGTCGCGGCCGAGCAACGGGCTGGGTCCGCCGGTTTCGGTGAAGGCTTTGAGCTTTGCCGCAGTGTGCCGCACCCCGCCGACCAGTTCAACGCTGGCGCTCTTGCCGAGCGGCACAGTATAGCCCGCCTGCGCGCCGAGTGACCAGCTCCGCACATCGCGCGATGCGGTGGCGGGGGTCGTCGGTGTGGTGAGCGAGGTCTTCGCCGTGCCAAATCCGTATGCCGCCGCGCCGTTCAGGCTGAAGTGGCCGGTCTGCCAACCACCATACAGCGCCACTTGCGTGTGCTTGAGGCTGAGCGATTCAGGATAAGTCGTATCGCGCACGGTGTAGTTCGACGTGCCATGATCGACCGCCACGCCTACGCGGGCCGCGCCAAGGCCCTTTTCCAGCCCCAGCACAAAGCCGTTGGTGGAGCCCTTCACATCGGCGACCGGAACGGTGGGGTCTGCATCGATGTGCTGCCAGTTGCCGAAATAGCCGCCGAACATCGTCAGGCCACCGTTCTCGCCGCCAAGGCCATTGGCATCCTGCATCGGCATGGCGGCGCGGGCGACGTGACTGTCGCTTCCGCTAGACTGTCCGCCACCCATGCCGAGCAATTGCCCGATCAGCCGATCCCCACGATCAAACGCCGCAACCCCGCTCAGCGCGTGAACCGTGCCGAACTGGTTGCCCGCCGTGGCGCTTACCTGCCACTTGGCAGAAATCAGCTGGTTGACTGTGGTTGTGGTCGTCGGCGTGACCGTATTCAGCGTGTTGGTGAACACGTTGGAGTTCAAAATCCCCGCATCCACCGTCACCGGCGTTCCCGCCAGAGAGCAGCCGGTGGGGTTGGTGTTGTTCGCCGCCGCCGTGGCGCAAGTGCCAAGGTCGCCCGTAGCAACCGTGGCGGGGCCGAAGGTATTGACCGTCGCGGTGCTGGTGGAGGTGCCGCTGGCGACATCGACCACGGCATTGGTGGTGCCCAGCACCGTGGTCGTGTTCGAGATCAGCACCGGCGCGCCGATCACCACGCGGCGCAGGCCGCCGCCGACCTGCAAGGCGCTGCGCGCATCGGCCAGCGCAGTCACCCCGCCAGCTCCGGTGATCGGATCGGTAACGGTGCGGGTAAACACGCTTGTGCCGTTCAGCAGAGCATCCACCTGCGTGTTGAACGTCTGGTTGACGATGGAGGTTTGCGTTACCCCCGGCAGGCGGATCGTGACGATCAGGCGCGATTGGGTGACCTGGGCGAGTTGCAGGACGTAGCCGAGAAACTGGCCCTGCGCCGCGTTGAACGAATTGCCAGTGATGAACTGGCCGTTGTCGGAAACGCCTACGGCATCGGTCAGAACGAAGCCGTTGAGGTTGAGGCCTGCATTGGTGGCAATCAGGTTCAAGTCTTGCATCCCGCTGGCGGCGGTCCATCGCCAAGCACGGTCCAAGCGATTGGTGCCGACGATTATGCTGCCATCTGCATTCGCAGCCCGTGCTTCCGTTTCGGCGCTGGCCGGATTGGTCCCAGGAACATACCCCAATGCAGTGACGGATAATCCCCGCCAAAACACCGCTTGAACCAAATTATCCGCGCCGCGAGAAACACCAACGATAGTGCTGCCGTCACGACTGATGCCATTTGAAGATGCAAAGCTCGGCGATCCGGCTGCCGGTGTAAGGGAAGGCAGTGCCTGCAGGCCGTCGCTGGGTGTCCAGCGAAAGGCTGTGCCAATCAAAATACTTGAGGGGGCGGCAGTGTCATAAGCATTGCCTGAAATCACATTTCCATCACCGCTGATGCCACTGGTACTCAGGCTCCATGTCGCGCCAAAAGTGCCGAGGCTTTGATAGCCTCCCGCTACACTCCACCGATAAGCGCGGTTGATAACGCCGCAGTTATAACTGCGTGTGCAGCCCGGAAATCGGCCATCGTCGACGTTGCTCGTTACTGCAAAAATTGATCCGTCGCTATTGACCGATGGACTAAAGATAGCGACTTCGTTTGCAGAAGGATCAGGCAATGCTGAAAATCCAATATTGTTTCTGTAAATCAACGCTACTCTGGTCCCTGAGCTAGTATTTTCTCCGGTGATTGTCTGACCGTCCCCGCTAATTGCTGATGAACGAAATCCCCCACTTGCAGGAACCGGAACCTCCACAGGCACCCCATTAGTCCAAATATATAGACCGTTGAGACCCGGTGCCCCAGCAATCGTGCGGCCATCGGCGCTAATCGCACGTGAATCAGTGTCAGGCGACGAAGCTCCTGCCGGGGCAGGCAAAAACACCACCGTCGGCTGCGGAGCCGTCTGTGCGCTCGCCCCCTGCGGTGCGGCGAACAGGGCCAGCGCAGTTGCGCTGAGCAGTATGGATTTGGTGCGGTTCATGGCGGTGTTCCCTGTTGGTCGGTGAATTCGGATTGCGGGCGCGGTGATGGTCATTGGACTGTCCACCGTCCGCCCCGGCATATCTGCCCGTGGCCCGACTGGTTCATTTGGCCCGATCCCTCGGGCGAACAGGCTGAGCCGATCAGGCTGGGGTAGCGTTCGGGATGATAATTGACGTCATACATCTGCCAGAGCATTCGCTCATATTCGCCATAGGGCAGGCCATAGGGGTTGCTGTCGTGCCAGCGGGCCTGCACCACGCCCGCGCATTCGCGGACCCAGGCCGGATATTCCAGACGGGGCGCAGGCGGGTTGCAGCCTTTGGCAGAGGCTGGCTGCGCGCTGCCAAACAGCGCGAAGGCTGCGGCGAGCAATAAGGCTTTATTGCGGTTCGCCTTCACCACCTATGCCCCTGCGAGCACATATGCGGCCCGGAATGGTTAGGCGTGAGCTGACAATAATTCAGATAGGTGCATTCCTGGCAGGTGGAATAATCCGCCCGGATCACCGTATCGGTATCGTCGGCAGGTGCGGTGGTCTGGTTCTCAAAGTGAGTGTGTTCAAAGTTCTGCTCAAGACACGCCATCTGCTTGCCCTCCGGGTTTCGGCCCGCTGCGCCTTCGCGCAACGCTCCGTTGAAATCTGTTTCCTGCGAACCCGTGTTTTCGGCGAAGTCTTGTGCTTCACTTATGGAATCGCAAAGCAGCGGAAAATCTGGCCACATTGCCAAAAATAAATTTTGCCTTTTATGCCAAACTGTTGGAAATCCGGGGGAACGGGGGTTCACTTTTGTCAGCCAATCTCGATTTGAATGATTTGTGGAGCGGCTTTTCTCGCGGAGAGGCTGTGGCGCGGGACCGTCTGCTCTCGCTTTATTATGACGAGTTTCGCCGCATCGCGCGGGGAGTGCTGAACGGGGACAGCAGCCGGATGCACCTTCAGCCCACTGATCTGGTCCACGAAGCCTCGCTGCGGATCATCAAGAGCAGCGGTATCGAGGTGCGCGACCAGAACCACTTCCTCAGCCTCGCCGCGCGGGTGATGCGGATGACGCTGATCGACGAAGTGCGCAAGCACAAGGCCGCCAAGCGCGGCACCTTGATGACGCTGTGGGATGATGTTGCCCCGGCGGGCGAGGCTTTCGATATCGAAGACTTTGACGATACGCTGGAACAGCTCGCCCGGTTTGAGCCGGAGGGCGCCAAGGTAATCGAACTGCGCTTCTATGCCGGGCTGACCCTGCCCGAAATATCCGAAGTGATGGAGATTTCCGAACGCACCGTGCAGCGCCGCTGGCGCACTGCGCGGGCGTGGATGCTCAAAGAACTGACTCTGGCAGCCTGAACGATGGACCTGGCGCGCGAGAAGAGGGTTATCCGGCTGTTCGAACAGGCGCTGGATTGGCCTCCTGCTGCGCGCGAAGCAAGGCTACGCGAAGTGCTGGCGGATGAGCCGGATGTGCTGGCATCGGTGCTGGCGATGCTGAAGGCCGATGATGCCTCGGCGATGTTGCCCACCTTGCCGCCCGAACCTGCCTCGCTGGACGACCTCGACCACGTAATGCCCGAGCGGATCGGCAATTACCGCATCGTCGAAGAGATCGGGCGCGGCGGGATGGGGCTGGTCTATCGCGCCGCGCGCAATGATGGCCTGTTCGATCAGCAGGTGGCGATAAAGGTGATCCGGCGGAACATCTTTTCCGCCACCACCCACGAACAATTCGCCACCGAACGCCGCATTCTCGCCCGCCTGCACCATCCGCATATCGCCCATCTGCTCGACGGCGGGGTCAGCGAGGACGGCGCGCCCTATATCATCATGGAACTGATCAAGGGCGTGCCGATCACCGAGCATGCGGCTTCGCAGGGCCTTGATCTGGCGGCGCGGCTGGCCCTGTTCCGCGATGCCTGCGAGGCGCTGGAATATGCCCACCGCGAGCTCGTGGTCCATGCTGACGTAAAGCCCAGCAATGTCGTGGTGGCCGAAGGGTTTGGCGTGAAGTTGCTCGATTTCGGCATCGCCCGCCTAGTGGGGGAGGACGGCGGCAAGGCAGGCTCTGCGCATACCCCCGGCTATTCCAGTCCGGCGCGGCTTTCGGGCGAACGATCTACGCCAACTGACGACGTCTTTGCCCTTGGCGTGTTGCTCGACAAGCTCATCACGGGCGTTGCCGGTACGGACGATGATTTGCGCGCCATTGCGGCCAAGGCTGCGCAGGAGGACGCGGGCGAACGCTACGGCGCGGTCAGCGAACTGATAGCTGATCTGGATCGCTGGCAGAGGCATGAGCCGGTGATTGCCCGTCCGCCAGACCGGAAGCGCGGGCTGCTTCTGCTTTGGCGGCGCAACAAGCTGCTGATCGCAGGCGAAGTGGCTCTCGCTATCGTGGCAATTGCAATGACCGGCCTGTTCCTGCGCGCTGCTGCTGCCCGCGATTCAGCCGAACAACGCTTTGCCGAAACCCGCAGCCTGTCCAACTTCCTTGTCAGCGATGTTGTCACCGATCTGGAGACCATGCCCGGCACCGGCCCGATGCGCCAGCGCATCGCTGATCGCGCCCGGATTGCACTGGAAAAGCTGAGCCAGGTGCCAGGCGCACCAATCGATCTGCAAATTGAAACCGCCAATGCCTATGCCCGCGTCGGTGCAATTCTGGCTGCTGAAGACTTGCGCGATGTGATGGACCCGGCGAACGGGGACGCGGTGCTGGCACGGGCTGAGCGATCTTTGCGCGCTCTTATCGCAAAAATGCCGGATCGCTCGGATCTGCGTCTCTCATTGGCGCAAACGCTCTACGCTCGCGCATTGTTCGCGGGTGAAGCAAAGATCGACCAGGCCCGCACATTCAAGGTGCTGGACGAGATTGAGGCTTTGCTGGGGCTGGTTCTGAAGAACGAACCCGGCAACTTCCGCGCTCGCCTGCTTGGCGTGCACGCGCGCCTGTTGCGAGCAGACAGCCACAGCACGGAAGCGCAATATGCTCAGACGATCGCGCTCTGCAAAGCCGCGCTGGCCGATCTTGGCACAATGGCCGGACATACATCGCGCGAAAAGGCTGACATCGCGTTGGCCCGCGAGCAGGCCAATACCTTGATCGGCGATGCTACCTGGTACGGCGGCGATCAGGCAGGGTCGCTTCCGTGGTATCAGGCAGGCAAGACGGCTTTGAACGATCCGGCACTCGGCTCTGACGTGCGGGTACTCAAGCGCCGCGCCTACACCACGTTCACGGTCGCAAGTTCGCTGTTCGGACTAGGGCGCAAGGCAGAGGGCGTGGCGCTGTCCGAAGCAGGATTGGCCGAGGTTGAACGATTGCGCCGCTTCGACGACAGCGCCAGTGCCCGCCGCATGGAAAACATCGTGCGTGAGGAGTACAGCTACGAGTTGCAAAACACCGGGCGCATCGCAGAGGCCTATCGCCAGAACGATCTGGCCATAGCCGGATACCGTGAGAATGCCCGGATGCAGCCGAACAACTATCAGGTGCTGCGCGCCTTGCCGGTTGCTCTAAGGCCATCGGGCGAACTTTATCGCGACACCGGTAATCCCGCCAAGGCGTGCGAGCGCTTTCGCGAGGCCGATGCCATATGGACAAGGCTTGCCCGAGAGAACCGGGTCAGTGCATTTGATTTTGGTAATGACGTCAAGTTGATCAAAGCGCGGTTGGCGAATTGTGGGCCTGTGTGAATATCCCATCATCTGACGATGGCACAGCTATTCGTTTTCAAACGCCCGCTTCCCCTTCCGCTTCCATAGCATAAGCGCCTGTTCGCGTTCGTCGCCGCGCAACTTGGCCGCGACGGTAAGAAACGCGCCGTAGAGCGTGGCGCGGTCGTCATCGGCGAGTTCGACCAGTCCGGCCTTCACGACCAAGCCGCCCAGTTCGATCAGTTGCCGCGTGCGTTCACGGCGCTGGACTTGCCATTCGCGCATGTCAGTTCGCGCCTTCGCTGCTTCAAGCCGATGCCGCGCCGCCGTCAAGCGGGAGAGTGCCGTCCGGTTGGCGTTCAGCTCCGTCGCCACGTTTGCGCGCCTTGTTTTGAAAAAATGCAGCGCCGCGTTTGCGCCAAGCCTCCTTCTTTCCGGCGTCGGTGGTATCGGCGATGGCGAGCAGCGCACCGGCCAGCGTTTCCGCGTCGGCCGCATCGGCACCGGTGGCAATCACCAGTTCGCCGAGTTGCTGCACGCGGCGTTCCTTCAGTTGCTTTGCCTTATCGGCAAGCGCCTTCAATTCTGAATCGAAGTCACGGGGTTTGCGCATCGAAGTTCTCCATTGAGAGGTGATGCGCTGATGATAATATCGATGCTCTCCCAATGCTGTAGAGTCGTCGAGACGGCCTGATACTGAATAGTCCCGAGCAGGATTTTATCATGGGAGGGCGCGCTTATACGTCGTGCCGACGTGCGCTTGGTGGCGTAGATGGATTGCCGTCATGGCGATCTTCCACCTCTCCGTCAAAGTCATCAGCCGGTCGAGCGGGCGCAGCGCCGTGGCTGCCGCAGCCTATCGCGGGGCTGAGCGGCTGCACGACGAACGGCTCGACCGCGAACATGATTTCACCAACAAGGACGGTGTCATCCATTCCGAGGTGATGTTGCCCGAAGACGCGCCGGAGGAATTCGCCGACCGCGAAAAGCTCTGGAACGCGGTCGAGGCTGGCGAGAAGCGCAAGGACGCACAGCTTGCCCGCGAGGTCGAATTCGCCATTCCGCGCGAGCTGACCAAGGAACAGGGCATCGAGCTGGCGCGCGAATTTGCCGAAGCCGAGTTCGTCGAAAAGGGCATGATCGCCGACCTCAATGTCCATTGGGATATTGGCAAGGACGGTCAGCCCAAGCCCCATGCTCATGTCATGCTGACCATGCGCGAGGTTGGCAAAGACGGCTTCGGCGCGAAGGTGCGCGACTGGAACAAGGCCGAGCTGGTCGAGCAGTGGCGCGAACGCTGGGCCGATCACGTCAATCAGCGCCTCGCCGAACTCGATATCGACGCGCGGATCGATCACCGCAGCCTGGAGGCGCAGGGCATTGCGCTGGAGCCGCAGGACAAGATCGGCCCCGCCGCTTCGCGCATGGGCGTGCGCGGGCTTGAGGCAGAGCGGATCGAAGAACACCGCGCCGTCGCGCAGCGCAATGGCGAGCGGATCATCGCCACTCCCGCTGTCGCGCTCGACGCGATCACGCACAGCCAGGCCACCTTCACAGGCCGCGATCTGGCAATGTTTGTGCACCGACACAGTGATGGAAAAGAGCAGTTCGATCAGGCGATCAGTGCGGTGCGCGGATCGTCGGACCTGATTGCTTTGGGCAAGGACGGACGCGGCGAAGATCGGTTCACGTCGCGCGCCATGATCGAGACCGAGCAGCGATTGCAGCGCGCATCGGAATTGATGGCGGAGCGCGAGCGGAATGGCGTCGATCAGAAAGGCCGGGAAGGAGCGCTGGCGCGCGCCGAGACAAGCGGCCTGATCCTGTCCGGCGAGCAGCGCGCAGCATTCGAGCATGTGACCGATGGGCGCGGCCTCAGCGTTGTCGTTGGCTATGCGGGGACCGGCAAAAGCGCGATGCTGGGCGTGGCGCGCGAGGCCTGGGAAAGCGCTGGCTATACCGTTCGCGGTGCCGCGCTGTCAGGCATTGCCGCCGAGGGTCTGGAGCACGGTTCGGGCATCGCATCGCGCACCATCGCCAGCCTTGAGCATCAGTGGGGTCAGGGCCGCGAATTGCTCACGTCACGCGACGTGCTGGTCATCGATGAAGCAGGCATGGTCGGCACGCGCCAGATGGAGCGCGTGCTGTCCCATGCCGCCGATGCGGGCGCGAAAGTTGTCCTCGTTGGCGACCCGCAGCAGCTCCAGGCCATCGAAGCAGGAGCGGCGTTCCGTGCGATCCATGAACGGCACGGCGGCGTCGAAATCAGCGAGGTGCGGCGGCAGCATGACGGCTGGCAACAGGAGGCCACACGGCACCTTGCCACCGGGCGCACCGGACTTGCCATTCAGGCCTATGACGAACGCGGCATGGTCCACGCCGCCGAGACGCGGGAGGCCGCGCGCGGCGAACTGATCGAGCACTGGGATCGCGACCGGCAGGCCAGCCCCGGCGATACGCGGATCATCCTTAGCCACACCAATGACCAGGTGCGCGAACTCAATGACGCAGCGCGAGGAAGGCTGCGAGCGAGCGGCGAACTGGGCAACGACGTGACCATCCGCGCCGAGCGCGGCGAGCGTCTGTTCGCTAGCGGCGACCGCATCATGTTCCTGCGCAATGAGCGGGGCCTGGGCGTCAAGAATGGCACACTGGGCACCATTGAGCAGGTGACGCCGCAGCGCATAGCCGTGCGCACCGACGATGGCCGCAACGTCGCCTTCGATACCAAAGACTATGCGCACATCGATCATGGCTACGCCGCCACAATTCACAAGGCGCAGGGCATGACGGTGGACCGCGCCCATGTGCTGGCCACGCCGGGCATGGACAGCCACGGTGCCTATGTAGCGATGTCCCGCCACCGTGACGGCGTGGCCCTGCACTATGGACGCGACGACTTCGCCGATCAGTCGAAACTGGTCCGCACTCTGAGCCGCGAGCGCGGCAAGGACATAGCAAGCGACTACAAGCCCGAGCAGCAGTTTGCTGAACGGCGCGGTATCACTTTCCGCGAGCGGATCGTGGAGATCGCCCGGCAATTGCCGGAACGGACGAAGTCGATCTTCGCTGGCTTCCGTCCGCAGGCCAACCGGCTCGAACCCCTGCCGACCGATCAGGCTGGCCTGTCCGACCAGCCCCGGGCGGTCGAGCGCTATGCACGTGCTGCCAACGACATCGGGCAGATGCGCGAACAGGGATTGCCCGTCCTGCCCCACCAGCGCGACGCGCTGGAGAAGGCAGGAAAGGCGCTCGACGCGATCCGGCCCAATGCCGCCACAGACCTGGCCAGCGCCTTGCAGCGCCAGCCCTCGCTGGCCCGTGAGGCCGCCGATGGTCGCAGCCAGGGCGCAATTCGCGCCATGCAGCTTGAAGCCGAAATCCGCGTCGATCCCGCGCAGCGCGCAGACCGCTTTGTCAGCGACTGGCAACGGCTCGGGCAGGCACGACAGGCCATGCAGCGCGATGGTGACACCAAAGGCGCGCAGAGGCTGACCAACCACATGACGGACATGGCGAAGGGGCTGGAGCGCGACGCGCAGGTTGAATCCTTGCTGCGCAGCCGCACGCGCGAGCTTGGCATCAAGACAGAACTCGGTCGCGATCTGGCCCGCGACCTTGCCGCTTCCATCTCAATGGAGCGGAGCCGGTCAATCGGCATGGGCCTGTAGGAGAAATGCGATGGATACCGATACGGATGACGTGGAACTGACCCTAGACCTTGAGCCGGAGCCGGAACCCGACTCGGCCACGCCGGATACCGCTGGCGATCCCGCCGCCGAGGCGTTTGCCCGCCTTGAGGGCGAGTTGGCCCTGATGCGTCGGGCGGTCCAGCACCTTGCTGCCGAACGCGCAGACATTGTCATTCCCGACTACGGTGCGACCCTGACCGACATGGTCAAGCGGATGGGCGCGATTGACGGGAGCCTGAAGAGCATGGCTGCTCATCCGGCGATGCAAATGACCCCTGACAGCATCGGCAATCGGATTGCAGCCGCAGCCGAGGCTGCGCGGCGCAGCGATCAGGACAGAATCAGCCAGGCCCGGAGCGACTTAAGTCACGCGGCCCAAGAATTGCGCAGCGTCACGGCCCAAGTGCGCAATGCCGCCGAGCAGCGGCAGCAGCTCTACCAGGTGGCAGGCGGAGCTTTGCTGGCAGGCATCCTGCTATGGTCATTCCTTCCCGGCACCGTTGCCCGCGCTATGCCGGAAAGCTGGCACTGGCCCGAGCGTATGGCAGCGCGGATGGTGGGCGCATCGTCTCGCTGGGACGCAGGCGCACGGATGATGCAAAGCGACAGCCCCGAGGCATGGAATGCACTGGTACAGGCCGCTGACATCCAGCGCGACAATCGCGACGCCGTTGACGCTTGCCGGAAGAACGCGGCAACCTCGCAGCAGCCGGTGCGATGCACCGTCAAGATTCGTCCGGACAGCTCGGAGAGGAAGACGGCAACAACGCGAGAGGGGGCCGAGCAACGATCCCAGAAAGGGGCATACCAGCCCATCCCGGCCCGCACAAAATGTGGGAACAAATGTGGTTTCGATTTTCCGAAAAAGTCATTTTATCCTTTGAAAACAAAGCGATAAATGACTTGAATGGTAGCGGAGGAGGGACTCGAACCCCCGACACGCGGATTATGATTCCGCTGCTCTAACCAGCTGAGCTACTCCGCCCCGAGAGGCAACCGGGCCGCGAAGGCGCCGGGCAGGCGGCGCACATAGGCGGCAAGTTCGCCGGGGTCAACCACCCTCTTTGCCGCGCAGGCGCCAGGTGCGCAGTTCTTCCCAGTGGGGGCGGCGATAGATGTGCAGGCCTAGCCCGGGGAAGACGAAATCGCGCTGGCTGAGCTGGGGGCCAAGCTCCGCCTGAAGCGCCTTGGCGGAGGCGCGCTGGACCTTGTTCTGGATGGTGATGTGCAGCCGCGGCGTACCCTGATCCTGGGCGGTGAGCGCGCCGTGGAAGTGATCGGCAATGGCTGCGCGGATCGCCAGCATCCCCGGGCTGCGGATCGCGAGGGCCGTGCCGCCGCCCAGGTCCATCAACCCCTCGATCCGCGCCGCTGGAGGAGCGAACTCCGCCGCGAAACGCCCCAGCACTCCCAGCAGTTCCTCGCGCAGGCTGGGCGCGAAGGCGTGGAACAGGGTGACGTGGGCTTTCAGCCAGTTGCGCTCCGGCGGGAAGTGCACGCGGCGCAGGGCATCGGACCAGGCGAGCACGTCTGCCGGCAATTCCGCCGTGACGATGAACGGCGCGGCGGAATCGAGCAGCGGCT
>Ga0208564_1001198_pt1 | contig 22101 bp, 17 predicted proteins | sample AD_UKC073_MetaG_FD_184439 | JGI IMG/M metagenome (GOLD analysis project Ga0208564, IMG submission 184439) | Active sludge microbial communities of municipal wastewater-treating anaerobic digesters from USA - AD_UKC073_MetaG (SPAdes) (version 2) | ecosystem: Engineered > Bioreactor > Anaerobic >... | reverse complement strand
GAAACTAATTAAGATTAGTTACCTGGGCAGATTTTTATCGTATACAATATAAAAGGGACTTACAGTATTTAACGTTTTTCACTTTCACGCAAATTCTCTTCACACATATGGTCCCACAGTTCGTAAAAATTCAAGAAATCCGATGGGAGGGAAAACAATGAACTGGCCTTTGATAATCTTAGCGATAGTAGTAGTAGCTATAGCGGCCTATATAGTGTGGGCATACAATTTTCTCATTAGGCTCAGACAGCGCGTACACAACTCGTGGGCTCAAATAGAGGTCCAATTGAAGTACAGGCATGACTTAGTACCCAACCTGGTAGAGACAGTGAAAGCATACGCTTCTCACGAAACCAAGTTGTTTGAAGCAGTGACTGAAGCAAGATCTCGAGCGCTAGCGGCCCAAACCTTAGATGAGCAGATACAGGCAGAAAAGGACCTTGAAGGAGCCATCAGAAACGTTCTGGCCGTGGCAGAAAATTACCCTGAGCTTAGAGCCAGCGAAAACTTCCAGAAGCTCCAAGAAGAACTGGCCGATATCGAAAGCAAAATCGCCTTTACCCGGCAATTTTACAACGATACGGTCATGAAGTACCAAACAGCTATACTAAGTTTCCCAACTAACTTGATCGCTAGAGTTTTCAATTTCCAGCCTGTAGGCTACTTTGAGGCAGAACCAGAGTCAAGGGAAGTTGTACCAGTCACTTTTCAGGAAAATGGCTAATGCTGCGGCAGAGAAAGGGGACAAACGTTGACCAGTTTAAGCAGGCAGATGAATAAAGCCCGTTTCACAGCATACGTCGGGATATTCATTACCCTATTAGCCCTGGTTTTGAATTGGGCTGCACCTGTTTGCATGGCCAAATCTTACTCTATCTCACGAGTCGAGATAATCGCAACCGTTAACCCTGATGGTTCAATGGACGTTATAGAAGATAGAACTTGGGATTTTAAGGGTCATTTCACATGGATCACACAAACACTATCTACTCAAGAATGCTCTGGCATCACCAACATTGAGGTATCTGAAGGGAGCGAAAGGTACGTCCCCGGCCAATCTGGGGTCGGCACTTTCAGTTATGAAGATGTACCCAGCGCTATTGAAGTTACCTGGAGGTTCGACGCTGCCGACGAAGAAAGGACCTTTAGACTTTCATACACGGTGCAAGACGCAGTTGTGGTGTACAACGATGTGGCAGAGCTGTATTGGAAGTTTATAGGTGCCGACTGGGAGGTATCATCCGAAAACGTGCGCGTAGAACTGCGTTTGCCAAGCTCAGGGGATGATAACGACTCCTTAGACAGTTTGCGAGCGTGGGGACACGGTCCATTATCTGGCGAGGTGGAAATAGTAGCACCAAACGTAATTGTATGGACAGTCCCCTTGTTGCCTGCGAAGACTTTTCTAGAAGGTAGGGTGGTATTCCCTAAAAATCTGGTCCCAGAGGCGACTAATCGGTCCAATACTGCAGCCCTCAACAGAATACTGACTCAAGAAGAACAATGGGCCAGGGAGGCAAATAAGAAGAGGCAAACTCAGGCTGCATTGAAGGTTGTAGGTCCTATATGCCTGGGGGCGTGCATTTGTGCGGCAATTCTCATCCACCTGCGCTGGGGAAAAGAGCATACACCTGAATTCGACGGTGACTACTACCGCGAATTGCCAGCCGACTATACCCCTGCCGAACTTGGGTACCTCTGGAATTTTAAGAAGATAGGTGCCACTGAGATAACCGCTACTATACTAGATCTAGCTAGAAAGGGCTACATAAGCATACAAGAGGTCCTAGTCGATGAGGAAAAAAGAGAATCTGGCCGCGAACCCGAAACTGATCTTGTCCTAGTGCTCGAAGACAAAGGAAAAGATGCTCTGAAGAGCGATCCTAATGGCATAGATCTAGAAGAACACGAACTTTTTCTCTTACACTATCTCTTGAAGGAAGTGTCTTCCGATGGTGAAACCCTGCCTCTTAGCCGGTTAGAGCATTTAGGAGAGGTAAATCCTACATCAATAAACAAATTCGTAAATAGGTTTAGGCAGAAGGTTGCTACAACTCAAGCCTGCCAGGAAATGTTTGATGAGGAGACCGAAAAGGTTCGGAAATGGGAAATAGCGGCAGGTGTGATTATAGCCATAGCCGGGCTTTCGTCTATGTCAATAACGGGTTCGTTGAACCCTTATTCACTGCTCATATTAATGGGCGGAATAGTGTTATTTGTATCAGGGTTATTATTGCAAAGGCGCACACCTTCAGGAAGCACCCAGTTTGCCATGTGGAAAGCGTTTAAGAGTTTCTTGGAAGACTTCTCCAGTCTCGATCTGGCAGAAATTCCGAGCCTTGTTATTTGGGAGCACTACCTCGTATATGCCACAGTCCTCGGAGTCGCCAAAAGAGTGCTTGACCAACTATCAATTGTCTATCCGGAGATAGCTCTACCTGGTGCTATGTGGACAGTTAGATGGGCTACGATAACCAGTGGGCCTTCGACTGCCAGATCCTTGTTAGACACCATAGATTCTATAACTCAAAGCCTTCACACGTCCGTTAGCCATGCTACTATGAGTTCTGGAGCCGGACACGGAGGAGGCTTCTCAGGTGGCGGGGGAGGTGGAGGTGGAGGCGGCGGAGGAAAGGCCGGCTAAAAGTGGCCAAACCAAACCTAAAACTGATTGTCAGTGCCTGATGTTCCCCAAGACCTCTCCGCCCTTAACTCCTCGCAGGCCTAGCGTAAATTCCTACAGTGCCAGGTCCAGTATGCACCCCTATTACAGGTCCAACTTCAAAAAGTGAAGGACGATCCTTAACATTTAGTTTCTCCAACGCCAATTCTAAAAGGGATTGAGCATATTCAAGCCCTTGCCCATGGCCTACCGCAATAGACACCTTGTTCTTTTTGAACTTACCTTGCAGAAACTCTACCATCCCACTTATAGCCTGTTTCATACTCCTAACTTTGGCCAGAGGTACATATATGCCATCTTCAACTCTGACTATAGGCTTGATCTTAAGCAAACTCCCAACCACAGAAGACACCTTCCCTATCCGTCCACCTCTTTCAAGGTAATACAGCGTGTCTAGGCTAAAAAGAACCTCAGACTGGTCTTTAATTTCTGAAACCTTTTGAAGAATTTCTTGGGCGCTGAAACCTTCCTTAGCCAAGCGCGCAGCTTCTATGGCTTGCCCTGCGATCCCAAAGCTTATAGACTGGGTATCTACAACATGAATTCTATCGGGAGCCAATTGCGATGCTGCAATTTTCGCAGCATCAACCGTGCCGCTTAATCCCTTAGATATATGGAAAGAAAGTATCTCCTTGCCAGAATCTATAAGGGGCTTGTAAATATCTAAAAACTCTTGGGGCGAAGGCTGAGAACTAGTAGGCAGTTCCCCGTCTCCTGCTTCCTCAAGCATTGGGTAGAACTCAGACGGCGTCAAATCCACCCCATCTTTGTAAACAACACCGCGATAAATGATAGAAAGCGGTATAACAGTTATATCCAATTGTTTGGCCAGTTCCGTCCCAATATCACTAGTGCTATCAGTAACTACGGCAATATCCGACAATCGATCCTCTCCCCGCTACTAAATAAGTTTTTTCAATTTCCTTAGAAATACAAGTTGAAAAGGACTGCGCTACATGCAGCCCACTTCTAGAGTAGGCCTTTTCTCAATCACAGATTTAATCATGGATAAGCACTTTAGTTTTCTCAGGGATATTGTCGTATATCCACTTGGCATCTTCTACTTTAAGCCTGATGCATCCATGGGATGCAGGCTGCCCAAGCTTTTCCGCTTCTTCTTCGATGACCTCTCTATCTTTATCCATAGCCAAAGAATGGAACAGATATATACCCCAGTCCTTAAAAGATACCCAATACTTGGCTCCTTGTCCATATTTCTCATTAAAGAACCACAAACCCCGGTTCTGAATCTCAAAGGTCCCCAGAGGAGTTTCATGCCCTTCCACACCAGTAGATGCCGCCATCTCTTTGATCAACTCTTCGTCCATGAAGACTTTGACCACCTGGACAGATACATCTACATCAATCAGAAGACGTTCTGGCTCAGCCATGTATTCACGATTTTCAGTTTCAGACTGCACCTGCTCTTCATCTTCAATCCTGCCATCAGTCACCTGAAAATCATCGTCGCATACATGGGACTGATTCCCTAGTTCCAACGCATAGGGATCATCTGGCAATTCAACTTTAGACCCTATGCTCCACATGATAATACGAGGGAGTATTACCCTCCCAAAAATGAACCCTAAGAGGGTGATACCTACCATTATCAGTACTAGTATTCTAATCTCCCGCTTAGACATGAGAACCTCCCAGTCCCAAAACCATCCAAAACACTACACCCATTATAATCCGTCGCGCCATAAAAAGCATGGGGACGGTTCTCCTGCTTCCAAAGGCTACGAAAGTTGGTACAGCATCTGAAGAAGATTCAATTTTTGTTCTTTGGTGAGGATGGAGTCTTCAAAAATAGATTTTGCAGGGTTCTTTTGTCGCACTAGCGGAAGCCGATCTAAGTTTTCCGAGTATTTTTCGATAAGTTCCTTTAGCTCCCTACTGTTTATTAAAACATTCCAGTCAAACTACGGCCCTTGATTGCCCTTGGTAATGCCAACCCATTCAGCAAATTTCTGCCAACACCAAACGAAAAACTGTACAGGCTTGCTAAAGTACCAAGGGAAATAGGGCAACATACCGTTGGAATGAAGCATCCATTTGCTGGGCTCTAAATATGCGCGAGTAGCCTTATGGAACAATCGGCGGTTAAGCTTCCATTGGATGGGAACTGCCGCACCGATCCTTACCACATCGTGACACAAAAACACTTCATAACTGGAAACAAGGCGCCGATTGGTATAGATGTTAGGTACACCGCTACGCATAGTGACCGGCCAGACAACAAACCACTCGTGGGCCGTTTCAGGTCGAATTTCCCGTACCCTTTCCATATGGGCGATGCGACGGTGATTAATTTCTTCAAGGATAGCATCGGAAAAAAGTGGGCAGGTTACAGGTTGTGTGCGAGTTTCACCGGGGACAAAAACTTCTGGGAGAAATGGAAATCGTGTGCTCCCCCTTACCTTGCGAGCGTAAAGACCTTTAAGCAGGGTATCTGATAGATAACCGCCAAATACTGCAGGGTATTCCGTCAAACCGCAAAGCTCATGAAATCCCAAGGTATGAGCGTGATGGTATTGGTGCCCGCTGCCAACCAAGTCGCTGGCTTCCTCCAATATTTCCAGGTAATGAGTCTCACTTCTAAAAGCCGCATGGAAATCTACGCCATAGGCTCTCGCAGCCTTCTCGGCGATCTTGCCCTCCCGGTTCATGTGATCGAGAAAAATAAATGCGTGCCGTCGCAGGTCATGGGGAATCAGCCCTAACAGGACCCGCGAATCTTCGCCTCCGCTGATAAACTGAGCTACCTCATCCATGTTTTCAGTTACTCTTCCCACGTATCTCTCCAGTGCTTCCCGCAGTGCCGTCGCCGCTTCGTCGATGCTTTCATATGGGTTACCTTCTTTAGGTAACCAGTAAACTTCCTGGCTCAAAACTGCGTCTGGCGTTTCAGTCATGATACAAGCGGGCGAGGCCTGTCGTATGTTTCGATAAGTTGTGTAAGGGTAGGTTACAGCATCGTGGAGAATAAAGTCTGCCAAAGATACCTGATCTCTATGACTCGTTTGGTTAGCAGTCCTGGCTAGTGCATCTACGTGAGTTCCCAAAAAAAGGGCGTTTTCCCCCTTGAAACGATATACGGGAATAAACATCATGAGATCCGTCACATAGGTTATATGCGCCGCTTTCTTATCTACAATCAGCACTGAAAACGGCCCGCTCAGATCCTGATCCCACTCAATCTCGCCAGACAACCACCTTCGGTATATGGCCTCGGTCCCCACGAACGGGTCTGATTCTGTAAGAAAGCGATTATTCCGAAAATAAAGGACGGGGCCTCCGATTACAACAAAAATATGGTCCTGTGTCTCCAGGGGATCGAAACCTTTGTAAGTATTGCGACTAACACCCAGAGAACCCCACGTGCCATGGAACTCCTGGACCTCGGGTGGGTTAGAACGATAGATCCCCTGGATTTGCTTGGTCAACTCTCCCTGCGGTTGCGCAAGGGAAGAAAAGATAAAATCGCTCACAGTCGCATAACCCCTCTTAGCGAAGCATGGGGACGGTTCTCCTGCTTCCAAAAGTAATCTGTGCCGCAGTTCCCCTTAGTATTGGTTTAACTCAAGCATCAGGGCTAGCGCCTGAACTAACGGGTTAGCCGTCCCTCCAGCCGCTACTCTGACCGCTACCTTCACCGTTACCATGACCGCTTCTTCGACCGTTAGATCAAGTTACCTGATATATACACCGTTGCACTGTTACTTCCCTACTAGCGTGCCTCTTCTATATTACCCCAATTACCCGACTCGTTTAACCTAGCATACTCTCACTACGCGACCACAGCTAGGTCAAAGACCATGCCAGCCGCAACTGCCAGACTGCGGAATCTACCACCAAGCAAAGATGGAACTTCATCTACGTACCACTACGTGCCACGCACCACCCAAAAAACCTGCTTAGGCTGTAGGAGCATCAGAACCGTCCCGATGCTCCCGATGCTTCCACGCTTCGGCTACAGCTTTTGCGATTGTAGGAGCGACTCTGGGATCAAACACATCTGTGATGATATGGTCAGGGCTTAGCTCTTCTTCGCTTACAAGGCTCGCTAAAGCGTAAGCTGCAGCAATTTTCATTTCTTCAGTGATGTCTTTGGCCCTAACGTCCAGCGCGCCTCTGAAGATCCCTGGGAAAGCAAGGACGTTATTGATCTGGTTAGGAAAGTCCGAGCGTCCTGTACCCACAACTTTTGCTCCTGCAGCTTTGGCTTCATCTGGATATATTTCAGGTACAGGATTTGCCATGGCCAATACTATTTGATCCTTCGCCATGCTTCTTACCATGTCCTGGGTTAGTACGCCACCAACAGATACGCCGATGAAGACGTCTGCGCCTTCTAAGGCTTCAGCCAAGGTTTTGGCCCCTTTCTTATTCGTCCTCTCAGCTATTTCTTCTTTGTACGGGTTCATGCCTTCTGAACGCCCTTTGTACAAAGCACCTCGGCTGTCGCAAAGGATTACATCTCCGGCTCCCATGTTCATGAGTAGATTAGATATGGCTATCCCTGCGGCTCCTGCCCCATTTACCACGATCTTTACATCTTCTAGTTCCTTACCTACCACTTTGAGGGCGTTGATCATGGCAGCAGCTACAACCACAGCAGTACCGTGCTGATCGTCATGGAAAATCGGTATGTCTGTCTCCTCTTTCAGCCGTTTCTCTATCTCGAAACATCTAGGTGCAGAAATATCCTCTAGGTTCACTCCACCTAAGGTAGGAGAAATCGCCTTCACAGTCTGAACTATCTCGTCCACGTCTTGCGTCCCAAGACATATGGGGAACGCGTCTACGTTTCCGAACTTCTTAAAAAGCACGCACTTGCCTTCCATGACAGGCAAAGCTGCCTCGGGCCCAATATCTCCTAAGCCTAGCACTGCGCTTCCATCAGTCACAACAGCTATAACGTTGCCTCTGAACGTATATTCCCAAACCAACTCTTTATCCCGGTGAATTTCCTTGCACGGCTCAGCCACCCCTGGCGTATAGGCTAAACCCAAATCATCTTTATCTTTCAGTTCTACCTTACTTTGAATTGCGATCTTTCCCTTGTTGTCTCGGTGCAAAGCCAAAGCCTTTTCGCGTAAATCCATTGCCCTTTACCTCCTATCTTGAATATCCGCCAATGCCACTCACAACTACGCGTTTGACGGCATTCTTCTATACTTCTTCTTACCTTCTTCATATATATTCCGCCCGTAACAGTCGATCCCTACGATCAAAGGAAAATCTGAAACCTCCAACCTGTAGATGGCTTCGGGCCCAAACTCCGGGTACGCTACCACCTCAGCCTTTTTGATCCTCTTGGCCAAGTACGCACCTGCGCCTCCCACAGCTAGGAAGTATACCGCTTTCTCCTCTTTCATAGCCTCGATAACCTGTTGACTTCTATTGCCCTTGCCAATCATACCTTTTAAACCAAGTTCCCTGATGAGCAATGGAGTGTAAGGATCCATGCGAGTACTTGTGGTAGGACCTGCCGAACCAATAACTTTTCCAGGTTTCGCAGGGCATGGACCCACATAATAAATAACCTGACCTCTGAGATCTACAGGTAAATCTTGACCAGCTGTATAAGCCTCCACCAAACTCTTATGGGCTGCATCCCTACCAGTCAAAATTACACCGCTCAAACTAACCCTGTCCCCGGCTTTCAAATTGTCAACAACCTCAGAATCAAGGGGTGTCTTGATTTCGATCACTTGAGTCACCTATGAGTCACCTCTTTTTAAGTGCAAGTACAGTGTAAATACAGTACAACTACAGTACAGCCTCAGCATGGCGGGCCGCATGACATTGGATATTTACAGCCACCGGCAAACTCGCAATATGAGTTGGATAAACCTCTATATGAACATCTAATGCAGTTACCCGTCCGCCCAAACCCTGTGGCCCTATACCAGTCATATTTACTAGCTCCAAAATTTCCTCTTCAAGCTGTGCTATGTGGGGAATAGGGTTTCTCTCTCCCAATGGACGAAGAAGGGCTTTCTTGGCCAACAAAGCCGATTTTTCCAGATTTCCGCCTAATCCTACTCCTATAACCATAGGGGGACAAGCGTTAGGTCCCGTAGCCTCTACAGTTTCCAATACAAACTTTAATACGCCCTCTTTTCCGTCGGCCGGCTTTAGCATCTTAAGCGCCGAGGAGTTCTCTGAACCCGCCCCTTTAGGTGCCACAATGATCCGGAGGTCAGAACCAGGAACGATATCTACGTGAATTATAGCCGGTGTATTATCGCCTGTATTTTCCCTCATCAAAGGATCCTCTACTACAGACTTCCTCAGATACCCTTTCACATAGCCACGCCTAACTCCTTCATTCACCGCGTCGTAAAGGTTCCCACCTGTTATGCGCACATCTTGCCCTAATTCTAAAAACACTACTGCCATCCCTGTGTCCTGGCATATAGCCTCACCAGTAGAAGCCGCCAAATCTGCGTTTTCCTTTATGATTTGAAGCATCTCCTTACCCAGCGGAGATTCCTCATGAGAAATGGCATCATCTATAGCTTGCCACCAGTCCTTGCCCAACTTCGTACACGCATCTACGCACAAATTCTCTACAACTTTCGTAATTTCGTCAGCGCAGATTTCTTTCATTTGCCACACCACCTGGCATAAATATTATTTTTACAGACTCTGAGTAACTGCCAGCGCACCTGCAAAAGGTGACCCCAAAAGCGTCCATCACTCTAGTCATCATCGTCATCTGGTACCAAAGTAGTCATGCGCCGAGGATCTAGCAGCCGTCTAGCGGTATTCTCATCTAATACTTGAGACTCTACTATCACACTCAGAATATCCTGTCCGGTGTCCATAGCTTTCTTAGCTATCTCAGTTGCCACAGAATGCCCAACTACTGGGGCAAGGACAGTTACCAAACTCAGTGAATTGCGGGCATAGCTTTCGCATCTCTTAGTGTTAAACTCCATATCTTTTATGACCTTGAGAGCAAGAGATTCCATTGCCCTCACCATCATCTCTATACTTTCGAACAAAGCGAAAGACAGCACTGGTTGCATAACGTTAAGCTCAAATTGTCCTGCTGAAGCCGCCAAACTTATAGTTAGATCATTACCATATATCTTAAAACAAACCTGATTAACCATCTCGGGGATGACTGGGTTAATCTTGCCTGGCATAATGCTGGACCCAGCCGCTATGGCGGGAAGTCGTACTTCTGCTAAACCAGCCATAGGCCCTGAAGCCATAAGTCGCAGGTCGTTACAGATCTTAGTAAGGGTGGTGGCTGTAGATTTCATAAGACCAGATACTTCAACCAAAACATCGATGTTCTGAGTAGCGTCTATACGATCTGCAGCAGGTCTTAGGCTATCTATACCGCTGCACTTACGCAGCTCGTCAACTACACATTCAACGTAAAGAGGGTTAGCGTTGATACAAGTGCCAATAGCCGTGCCGCCTAAATTCACAACAGACAAAAGATCCATAGCCTTACGGCCGCGCTCTATATCACGGGCCACAGCAGAAGCCCACGCATTAAGCTCTTGCCCTATGGTTATAGGTACTGCGTCCTGCAAATGTGTCCTGCCAAGTTTTGGCGCATTCTGATATTGAGCCGCTTTTTCCCTGAGAGTATTGCTCAGCAATTCCGCCGCCTTTACGTACCCCTCCAACATACGAATGGCAGCTATACGTATAGCGGTCGGCACCACATCGTTGGTAGATTGCCCTTTGTTCACATCGTCTAGCGGGTGAATCATGTAGTAATCGCCTGGCTTGTAACCTAGAATTTCCAGAGCGCGATTGGCAATCACCTCGTTGGCGTTCATGTTCATGCCCGTACCGGCTCCTCCTTGTATTGCCTCACCGATAAACTGATCGTGCCACTTGCCCGATATAATCTCATCTGCCGCCTGAACTATGGCTTGCGCCTTTTTGGGCTCTAGTTGACCTGCACGCAGATTAGCCAAAGCAGCCGCTTTTTTTACCATTGCTAGCCCTATGATGAGTTCTGGGTGTAGGCTGTAGCCGCTTACTGTATAGTTTTCCGCCGCTCGAACACTGTTAATGCCATAATAAGCATTAGCAGGCAACGTCTTAGTGCCTAGTAAATCCTTCTCAATCCTAACATCTTCTCTAACTTCCTGTTCCCCAACATCCTGAAGTTCGTTCCCCAACGACACTTTTGTCATCCTTTCTTATATTAAATACTGATCTCAGATGCCAATACCTGCCCTACTGATACCTACTTTTATCTGCTTTCTAGAATGTGCATTACCCAAAAGGCACACACTTTAACGATACACTATCTTTCACCCGATAGCAACGTACCAATCGCGACGCATAACTGCGCGTAACTGCGTATAACTCCGTATAACGACGTAAGGTTACTATACATAGGGTTTTGCCCAATCTCACCAGTTTTCGGGGATTATTACAGTTTTAGTCTCCTTCAAAATCAAACGTATCTACAAACCCCAAACATATTTTCGCTACAACTTGATCATGGTGTAGTGCCATCCGTACTTCCATTATCTAGAGACAAATTGATATAGGCAGATTAACTTGACTTTTCGCACATTTGCCGCATCTTAGAAGGAATTTGATACTACCGCGGTGAACTTCGTTAGTATCAGACTGGCCACGCCATAAATCCCGCTCCAAGAAGACCAGTCAAATTGTCAAAATATATTCGGGAGGGAAATCAATGCAAAGTAAAAAGGTTGTAGCGGTATTAACCTGCGTCCTTCTTGTCGCTTCGCTGCTCGTAGGCTGCGGAGGGACACAGGAAAAGGAACCATTACCAACGATCCGATTCCTATCAGATGACAGCGAAGCCGCCAAGAAGTATGCACAGGGACTTCAGGAAATCATCAGAACAAATCTAGGTATCGAACTGGTGCTCGAAAATGTCGACTTTAAAACGCGTTTGCAGAAGATGAGGGACCACGACTTCGATCTCGTCTTCGCCGGTTGGGGTGCTGATTACAACGACCCCATGAGTTTCTTGGACCTGTGGGTCACAGACGGACCTTACAACGACGTCGGTTGGTCAAATGCTAGATTCGATGAGCTGATCGCTCAGGCCAAAAAGTCCACAGATCAGAGAGAACGTATGGATTTGATGGCTGAAGCGGAAAAAATCCTTTTGGATGAGGCCCCTATAATCCCTGTTTACTGGCGTCAAAGAAACCTTGCTGAACATCCATGGGTAAAAGGCATCGTTAGAACTGCGTTCGTACCCAGCAACGAGTGGAAGTGGGCATACACTGAAGGAAGACCCGGAGGCGATAACGTACTCAACTTGAACCTTGGCGAAGAACCCCCAGATCTTCAATCGGTGACATGCACCGATACCGTTTCTTTTGACGTGCTCAACGCAGTGCTTGAAGGACTCGTTCGAATGAACCCAGATGGAGCGTATGAAGAAGGCTCTGGAGCAGCCGAAAGTTGGACAATCTCTGAAGATGGATTGGTGTACACCTTTACTATTAAAGATGGTTTGAAATGGTCTAATGGTGAGCCATTAACTGCCCATGACTTTGAATACGCATGGAAGACAGCTGTCGATCCGCGTACTGCTTCTCAGTATAACTACATGCTGTTCTTTATAAAGGGCGCAGAAGACGTGGCCAACGTTGAACTTCCTGATCCCGAGGCTGATCCTGACGCCTATAAAGAAGCTCTTGAGACGTTGCAGGAAGCCATGGATAATATGGGCGTCGAAGCCATTGACGACCTACACCTGGTAGTTACGCTAGAAGCTCCGAGCACATTCTTCTTGAGCCTCTGTGCTTTTACAACGTACTATCCGCTCAACGAAAAAGCCCATAAGGAGTGGGGCGAGCAGTACGCCACAGAACTTGACAAGATGCTCTATTGCGGGCCTTTTGTCATCGACGAGTGGAGACACGGCAGCAAGATGGTATTAAAGAAGAACCCCAATTACTGGGATGCTGAAAGCGTAAAATTGACTGAAATCCACTTTGATATGATCAAAGACATTAACACGCCGATTACCATGTACGAAGCTAACGAACTTGACGTCATAGGAGTCCCTGGAGACTTCATTCCCAAGTTCCAAGCAGAGCGTCCAGACGAATTCAAGCAGCTGCCAGAGGCTGTGTGCTTCTATCTTGAGTGCAATCTGGAACATCCTCTGCTTAAGGACCCCAAGGTCCGGAAAGCTTTGTCCTTGGCTATAGACAGGCAAGAATATTGCGACAATGTCCTTAGAAACTACTCTGTCCCGGCTTATGCATATAATCCGCCTTCAATGCAAGGCGCTGAGCCTGGCGAGATCTTCGTCGAAAAATATCTCAAAGACTACTTGCCTATCAAAGGAGACCCTGAAGAGGCGCAGAAACTTTTCAAGGAAGCTGTTGAAGCCCTTGGTTACGAAGCGCCTACACCTCCTGGAAAGTAGCAATCATCATATTTAGTTTTTAGTATCTAAGAGAGTCTGACGACGAGGAGCCTCGCTTAGGCTCCTCGTCGCCGTAAGGAGGGTATGTAATGGGTCGGTATGTCTTGAAGCGTTTCGGGTTCATGCTTTTGTCCTTGTGGGTAATCGTTACTATCACCTTTCTTCTTATGAACGCAGTTCCAGGAGGCCCTTTCACCAGCGTCAAATTAACGCCATTGGTGGAGAAGCAATTGCAACGTAAATACGGCCTCGATAAGCCAAAGTTTCAACAATACCTTACGTTATTGAAAAACCTGGGCCGCTTTGACTTGGGACTTTCAATACGTGAAAGAGGCCGAAGCGTCAACGATATAATCAAAAATACCTTTCCCACATCTGCTGTGCTAGGAATTGAAGCTCTAGTTTTTGCCGTTACCCTTGGCCTTGCCTTGGGGATCATCGCTTCCTTGTATCGAGGCCAAGCCTTGGACTACGTAGCTATAATCATTGCGGTAATTGGCGTTTCCATACCCAACTTCATTGTAGCGTCAGTCCTGCAATACATTTTCGGATTCAAGCTAGGGATTCTACCAATAGCCAGATGGGAAAGTTTCAAACATACTATACTTCCTGCTTTCGCCTTAGGCCTCGGCACTTTAGCAACTATGACTAGGATGATGAGATCCAGCATGCTGGAAGTGTTAAATCAAGACTACATCAGAACTGCCAAAGCCAAAGGACTTAACTCGGCCCAGATAATCTGGGGTCACGGGGTAAGAAACGCTATTTTGCCCATAGTTACAATTCTTGGGCCATTGATCGCCGGTATAACTACAGGAACCCTAGTAATAGAGCGCATGTTTGGCATACCTGGGTTGGGCAAGTACTTCGTTGACAGCATATATAACAGAGATTATCCCATGATAATGGGGACAACGGTTTTCTACTCAGCTTTGCTGCTTTTTATGAACTTTCTTGTGGATATTGCATACGGTTTCATCGACCCCAGAATTCGACTTGCCCGGGGAAAGGAGGACTAGCACATGCTTAATTTCTATCCAAAACCAGAAGATTTTGCTCCCCTTACCCTCGATGAAAAGATAGGTGACGAGATCACCAGGCCGCCCATAAGCTATTGGGAGGACGTTTGGATTCGCTTCCGTAAGAACAAATTGGCTACTATTGGTCTTGTAGTTCTTAGCATACTTATTACCATGGCCATTATAGGTCCTATTATCAGCCCATGGGATTACAGAACCTGCGATTATGGTCATGTAAATGAGTTTGTGAGCAAACGTCATTGGTTCGGCACAGACTATTTAGGACGCGACATGTTTACCAGATTGTGGCAAGGTACTAGGATTTCCGTGTTCATAGGAATCACAGCCGCTTTTTTAGACTTGCTAATAGGCGTAGCTTGGGGTGGAATAGCCGGCTACTTTGGCGGCATTGTAGACGACATTATGATGCGTATAGTCGACGTTTTGTATGGAATTCCATATCTTCTGGTAGTAATCTTGCTCCTTGTTGTAATGGAACCAGGTTTAACGTCGATTATTCTCGCCATGAGTCTAACAGGCTGGGTAGGCATGGCAAGATTGGTTAGGGGACAAATTCTACAGCTCAAAGAAATGGAGTACGTCCTGGCAGCCAAATCTGTGGGAGCTTCTCCCCGACGTATAATTGCGAGACACCTCATACCCAACACCATGGGCGTAGTTCTCGTAAGCCTAACATCCAGCATCCCAGGAGCCATATTTGGAGAAGCGTTTTTGAGCTTTATAGGACTGGGAGTTCCCATGCCCCAAGCAAGTCTTGGAACTCTCGCTAACGAGGGGTATCAGGTACTGAGAATTTACCCTCAAAACATGATAATTCCGGCGACAGTTATGAGTTTGCTCATACTATCTTTCAATTTTGTCGGCGATGGATTGAGAGACGCTCTTGACCCGCGCCTGCGTCAATAGGGAGTGAAGCTACATGGAACAAAAAGTCGTAAAACGAGAACTAGAAGAGCCAGCAACTGATCAGCTGCTCTCAATAGAGGACCTCCAAGTATCTTTCCACACTTACGCAGGCGAAGTGCATGCAGTACGCGGAGTTACCTATTCGGTGGAACAAGGAGGCTCCCTAGCCGTTGTTGGAGAATCAGGCTGCGGCAAAACTGTAACAGTACAGGCTGTAATGAGGTTGACTCCTATACCGCCAGGCGAGATTAAGGGCGGTAAGATTATATTCAACGGTAAAGACATTCTGTCCCTTACTGAAAGGGAAATGCAATCTATTAGGGGAAAAGAAATAGGCATGATCTTTCAAGACCCCATGACCGGACTGAACCCTACGATGACTGTGGGAAATCAGATCGCAGAGGCTATAATTAAGCACCAGCGCGTGTCCAAGCACGAGGCTATGGAAAGGGCAATAGAAATGCTCAATTTGGTAGAAATCCCAAATCCTAGGGTCAGGGCCTCTCAGTATCCCCACCAGTTTAGCGGTGGTATGCGTCAAAGAGCCATGATAGCTATTGCCCTGGCGTGCGCGCCTGTACTCTTAATTGCAGATGAGCCTACTACATCTCTGGATGTGACTATTCAATCCCAGATTCTTGACCTTCTTCAGAACTTGCAGGACAGGTTGGGCATGACCATAGTTCTTATAACTCATAATCTGGGCGTGGTAGCCCGTTTGGCAAGAAACTTGGTGGTCATGTACGCAGGTAAAGTCGTGGAAAGGGGGACTTCATGGGATATATTTTATGAGCCAGCTCATCCGTACACCGAGGCCCTGCTCCAAGCAGTGCCCAGGTTAGACAGGCCATCCCGGATGGAACTGGCATCTATCCCAGGGGCCCCACCAGATCTTTTTGAACCTCCCCAGGGTTGTGCTTTTGCACCAAGGTGCAACTACTGTATGAAGATTTGTATGGAATACGACGCAACGCCCATTAAAGTTAGCGACAGTCATCATGTATCGTGCTGGCTGCATCATGAGGCCAACCCAAATCCTCTACCAAAGGAACTGCAAAAGGGTGGTGGCAAACGTGACTGACCAAATCGCCCTAAAGGTTGATAACTTAAAGAAGTATTTCAGGGTAGAAAAACGCAAAATTCTTAAGGCAGTTGATGATGTTTCCTTTGAGGTAAGAAAAGGAGAGGTCCTCGGCATCGTTGGAGAATCAGGCTGCGGCAAGACAACTGTAGGCCGAACAGTGGCACGGCTTTATGAGCCTACAGATGGCAGAATCATTTTTGACGGCCAGGATATTACTGACACGCCGGAAAAAGACTTGCTCTGGTTCCGCAGAAAGCTGCAGATGATCTTTCAGGATCCATATGCATCCTTAGACCCTCGTATGACCGTAGGCGAAATCGTAGGAGAACCCTTAGATGTTCACGGACTGGCATCGGGCCAAGAACGTACTGATAAGATACATTATCTTCTAGAGATAGTGGGTCTCAGCCGAGAACACGCCAACAGATTCCCCCATGAGTTCTCAGGTGGACAAAGGCAAAGGATCGGCATAGCCCGTGCGTTGGCAGTTGACCCAGAATTCATAATCGCAGATGAGCCCATTTCCTCCTTGGACGTTTCCATTCAAGCGCAAGTGGTTAACCTTCTTACGAAACTCCAGGAAGAACGGGATCTGTCATTTATGTTTATCGCTCATGACCTTTCAATGGTGAGACATATTTCTCACAGGGTAGCTGTCATGTACCTGGGTAAAATCGCAGAGATAGCTCCGTCTGAGCGGATTTACGAATGGCCACTTCATCCTTATACCAAGGCGCTTATGTCTGCTAATCCTATACCTGACCCGGTTATAGAAACGTCTAGGACGCGTATAAGCTTACCAGGAGAAGTGCCAAGCCCAATTAATCCGCCGCCGGGGTGCAGATTCGCAGGCAGATGCCCGCAAGTCCATGACCGCTGCAAGGAGGAAGACCCGTATTTGAAAGAAATCGAACGAGATCACTGGGTATCCTGCTTCCTATACTAGATATGGGAGCATGGGGACGGTTCTGATGCTTCCATGGGGAGCGCGCAGTGAGGTGCAGTGAGGTACAGTGGAGCGCAGTAAAGCACAGTGAAACGCCGAAGGCGGTTTTGGTCCAGCATTAGTCTGGCGTCTGGAACCTAAGGATGTTAGCAGTGCGGCAACAAATGAGCGGGAACCCCACCGTTCGGCTTGCCTTTTATTGCCGCACCGGCAATGGTATTAAGCTAGTTAAGGTAATGATGACGGTGGGGCTCAGCTCGGGTTTGAAGAACGCCTGAAGGGCATTCAGAAGGTCCTGGGTTCGCCCCCCATCGGCTCTCTACCCCAATACCCCAATACCCCTTTTTTTACCCGATAGACCATCCCAGTAAGTATGCATTAAAACAGTATCTGGCAAGTTCTGACATGCGTTTTTCATACCGCCAGCGTGCCTCTTACGTACTTTTCGCACACCCTGGGCATATCTTGCACATATCTTAGGCATGTTCAGACCGCTAGTTTCCCTGTAATACGCTGCGAACCTGAGGACCACTTACAGGTAGTTCACCCTTGAATGTTTTGAGCCTGTTACATAGCAACCGCGCCCCAAATTATCCATTCCTTTTCCGGTAGCATTCGCACTTAGGGTTTCCTACTTAGGGTTTCCCCTTTAGGATCCCCCCTTAGAATCTCGCTCACCCCCCTTCAGAACTTTTTTCAATTTCATTTTCATTCAGAATCAGGAGGGATCTCGTCTGTATCCCATATAACCTGTTTTCTAGATAATGTGAGGGGACCCCCTCGGTTGACTGCGGACCATCCTACATCTGCATACGATTGAAGACGATCAATGGTTAAGAACGATCCAGGAGTTTACGTGGGTTTACACGAGTTTATTATGAGGCAGACCTTGTAGACTGTAGACCTACAGAGCAGATAAACACCGGAAACAACATGAAAAAATCAGGGGAATACGCATCGCTGTTCAAGATTAGGAAGGATACAGCGACCACACTGAAATAGCAGCGCTTCGTGTTACAGGCTGGAAGACGCAAAATGAACAATTCGAATAGAAAACCGAGTTCGCCTAGAAAAACCGTGAAGGAAATCCGCAGGTAACTGGTATAATTAACTATACGCAAAACTTAAGCAAAAATTGGGCCAAGAAAACTCCCTCGAAAGCACTCTGTCATATGACTTGCAGGGACAAGAAAAGTTGGAAGCAGGAGAACCGTCCCCATGCTACTAACCAATCATCTACAAGGCGCTGCGGCGGGTACACTAATAACTGCTTGCTCACGGTAAATCGATTTGTTCGCGCCTCGGCCCCTGAAGCACAAACCCCCGTCCCTTCTGCTTCACCTTCTGCTTCACCTGCTGCTTCGCTTGAAGCACAAACCCCCGTCCCCTCTGCTTCCTAAGCGCCGACTGACAAAACGCCTATATGAGGAGCTTGAATTCTTAGGTATTAGTAGGCAAGAAGTGAAGAAAGCCGTAGATGCCGCTTGGGAAGAAGATGAACGTTTCAAAGCAGATATCCGTCTCAAAGGCGAAGAAGTATTGGCATATATAAAAGCCAACAACTTGAAAGGAGCAGTTTTAGCTGGGCGACCATATCACCTAGACCCTGGAATCAATCACGGCATACCAGGAATACTGACTTCCAACGGTATGGCGGTCCTTACCGAAGACTCAATTGCTCATTTACGAAAAGTAGAGAGACCTTTGCGAGTTGTAGATCAGTGGGCATATCACTCCAGACTGTATGCGGCGGCAAGTTTAGTATCAGTAACGCCTGAACTGGAATTGGTTCAGCTAAACTCTTTTGGTTGCGGTATCGATGCCATAACCACAGATCAGGTCCAAGAAATCTTGAATCAATACAACCGGCTTTACACTATGCTAAAAATCGACGAGGTAAGCAACCTAGGGGCAGCAAGAATTCGCATTAGGTCGCTTATAGCTGCTGTTGAGGAAAGAGACAAAATGGGAATTGAACCCCAAAAAATGTACTCAACTCCAAAACGACGCCTGTTCACAAAAGAAATGAGACAAGAACACGCTCTGTTATGTCCCCAGATGTCACCTATTCATTTTGAAATACTTCTTAAAGCGTTTAGATCTGAAGGATACAACGGGGTACTCCTTTCTCGAGTAACGCCAGAAGACATACAAACCGGGCTAAAGTACGTGAATAACGATGCATGTTACCCTGCCATAATCGTAATAGGTCAACTGATTAACGCGCTTCAATCAGGAAAATTCGACCCTGATAGCACAACGGTCCTAATGACCCAGACAGGCGGCGGTTGCCGTGCCACCAACTATATAAGCCTTCTACGTAAAGGTTTGCATGAGTCTGGTTTCTCCCAAGTACCAGTATTATCCCTTAGCTTACAAGGCATTGAAGAAAATCCGGGATTCAGAATAACACCCAGATTGTTAAAAAAGGCGGCCATGTCTGTGGTGTACGCTGACCTATTGATGCGGGTACTTTACCGCGTTCGACCGTACGAAACAGTTCCTGGCTCTGCAAACAAACTGCTTACCAAATGGATCCAGATTTGCCAAGATGATGTAGTAGAAGCCGATAACCAGAAGTTTAGGGAAAACATTTGGGGAATAGTAGAAGACTTTGACTCCCTAGAAATCACAGATATACAAAAACCCAGAGTCGGAGTGGTAGGAGAAATCTTGGTCAAATATCACCCAGCCGCAAATAACCACATAGTGAGCATCTTGGAATCAGAAGGTGTAGAGGCCACAGTTCCAGATATGATGGACTTCTTCCTCTACTCTGTTCATGACGGTGTGTTCCGCCACGAGTATCTAGCAGGTTCACACGCAAATATGGTTTTTAGCAGAGCAGCAATCCGTTATCTCGAGTCTTTCCGTCGGACAATGAAAAAAGCGCTAAATGCAAGTGAAAGGTTCGAAGCCCCTAAAACAGTGGAGTACTTGGCGCAAAAGGTCGAGGGAATCCTTTCTTTAGGACATCATACAGGCGAAGGATGGCTTTTAACTGCAGAAATGGTTGAACTAATCGAAATGGGAGTGCCCAATATAGTTTGCTGTCAACCGTTCGGGTGCCTCCCAAACCACGTCACCGGCAAAGGTATGATTAAGGGACTAAAAGAACACTATCCTGACGCCAACATCGTAGCCATTGATTATGACCCAGGAGCCAGCGAAGTAAATCAAATCAATCGCATCAAACTAATGTTATCTGTAGCTTTTAGAAATCTACAGACAGAAGATGTAAAAGCAGCTACTTAACTCCCACCTCAAGAAACGCGTAATCCGTGCAATATACTTCTTACGAAACACTAATTGCTCTTTTCCACCTCTTCTATCAACCGGAGCAACGTATCCACTGTTTCAGCCTTTATTTCATGTCTTAAATGATCTTTTTCGCCTGTAGTCTGTCTCAGATAATCCCAAAACGCCCCTGTTAAATTGCTTTCATTAATGGCCATTGCAATAGGAGGGGTAGATGTCTTTGCCACGATTACTCCTACGTCCTCCTTCGCATACACCAACGGCCTTTCTTCTTTAGGGTCTGGGTCGATCCACACATGAAAGTTTGGATATGTCTCAAGGAGAGTAATGATATGTCTTACATGCTGGACGTATTGGCCAGGCGAATAATATGACGAATACATGCTGAGCATATCCGAGGAAGCGATTTTTACGCGCCCAAGTTTTACCGATTCTGCATGTGGAAGCCGTATAATCTCGGTAAAAGTATAGTTCTGCATCTGGTTATAAAAATTCTCCCTCCTTAGCCTTTGCTGATTAAGAAACCATCCCCTCTCCTTGTGGGTAAACTCACCAAAAAGGGCGTGAACTAAGGCCTCTGGCATAGTAAGCAAAGAGATGGATTCGGTCGTGATAATAGAATTTGCCTCCTCCCTTTCAAACTCCAGCAGTGTGGATATATAAGGCTCTCTGTCTTTCGCTGTAAAGATTTTCATAAGGGGTTTGCACATCTTCAAGTAACTGTTAAACTCTTCCACAAAAGTTTGTATAACCTGTTTGTCTCTAAATAGAAAATTGGCAGATTCGTAATTACCAGGTGCCACCGATGAGGATACTACAGCTGCAGTCTCAGGAGCGATAAAAAGGGTGCGTCTGAACACGCCGTCTCTCTTTTTGGGGTAGAAATATGGTTCTATTGCCCCTGACATGTAAAGGGGCAGCCATTGAGAAATTGCGCTTAACATTTCATCTAGATCCCGACTGACCACATGTATAATCCTGATTTTGTTCCCTCTAGAAATAGCCTGAGTCATGAGCTGCGCCCACTTAACCACAAAAGCCCTATCACCTACCAGCCACTCTATATCTTCTTCGCTGAACAAAAGAAGAGTCTGAGGCTGGTCGTGTCGGATAACTTCAGACAGAAACTCGATAGCCGCTTGTCTTTTACCATCTACTCCATAGAAAATCAAAGTATCAGATTTGGGCAACATCGCTTGCACAGGTTCGTCATGGGAAAGCACAGGAGGTTTTCTCGAAACCTTGATGTTTGACGATCCATCTAGAAAATTCCCAACAGTTGCACTGTAAGTATCGTCGTCGGTCATAAGCCATTCGTAAATGCTTTCTGCGATCTCGTCTTCATCGTAAGATGACGGATTGATTTCTAGGAGAGCATAAATGGCCTGCCTCTGGTGACTATGGGGACAATGACGGGCGAAGTAATCTGCCATACTTCTGGCGTATTCCTCTTTAGTCTCTTTCCTAACAAATACTCGGGCTCCACTCCGCAGTCTGCTAACGTAGGACGCGTCCAAAGAAATGTATCTAGCAAGGTTGCTATTACTAGTGTTTGTGATGTCCATAAGAAGGTCTAGCTTTTCATTGAACTTCATATCATTCACTCCCTTCATCCATACATTGTAAACATCCGTTTGCCATAGGCGAACTAGTTTTCTGCGTTAGCTAATCCCATTTATTCTTACTATCTGCATTATCCCAAATAACTAGACAAATGACACGATTCGTGAATTTATTTGTCATTGCCAAATGCAAAACACCTATTCCCACAGTCTC
>Ga0208564_1001184_pt1 | contig 22249 bp, 14 predicted proteins | sample AD_UKC073_MetaG_FD_184439 | JGI IMG/M metagenome (GOLD analysis project Ga0208564, IMG submission 184439) | Active sludge microbial communities of municipal wastewater-treating anaerobic digesters from USA - AD_UKC073_MetaG (SPAdes) (version 2) | ecosystem: Engineered > Bioreactor > Anaerobic >... | reverse complement strand
AAAGCGCTCATCGAACTCGTGCCAGCGGTAGCCAGCGCCGCCCTTCTTCAGCCCCCAGCGCGCCTGATCGGCGTCGGGCTTGTCGGGGCCGTTGAAATAGCCATTGAAATTTTCTTCACAGGTCAGGTAAGTGCCCCACGGGGTGAAGCCATGTGCGCAGTTGTTGACGGTGCCGAGCACCACCGCGCCCGAGGCGTCATCGCGGGTGCGCAGCTTGGCGTGACCGCGAGCCGGGCCGGTGATCAGCATTGGCGTGGCGGCCGTAATGCGTCGGGCATAGCGGGATGGGCGCACTACCTCCCAAGTGTTGCCGTCGTTGACAATTTCGACCACCGAGACACCCATCGCAGCCTGCGCCTTGGCAACCTTTTCAGCGCTCCAGTTCTGCATCCCGCCGACGTGCAGCAGGCCGTCATCGGTGTACTCATGATTCATCACCAGCAGGCCGCGCTGGCTGCCATCGAGCGGAAAGTAGTGAATGCCGTCGTGATGCATGCCCGCCTGTGCCTCCTGCTCAGTCGCAGTGTTGCTGGCGTCGGACTTGTATGCCGGCATGTTGCCGGCAATGCCCACCGCGTCACCCCAGCGGTACAGCACCTGCACGCGATAGCCATCGGGCACGGTGACGGTGTCGAGATCGTTCATGGTGACTGATTTGAAGCCAAGCATCGGGCCGATGCCCGTGGGCGTGGTGCTGCAACCGCTGAGTGACACCGCGCCTAATGGTGCAAGCAGACTACTGATGGTTGTCGCAAGACCACCCCGCAGGATGGTTCGCCGCAGGGGGTTGGAGAGGTTGTGGATGCTCTGATTGTGCGATGGGTTGCAGTCATCCATCGTCGAAAAGTCTTTGGCCATGCTTGTTGTTCCTTGTCGCTGTAAACGCCCGCATCGGGAGGCGATACGGTTGCGGCGATATTCACAGCGATTGGCTACAAGCTGATGACGCGGCTCGAGTACGCGTTTAGAGCAATACTTGCGTACCCAGTTCGACAACGCGGTTAGGCGGCAGCCGGAAGTACGCTGCTGCACCCTCGGCCTGTCTCGTCATCCAGGCATACAGCGCGCATCGCCACGCTGAAAGCTCACCGGGCCTGTCCTGTACTACGGACCGGGCAATGAAGTAGGTGGTGGTCATCGGGTCGATATCGAGACCCTGACTGGCAGCCAACGCGAGTGCAGCCGGCAGGTCCGGTTCCTCGCGAAAGCCAAAGCGCACATCAATCCGCAACAGGCCCGGCTCGCTTCGGTCAAGCTGCAACCGGCCACCTGCTTCAACGTAGGGCACTTCCTCGGTGCGCACGTGGACCAGGATCAGTTGCTCGTGCAGCACGTGATAGTGCTTGAGATTGTGGAACAGGGCGCTGGGCACGAGATTGCGATCAGACGCCAGGTAAATCGCTGTGCCGGGGACCCGTGGAATGCCCTGCAGTACGCTCGCGGCAATACCCTGAACCGGCAGGTCTATCGCACTGCGTTGTCGCGCCACCAGTGATGAGCCTTTCTTCCAGGTCATCAGCAGCAGGAAAACCGCACTGCCGAACAGCAGCGGAAACCAGCCGCCATCGGCCACCTTGGACAAGTTGGAAGCGAGGAAACCACTTTCGAGAACGACGAAAACAGCCAGCAGGGTCAGCAGCGACAGACGACGGCGCCCGGCTGTGAGGAACAGCACTATCGCCACCAGTATCGAAGTGATGATCATGGTGCCGGACACGGCGATACCGTACGCGGCTGCAAGTGCGCTCGACGAACGGAATTCAAGCACCAGCAGCAACACACCGATCAGCATGATCCAGTTGACGCTGCCAACGTAGATCTGCCCACGTTCCTGGTCTGACGTATGCCGCACATCAATGCGTGGCAGATAGCCGAGGCGCGAGGCTTGTTGCGTGATGGAAAACGCACCGGAGATGGTTGCCTGCGATGCGATGACAGTCGCCGCAGTTGCCAGCACCACCAGAGCAAGCAATAGTGAATCCGGAGCGAGCAGGTAAAACGGGTTCTTGATGGCGGCCGGATCGCGCAACACCAGAGCACCTTGCCCAAAGTAGTTGAGCATCAGCGCCGGACACACCAGCCCGAACCAGGCGATGCGTACAGCTCGGGCGCCGAAGTGGCCCATGTCGGCGTACAAAGCCTCACCGCCGGTCAACGCCAGGAACACCGCTGCCAGCAACACGAACATCTTGCCCGGCTGCCCAATCGCGAAGTCAATTGCATACAGCGGGTTCAGCGCTTGCAACACCACAGGTGTTTCGATGATGCTCTGCAAACCCAGCACGCCGATGACAAGGAACCAGAGGCAGGTGATCGGACCGAACAGGGCGCCAACGCGACCGGTACCAAAGCGCTGGATACTGAACAGCGCAATCAGCACGCCGATAGTGATAGGCACGACAAACTTCTCGAAGTGCGGGGTGGCGACGCCCAGCCCTTCGACTGCCGACAGCACCGATATTGCGGGCGTGATCAGCGCGTCACCGTAAAAAAGCGCAGCAGCGAACACACCCAGCGTCGCGATGATTGCCAGCATGCGCGTACTGGCGCGCTGCCGTTCTGCCAATCGGTGGGTGAGTGCCGTCAACGCCAGCACACCGCCCTCGCCATCATTGTCGAAACGCAGCACCAGCCAGACGTACTTGACCGAAATGATGCAGGTGACTGCCCAGAACAGGGCGGAGAGGGTCGCCAGAACGTTTTGCTGATTGAGCGCCATCGCATGCGGCCCGCTGAACGCTTCCTTGAAGGCATACAGCGGGCTGGTACCGATGTCGCCGTAGACGACCCCGAGTGCCGCGAGCGTGAGCGCGGCCGTGCCTGAACGAACAGGCGATTGCTGGTTCATGGAAGATCTCCTGGGATTGAAGCCGCTACGCAAACTGGATGCGACGGCAGTGGCTGCGCTGACGCTCAGTCAGGTGCGTTGGCGGGTGGCATGAAGCGGTAACCGACACCGGTTTCGGTGAGGATGAAACGGGGGCGCGCCGAATCCTGCTCAAGCTTCTGGCGCAAATGCGAGATGTGGATGCGCAGATAGTGGCCGCGCTCGAGGTAGGCCTGCCCCCATACCTCGGTCAACAGATGCCGTTGCGTGACAACACGATCCGCGTTGGCAAGCAGGCAGAGCAGGATGCGGTACTCGATATCGGTCAGGTGTACCGGTTGGCCCGCGCGCGTCACCAGACGGCGGGAACGGTCGACCTCGACATCGCCAAAATGGACAGTCGCCGGTTCGCCATCGCGCATGGTCGCGGCGCGGCGCAGCAGGGCACGCACGCGGGCAAGCAGTTCGCCGGTAGAAAACGGCTTGGTCAAATAGTCATCGGCACCGGCTTCCAGCGCCGCAATCTTTTCGGCCTCGGCGCTGCGGGCGGAGAGCACCAGCACCGGCACCTGCGACCATGAACGCAGCTCCTGCACAAACTGTTTGCCATCTCCGTCCGGCAGCGAGAGATCAAGGACGACCAGATCCGGCCGCGCGGTCCCGGCATCGACCAGCCCGTCGGCCAGCGTCGCCACTTCGCGGACGTTGAAGCCCTCGCTTTCCATCGATTGCCGCAGAAAGCGGCGAATCTGGGCGTCATCCTCAACCAGCAGCAGCGTCTGGGTAAAAGTAAGGCTTGTGCTCTTCATGGCTGCTCCTCGGGCTCTGCGTCCACCGCGGGTGGCGTGCCGCGCGGCAGACGGATCGTCAGCCTTGCACCATGCAACGCGATGTCGTCGCGCGCAGCCGGTGGTACTCGCTCAGCGCTGATGCTGCCGCCGTGTGCCTCGACGATCGTTTTGCAGATGGCGAGCCCAATGCCCATGCCTGACACGGAGCCTTCCGACACACCGCGCTCGAACAACTCAAACAGCTCGCTCTCGCGACCGGCAGCGAAACCAGGACCGTCGTCATCCACCGTGATCTCAATGACGTCGCCATCATCGCGCGCGGCAAGGCGAATGCGGCTTCCTGTCGGTGAATACTTGGCAGCGTTCTCCAGCAAATTGCTCAGTACTCGTTCCATCAATACCGCGTCGATGTGAAGCAGCGGCAAGTCGGCTGGCAATTGCAACTCCACCTGATGGCCACCAATGGCTGCCTCGCTGTGACGCAGGCTGGCCCCAACCACCTCTTCCAGCGGCTGCCACTCGCGGCGCAAACGCACCGTGCCGGATTGCAGGCGCGCCATATCGAGCACATTACTGACCATCGTGTTGAGCCGCATCGCCTGATCCTGCAACGCCTGCGCCGTCTGCCGCAAGCCGGGATCGGTGAGTTGCGGGCTACGGGCAATCGCCTCGGCAAGGCCGAAGATGCTGGTCAAAGGGGTTCGTACGTCATGCGAGAGCGCAGCCAGAATACGACCGCGCAGACGCTCGTCGCGCACCGTCAAATCGCTCTGCGCTGCCACTTCAACATAGTGAATCCGTTCCAGCGCCGTGGCCAGCAAATCCGCGACCGCGCGCAGCAATTCGATGCGCCCGGCGAGCGGAGCCGCCGATTCCTCGGCCGCAACGACCAGCACGCCGCGGCGACGCGTTGCTCCACGCAACGCCAGCAGCACGCGCTCGCCATCATCATGGCCGAGTTCACGCGCATCGAATCCTGTGGCCTGATCATAGGTCGCCTGGGCGACGGCCTGCTCAGCCTGAGTCAACAGATATCCGGTCGTACCGCGCAGTGGGTGAAGGTGGCCATTGTCGTCCGGGGTGAGCACCGTGCAACGGCCCTGTAATTGATCGCGCAGGAAATTCCCGACGGCGTCAGCGCACATGTCGCGCGTCATGGATCCGGTGAGACGGGCAGCCAGTTCGAACAGCGCGGCCCGCTCGGCGACGCGCTGTTCAGCATCGTCAGCACGCCGCCGCAAAGCGCTGGTGAGGTGTCCAATGGTGAGTGCCACCGTGAGCATCACGGCAAAGGTGAGCAGATACTGGATATCGTTGACCGCGAACGAAAACAGCGGCGGCACATAGAGAAAGTCGAACAGCGCGACACTAAGTACTGCTGCAATGACGCCTGCGCTACGGTTGCAATAGTAGGCAATGACCAGTACGCCCAGCAGGAAAAGCATCACGATGTTGGCTGGCGCCAGCCACGCCGAAAGCGGCCAGATTGCAAGAGCGATGGCCGACGGTAGCAGGACAGCACGCAGCGCACCACGGCGCCAGTGACTGTGGGTCACCGGGCTGCTTGAATCGACACCGTGAGTCTGCACCGCCTGCTCTCCGTGCATTGAACACGCTTCGAAGCATAGGCAGTGGCGCGCAAAAAGTCCGTCAAATTTGGCAGATGGCGCGTAAAGAAGATGTAAAGGGCGTGCCGCAAGTGCCGGGTAGTGGCGCTAGATCAGGCGTTTCAGGCGCATGCCCAGCAACGTGAGTATGGCGAGCAGTGCCATGCCGCCGATCACCCACAGGAAGGCGTCATCCGATTTGGTGCCGGGCAGGCCGGCGACGTTCATGCCGAAGACACCCGTCACCAGCGTGACCGGCAGCATGATGGCGGTGAAGATCGACAGGAAGTAGAGATTGCGGCTGGTGGCGGACGCCTGACGGCTGTTTACTTCTTCCTGCAACAGGCGGGCACGACTCTGGATATCCCCCAGAGTAGCAAGTGTTTCGTCAAACTGCTGGATGCGGTCACCGAGATGCTCATGTTCGTCGCGCGTACCAGCCGCTGGCATTGAACGATGCAATAGCGCGAGTATCTTTTGCTCCGGCGCAAACCGTCGCTGCAATCGACCGCACAGCCAGCGTATGCGCGAAATGGCGCCTTCTTCCACTTCTTGCGCACCCCCAAACACGCGGTCCTCAATGCGCTCCAGCCGGTCTTCGGCGGCATCGGCAATTTTGCGTAGCGCATCGCCCTGATATTCGAGCAGAGCGTTAAGCAGGGCAAGCGTCCCGGCAAACCGGCGACCGTCGCGAATGGCCAGACGCAGGCTGTCGGCGGCGGAAATCGGATCTTCGCGCACCGTCAGCAGAAGGGTCTGGCTCAGATAGAAACGAAAGCTGCGCACTTCGCCCGGATCGCCGTTGAAGTCATACGCGAGATCCGAAAGACATCCCAGCACACCACCGGGAAGCGCTTCAGTCCGACCCGGAACGGCATGTACATCCAGTAGAAAGTCGCGCCCTGCCTGGGGAAGGTGGGGACAGGCCGCGAGCCACGAACGCCCGTGATCTTTGCGGGAGTTGAGATGGACCCAGACAAAGCCTCCGCCGTGACCAAGTGCCTGAAGCGATGCGTCGAGCGCTTCTGGTGCGATGGTTAGACCGGCGCCTTGCGTACCGTCATTGGCGTCGAAAGCAAAGCACGCAATTACGCCCAGTCCGGCCGAGCGCCAGTCTTCGAGCGCAGAGGGAAGGTCCACCGCGTTGCCGCGCTGCAAGACCACCCCTACAGCAGCTCCGGCGTTGTCACTGCACGAAGCGCCATCTCCGGTTTGCCGTCACGGTCGCGCGATTGCAGCCACCAGACGGCCCCCTTCTTGATGTTCATGGTTGCCACCGCATCGAACATGAGCCAGTGCACGCAATTGCCGATCCATGGCTGGTGCCCGATGATGACGATGGGCTCGTTCTGTATGCCCCATCCCACGGCCGCCAGCACGGCCTCGGGAGTTGCGTCCGGGTTCAACTCTTTCAGTGTCTTGTGCTTGCGGGCAAGGCAGCGGGCCGTTTGCTGTGCACGCTTCGCCGGGCTGACGAAGACCTTGCACTGCTGCGGCAGATTGCGGTCAAGCCAGAACGCGACCCGTTCCGCCTGGCGCTGACCCTTGACCGTCAGTTTGCGATCAAGATCATCCTGCCCGGGCTCGGCGTCGTGGGCTTCAGCGTGACGCCAGAAGATGATTTCACTCATTGCTGATCGGCCTTTTGTGGTTCGACCGGTAGTGTCGGGTGGCCGAGTCGGCTGGCGAGCGTTTGCTGCGCGCTGGCTGGCTTCTGGCGCGCAGGGCGCAGCAGACGGTAGGCGCCGGATTGCTCCAGTTGCCACGCCTGACAATTGTCACTGAGTCCGATGGCCAGACCTTCGTCGATGACCCGCGCCTTCAGCGCCGGATCAAGCACCGGCGCTGCCACCTCGACACGACGATCAAGATTGCGGCTCATCCAGTCGGCGCTGGAAATGTAGACCTTTGGGTCACCACCGTTCTCGAAGTAGTAAACACGGCTGTGCTCCAGGAAGCGGCCGATGATCGAGCGTACGCGCAGGCGCGTTGTCTGCCCCTCAACATTCGGTCGCAGGCAACAGGCGCCGCGTACGATGAGGTCGATCGCGACGCCCGCTTCGGACGCTGCACACAATGCGGTCATGACTGCTTCATCGGTCAGCGCGTTGACGCGGGCCATGATGCGTGCAGGTTTGCCTGCTTTCGCCGCGCGCGCTTCGGCGGCGATTGCGGCGAGCAGGTTGTTCTTCATCGTGTGCGGCGCCCACCACAGGTGCTTCAGGCGCGGCGGTTGCGACAGGCTGGTGAGGTGATGAAAAATCGCAGCCACGTCGCCTACCATCTCCCGATGCGCCGTGAGTAGCCCGAAATCGGTATAGAAGCGGGCCGTGTTCGGGTTGTAGTTGCCGGTGCCGATGTGCGCATAGTGGCGAATGGTGTTGCCTTCGCGGCGAAGCACCAGTGCCATTTTGGCGTGCGTCTTGAGGCCGACCAATCCATACACAACATGGGCACCAGCCTGTTCCAGCTTGTCGGCCCAGTTGATGTTGGTTTCTTCGTCGAAGCGGGCTTTGAGTTCGAGGACCACCGTGACCTCCTTGCCTCGCCGCACGGCTTCGAGCAACAGGTCCATCAGCACCGACTTCGAGCCGGTGCGGTAAATCGTCTGCCGGATGGCGATGACGTTCGGGTCTTCGACGGCACAACGGATGAATTGCACCACCGGCGCGAACGATTGGTAGGGATGATGCAGCAGCACATCGCGCTGGCGCAGCTCGGCAAACACCCGCTCGTCGGGCAGCTCCGGCTGTGGGGGCCCCGGCGTGAAGGGCGGGAAGCGCAGCTCCGGATTCTCCACCGCCTCGGCGAGCGCCTGCAGGCGCACCAGATTGACCGGACCATCAACCGGATAAACCTCGTGCGCTTCAAGCCGGAAGTGCTGGGTGAGCAAGGCGGAGATTGAGGGACTGCAGTCAGCGTTGATCTCCAGCCGCACCGCGCGGCCGTACGGGCGGCGCCGCAATTCGCCGGCAAGCGCGTGACGCAGATTGGTCATTTCCTGCTCATCGACCCAGAGGTCGCTGTCGCGGGTCACCCGGAACTGCGAATCACTGACTACGTCGCGACCGGGGAACAGGCTGGCCAGCTCGGTCTCAATCAGCGTGGACAGCAGGATGAAGCTGCGTCGACCGGGTTTGCCGCCACGGTCACCGGCGCCGCCGATCTCGAACAGCCGCGGCAGCGTGCGCGGTACCTTGACAATCGCCACACTGGTCTTGCCAGCGCCGCGACGGGTGCGTAACTCGACAATGAAATGCAGCCCCTTGTTGGCCACCGCCGGGAAGGGATGCGCCGGGTCGAGACCAATCGGTGTCAACACCGGTGCAATCTCGCGGGCGAAGGTAGCCTTGACCCAGCGCCGCTGCGCGGGAGTCAGCTCACGTCCGCCGACCAGATCGATCCCGGCATCGCGCAGCGTGGGCAGGATCTGCTGGTCGAGCAGGCGGTACTGCCGGGCCACCAGCAGGCGTACCCGATCAGCCACGTCGAGCAGCGATTGCCGCAGACTGCGTGCTTCGGATGAGCGTTGTGCCGTGAGCGCCTTCAGGCGTTCTTTCTGCTCGGCGATGCGGACTTCAAAAAATTCGTCGAGGTTGCTGCTGACGATGGTCAGGTAGCGCAGGCGCTCAAGGGTGGGGACCCATGGCAGCTCGCATTGCGCGAGCACGCGTTCGTTGAAGGCGAGCATCGACAGCTCGCGATTGATCAGTGGAATCATGCAGGGCGCCCGTTCTCGTGACGTCCTGCATGCCGATCATGGAAGCTGATACCAGGCCGTCAACGAGTCTCCGAGTGTCGTTGCCATTCGTGACAGCCTGATGACATGACGGGTGACGGCCAGAATCGCCGCCCCGACGGCACTACTTCTTGCCTTCGCTGACGTTGTAGCCGGCCGGCACCCGAAACAACGCCGCATCCGGTTCGCTGCGCTTGATGTCCACCATGCGGTAGATCGACTCGCCGTTGCGCGGGTCACTGCGCCGCGAGAACACAGTCATTTTCAGCTCCGGCGAGTAGTAGCGCTCGACCACGCTCTCGATCGGCCTGCTGTTGCCGATGGCACCGGCAGCAATGGTCTCCACTGTGCGGTCGGCGTCAACCTGCAAGCCTTCGTACGATTGGCCGGTTTTCTTTTCACGGCTGACCTGTGCATTGCCGCCGCTGTCGCTGCGCATGCCGGCCAGTGGCGGCAACGGTGGCAACGGGGGTGTCGGCGGCACCGGCGCTTCCACGGTCTTGCCATCGCGATGGACGTAGGCCTTGCGGGTGAGATCGATGATCTGGGCCCGTGGGCTGACCTCGACGGCGATGTCATCGCGGGCACTCATCATGCCGAGTCCATTGCGGCTGTTGGCATTGAGCATGAAGCCGAGCGGCTTCCAGTCGCCCTTGATCTGCGAGTAGCAGTCGTTGATCGCGCGCTCGTTGAACTCGGCGCGGCAGGCGGTCTTCTTCTGCGGATCAATGATGTAGGCGGCCTTGTCGACCGGATCATTGATGAACACCCGGGCACTGCCATCCGCCTGCCTGAGCTCCTGGCGCAGACGGCCTTCACGGTCGCGTGCCAGCAGGCGGGTGCTCTGGCGCTGGATCAGGGTGCCATCGGCGAGCGTCTGCTTGAATTCGCGCACTTCGCGCGCGGAGTAAGGATTGTTCTTTTCAACAGCGTCGGACGCCGAGCGCCGGTTGATGACTACGCCGTGCGCATTGGCCTCATCGATGGCCTTGCGGATCGACTCGCGGATTTCTTCGGCATTGACCGTGGCCAGCTCTTTCGATGCCAGTGCCGAATCGAGCGCGGCCATCGCTTTGTCGATAGCGTGACTGGCGGCTTCCGGAATGCTCATGTCCTTGCCATCGACTTTGATGACGATGCGTCGCTCTTCCTTCTTTTCCTCGGCGTGCGCAGGCGTCGCCATCGCGGCGGCAAGCGTACCCAACGCGCCCAGGGTGAACAGGGTGGTAGTTTTCATGACAGTCTCCGGGTCTTGTGAATAAGGGGCTTCGGTCGATCAGTTGAAGAACATGCGCTTGCGCTCGGGCTTCTCGATGAAGCGCACGGCGAGCAGTTCGCCGCGCTGGCCGAGCAGCATTTCGGCGCCTACCGGCTCCTGCAGCTTTTGCGGCGGCACCGGAATGCCGAAATCAAGCATCGCTTCGCGCGACACACTGACCCGCACCATCTGCGCGACATCAAGACGGCCACCGGCAGGCTCGGCAACCAGCATGAATGGGGTGGTCTGCTCGGTGGCAGCGCCGAACAGCGGCAGCCACCACGGTGCCGCAAACGCGAGCACTACACACAGCGAGAAGGCGCCAGCCGTCACCGGATGCGGACGCAGCACCCGGGTGCCCAGCCAGCCACCCACGTGACCGGCCAGATGGCGCCAGCCACGCCGCGCCGGCAGCGGCGTCGGTGTCACCGACGGGACCGGCTTGCTGGCCAGCGCACCGCTCGCCCGCAATTCGCCGAAGCGTGCCAGCAGGGTGGCTTCCAGTCCTTCAGGCGGTTCGACATTGCGGTAACGCTGCGCAGCTTCGGCCCACACTACATCCGGGGTGGCAGCGGCTGCGCGGTCAGCAACAGGGTCAATCGGGCGGTTCATGCAGATATTCGGGTGTCGGCGGGGAAAAGTTCCACGATGCGCTGCCGCAGCGCCTCCTTGGCGCGATTCAGCCGGGAACGGACGGTGCCGACCGGGCAGCCGATGATGGCGGCCGCGTCGGCGTAGGAGAACTCTTCAAATTCGATCAGCGCCACCACTTCGCGGTGCTCTGCAGCCAATGTGGCCAGCGCGGCCAGCAACGCCTCGCTGCGCTCGCGCGCGAGCAGATGGGCGAGGGCGTCACTCACCGCGTCAACATCCGTGTCCTGCGCCGCTCCGGTCGCAGCGGAATCGTCGGGCAGTTCGTCGAAGCGGGCGGCCGCGGCACGGATGCGCAGGGCGTGGTTGCGCGCCACACCGCACAGGAATGCCGCCAGCGTGCTTCGTGTCGTATCAAAACCAGTGGCGCCCTGCGTTGCCAGCCACAGGAAAGTCTCCTGGGTCGCGTCCGCTGCCGCTTCCCGCGATGGCGCATGCAGGCAAGCAAAGCGATGCACTGCCGCGCCGTGCCGCCGATAGACCGTTGCCAACGCCACGGCGTCGCCCGCGCGGATGCGCGCGAGCAACGCTTCGTCGGTCGTGGTGTCGACAAGTTCAGGAGATCTCACGCTGCATATTCCGTTGTGGTCACGGAAAAGTTCCCAACGAGTGATGATGGATGGTCAGGATCGATGGCTTTTTACGAAAACGCCGATTCAATATGGGCTCATGGCAAAAATCGGTGCAAGTCGACTATTAATCAAAATGCCATTTGAGCCCTTGATAAATGGGCGTTTTGGAAGAAAGCTGCTAACGCCCTCAGTCAGGGCGACATGCACCAACAACCCTCCTGATGCGCCGCCAGCGGGCGCTTCAAACGCCCTGATGCGGCAAGTTTGCGACACCCGGAGTCTGCTTTTCCGGTTTGTCACCCGGTTGTCATTGCATTGCACAAAAGCTGTGGAATATTTGAACGCTGTCAGTCCAAAAAACCGGGTGCATCCATGTCTCTCACCAACACGTCCCAGCCCAAACTGTCCGCCATCGCGCGCGCAGTTGCCCTCACGCTCGCCACCGCCGCCATCGGCACCGCGGTCGCGCAAACCGCCACCGACAAAAAAGATGACCAGGCGCCGCGCGCCAAAGAAGACACCGTCCGTCTCGGCACCATCACCATCGTCGGTCAGGGCGACAAACTCGGCGCCGGCCAGATCCTGAATGAAGACACGGTCAAAGGTCGCAGCACCGTCACCAAGGATGCCACTGAAAAGGATCGCGCCACCGGCAACTCGTATCAGGCGCTGTCCCTCCTGCCCGGTGTGAACACCTTCAACCACGACGCCACTGGCCTTTTCGGCGGCGGCTTGAACGTGCGTGGTTTTGATGCCACCCAGCTCGGCTTCACCATCAACGGTGTGCCGGTCAACGACTCCGGCAGCTACTCGGTGTTCCCGCAGGAATACGTTGATATGGAGAACATCTGCACGCAGCAGATCTCCCAGGGCAACCCCGACGCAGAATCGCCGCACGTTGGCGCCACTGGCGGTTCCGTCAACATCGTCAGCTGCGACCCGGAAGAGAAGCGTCGCGTCCGTGTTGCCCAGACCGTTGGCCAGCTCAGCCTGTCGCGTACTTTCGTGCGTTTCGACAGCGGGCGTTTCGCCAACAACATGTTGAAGACCTTCCTGAGCGCGTCGCACACGCAGGCCGACAAGTGGAAAGGCGAAGGCGGCGCCAAGCGCGATCACTTTGATGCCGCGTTCTCGCTCGACCTGTCGCCGGATCACCGCATCCTCGGATCGGTCATGTACAACAAGGCGGTCAACAACAACTTCCAGTCGTTCACCCTCAGCCAGATCAACACGCTGGGCTATTTCGCCGACTACTCGCCGACCTTCACGCCCGGCCATCTGACGCCGGTCAACGGCACCGCCCAGGTTGAAACCGGCCCGCGCTCGCCGCAGCAGTTCTACAAACTGGCGCTGAACCCGTTTGAGAACGCCATCGTGTCGGTCTCGGGCTCGTTCCGTCTTGCCGAGAACACCTACTTCAAGATTCAGCCTTATCTCTGGTACGGCTACGGCACCGGCGGCGTGCAGCAGCGCGCACTGTCGGAAAAAGGCTTTCTCAACACCACCACCGGCGTCATGGGCGCGGGCCGCGATCTCAATGGCGACGGCGACACGCTTGACACCATCATCGTTGCCAACAGCAGCGTCACCAAGACCAACCGCCCCGGTGTCACCGCCGAGATCAATCACCAGCTTGGCAACCACGCCCTCAAGGTTGGCTTCTGGTACGAGCGCGCGCAGCACAAGCAAACCGGTCCGGCAGTCGCTGTCGATGCCAACGGCAATCCGGTGGACCAGTGGCTGCGCGATGGCCGTATCCTGCGCCCCGATGGCAGCGAATTCAACTCGCGCAACTGGCTGACCATCAGCCCCGCCTATCAGGCTTACTTCAGCGACCAGTTCAGCTTCATGAATGATCGTGGCTTGCTGCAGTTCGGTGCCCGCGCGCTCAACATCACGCGCAAGTTCACCAACTTCCCGAATGAAGGCGGCAGCACCATCAACTTCAACAGCCAGTACACCGTCGAGAAGAAATTCAACGACGTGTTGCCGCAGCTCGGGGTGCGCTTCAATCTTGATCGCGAGCAGCAAGTCTTCGCCAATGTTGGCAAAAACTTCCGCGCGCCACCGAACTTCGCCTACGCCCCGACCAACGGCAACGTGACGATCACCAATGGTGTCGCGGTGCTGACCGGTTCGATCAAGCCGGAAACTTCCGTCACTACGGACATCGGTTACCGCTATCAAAGCAAGGCGCTGACCTTCTCGGCCACCGCCTTCAACGTGGACTTCAAGGACCGGCAGGCCAACGCGTTTGATCCGACCACGCTGAAGTCGATCTACACCAACGCCGGCAAGGCACGCACCCGCGGGATCGAACTCGAAGCGGGCACGGTGCCAGTCAATGGCTGGTCGGCCTACGCCTCGCTCACCATGCAGAAAAGCAAGGTGTTGAACGACATCCGAACCAGCGCGAGTGTGGTGCTGGCCAGCTCGGGCAAGCAGTTTGCGATGACGCCGCTGATGCTGGCCGGCTTGTCGGTCCAGTATTCGAGTGGGCCGCTGTACGCACGCCTGAAAGCCAAGAAAACGGGCCGTCAGTACGCAACCCTGATGAACGACGAAGAAGTGCCGAGCTACATGACGGCCGAACTCGACGCCGGCTACAGGTTTGGCGACTTTTCTTTCGCCAAGAACGCGATGGTTCGCTTGAATGTGAGCAACCTGGGCAACACCAAGTACCGCACGCCGAGCTCGAATACTGTTCTCAACTCTACTGGCAGCAACGTGTTCTACTACCTCGGCGCGCCGCGGTTTACCTCAATCACCCTCAGCGCCGACTTCTAGTCTCGCCGGGGTGACGGGTGCCGCGCAGTAGCGTGGCACCATGAAACTTTCTCAAGCCGCGCCACAAGCGCGGCTTTGTTTTTTGCAGGTCTGTACACAGGTCGATCATCATGCAACTGTTTTTCCGCTCCCGTCCGTCACCCTCACGCGCTGTCCGCACGGCCACGCTGAAGGCACTCGCCGCTGCAACCACGTTCGCGCTGCTCGCCGGTTGCGCCACCCCCGGCGGACCCGGCACCATGGCGCCTGCTGTTCGCGTCGCCGATGGCACTCAGGCGCAGCTGGCGCTGCTGGAAACCACCGACCTGCACACCAATGTCCTGTCCTACGACTACTACAAGCTCGGCGAGGATCGCAGCATCGGCTTCGAGCGCACCGCGGCACTGATCGCGGCGGCACGCAAGGAGTTCACCAATACGCTGCTGTTTGACAACGGTGACACCATTCAGGGCACCGCGCTGTCGGACTATCAGGCCCAGGTCAAGCGTCTTGGCTGCAACGAAGTGCTGGCGATGTACAAGGTGATGAACGCGCTGGGCTACGACGCCGGCGGTATCGGCAATCACGAATTCAACTACGGCCTGTCGTTCCTGTCGCAAGTCACCGGCAATCGCTTCAATGTGGACCTGCGCCCCGGCGAACAGGCCATCCCGGCGCAACCTTGCGCTGGCCCTAACTTTCCGCTGGTGCTGGCGAACGTGCTGTCGGTGAAAGACCGCAAACCGCTGTTCAAACCCTATGTCGTGCTGGATCGTTCGCTGAAAGTCACCACTGCTGATGGCAAGACGGCCGATGCGCCGATCAAAGTGGGCGTCATCGCGTTCACGCCGCCGAAGATCCTCGACTGGGACAAGCGCTGGCTCAACGGCGTCGTCTACACCGATGGCATCAAGGAGCTGGCCGAGCAGTACATCCCCGAGATGAAGGCGCGGGGTGCTGACCTGATTGTCGCCATCTCGCATGGCGGGCTCGACGCCAATCCGTACACACCGTCGATGGAGAACGCCAACTGGCATCTGGCGCAAGTGAAGGACGTCGATGCCATGTTGATTGGGCACTCGCATCAGACCTTCCCGAATGCGGCAAGCACCATGAACCAGTTCAACCTGCCCAACGTCGACAAGGCGAAGGGCTTCGTGCATGGCGTGCCCACCGTGATGGCGAACTTCTGGGGCAAGACACTGGGCGTGATCCAGTTGCAGCTGGTAGCCAGGGATGGCCGCTGGTCGGTCGACAGGACGAAGACCGTGGTCGAAGCGCGCAACATCCAGAACGCTGACCGCAGCTTCGTCACACCGCTGCCCGCGGTCGCCGAGACAGTGCGAGCCGAACATCAGGCCACCATCGACTACGTGAAAACGCCGATCGGCAGCAGTGACTTCGCGATGACCTCCTACTTCGCCGACGTTGGCGATGTATCCGCGATGCAGATCGTGAACATGGCGCAAACCGATTACGTGGCGAACTACGTGAAGCAGACCATGCCGCAATTCGCCAGCCTGCCGGTGCTCTCCACCGCCTCGCCGTTCAAGACCGGTTTTGCCGGGGGTGCCGACTTCACCGATGTCGCCGCCGGTCCGATCGCGATCAACAACGCCGCCGATCTGTACCTGTTCCCGAACACGCTGTATGCGGTGAAGGTTGATGGCGCCGGCCTCAAGGCCTGGCTCGAAGCTGCTGCCCGCCGCTTCAACCAGATTGATCCCGCGCGCACCACCGAGCAATCGCTGACCGGCACGGCCCCCGGCTACACCTTCGACATGCTGACCCATCCCGACATGAGCTACGAGATTGACGTCAGCAAACCCTTCGGTTCCCGCATCGTGAACCTGTCCTACAAGGGCACCGCAGTGTCGCCGTCGGCCGAGTTCATCGTTGCCACCAACAACTACCGCGCCAGCGGCGGCGGCAACTTCCCGGGACTCGACGGCAGCAAGACCATCTTCGCCTCGCCCGACACCAATCGCGAAGTGCTGATCAATTACGTGAAAGCCGTGAAGACGCTCAGCCGAGCCGCCCACGGCAGCGCGCGCAGCTGGCGTTTCGTCAAGCTCACCACGGCAGGCCCGGTGGTGTTCAAGTCGGCACCAGGCAAAGTCGCGGTCGCACAGGCCGCCGGCATCAATAACGTCCGCGAGCTTCGCGCCGATGATGGTTCCGGCAAGGGCCTCGCGGTGTATGCGATTGATTTGTCGAAGTGAATGCGGCGACGGTTTCATGCGCTCACCGCTCTCTCCGTTTGTGGTGACCCTTCGACTCCGCTCAGGAGTAAACGCCGCGCTCGCCACTCTCTCCGTTCGTGGTGACCCTTCGACTCCGCTCAGGAGTAAACGCCGCGCTCACCACTCTCTCCGTTCGTGGTGAGCTTGTCGAACCATGAACGCTAACCAATGCCGTCCGGTCGTGATCGCGCTGCTCGCGCTCTGCGCCTGCTCGCCCGTAGCCTCGATGGAACGCAGCGCCGTCGAGGACTCTGTGACTGCTCCACGGGGAAGGTCCCTCGATTCCGCTGCGCTCCATCGAGGCTACAAAGCGGATGATCCGGCGCACATTGATCGGCTGCGCATGGCCGCCGACGCAGGGCGCGACGATGCGGCATTGCAAACATTGACAGCGTTTGCGGGCGCTGGCAACGTGGCGGCGCAGCGGGCAGTTGGAACCACGCTGCTCGCCCGTGGCGACGCACGATCAGACGCTGAGGGCCGCCGCTGGCTGACGCTCGCGGCCGCGCAGGGCGACGCACCGGCAGCCTTGCATCTTGGCCGCGCCTGCCTGCGCGATTCGCCAGCGGCGCCGCGCAGCGAAGCGCGGGCGCGCGAGTGGCTGCTCAAGGCCTATGCACAGGACGTCACGCGGGCGCAAGCTGCGTACTACCTGGGCTTGCTTGCCCGCACGAACGATCCACCGCAGGCGGCCGCGTACTTCCGCGAAGCGGCGGAGCAGGGCGTCGCCGAGGCAATGTATCTGCTCGGCAACGCCAGCGCGGCGGGCGAAGGTATCGATCAGGACCCTCGCGAAGCCATGCGCTGGTATCTGCGCGCTGCCGCACTGGATCACCCGGCTGCGATCCAGGAGCTAGCCTTCGCCTTCCAGCGTGGCGACACCCTGTTGCCGCAGAGTGATCTGCAGGCGGCCAACATGCGGCTGGCAATGGAGCACGCGCTGCGGCATCCAAAAGCCGCACCGTAGCACCGTCTCTGGTGCATCAACTTTTACGTGTGAAGCCCACCGTATAAGGGCTTGGCCGGCAAAACAGCGAAAAGTCGGCTTTTACCGTTTTTGCCACCTGAGCCCTTATACAATGGGACTTCCAGCAAATAGCTGTGCCACTGACTGATCAATTCGCCGCATCGGTAACGGCGGAAGCGCAGAACACCACCCCCTCATCCACCCAACCCTGCGACAGCATCTTCGCCTTCGTCGCCGCACTCACCACGTAGCGGTGGTTGCTCTCGTTGCTCGGTGCCTTGTTGTTGTAGAGGCGTGTCACTGCTCGTGGCGCGCTGACGGGACAACCTGTCACCCCTGGAACCATTGCCGCAAAGTCGTAACCCTCAAACCGCAACTGGCTAACGGTGTTGAGCGCCAGGCAGTCATCGTTGTGGCCGTAAAAATGCGTATTGCTGCCGCTCCGTTCCGGTGAACTGTAGAAACGGCAGACCGGATTAGCTGGCTTCGCGTAAAGGGTACCTTCGAGACTTCTAAAGCTCATGCCCGTCCGCATAAATGATGATGATCTGGCATCAAGAGCAGCTTGCTCATCGGCGCGACCTGTGACGAAATATCGCGACGCGTCGCGGCTGAAATACTCGACCACAGTCTTCTGGTTGACCGGGTTAGCTCGCGTCGTAGCGAGAGCCATGTCGCCCATTGTTGTCGGCGCCATCAGCGGCAGGCTCAGATCATCACGACAGCGGATCACAAACTCGGCATCGTCGGGAGTGGCATCGGGCGCGCTGACAAAAAGTGGAATCTCTGCCGGAGCACACGCGAGCAGCGCGCTGGCAGAGAGTGTCCAGCCAGGGTCTGCCTGCCCGTTTCCAGCCAACGACGCCCGACGCATCACAACATCGCTGGACCCGACCGCAAATTGCGTGTAGTAGAGATAGCCACCCGCCAGAGTTCGCAGCGCGGCGACGGAACCGTCGATTTCGGAGGTCCAGTCGACGTCTCGTTCGCCGCCAGCAGCGATTCGATAACGGCGGCCACCGATGTAGACGTGCGTCGAAGTGGCCATGAACTGATTGGGGAAAATCAGCTGCGTGCCGATGGTCGTTCGCATCGTTTCGCGACCGCTGGCAAGCGCAAAGCGTTGCAGAAGAGAGGTCGTCGAGGGTTCCATGAAATAGGTTTGAGCGTCACGCTGCAGCCAGATGCCATCGGCAGCATCCAGCCCGAGCATGCTGCTTTGTTGTTCGAGCCACGAACCAGCGGAAATGTGCCAGTCGGCATCAACCTGACCGTTCAGCATTGATAGGCGCCGGATACGATACCCATTGGCGTCGTCGGCCGCAACGTACAGGGTGTCGCGACCGTCATACACGTACGAACGACCGGAAAGTTCAACGCCCGGCGTCCAGTCCAGCGGTATCGCACCACCGTTTAGCGACACCAGCGCCGCGCCCGATCGCCGGACACCGTTTACCTGCCGGAACCGCCCGACAAGCAACAGTCCCTGCCTTGTAACAGTAGCTGTGACGTCGTAGCCGTAGTCCAGCTCGACACGCCAGTCAGCGTTCGGTGTTCCGTCCGGTCGCAGGCGCAGCACATCGCGATATCGCAAACCACCATACCAGACATCAAAACTGCCCAACAGCAGCCTACCGCCGTCGGGCAATTTGGTGATTGACCGAATCGACCCGAGAGAACCGAAACTCAGCGGCAACGTCCGCTCGCTTTGCAATCTTTCGGCGCTCAGGACATGCAGCGAGCCGTTGACGGAGACATACAGGCGACCGTTGCGACCGGCGACCAGCGAGGAAACACGGCCCGCGACGTTTGGTGACCAGCTTGCCACCTCCGTTCCCTGCTGGTCATACACGCGCAAGCCCGGTTGCCCAAGCTCGACTTCCGATACACCGGCACTGGCGGCGACCACAAGGCGGCCGTCAATCAGGGCGAAAGAGCGGTTCCAGCGACTTTGCGAAACTGCGGCTGAAGCACTGGCGCCGTTCCAGCCCGGGTCAACGTTTCCTTGCGCATCGAGGCGCAACACCGTCGCTTCGCTGGAGGGATAAGACTTGTAAGTAATGACGTAAACCTGATTGAGCTGGTCAGCGGCCACAATTTGCGCACTTTCCGCTGCGGAGAACGCCTTGGTCCAGAGCACGCTGGCCGTTGAACCGGTGTCCAATCGGCGGACATACATGTCCCGCAACAACCCTGGATACTGTTGCTCCAGAACAAACAGCGCACCGTCAGCCCCCGCGCCCTGAGCTATGCCAAACAAGGCGTTCGACGTGAAGTACGACCAGTTCGCATCCAGCAGACCTGTCACAGTGTCGATCCGGCGCAACGTAACTCCGGGCGAGATGTTGTCGGTGACATAGATGTGGCGACCGCGGCCCGCGAAAATCGTACCGATGCCAGTGTTCGGATCGTTATCGCTCGCCCCCAGCTTGTAGATTGCAGCCGGACTGCGGCTGCCGGCCGGCGAGAAGCGCGCGACAATCCGGGGCCCGGAAGCAGTCTCCCGCCCATGTACGTACAGATCACCGTTGGCGGCGGCAACATGTCGAAACACACTGTGCAGCGGAGCAAGCTGCCAGTTGGCATCCACTGCTCCATCCGGCGCAACTCGCACCATTCCCGTACGAGGCAAACCCATCGCACGCGTACCGAACCCGGACACGTACACCCAGCCGTTTGTCGGGTCCACGGTATAGGAGTAGGTCGCGGCTCGGGTGAACGCAGACAAGTTGGGATTGCTAATCAGTGTCTGCGCCAATGAACGTGCGAAGGGCAACAACAGCAGCGGCAAAAGCAGCAAATGTTTGAACAACATATGCCCCTTGCTGGCAACGGCGCTTGGCGGCATCGGCTAACTCCCCGCATCGGTAACGGCGGAAGCGCAGAACACCACCCCCTCATCCACCCATCCCTGCGACAGCATCTTCGCCTTCGTCGCCGCGCTCACCACGTAGCGGTGGTTGCTCTCGTTGCTGGCTACCTTGTTGTTGAATAGCCGGGTGACCGGCTTTGAGGCTTCTGCCGGACACGCTTGCTCCACCGTGGGCTTGAGTATCGAGAAGTCGTAGCCTTCGTATTTCAGCCCGCTCAGCTTGTTCAGGGTGGCGCAGTCGTTGCCGATTCCGTAGAAGTGTGAGTTGCTCATCCCTTTCTCCGGCGAGGCGTACATCCGGCATACCGGCTGCTCGGCGATATCACGGTATTTGCTCGACTTCGCCGTGAACTTCATCCCCGTTCTCTGGAAGCTCTGCGGCAAGCCGTCCAGTGCCGTCTGCTCGCCTGCCCTGCCAGTGATGAAGTAGCGCTTCAGTACAGGGGCGTAGTACTCCACCACCTGCACTTCAGGCTCCACCTTGCCATCGTCTTTCACCATGAAGCCGCGCAGTTTCAGTCCTTCTGAACTCGGGCGATTGCTCTCCTGCGTCAGCACCCCGGCGTCATCTGCTGTCGCGCCTGCCAGTTGCCACCACATCGTCTCTGCTCGCAAGTCATACAAGGCGATGCTGCCGGGTGCGACATACGTCCACGACGAATCCGGCGACCCGTTGTCCACCGAGTAGCGCGTGAGGCGCAACGGATCGGTCGGTATCAGCCGGCGGGCAACTGCATAGTAGTAGCGGGGCGTCACCCGCATCCCGCCAACTGCGCCCTGCCAGCCAGCGTCCAGTTCCAGTCCCGGCAGCCGGTAGCGTGATCTTTCAAAGTACAGTAAGTTGCCGAGGATTGCGAAGGGCACGCCAACCTGCCAATCGCGCGTACCTGGGCTACCGAAGATGCCGGCGCGCGACACCATGGCGGCCGTCGCAGATATGGCGCACTTTTCCAAGCTCGCTCCGGGGGTTGTCTCCTGGTTTGCATCGACAGACCAGCCACGGACACGCAGCCAGAAAGTGGTTGGGCTTTCGTACAGAACCTTTCCTTCCGATACGCCGCCGGACGCGTCATCGGTGGTAATGAAATTCAAGCATGCCCCACTTTTCGGCCAACTGGCGTCAAACGCGCCGGTAGTGCCGGAGCGCCGCAGATCGCCCCGGCGGGCCTGGTTGTAGTAGACCCAGTCACCGATCGGGTCGTAGTGACTCACGCCACGGATCGCCGATGGCGGATCGTAGAGTTCCCAATCCAGCGACTTCGATCCCGTCCAGTCGATGGCAGCCGCGCCCTGCGAGGGCACGCCGTTGGTCGCCTGAAAGTCGCCAGCGATGAAGACGCCACCGGGCGTCGGGACAACATTCGTGATCGGCCTCGCTTCGTAGGAATTCAAGTAGGACAGGCTGGGATTCCACGACGTATCGGGGTCGCCATTGGGCTTCAGCCTGAGCAGATCGGTAAAGTACTTTCCTTCATACCAGACACCAAAGTGGCCGGCGACGATGTAACCACCATCAGGCAACGCGGTCATCGAACTGATCACCAACCCTCGTCTGCCACGCCCCTCAAAGCCGGTGACGTCGGGGACAGTCAGTACGCGTTGGGCGCTCGCGATTGACGCGCACAGCAGCGCTGCAGCCAACAATAGACGCGCGGCGGTCCGCACAGCGCAGGAGAAAAACTTCGGTGTCGTCATATCCAATCCTTAATTTGCCGCATCAGTGACTGCTGAAGAGCAGAACACCACCCCCTCATCCACCCAACCCTGCGCCAGCATCTTCGCCTTCGTCGCCGCGCTCACCACGTAGCGGTGGTTGCTCTCGTTGCTGGCTACCTTGTTGTTGAATAGCCGGGTGACGGGCTTTGAGGCTTCTGCCGGACACGCTTGCTCCGCTGTGGGCTTGAGTATCGAGAAGTCGTAGCCTTCGTATTTCAGTCCGCTCAGCTTGTTCAGGGT
>Ga0208564_1001174_pt1 | contig 22349 bp, 15 predicted proteins | sample AD_UKC073_MetaG_FD_184439 | JGI IMG/M metagenome (GOLD analysis project Ga0208564, IMG submission 184439) | Active sludge microbial communities of municipal wastewater-treating anaerobic digesters from USA - AD_UKC073_MetaG (SPAdes) (version 2) | ecosystem: Engineered > Bioreactor > Anaerobic >... | reverse complement strand
GCGTCCGTCGAGTTGATCGCGCACGCCGGTCTCGGGGTACGCGTTGCGGAAATCCGCCGTGCCGAAAAGCTTATCCCAAATCGTGAACACCACGCCGAAATTCACTCCCTGCGTTCTGCCTTCGTGTCCGATGCTGATGCCATGATGCACCCGGTGAAACTGCGGGCTCACCAGCAGGTACTTCAATGGCCCGAAGCTCCAGCGCAGGTTGGCATGGGAAAGTGACTCGATCAGCTTGAGCACGAACAGCACCAGCGGGAATTGCTGCGGTGGCACCCCGATGGCGAGGGCAACAGCGGCCATCCACAATGCCGCCAGCAATTCGTCAACGATGTGGTTGCGGTCGTCGGTCCAGAAGGTCATGTCGCGCTGGGCATGGTGCAGCGCGTGCAACTGCCACCACCAGTCCAGCCGATGCTGCAGCCGGTGCCGCCAGTATTCCGCAAAATCTAGCACGATCACGTAAAGCAGCAGACTGAGCGCCGGATTGCCCGCCAGCCCCGGCCAGAAGTCTTCCAGTGACCACGGGGCATAGCCATGCAGGCGCGCGCTGGCTTCCAGCGGGCTCAGCATCAGCAACAATGCCGCGAAGGTGAACAGCGGGATCAATCCCAGCTTGTTGACCAGCGTGAAGATCACGTCCGTGCGGACCTGCCGTCGCTCGGCAATCGCCTGCACCGGCGCCAGCCGCTCCAGGGGAATACAGATCAGCGCGGTGGCGATCACCTGCAGCACGCCCGCGACCAGGAACGAGGTACCATCGAACGCGCGCTCGGCCCAGGACATCAATCCGAACGAATACACCAGCGGATCAACTGCCGTGGAATAAACCCAGCCCACGATCGCCTCAAAGGCATGCTCGGCGGCGTCGTACCAGTCAGCCATCTCTTGTTACCGGCCAGCCGTCGCTTGCGCCCTGGCCGGGCGCTCCGGGATGGTCGCAAAGCAGAAGCCCTTTGCCTTCAATTGAGCGATCAGCGGATCAAGCGTCGGCCAGAACGGATCCTTGCGTGACCAGATGCCCAGGTGCGCCATCAGGATGTCGCCGTCACGCAGGCTGCCGACGGCGCGTTTGAGCAGGGTGTCGTTGGAGAAAGTTTCGCTGGGCAACTCGTCGCCCAGAAAGCCGGCATCGGCCCAGCCAACGTGGGTCCAGCCGCAGCTTCGCCCGTAGTCGAGCAGGCGCGGTGTGGTCTTGCCCCCCGGTGCTCGCCAGATACCGTCAAAGCCGCGACCGGTCAGCTCGCGAAAGCGGCTTTCGGACTTGCCAATTTCAGCGCAAACGCCAGCGCGGTCGAGCAGTCGGCCATCTTTGGTTGTCTTGCCCCAAGGGATGTAGCTGACTTGCGTGTCGCCCACGTCACCACGAAAGTAATGGTGATCAAAGGTATGTGAGCCGAAGGCGTGGCCTTCCTTCACCAGCCGTTGCCAGAACGCTTTCTGCGAGTCGTCCAGCGTGAAGCCACCGGCACGGGTTTTCTCGTTGGCGATGAAAAAGGTTGCCTTGACCTGATGCCTGGCCAGGATGTCCGCGATGGCAGGGGCGGGCTCCATGTGCCCCGTGTCGAAGGTCAGGTAAAGCGTGCCGCTGCAGCCCGGCGGTGCCGCCAGCGCAGAGACGGCCAGCGCCGCTACGGCCAGCGCCGCCAGCGTCCTGCTAACGATCACGCCGCGCATGGCTCTTGAAGTAGATGCCGTGCGGCGAGCGGCCGACGGGGATGTATTCAATTGGCTTGTTGCCAGTCAGGTCGATTACCGCGACGCGTGCCTCCCAGCGCACGGTGGCCCACACTTCCTTGCCATCGGCAGTGACTTCCATGCAGTCGACGCCACGGCCCACCTTGATCGGCTTGGCGGCTACCAGCGTCTTGTAGTCAACCGGCGTAATGGTGCCGTCGACGCGGTTGCTGACCAGCACGCGCGAGCCGTCACCGGCCGGGAATACGTTGTGGGCGCCGCGGCCAGTGACGATCTGCTTGATCGATGCACGTTTGGCCGGGTCAATCACTTCGACGTAATCAGCGCCCATGATGCCGATAAATAGCAAACCTTGCGGGCTCATCCAGATGCCGGCCGGCGTCTTGCCGGTCTTCATGCGCCAGACTTCCTTGTGGCTGGTGAGGTCAATGGCAATCAGCTCGTCGGAATCCTGCATCGTCACGTAGGCTGTCGATGAGTCGCGCGCGAACGCCACGTGGCTGGGCGTTTTGGCGGCCGGGATGCGGGCTTTCAACTCGTAGTTCGGCATCGAGTAGATATCTACCCGGTCCAGTCGCAGACTGATCGACACAAACCACTTGCCGTCGGGTGAATAGCCGAGCTGGTAGGGGTCGCTGATGCGCGGCAGCCGACGTTTCACTTCGCCGGTCAGCGGGTTGAGAAACACCAGGTCGTTGGAAATTGCGTTGGCGACGACCAGCTCGCTGTCGTCCAGCGTCGGGATCAGGTGGTGTGGCTCCTTGCCCACCGGGTAGGTATCGACCACCTTGCGCGTGGCACGGTCGATGACCGATACCGTGCCGTCGCCGGAATTGAGCACCACGGCCCGTTCGCCGGGCGCCAGCGCGCAGGCGGCGGCGATGCCGGCGGCCAGGACCACACCGGCGAGCGCGCGCACGGCGGCGCGTAGATTGAATCCGCTGGCAGTGACAACGGGACGGAAAGGCAGGCAGCTTGCGATCATGGCCGCGATTGTACGGACGCGCTACACGCATCAGTTGCGGCATCGCAAGCAAGCCGCAGTCGGGGCGGCAGCAGCCGTCGCATGCAGCGTGGCGGGCTATCGGGTACGATTCCTAGGTTGCGCGTCCGTGCCGGGCTGATGCCTGCCGCCAGATTTGGCCCTTGAATGGCCCATGAAGAGTGATGCGCTGGCTGTCATTGGTGTTCGATGGTTCGTTTTCTCGTTCTCTTTCTGGTCATTCAGGCGGTGCTCTTCGGTGCCCAGCTCACGCCCTGGGGGCAGGAGTATTTCGTCATCCCGTGGACCAACGGTCTGGCGCACTTCTGCGCGCAGCTGGTGGCACTGGTGGACAGCAGCGCCGAGGCGATTGGCAAGGTGTTGCGCAGCACGTCAAACGGGTTTGCTGTCAGCATTGAAGCCGGATGCAACGGGGTCGAGGCGACGCTGGTGCTGATTGCGGCGATCCTTGCGTTCCCGTCCACCTGGAAGCAGAAGCTCTGGGGGCTGGCGCTGGGTTTTGTCGCCGTGCAGGGCCTCAACGTCGTTCGCATCATCAGCCTGTTTTATCTGGGCCAGTGGAACATGACGGCGTTCGAATGGGCGCATCTCTATATCTGGCAGGCGCTGATCATGCTCGACGTGCTGATCGTCTGGCTGATCTGGGTGCGCCGCATCAACCGTGCAGCGCATCGCGACGAGCCGCCGTCAGGCGATGGCGGTGTAGCGCCGCAAGCTGCCTAGTTCGCTGACCGTCGCATGCCCAAGACCATCAGCCGGTTCTTCCTGCGCATCCTGGCCTGGGTGCCGTTGGTGTTTTTGTGCTGGTACCTGCTGGTGCCGGTGTTGCATTGGCCCATTCGCTGGTTCCTGTCGGGCATGGCGCTGCTGGGTGTGCCCGAGTTCGTGACCTCGGTGCAACAGACGTTGCATGGCTTCGAATTTCTCACCAATCTGTCACCGGGCGTGACGCCGGGGCAGGTGTTTCGCCCCGATGCCACGGTAAGCACTGAAGTTGATGCCCGTCTCTACAGCTACGGCACGGCGCTGATGGCAGCGCTGACGATGGCAGCGTGGCACCCGCAGCGCTGGCGCAACCTCTGGTACGGCTGGCTCGCTCTGCTGCCGTTTCAGATGCTGGCCGTATTCGCGGTGGGCATGAAGCAGATTCTTCTCAATACCGGCGCCGCCGTGCGTGAGCAGGCGGCCTGGGCGCAATGGCAACTGGAAGCCATCGCTTACCTCTATCAGTTCTCCACGCTAATCATGCCGCCAGTCACCGCGCTGGTGGTCTGGTTTGTCCTGCACCGCAAATTTGTTGAGCAATTTGTCGGCGCCGACGTGATCGCGATGATCCGTGCCAGCGAAAAGGGCGCGATGTCGGCGCGATCGGCGCCGATACCGAAGCCGAAGCGGCCCTAGCAACGGGCGATCCGATTGCCTTGCGACACAAAATGTCGCAGCACGCGCTACGCTTGCCGCATGCCGAAACTACTCTCCAAGTCAAAACTCGTTGCCTTCCGCCTCTGCCCGAAGCGCTTGTGGCTTGCCGTGAACCGGCCGTCGTTGCGCGAAGTGAGTGACGCCACGGCGCGCAACTTTGACGCGGGCCATCAGGTTGGCGCGGTGGCGCGGCGGGTGTACGACGCCCGCGAGCGCGGTACGCTGGTCGACATTGACGACCTTGGCTTTGCCGGTGCGTTGCGGCGCAGTCGTGCCTTGCTGGGCGCCAAGTCGCCACAACCGGTGTTCGAGGCCGGTTTCGCCGCTGCGGGCGTGCTGGCATTTGCCGACGTGATGTTGCCGGCCACTCGTCCGCGCTCGGGCATGCCGCCGGAGCGAAGCACATCGTGGCGAATGATTGAGGTGAAATCCACCACCACGCTCAAGGACTATCACCGCGATGATGTCGCGATCCAGACCTTTGCCGCGCTGCAGTCGGGGATTGAGCTGTCGGCGGTTGCGGTGGCCCATTTGAACAAGGGGTCGGTGTATCCGGGCGACCGCAATTACGGTGGCCTCTTCTGCGAGGTGGATCTCACCGCTGAAGTGATGACGCGGCAGGCCGAGGTGGCCGAATGGGTCGATGACGCACATCGTTTCTCGCAGCGACAGCGCGAGCCGCGTCAGGCGATGGGCGCGCAATGTGCGGAGCCGTTTGAATGCGCTTACCGCGCCCATTGCGAAGCGCGCACGCCCCCAGTCAAGGCGGCGAAGTATCCCGTCATCTGGTTGCCGCAGGTGCGCACCACAGCGTTGAAAGAGCGCATCGCGGCGCTGTCGGCGCAAGCGCGGGCGCCCGACATGCGCCATATCGATGACAGCTTGCTGAGCACGGAGCAGTTACGGGTGAAAACGGCGACGCTTGCTGGCAAAGTTGCGTTTGACCGGCGCAAGAGCCGCGCCGCGCTCGCACCGCATGGCGAGGCGCCCACCTTTCTCGACTTTGAGACCATCGCGTTCGCGGTGCCACGGTGGGCAGGCACCACACCGTGGCAGCAAGTGCCATTTCAGTTTGCGGCTCACCGCGTCGAGGCGGACGGTACGCTCAGCGAACATGGTCACCTTGACCTGACGGGCAATGATCCGCGCCCCGGCCTCGTCCGCGCCCTGGTGCACACGTTTGGTGGGACGCACCGCGCGAGGCCGGTGTTCGCCTACAACGCAGGGTTCGAGCGAACCTGCCTGGAACAACTCGCTGCCGCCGTGCCACGCCACCGCCGCGAGCTGTTGGACATCGCGGCGCGGCTGGTCGACCTGCTGCCCGTAACCCGTGCCCACTACTACCACCCGGCACAGTGTGGCAGCTGGAGCATCAAACAGGTGCTGCCCACCATTGCCCCCGATCTCGACTATCAGGCGCTCGACGGCGTCCAGCACGGACAGGCCGCGCAGGACGTCTACCTCGAAGCCATCGCAGCCGAAACCAGCGAGCAGCGCCGCACACAGATTGATGCCCAGCTCCGCGACTATTGCGCGCTCGACAGCTACGCGATGGTGGTGCTGTGGGCGAAGCTCGCAGGGCGAGCGGTGCCAGCCGCACCCTCTGCCATGAGCGCGGAGTAGCCGCCGTGCCCCAACGCCCCGCCGGCCTTGAAACCCTGCAACTCGCGTTGCAGTTGCTGCGCAACATCCCGCGCAGCCGCTTTGTGACCTCCCGCGACATGCAGGAGCGCCTGGCCGCGAAGGGGATTGAGCGCGACTTGCGCACCGTGCAGCGGCAGCTCGACATGCTCGCCGAAGCGTTTGACATTGAGCGTGACATGCGCAGCAAACCCTACGGCTACAAGTGGAAGCCGCGGGCGCAGGCGCTGTCGCTGCCGGGGCTCAGTGCATCGGAATCGTTGCTGTTCGCGCTTGGGCAAGCGCATCTCGCGCATCTGCTGCCTGCTCGGGCAGCACGCGAAATGCGCAGTTTCTTCGAGCAGGCGGAGGACAACCTTCGCCGCGTTGAATTCAACGATGGAAAACCCGCCGTATCGCGCGAACGCGCCTGGCTCAAAAAGGTGCGGGTGGTGCCGGTAACGCAGCCGCTCTTGCCGCCCAAGATTCGCGACGGAGTGTTCGATGCCGTGAGCAACGCCCTTTTCAACGACCACTGGCTCGCGGTGGACTACGTCAACGCCAGCGGTAAACGGGTGCGCGCGCATGTCATGCCGCTTGGTCTGGCGCAACAGGGCGTGCGCCTGTTTGTCGTCTGCCGCTTCGAGGGCTACGATGAAGAGCGCGCCCTCGCCCTGCACCGCATCCAGTCTGCGCGGGAGACCGACGAAGCGTTCGTGCGCCCCGCAGATTTCGACCTTGAACGCTTTGACAACGAAGGACGATTCGGTTTTGGTGAAGGCAAGCGCATCCGCGTGCGCCTCGCCGTGTCCGACGCGCTGCGCCTGATCCTTGAAGAAACACCGCTCGCTGAAGACCAGATCATCCGGCGCACGCGCGGCAAGAACATCGTCACCGCGACCGTCGTCGAATCCCAGCAGTGGTATCGGTGGTTGCGGGGGCAGGGGGAGGAGGCAAGTTTGCTCAGCGCAGAGTAGTCGCTCTCCGATCCGACTTCCTTTTCCCGATAGTCAATTGATGTAGCCGTAGCCTTTTTGATGATGGCGAATCTTGTTTCCATCAGCGTCAACCAGTTGTCGCCCAAGTAACTTGTGTTTCGGAAGAAGTTGTCCGATGAACTCGTACTTCGGCTTGTTCGGATCGGCGCTTCCAAAAGCCCTTGTGGACATTGTCGTCCCCGCCGGATACCACTGCAAGATCCTGTATGCCCGCACAACAACACTCTCAACGAGTGCAAGTGCCGTTGCATAAGGCAACACGCCATCTGGTCCCGGCGTGCGGGTTTTGGCCGCAACTGCGTGCCAAAACTGTCTGACGCTGTCATAGATTTCCACCTCAGTTGCTGAAGCAGAGAATGACTGGTTGACGAAGAACATCATGTAGGGTTCCTCGATATCGTTGATTGCTAACGGTTGCGCTCCATGAACACGTTCGAAGTCCGTCGCCGATACCCGACCACGCTGTGTACCGTGCCCGCGAACTTCATTGGTGAGGTTTTCTATTCCAATTGCATCGATCAACGATGCCTCCACCTCGTGGGCAACAGTGACCGAGAGCCCATATCGAAGAATGTCCACCCTGGGTTCGACATGTGCATTTCGAATTTCATCGATTCGCGCTCGCTTGCGTTCACCCCCACCGCTGGGGCTTAGGTGATCGAAGGCGCGATTATTCGCATTGCCCTTTCCGATGTAGAAAATTTTTCCATTGCGCGGATCAACGAGGGCGTACACATAGGCCTCGATTTTCTCCTGCGATGGTTTGCTCAATTTTTTGTTCATGCTGACTTCCCTTTCATGGTGATTCGCTGGTGGCTACAAAGGCCACGTCCAGCCGGACTTCCATCAAAAGCCCATCCGCCGCCCCGACCCACCGTCGCGCATTTTCACCTCACCCCGCAGTCGTTCAAGTACGTCAACCAGGGATGCGTCGCCCTCTGCGTAGCGAATCGTCCGCGCTACTGACGCAAAGTCACCGAGCGTAAAACCTTCTAGCGGTCCGATGGTGCATTGCTCTTGCCACTCATCGGGATCAGCAACAAGCGTCAGCAGCATCCGCCGACACTGCGCCGCTGTCAGCGGCAAAAACTCCAGCTTGTAGGCAAACCGCCGCACGGCGGCTTTGTCGATCACGTCGATCAGGTTGGTGGCGGCGATGAAGATGCCGTCGAAGCGTTCCATGCCTTGCAACAGCTCGTTCACCTGGCTGCGCTCCCAGCTGTGCTCGGCGTGTCGACGGTCGTAGAGAAAACTGTCGGCCTCGTCGAGCAGCAGCACGGCACTATCGGCGCGCGCCTCGGCGAACATGTCGCGCAGATTGCGCTCGGTTTCGCCCACCCATTTGCTTTGCAGATCGGACGCGCGGCGGTAGAGCAGAGGTTTGTCCAGTTGCTCAGCGACATATTCCGCGAAACTCGTCTTGCCTGTGCCCGGTGCGCCATAGAGGCAAAGGCTTAGCGGCAGCCCGCGCCGCATCAGATCAAGCAGCGTATCCGGTTGCACGTTGCCTGCGATATTGATGAGTGTGGGGTCGTAGCGCATCGAATTCAGCCGCGCGTCGACATGATCGCTCAGCCCGGCCGCCGCGAGGCCTGCCTGCAGCGTGCGTTCGGCGAGGCACTGCTGCCGGGCGGCGAGCGTGCCCGCCGCATCGCACGATGCGTCTGAGGCCAGGCGCGCAAAGCGCAGCGCAGAGGCGATGGCGGCGGGGCTGGCATCGGCATAGCGCGCGAGTGGTGCGGCCACAGCTTCGGCCACGCCTTGCGCGGTGGCATGCCGCACGGCAATGCGTTCGCGAATGCGCTGGCTGGGGCGGCGCATTTCCAGGTGAAAACTGAAGCGGCGCAGATAGGCCGGATCAATCTGCGAGATCGCGTTGCTGATCCAGATGATTGGCACCGGCGTGCTTTCGAGCAGTTGATTGATCCACCCCTTGCGCGGGCCACCCGCATGGCGCTTGCCAGGCGTGAAATCGAAGCCAAAGAATGACGGTGCCTGCGGAAAGGCGTCCTCGGCCTCATCGAAGACAAGCACAGCGCGATCCTTGCCGCGCAGTAATTGCTGCGAGCTGCGCGCACTGCCCAACCGATCCGCCACGGGGTCGGTGGATGGCGCGTCATCGTCCCGCACCTGCACCGGCACTTCGTAGCCGTGCAAGCCGGCCGCCTGCAGCAACCAGCGCGCGAACTCGGTCTTGCCGGTGCCTGGCGGGCCGTAGATGAGGATGTTGATGCCGGTTTCGCCCTCGCCGGCGCTCTGGCGCAGAAACCGGATCAGGGCGTCGGCATCAGCGCGAAGGTGCTGAAAGTCGGCGTCGTCCAGCGTCGGCAGGGGGCTCGCGTGATAAAGCGCTGCCGTGAGCTTTGCCAGCGTGAATTCGCCCGTCGACGTGGCGAGTAACGGGCGCAAGGCCGGGTGCAGCGCGGGTGGGTCGGAGAAACCGGGGAACGGTCCATTTCCGAAGTGATAGTGAAACCGCACGAGCCCCGATTGGTAGAGCGGCCCCTTCGCGGCCAGACAGTCGCGCAGCACGCGCCGATCGAGCGGCAGCACGGTGCTGTACGCGCGGCCCGCATCGTTGGCGGCGTGTGCCAGTTCGTCGAGCAAACGGTAGCACCACTCGAACTGCGTGGCGTGCCACACCAGCCGCGCCACCATACATTCAGCGGGAGACCAATCAAACCAGGTCGCCAGCTTTTGCAGGCGTGCAAGGGTTACCGCTTCGGCTGCGTCGCGCTGTTGCTCCGCTGCGGCGAGTGATGCCGTCAGCACGCCTCGCATCCAGTCGGGCGCGCAGGAGCGCAATGTGATGAGTGCCGCGTCGTAGCTCAGCGGGTGATCGCAAAGCTTCACATCGACGGCTTGCATAGTGGCCCGCCTGTCGGCCGTCTCGGCGCGGCGCACGATACGGATATGGCGGCGGCCAGCAGAAAGCCATGTTGGCAAATCCCCTCCGCCGGTACCGCAATCGTCTTCGACCGAAGTGAACGCGGCGCGCACCCGCTTCATTGCGTCTTTTGGCCACACAATGTGACCGATGAGCAGGCTGAAAAGCCGCGCCTCAGCCACTGCGTCAGTGCCCGCCGGGTCGGTTAGCAGCAGGCGGAGGAGGTACGGGGCGCAAACCATGCGCTCAAATTCGGCATCATCTTGAAGCTCTGTTATCGGGGCAACGTCTCCAGCCGTCGGTTGAAGGTTTTCGTTGATTTGAGAATTGGCGCTGGACACAGGCTTCTCCAATGCTGATGGGGAGTGCCAGTGTGAGTGGCGCAGCGACAAATGGTGTCGTTGGCGATGCAGCGAATCTGGATTGTGCCGAAAACGGGCAACCAGACGTCGGTGTCGCGCTGGTCAGGCGCTTTACTTGTGCCGCGTTTTTGCCACAGGTGCAGCGTCGGATTCAACCACCAGATCCGGGATGTGATTGAACGCAATCGCCATGCGCGCCGATTGCTGCGCGCTGAAGGCGCCGCCCCAGAACAGCGTGTTCTTGCCGTACTTGAGGTTGAGCTGATCGACCACGCGATCAAGCTTTTCGGTGTTGGGCTGGGTGTCGAACAACGACAGTGATTGCCCCTCGCGCGGCAACAGGCCGGACAGCGCCATGCCGACCGCAGTGGGCGGGGTGTTGCGCACGTTGCGGTCGTTGAGCAGTTTTTCGTAGAGCGCGGTGATGCCGTGCAGGATGGCTGGCGTGCGGTCGGTGGCGTCGATGCGCTGATGCGCCTTCGCCTTTTCGCCGCCACGCAGCTTGAGATAGATCGAGATATCGGTGGCGACAAATTCGGCGTCGCGCAGCCGCATCGCGGCCTTCTGCGTCAGCCGCGAGAGCACCGCCTGTGCCCGCGTGTGCGAGCGCTTGTCCGGTGCCAGCACATGCGAGTGGCTGATGGACGAGGTGTTGGTCTCGCGCTGCTGCACGTCCTCGCCGCGCAGCTTCTGCCAGAAGCGCTCGCCCTCGACGCCGCCCCAGACTTCGCGCAGCCGGGCCACATCGGCTGCCAGCAGCTGGGGGGTCGTGGTGATGCCATGATCGTTGAGCCGCTGCAGCATCTTGCGGCCGATGCCGACGAAGTGATTGAGCCGTAGCGGCATCAGCACGTTGGGCAGGTCGGACGGCTCGATAACGACCAGGCCGTCAGGCTTCACCATGTCGCTCGCGGTCTTGGCAAGGAAGGTGTTGGGCGCGATACCGACTGAGCAGGTGATGCATTCGCCGAGCTGCTGGCGTAGCCGGTATTTGATCTCCCGCGCCAGCCCTTCAGCGGCCGGGCGCGGCTGGTCGCGGCCGCTGAGGCGAATCCACATCTCGTCGATGGAATTGACGGCAGCGATGGGGGCGACACTCTCCACCACGGCCTTCGCCTTCTGGTGGAACTCGACGTAGACGGTCGGCCGCGACTCAACCAGCACGATCTCGGGGCACAGCCGTTTGGCGTCGGCGACGTTGGTCAAGGTCTTCACGCCAAAGCGCTTGGCCTCGATGCTGGCAGCGATAGCGCAGGTGGTGTCGGCGATCATCGGGACCACCGCCACCGGACGACCGCGCAGCTCGGGCCGCAACTGCTGCTCGACCGAAGCAAAATAGCTGTTGAAATCAACGTACAGCGCGCGAAGCATCAGGTAATTTTACTGTACAAAAGAACAGATTTGACGCGCGATGATTGATGCCTCACGCAACTTAATTTTTATATGGCATTTTCATGGAAAGCGCTATTGAATGGGGCTTAAAAGCCCAAATGGCCAGAAGTCGACTTTAGGCCTTTTGCACCACTGAGCCCCAATAGAATGCGGCACTGATGTCAAAGCTGATGCGTAATTCTTCCACTGTGATTAACCGGTTTCCACCGCTCCTGCGGGGTCCGCGCGAATGAACGCGTTACAGATCTTTGCCGGACCGCGCGCGCTCGCCCACCTGCGCGCTCACGGACTCGCACCCGCGCATGTGCGGGCGATTCCAGCTGCAGCAGGCGGCCCGAAGGGCTTGACGTTGCTGCCGCTGGATCGCTTTCTGTTTGGCGAGTGGCTGCCGCAGTCCGTGCAGCCGGTCGATCTGATCGGCGCTTCGATCGGTGCCTGGCGGATGGCAGCGGCGATGCTCGACCAGCCTGCCGCAGCGCTCGCGTCGCTGGAGCACGCCTACATCCATCAGGACTACGACGTCCCCCCCGGTCGCAAGGCGCCGACCCGCGACCACATCAGCGAGCGTTTCGCCGAAGGCATCCACGCGATGTTCGGCCAGCGGGTGCAGGAAGTGCTCGGCCACCCGCGCTACCGCCTGCATGTAGTGACCTCCCGCGGGCGCCACATCCTGCATCGCGACAATCGGGTGCGTTCGCCGCTGGGCTATGCCGGAGCCTTCTTCACCAACATCGCATCGCGCAAGGCAATGGGTGCGTGGCTGGAACGTGCCGTGTTCTCCTCGCATCTCGCGGCAGGTGCGCCGTTGCCATTCGCCGCGAACGACTACCGCACGCGCCGCTACGCGCTGTCGCCCGTCAACTTCGCGCCGGTGGTGCAGGCGTCATGCTCGATCCCGTTCCTGCTCAACGCCGTGCACGACATCCCCGGCGCGCCACCCGGAGCCTATTGGGACGGCGGCATAACCGACTATCACCTGCATCTCGACTATCGCCTGCCACCGGATCGCGCTGACGCAGCGTCCAGCGTGGTGCTGTACCCGCACTTCCAGCGTGCCGTCGTGCCTGGCTGGCTCGACAAGTCGCTGAAATGGCGGCACCGCAGCACTCATTTCCTCGACGACGTCATCGTGCTGGCACCCAAGCCGGAGTGGGTGGCGACGCTGCCCAACCAGAAACTTCCCGATCGCACCGACTTCGCCCGCTACGGCCGCGATCTGGCGGCACGGGTAAAGGCCTGGGACACGGCCGTCGCCGAGAGTCAGCGGCTGTGCGATGAGTTTGCGGCTTGGGTGGCCGGCAGCGAGCCCGCCGCCGTTGTCGAACCGTTGTAGTGGCTGCCCGCAAGGGCGCTAGCATCGCTGCATGCAACCAAGTTCCGCCTCTGAACAGCCCGGCGCCGCCTCGGGGACACGCCGCCTCGTCTCGCTGATCATTCCCATGTACAACGAGGCTGATGCGCTGGACGCGTTGTTCGCGCGCCTCGACGCCGTCTTGCCCGAGCTGGCCGACTACGACTTCGAAGTGGTCTGCGTCAACGACGGCAGCAGCGACGGCACCGTTGCCGCATTGGAGGCGCATTGCACCAATCCCGGCGACAGCTTCACCCGGCGTGCACTGGTGGTGGTTGATCTCAGCCGCAACTTTGGCAAGGAAGCCGCGCTTTCCGCCGGATTGCATGTGGCTGCGGGTGACGCGGTGATTCCGATCGATGCCGATCTGCAGGATCCGCCCGAGGTCATTTCAGAGCTGTTGGCCAAATGGCGTGACGGCTTTGAGGTCGTGCTGGCCAGACGCAGTGATCGGTCTACGGATTCGGCCGCCAAGCGACTGACCGCGCGGGCCTTTTACCGCGTCCACAATGCCGTCGCCGACGTGCGCATCCCTGATGATGTGGGCGACTTTCGTCTCATGGACCGGGTGGTTGTGGAGGCTCTGAAGGCACTGCCAGAAAGTCGGCGTTTCATGAAAGGGTTGTTTGCATGGGTCGGGTTCCGTACCGCGACGGTAGAGTACAAACGTGACCCGCGCAGCGCGGGCAGCAGCAAATTCAACACCTGGAAGCTCTGGAACTTCGCGCTTGAAGGTATCGCCAGTTTCTCCATCTCGCCACTCCGCATCTGGACCTACATCGGCCTGCTGGTAGCCTCGGTCGCAATGGCTTGGGGCGGCTGGATCGCACTGCGCACGCTAATCTGGGGCGTTGATGTGCCCGGCTACGCGTCGTTGCTGGTGGCCGTGCTCTTCATCGGTGGATTGCAATTGATCGGCATCGGCATGATCGGTGAGTACCTGGGGCGCACCTTTGTCGAAAGCAAGCGGCGGCCGCCATTTCTGGTTCGCAGGGTGCTACGGTCTGGCGGACTGAAATCGTGACCAGCGTCACTGGCGTCCGTGGACGGTTCGTCGCTCTCGTCGTATCGCTGCCTGTACTAGCAATTGCATTGGTCAACGTATCGATCACCGTCAATACGGTCTGGCTTTACACGCTCATTGAGCCGTTTCAGGACCAGTTTCGGCTTTACGAGCGATATCTGACGCATCCCTTCCCGTTGTCGGTGTTCGAACTTGAGAATGGCCATCGGCCGGTGCTTCCGGGCCTGATTCGCTGGCTCGAATTACGGTATCTGGACGGCGCGCAGTCTCTGCAATTCTGGACATCGTGGGGCGCCGCTTTAGCTGCCACGATGGCGGTGCTGATTTGCGCCTGGCGGAGCGGAGGTTTGACGAGAGGGATTCTCACTTTCTCGGTGCTTGCGAATACGGTGTACTGGAACGCGAATGCACGCATGTTCGTACATGCTTACGAAGCTACCCACGTTTGGTACATATTCGCCGTGCTGGTCGCCGCCTTGATGCTCGTAGGCACGAGGGAGCAATGCGATTGGAAACGGGTGATGACGGCATGTGGTCTCGCTGTCGTCGCCACGTTTTCGTTTGGTCCGGGTATTGTGGTCTTCGCAGCGGTATTCGTGGCGCTTGCCTATCGACGGGAACGGCCAGCCGCCGCGATCTTTGTCGCGGTTGCGGCAGCGACGATCGTACTCATTTACACCTTCGCCTTGCCCGGAGGAGATGGCGTGCGCGGAGCAGCGGGCGACGATTCACTGCTCGTGAAGCGTGCGTATTTCGTAGCGCTACGCCTGGGCGCATTTTGCGTCGCGCTGATACCGGAAGTTGCGGGGCTTGGCGCGCCGTACCACGCGCTGGTGTTGACGGCTAGTACTCTGCTGATTCTTGGCACAGCGCTAGACATGTGGCAGCGGTATCGGGCCGACAGGAAACCTGAGCCATTCGAGGTGATCGCTGTAGGGGTATTCGTATTCGGCATCATCACGAACGTGCTCATCGCATTCAATCGCGCGCCGCACTTTGCCGTGCATCCTCAAGATGCCCTGGCCGATCGCTACCTGTTTTGGTCGGCAACCTGCTGGGCCGGTACCGGCCTTTACTGGATTGCGCGTGCGGGTTCAAAGGCGACACCTTTCACAGGTCGCCTTGTGGCGCTTGTGGCGGTGACCGCGTTGGCTGGCTTCGTTTCACTGGATCAGGCGGGATGGTGGCGCTCGTGGGCGGCCAGTACGTTTCGACTCACCGAACTGACCGCTGTTGCGTATCGACACGGCATCCCCCACACGCACCGATTCATGGAGATTAGCGGACAGGACGACAATGTCTTTCAGGCTGAGGTGGGCGCGTTGCGGCGCTCTCAGGTCATGATCTTTTCACCTCGACGCTACGGCCCCGAGATCGGTGAACGATACGACTTCAGTCCGCCGGCGTCGGTTCTGGGTGCTGAATCATCCGTGGACAACAAGGACATGCCTCCTGGCTCCCCGTGGAATATTGTCTCGATGGCGGTCACACGCGTTGACGCCTTCCGCAACGCCGATGCCCACTGGCGGCTGATGGATCGCACTGGCACTCTGGTTGGCGCCTGCGCCAGTACTGGCTACCTGCGCGAATCGAACGACATGGCCCGCTACCTTCGGCGAATCGTCAACCGGCTCGACTGTTACGTGAGACGAGATAGTGCGTCGCAAGCTATGCTGGTGGCCGTAAACGGCAGAGAGGTCACGGTGCTAGGCACGCTGATTGTCCGGCAGGCAAAGTGACATACCGCTCCGTCTGCAGGGACGTCCCGGCAGGTGACGTTTCAAGACGCCTCGCGGCACCCTGTTTCGGCAGGGCACAACATACATAACCTCGGATCGCTGTCGCTAGCACCACGCCGGGCGTTATGCGCACGCTATGAGACCGCTTGTCGAGACGAAGTGGCCCGCGTGCCTCGAACGCTCGCTAAGACCGTCGCGCCATCTCGATCTCCCGATCCCGCAACACCTTGCGCTGGATCTTGCCGGTTGTGGTCATCGGCAGTTCGCTGACGAATTCGAACTCCTTGGGATACTCGTAGGGCGCAAGCTTGCCGCGAACGTGTTTAGCCAGATCTTCTTCGAGGCTGGTTCCCGGTTCGTATCCCGCCGCCAGGACGATGAATGCCTTGACGATTGAGCCGCGGTCGCGATCCGGCTTGCCGATGACGGCGGCCATGGCCACGGCTGGATGCTGTAACAGGCAGCTTTCCACTTCGGCGGGGCCGATGCGGTAGCCAGCGCTCTTGATGACGTCGTCGCTGCGGCCCTCGTACCAGAGATAACCATCGGCATCCATTCGCGCCATGTCACCAGTGCGACACCAGTCGCCGTCGTACTTGGCCTTGGTGCCAGCTTCATTATCGAGATAACCGAGAAAGAACACCGGGTCGGGGTCGCCGTGGATATCGCGTTTGTTGACGGCGACGTCGCCCGTCTCGCCAACCTTTGCAACGCGCCCGAGGGCGTCGACAACGGCCACCTGATGACCCGGATAGGCGCGGCCCATGCTGCCCGGTCGGGCCGGCCACAGTTTGGCGCAATTGCCCACCACGTAGTTCAGCTCGGTCTGGCCAAACATCTCATTGGGAGTGACACCGAGCGCCTTCTGCGTCCAGTTGAAGACAGTCTCGCCGACGCTTTCGCCGGCACTCATGATCGAACGCAACTTGAGCGTGTAGCGCTCGCGTGGATTGGGCACCGCCTTCATCATCATCTTGAGCGCGGTCGGGAACAGGAAGGTACAGGTGACCTTGTGCCGCTCCATCAACGACAGCGCGCGCTCGGGATCAAAGCGTCCTCGATAGCCAACCAGAGTGTGGCCAAAAAACAGCGTGGGCAGCAGTGCATCCCACAAGCCTCCGGTCCAGGCCCAGTCGGCCGGCGACCAGAAGACATCGCCTGGCTGCGGGAACAGGTTATGTGAAAAGATGAATCCCGACGAGTTACCATACATCGCGCGATGCGGAATCACGGCACCCTTCGGCGGACCGGTGGTGCCACTGGTGTAGATGATCATTGCCGCGTCGTCCGCGCGCGTAGCCGCTACCGGATGATCTGGTCGCCCGCTGGCGAGCAGATCTGACCAGTCGAGAACGCCGTCAGCCTTGGCGCCGGCGCAGGCGATGATGTGTTGCAGGCCGGTGAGCGAGCTGCGTATCGCGAGCACGTTAGGCAGCGAAGATGAGTCGCAGATCGCGATCTTGCACCGTGCGTTGCCAAGGCGATATTCGAGTGCATCCGGCCCGAACAGGACAGTCAGTGGAACGGCGACGGCACCAAGGTGCAACACCGCCAGCAGCGAGACTGCGGTCTCAATTCGTTGGGGCAGGCAGATGGCAACGCGATCCCCTGGCCCGACGCCAAGCCCGGCCAGCGCCGACGCCATCGCAGTTACCCGCTCCGAGAGCTCGGCGAAGCTGATGCGATCCGTCGCACCAGATTCGTCCTCCCAGACGATCGCTGTACGCACCGCGCGGGTCGGGTCGGACCGCCAGCGATGTGCGCAAGCCGTCGCGATATTGAATGAATCCGGAACCAGCCATCGCCAGCGGCTGTATTCCCTGGCGTATTGATCAGTCTGTGGCATTGCCATTGGTAGTTCCAGCGCCGCGCGCAGCTCGCGATGCCGCTCCGTAAAATAGCCTCGTGAACGATCTTACGCCATCTGTCAATGACCGCCGCAAGACCACGCTTGGCCGCATGCTAGTCTGGCTGGCTGTTGCGGTGGCGCTCGGCCTGACCTACGCTGCTTATGGGCAGATGGAGCTCATGTTGCAATGGGTGACGGCACGGTTGTGCTGACACCTCCCAAATCCCTTGGGAGGATCACTGCGTGGGCCGGCCCGAGCCCCCAAAGACTGCGCGCACCGCCGGCGTAGCCGCCTCGGGCGAGAAGTGCGCCTGAACGTTGGCGATACCGGCCGCCGAGAGCTTGTTCCACAGGGCTGCGTCCTGATAGACGTCAGCAATCGCCTGCGCAAATGCCTCGGCGTCGTCGGCAACCAGCACGTCCTCGCCCGGGCGCAGTTTCATGCCCTCAACAGCACAGGTCGTGGCCACCACCGGGATGCCATGATTCATCGCTTCGTTGATCTTGCCCTTGACCCCTGCGCCGAAACGCAGCGGTGCGATCGATACACGGGCCGCCCCGAGAAGCGGGGCAGTATCTTCAACGAAGCCACGAATGAGAACGCCGTCACGCTGCAGCGCTGCAATCTCGTCGGGCATATTGCTGCCGACGATGGTGGTTATCGCATCCGGAAGGCGCCGGCGCAAGTGTGGCAATACTTCGGTGATGTACCACTTGACCGCATCGACGTTGGGGGGATGCCGGAAGCCGCCAACAAACAGGATGCCGGCGCGGTCATCGGCTGACGCGTTGGTCACAGCGGGCGACTGAATGGTGGAAATGATGTCGACGCGTGCGCCAGGCAGCAGGCTGGCCAGGAGCTTTTGCTCGAAGTCCGATACTACGATCGTGATGTCGCTGCGTGCGATGACGGCCAGCTCACGAGTGCGCGTAGCGGCAGCGGAGCGCGCCATCGCCGGGTTGCCGTTGATCGCCGCCTCGCGCTCCTCGCGGACGAAGTGCAGATCGACGGTGTCAAAGACAATTTTCGCCTTCGGGGCATAGCTGCGGATGCTGTGCACGTATTGTGTCGCGATGTAGTAGCGGCAAAGCACAATGGTCTCCAGCGTTGGTCCGCGTTCGCGCAAGACAGCGCGTACATTGCGCGCAAACGGGGCATGCAGGACTTCGACGCCCATTGCGCGCAGCTGGTTGGCATAGCGCGGATCGCCATCGAGATTGTCGGCGACAAAAGTCACATGGTGCCCGTCGCGGCGCAGGATGTGCAGCAGATTCAGCATGCGCACCGATCCGGCGTCCTGATCGGGGGTGATCATGCACGCCTCAACGATCAGGATGTTGCTTCGGGTACCACGATGCGCTTCCTGTTCGGGCTCGACCGCGTTGTCACGATGATTGGCAAGCGTGTCCTTCCAGCGTTCGTGGAACTTGCCAGCGTTAGTTACCTGGTGCGCCTTGATGCCACTGGTTTCATCACGACCGTGGCTGACACCCTCAAGATGAAAGATTTCGGCGGCTGGTTGATACAGCACCCGAAGGCCACGCGCGCGCACCTGAAACGCGAGATCGGTGTCTTCGTAGTAGGCCGGGGCGTAGTAGCTGTCAAATCCGCCAATGGAGAGAAACAGATCGCGGCGTATTGCCAGTGCAGCCCCTGAGCAGTAATCGGCATCGCGAACATAGTTGAAGCGCGGATCGTCGCGGTTTTGTCCGCGTCCCCAGTTCCACGCACTGCCGTCACGCCAGACGATGCCACCAGCCTCCTGCAGGCTGCCGTCGGCATTGAGCAGCTTGGCACCCACCAGACCAACGTTGTCGTGCTGGGTGAAAGTGTCGATCAATGCGTCCAGAGCCCCCGGCCGTACCACCGTATCGTTGTTGAGGATGACCAGCCAGTCGCCTCGTGCCGCCTGCACGCCGGCGTTGACGTTGCCGATGAAGCCGAGATTGCGTTCATTGCGCAAGATCCGGAGGCCGGTCACCGGGGCCAGCGCCAATGCGGCCGGCTCGGGCGAACAATCGTCCATCACCACGATCTCGTACGGCTGGCGCGGAGGATGAGCAGCGATGCTCTTCAGGCAGGCGAATGTGGTTTCATGCTGGCCGTAGACCGGGATCACAATGGAAATCACCGGGTGTTCGGGCGCTGTCATCATCGCCAGCGGAACAATGTGATCGACGGGACCAGCGGGCAGCTCAATGACTGGAGCCTCCGGGCGGGGGCGGAACTCCAGTCGCAGCCGTTCGAGCACACTGCGCCAGCCGGCTCGGCGATACCGGATCATGCCGCCACGCGCCAGCGCCGGGGCGCGGCGCAGCAGGCTGAACGCTACCTGCGCAAGGCGTGAGGCGCGCTGCACAACCCTAACCACCAGCCGCAGCGGTCGCGTCAATTTCCATGAGGTGCTCGCAAGCAGATTGTCGCGCTCGCGCTGGAATTGCGCCGACTCGCGTTCGAGAAAGGCAATGTGTTCGCGCGCGCTGACGGCCCTGACATCGGCCGCATCGAGCGCCTCGCGCAGGTTGGTCGCACTGTCTTCGAGATCGGCAACCAGTGTCTCGGCCGCATTCAACTGGGTAACGACAGTCGCAAATTGGGAGCGGCCAATGACGCTCGTCTCACCCGGAGGCAATGTCTGCAGCTCATGTTCCACCACCTGAAGGGATTGGCGATGCCCGCCGTAGACTCCGACGCGGAAGATATCCAGCAGCGGTCGTGCGTCATCTGCTGCTGCGTCGCCGTCGCGCCAGCCAGCGTCTATCGTCGCGAGCAATGCCGCCGGGTCTCCGGCCGCCACGGCGCTGGCAATGCCTTGCAGATAAATATCGCCATACGTTTCGGCCGCAAGGCTCGCGGAAACCAGTCGCTCGGGATTGATGCGGTGATGAGCCTGAGTCTGTGCACTTGCTGCGGCCAGCAATGCGTCATGCCACCTCCTGGCCGTGCTGTCGTGCGGCAGCAGCGTGGCGCCCGGCTCGCCCTGCAGGCGCCCGGCAAGGGCACCAATGGCGGACGCGACAATCGGCAACCCGGTCGCCAGCGCGGCCGACAGCGTGAACGAATACGTTTCCGGAACCTGCGAGGGCAACCAGATGACATCCGGGCGCTCGGTTGCGATCAACTGGCCGAGTGCATCGCCAGCGTAGGACCCCGTCGCTGTAATAGTTTCCGGCAGCGGTTCTGCAGCATGTCCGATCAAGCGGATCACCAGCGGTGATCGCGTTGCCACGGCATAGGCTGCGACATCCGTGGCAACGTTCAATCCTTTCGCCGGTGACAGTGCACCCAGCAGCGCCACCTTCACGACGGTGGGTAATGTGAAAGGCCGCTCCGGGTGGGCGAGGATCTGCGCGTTCAAGGCAGGCACATAGCGCCGCACGCCGTCCGCCACACTCGCACTCGGTGCAAACACCCGTTGAGCGCGCTGCAATACGGACGCAAATGCCTCTCGCCACTCGGTGATGCTCATGTTCCACGCGTGCGGGCGGGCAGACAGGCAGTTGCTGCAACCGGCCGCGTCGGGCTCACCGCAGTAACGCCCTTCGGCGTTGACCAGCTGATATTGCGGACATACGGTGAAGTAATCGTGCAGCGTAACGTCGAGTGGCAGACCAAGTGCAAGGTCCAGCGTCAGCACCCCGGCTGGCAGGCCATGCACATGATGCAAGTGCATTCTGGAAAAGTTCAGATTGCGCAATGCCTCTACGAGCGACTGCCAGTTGTCGCAGGCAATCCGCCGGCGCGGGCCGTCGCCAATCTGCATTTCAACATGCTGCGAACCGGCCGGTCGCATCACCATGACTCGTGCTCGTGGGCCAAGCAACGTGCTCAACGCAGTGACATGCTGCTCGACGCCGCCTCCCCATGCGTGAGTGACAAACAACAGCCGTGGTGCGCCGGCTCCAGCAAACTGGGCCAATGCAAGGCGATCTGCTTCCTGCAGCACTGTTTAGCGTCCTCCGGCGATGCGGCGGGCAGCGCGCACCAACCACGGCTCGGCTGCGGCGGATGCATCTGGCGCAGCGACCGCGTCCGACGGCATTGCGATGGCTGCGGCTTCAAGTTCGCGAATGCGGTCATGCAGCATCCGGTTTTCGCGGTAGGTGCGTGACCACTCGGCATAGACCGATTGTTCGCGATCGGTGACCAAAGTTACGGTCGGGACAACCTGCGCGAGTGATGCGCCTTCGCGGGCAGCGAATACCAGGAAATAGAGTTCGTCTGGCCAACCGTCGTTACCATCTGCGGTCAGCGCTTCGGCTGCAGTTGCCGTCGCACTCAACGGCCAGATCATCGAGTGGAAAGCCGGGCGCTGGGCAAACCACTGCTGGGCCGGAAAGTGTCGATCAAGCAAAGTCTTGAGTTCAGCACGATCAAGTTCCTTGACATGGAACTCATTGTGATAACCCGTCTTGTCACTGTATTCGGGCCGATTGGGCGAGGAGATGATCAGCATGCCGCCCGGCGCCAGCAGGCGGTCAATCTCCCGCATGAACGCCTCATGCTCGGTCATGTGTTCGATGGTTTCGAACGAAACGATGACGTCGAAGCTCGCGTCCGGCAAAGGAATCTGCGCGACGCTGGCGGTGACAAAACGCAGATTGCCGGCAGCGTATCGGTCGCTGGCATGTCGGGTCGCTTCCGGCGAAACATCGATGCCGACGACAGAGGCAGCCTTGCCCGCCAACAGCGACGAGCCGTAGCCCTCGCCGCTGGCGGCGTCCAGCACCCGCTTGCCGGCCACATGGCGTTGCGCCAGCAGATAGCGATGCCAGTGCTCGTAGACCATCTCGCCCGCACACTCGGGCAGGAAGCGCTCGCCGGTGAAACTGAGGGTCATGATCGCTCGCGACCGTCATCGCGGCCGGAATAGTTACGGGAGAACAGGTCGGCGAGGCGACGCCGGTCCTGTTTGGTCGGGCGACCACGCAGCAAGGTCTGCGCGCCTGCGGCCTCACGCATCGCCTGACGATCGAGACGACGCTTGATGCTGTTGTCCGTTT
>Ga0208564_1001168_pt1 | contig 22381 bp, 20 predicted proteins | sample AD_UKC073_MetaG_FD_184439 | JGI IMG/M metagenome (GOLD analysis project Ga0208564, IMG submission 184439) | Active sludge microbial communities of municipal wastewater-treating anaerobic digesters from USA - AD_UKC073_MetaG (SPAdes) (version 2) | ecosystem: Engineered > Bioreactor > Anaerobic >... | reverse complement strand
CTTCTCGCGGCACCATGACCTGGACGGCACGGGATGCCGTCGCGCCCCCGAGGACGTCGTCCTCACCGGCAACGCGCACCACCGACACGCCTTCGAGCACCCGTTCGGGCCCGGCATACGTGGGGAGGCCGATCGTCGTGCCCTCCTTGGGGCGGTTGACGTACACGTCGACGACCGATCCGGCTGTCAGGGCCGAGGCGGACGTGGAGTCGACGAGGAGCGCGACGAGCTGCACCGTCACGGCATCCGACCTGCCGACGGCGGCCTGGGGGATGAGTTCGCCGGGGTGCAGGGCGCGCAGGGCCCAGGTGTCGTCGGGTAGGGGGCCGTCGGCGGGCAGGTAACCCACCGCGCCGTCGCCGAGCAGGACGTCCACCCGCACGACGTCGGCGGCCCTCAGCTGCTGCCCCGGCGCGACCTCACCCTTGGCCGCGTAGACGGGCACCCGGTCGTCGGCCCGGGCGACGACCACCGAGCCGAGCACCGTCGACAGCAGCACGAGGAGGACGCCGATGATCAGGCGTGAGTCGCGCCACGACGGGGGCCGCAGTCGGGACGCGGTGGTGGTCGGCAGATCGGTCATGGGCACCGATTGTGGTTGACCTGACCGCATCTCGCCTGTCGAGCGCAGCGCCCTGTGGACAACCCGCCGGAGCACCCACCCTGTGGATGGCACACTGACGACGTGGCCCGCCGTTTCCTCCCCCTGACCGAGGTGTCCGAGATCCTCGACATTTCGGCAGCACAGGCGTACGCGCTCGTGCGCAGCGGTGACCTGCCCGCCATCAAGGTCGGTGGCCGGGGTCAGTGGCGCGTCGAGACCGTCGAGCTCGAGGCCTACATCCAGCGCATGTACGCAGAGACACGCGAGCTCGTCTCGACCCGCTCCGACGTCACCGAGCAGGACGAGCACCGACCCTGATCGCCGGTCAGCGCCGCGACTCCACCAGCACCAGCGCCTGGAAGGGCACGGTCGTCATGGCGGTCACGTTGCCCCGACGGCGCGGCACTCCCTCCGGGTGCTCGGCGAGGTCGAGGTGATCAGCCCCCACGGCATCGATCGTGCCGACGAGCACCGATCCCCCGGCCGCGGACCAGCCGAAACCGACACCTGAACCCGGCCCTGCTCCGGGGCCGACGCTGACGCCCGCCCCTGCGCTGGCACCCACTCCGGACAGGCTGATCGCCACCGTCGCCCGATCGCGCGAGAGCGCGCGCAGGGCGTACCCGAGCCCGAACCGGCGCGCGGCCCGGGCCGTCTCGACGCGGGCCCCGAGGGCGCTCACCGTGACCACGGCCGCGGTGGGAACGAGGTGCTCACGACCGGTCGCCGGGTCACGCAGCAGCACCCACCCGTCGCCGAGGTCAGCAATGTCACCCTGCACGTGCAGCCCGGCACCGAGCCCCAGCCGCACCGTCGACCCCACGGCGCCCGCCAGGCGGTCCGCCAACGTGACGAGCGCCCGCTCACGGCGGGTGCGTTCGGCCACCTCGTCGTCGAGTTCGCGCCGTTCCTCCGCCGCCAACTGCCCCTCGAGGTCTGCAAAGAGTCCCTCCCACCTCATGGCGCCACTGTAGGGATGTCCACAGCCGAGCACCCTCCGGTTGCGGGGCGCGCCGTCCCCACTTACCGTCATCCGCATGCAAACATCATCAAACAGCATCAAACCGATGGTCGTCGGGCTGCGGGGCACCCTCGGTCTCGGCGTCGCCCTGGCCCTCGCCGTGATGCTGTGGCGCCTCGTCGAACGCACGGTCGCGGCCGTCGGCGCCGGACGGCCGGCACAGGCTGATGAGCTACTCATCGGCCTCACCGCGTCCCTCGCGCTCGCCTGCGTGCTGTGGCTCGCGCTGGGGCTGGTGCTCGGCCTGCTGGCCCAGGTGCCGGGTTCGCTCGGCCGGGTGGCTCTGGCCGTCGCGGAGGTCCTCACCCCCCGCCTCCTGCGACAGGGGGCGGGTTTCGTCCTCGGGGTCGGGGTCGTGGCGGGGCTCGCCCCGGGCACTGCGGTCGCCGAACCGCCATCACCGTCGAGCTCGATCTCCCAGGCCTGGAGCACCACTGCTGGGCCGGATGCCGTGTCCCCCTCCCTGCCCGACCCGGGCTTCCACTCCCTTCCGGACCCCTCGTGGGTCCCCGCCGCCCCGACGGTTCGGCCCCAGGCCGATGTGGGGCTCCTCAGCCGCGCACCGGCCGACACGGTCGACACCCGCCCCGATGTCGTGGTCCAGCGCGGAGACACCCTGTGGACCATCGCCGCGCGCCACCTCGGACCCGGTGCGTCGGACGCGGAGATCGCGCAGGCCTGGCCTGCGTGGTTCGACGCGAACCGTGGCGTCATCGGCGACGACCCCGATCTCATCCTCCCCGGCCAGGTCCTGCGCGCGCCCGAGGTGACGGTCCAGTGAGCGCCGCACCCGCCCGAGCCGCAGCGGCCCCTCCCGCCCGCCTGCGCGTGCTCCCCGAGCCACTCGCCCTCGACGAGGCGATGCGCCGATCACGACTGGCGCAGCAGGAGCGCCTCGCCGACGCCGGCTACGTCCAGGGGACTCTCGCGGTCTCCTTCGACACGGCACCTGACGACAGGCTGTTCGGCCCACAGCGCACGGCGCGCGACGACCTCCCCGACCCGGCCTGGTGGGCAGGTCGCATCACCCACGCCCTGATCGAGGTGATGACCGGGCTACGGCCCGCCCCTCAGGTCGTTCGGTGGACCTCCCCCGAGGTCTACGCCGTCGTCGCTCGACGCAGCGCCCTCGCGGCCAGGCGGGCAGCCGACCCCGGCGCTCGCACGAGACGCCAACGCCTCACCGTCGTCAGGGTGCGCGTGTGTGAACCCGTCAACGGGGTCGCCGAGGCCGCCGTGGTCCTCCAGCACGGGTCGAGGGTGCGTGCCGTGGCGCTGCGCCTCGAGGGCCAGGACGGCAAGTGGCGGGTCACCGCCCTCCAGATCGGCTGAGTGGGCCCAGCACCCGGAAGGTGCTCGGCGACGACGTGCCCGTGGCGCCGCTACTACGACAAGCCCGCGGGCACCTTCGCGTCTGCGTCCGACTGCCCCTGTCGCGTGGGCAGGCTGCCGGTGCTGAACAGGGCGGCGATCGCCAGGACGGCGAGGGCTGCCAGGGCCGCACGAAGCCCCGCGATGCGCGACTGTGAGTTCTCCTCCATGATCGCCTGCGCGGTGTCGCCGGTGATCCCGGCCTTGCTGAGCGCCGCTTCCAGGTCGGAGTCGGGGATGAACTGGATGCCCCCGGCGAACTCGACCTGCGCCTTCGAGGTGAGCGTTTCCGGGATGGCGGGGTTGTCCTGGATGCCGGTGAAGAACGACGTCGTCAGCGCCGACACGAGGATGGCCCCCGCGAGGGCCGTGCCCACCGACGCACCGAGGTTGGTGAAGGTGTTCTGCAGGCCCCCCACCTCGGGGCTCTGCTCGTCGGGCACCGACGACACGGTGACCGCGCCGAGCTGCGAGGCCAGGGCGCCGATGCCCAGACCGGCCAGCAGCAGGGGCAGCGTGACGATCTCCGGCCCGGCGCCCAGTTCCAGTGCCCCCATGAGGCTCACGATGCCGGCCAGCAACCCGAGGAACCCGAAGCGCGCGACCCGCTGCGGGGACGCCTGCGGCCAGATCTTCGGCACTCCCACCGCGGCGAGCAGGAGCGTGATCGACAGTGGCAGGATCCGGATGCCGGTCTCGACGGCGCTCAGCCCGAGCGCCACGGAGAGGTAGAGGGGGACGCAGAAGAACAGCCCGGCCTGGAGCAGGAACTGGAAGAGGAACGCGGTGAGCCCGCCGCGCAGCACGGGGTTGCGCAGGATCGTCGGGTCGATGAGCACCGACTGGCCGGCCTCGACCCGGCGCTTCTCCCAGGCCGCGAAGACGAGCAGCACGAGGCCGCCGCCGAGCATGAGCCAGATCGTCGGGGACAACCCGATCCAGACCGGGGCACCCGGCTTAGGGTTGACGAACCCCCACGCCCCCGCGCGCAGGATGCCGAACACGACGAGGCCGAGCCCGAGGGCGGACAGGGCCGTCCCGCCGAGGTCGAGCCGGGCGTCACGATCGGATTCACCGTCGGCCATCCGGCCGGTCATCGCGAGGATGATGGCGACGATGACCACCTCCCCCGCGAACACCCAGCGCCACGAGGCGTAGGTCGTGAGCGCACCACCGATGAGCGGTCCGGCGGCGACGGCCACCGCACCGGCCGCGGCGACCAGGCCGTAGGCCCGGGGTCGGTCGGGTCGGTCGAAGTTCGTCGCGACGAGTGCGACGATCGCCGGCATGATCAGCGCGGCGCCGATCCCCTCGAGCAGCGACCAGCCGATGAGCAGCACGGCGAGGTTGGGAGCCAGCGAGGTGGTGAACGAGCCGACGCCGTAGATGACGCACCCGAGCGCAAAGGCCTTCTTGCGCCCCAGGATGCTGCCGACCTTGCCGCCGGTGATCATCAGCGACGCCATGACGAGGGTGTAGAGCGTGATCGCCGTCTGGATGCCGGTGACGTCGGTTCCGATGTCGGAGGCCACCGTCGCGATCGACACGTTCATGACCGAGCTGTCGAGCGTCATGAGGAACTGTGAGGCCGCCAACGTGGCGAGGACCCCAGCGGAGGCTGCGGTGGCGGTGGCGGTGGCGGTTCCTGCGGAAGTACCCATGGGTGGCCCTCTGGTCAGGGGACGTCAGCCCGACGCCAGCCGCCGGGCCTCCCTAGGATGCCGCGCCCGGCATCCCTGGCGACTCGCCCACCGCGGGTGGCTGCGGGTCGGGACCGGCGGGCGTGCGGGGCCTCCAGTCATAGACGACCGAGGTGAAGAGCACGACGTCCTGCACCGAGCGCCGATGGGGGCTGACGACGCACCAGAACAGGCCGATCGGGAAGAACACGCAGAACCAGGCCCGGGCCAGCGCCCGCAGCGGCCCGAGCTTGCGGCCCCGCCGGCCTGCGACTCTGATGCCCATGACGTGCGCACCGTAGCTCCTGCCGAGCAGCCACCACGCCAGCCAGAGGTAGAGCGTCGCAACGACGAGGGCAACGGTGAGGCTCGCCAGGAAGGTGACCGCGGGGAACTCGAAGGTTCGCGGGTCGAGCATGAAGATGATCGCGCTGTAGCCGAGGTACATGGTGCACAGCACCACCGCGACCACGAGCGCGTCGATCGAGTTCGCCACGAAGCGGGTGACGATCCCGGCCGGGGTCCCCTGGAACCGCCTGGCCTCCCGCGGGATCGACGACAGCTCCGGTGCCGCGCCCTCCCCGGTCATGCGGGCCCTCCCGGCCGCTCAGGATGCCGCCTGCGAAACAGCGCCCGGTCGACGACCCGACTGAGGGCGTCATCGGCGGACACCCCCGTCATCCGCACCCCACGCACCGTCTCCGAGGCCATCGAGCCGGTGGAGTCACGGATGATGGCCGGCAGGTCGATGGCGTCGAGCACCTCCTCGACGATGCGCACGATGTCGATCCGCGCGATGACCCGGTCCAGGTCGGCACGGGCCACCACGGCATCCACGTCGAGGGTCGCCGCGATCGCATCCAGGTCCACGCGCGCCACTGCGGCATCCAGGTCCACGCGCGCCACTGCGGCATCCAGGTCCACGCGCGCCACTGCGGCATCCAGGTCCACCGATGCGACCAGGGCGTCGAGGTCCACGTGCTCCCGGACCAGTCGGGTGAGGTCGATCCGCTCGACGACGGCTTCGACCAGTACCGGCGCCCAGGCATCGAGGAGCACCTCGAACCGCCGGCGCAGGGCGACCTGCTCGGCCCGCCCGGTGCGGGCCGCCTCCTCCAGGATCGTCGCGGGGTGCAGGCTCCGCGGCAGCAACGGGGGCCGCCACAGCAACCGGGTCACGGGTGCCGTGACCCGGTGTGCGGTGCGCACCGCGACGACTGCCGCGCCGACCGTCATCCCCGCGAGCCCCAGGGTCACGTCGAGGGCGCGCTGGGCGTCGGGTGAGACCCGGGGCACGACGCGCGAGCCCGGTGACGTCTGCGCGTCTGCCACCGCCTGAAACCCTCTGTAGGAGATCTGCTGAGGGAAAGGTACTCGACCGTGGCCCGCCGTGAATCACCCCACGTGGGTGACCTCGAAGCGAACCGACGACGCCGCCGGGGCAGATCTGACCAGCTGGTCAGATCTGCCCCGGCGTCAGTGGTCGGTGCGGGCCGTCAGCGACGACCGTGGCACATCTTGAACTTCTTCCCCGACCCACACGGGCAGGGGCTGTTCTTGGGCGTCGTCCTGAGCTGGTCGTCGGTCAGGGCACTCGCGGATGCCGGTGACCTCTCGTCGCGCTCCTCGACCCCACCGCTCTCGCTCGGCGCCGTGTAGTGCAGGGCCCCGGTGCGGGGACGGCCGACGCCGACTCCTGAGACCTCGACCTTCGGGGCAGCCTCGGCGGCCGGGGCACCCGAGGTGTCCTGGACACCGTCCGCCGGCGCACCGCCCGACGACGCGGCCACGGCATCCGGCACGTCGTCCTGCACGGGGCTCGGCGCGGCATCTGAATCAGCCGTCGCACCGCCGCCCGCGAGCCCACCGAACATCTCGGAGACGTGCACGGGCGCCACCGCGGGGGCGGCCTCGGCGGGCTGGTCGACCTGGACGTCGACGTGGAAGAGCAGCCCGACGGACTCCTCCTTGACGGCCTCGTTCATGGTGTTCCACAGGGCGAAGCCCTCGCGCTGGTACTCCACGAGCGGGTCGCGCTGGGCCATCGCGCGCAGGCCGATGCCCTCCTTGAGGTAGTCCATCTCGTAGAGGTGCTCGCGCCACTTGCGGTCCAGGACCGAGAGCATGACGCGCCGCTCGACCTCACGCATCACCTCGGAGCCCAGGGCCTCCTCACGCTGGTCGTACGCGTGGTGCGCGTCGGAGAGGATCTCTTCCTTCAGGCGCTCGTTCGTCAGCCCGCTCAAGCCACCCGCGGCCTCGGCGAGCTGCGCGTGGTCCACGCTGATCGGGTAGAGCGCACGCAGCGCCGTCCACAGCCGCTCGAGGTTCCAGTCCTCAGGGAAGCCGGAGCCGGTCTCGGCGTCGACGTAGCCCTCGATGACGTCGTTGACGAAGTAGCGCAGCTGCTCGTGCAGGTCCTCACCCTCGAGGACGCGGCGGCGCTCGTCGTAGATGACGGTGCGCTGGCGGTTCAGGACGTCGTCGTACTTGAGGACGTTCTTGCGGATCTCGTAGTTCTGCGCCTCGACCTGGGCCTGCGCCGACTGGATCGAGCGCGACACCATCTTCGACTCGATCGGCTGGTCGTCGTCGAGCTTGGCGGTGGTCATCACGCGGTCGACGAGACCGGCGTTGAACAGCCGCATCAGGTGGTCCTCGAGGGAGAGGTAGAACCTCGACTCCCCCGGGTCACCCTGACGACCGGAGCGGCCGCGCAGCTGGTTGTCGATGCGGCGCGACTCGTGGCGCTCGGTGCCGAGCACGTACAGCCCGCCGAGCTCGGTGACCTCGGTGTGCTCGGCCGCGACCTGCTCCTCGGCAGCGGCGAGGGCGTCGTCCCACGCCGCCTCGTACTCCTCGGGAGTCTCGTGCGGGTCCAGGCCGCGGGCCCTGAGGGCCTCCACCGCGCGGAACTCGGGGTTGCCACCGAGCATGATGTCGGTTCCGCGACCGGCCATGTTCGTGGCGACGGTCACGGCGGCCTTGCGGCCGGCATCCGCGACGATGCTCGCCTCGCGCTCGTGGTGCTTGGCGTTGAGCACCTCGTGCTTGATGCCCCGGCGCCGCAGCTGCTCGGAGAGGTACTCGGACTTCTCGACCGAGACGGTGCCGACGAGCACGGGCTGGCCGTGTTCGTGGCGCTCGACGATGTCGTCGACGACGGCGCGGTACTTGGCCTCCTCGGTGCGGTAGACGAGGTCGGCCTCGTCGCGGCGGATCATCGACCGGTTGGTCGGGATCGGCACGACGCCGAGCTTGTAGATCGAGTTGAGCTCGGCGGCCTCGGTCATGGCCGTGCCGGTCATGCCCGAGAGCTTGTCGTACATGCGGAAGTAGTTCTGGAGGGTGATCGTCGCGAGGGTCTGGTTCTCGTTCTTGATCTCCACCCCCTCCTTGGCCTCGATGGCCTGGTGCATGCCCTCGTTGTAGCGGCGGCCGGCGAGCATGCGCCCGGTGTGCTCGTCGACGATGAGCACCTCACCGTTGAGCACGACGTAGTCCTTGTCGCGCTGGAACAGCTCCTTGGCCTTGATGGCGTTGTTGAGGTAGCCGATGAGCGGGGTGTTGGCCGACTCGTAGAGGTTCTCGATGCCGAGGTGGTCCTCGACCTTCTCGATGCCGCTCTCGAGCACCCCGACGGTGCGCTTCTTCTCGTCGACCTCGTAGTCGCCGCGGCCGGACTCGAGCTCGCCGCGCTCCAGGCGGGCGGCGATCTTCGCGAACTCGACGTACCACTTGGCCGGGGCGTCGGCCGGGCCGGAGATGATGAGGGGCGTGCGCGCCTCGTCGATGAGGATCGAGTCGACCTCGTCGACGATGGCGAAGTTGTGCTCGCGCTGCACGAGCTCGTCGACCGACCAGGCCATGTTGTCGCGCAGGTAGTCGAACCCGAACTCGTTGTTCGTGCCGTAGGTGATGTCCTTGGCGTACTCGGCGCGCCGCTGCTCGGGCGTCATCGACGCGAGGATGCAGCCGGTCTCGAGGCCGAGGAAGCGGTGCACGCGCCCCATGAGCTCGGACTGGTACTCCGCGAGGTAGTCGTTGACGGTGATGACGTGCACGCCCTTGCCGGTCAGGGCGTTGAGGTAGGACGGCAGGGTCGCGACGAGCGTCTTGCCCTCACCGGTGCGCATCTCGGCGACGTTGCCCATGTGCAGCGCCGCGCCACCCATGATCTGCACGTCGAAGTGCCGCTTGCCGAGCGTGCGCTTGCTGGCCTCGCGCACCGCGGCGAACGCCTCGGGCAGGATGTCGTCGAGGGTCTCACCGTCAGCGAGGCGCTTCTTGAAGACGTCGGTCTCGGCACGCAGCTCTGCGTCGGTCAGCTTCTCGAAGTCCTCCTCGATCGCGTTGACCTGGGCCGCGAGGTTGTCGAGCTTCTTGAGGATGCGGCCTTCACCGGCGCGCAACAGCTTCTCGACGATCTTCACGGCAGGGGACTCCTCAGGCAGCGGACGTGCGGCAGTGGCCACCACGGGGTGGACCTGCCTAGGGTAGTCGAGCAGGCGGACGGCCGCCGGACCCGTGTCCGACTCACCGGTCAGGCCAACGACGCAGCACAAAATGCGGTTCCCCGGGGAGGAGTCGGATGGTTGGGTGGGGGGCATGACGAGGATGCCGTTCCCCGGGTGCGTGCCCGAGCTCACCGATGGTGTGGTGCGCCTTCGCGCCCACCGCCCCGACGATGCCGAGGCCATCGTCGAGCAGTCCATCGACCCCGAGAGCGTCCGGTGGACCACCGTTCCGCGCCCCTATGCGTTGGAGCAGGCCCGCGAGTTCCTCGCGATCATCGAGTCCGGCTGGATGGCCGAGGACGGCAACCGGCTCTGGGCGATCTCGGATGCCGCGGACCCGCAGTCGCGCTTTCTCGGCACCATCGACGTGCGCCCCATCGCGGGGGGCGCGGCCAGCATCGGCTACGGGCTGCACCCCGACGGGCGGGGCCAGGGCCTGATGGCCGGTGCCCTGCGCCTGGTCTGCCGGTGGTGGTTCGAGCAGGGCGGGGTCCGGATGCACTGGGAGGCCGAGCGCGGCAACTTCGCGTCGTGGCGGGTGGCGTGGGCGTGCGGTTTCACCCACCACGGCACCACCCCCCAGGCCTCGGTCGACCCTGCGGGCGGCACCGCGATCGACATGTGGCGGGGCAGCCTGGGCGCCGACGACGTCATGGACCCCCGGACCCCGTGGGCCGACCCACCGCTGCTCACCGCCGACGGGGGCAACGGCATCCTGTTGCGCCCGTGGAGCGATGACGACGTCACCCACCTCGAGGGCCGCGACCAGCCGGCGCACTACATGCCTGCGCGGGGCGTGCTCGACGCCGACACCTTTTCCGAGTGGCTGCTCGTGCGACGCGAGCGGATGTCGCTCGGCGTGGCCCAGAGCTGGTGCATCGCCGACGCCGAGTCGGATGCCGCACTGGGTGAGGTGCTCGTGTTCGTCACCGAGGGCACCCTCGAGGACGACACCGCCGAGCTGGGCTACCAGGTGCTGCCCAGCGCCCGCGGTCGCGGGGTGGCGACCGCAGCCGCGCAGGCGGTGGTCGAGCACGCGTTCACGCCCCGGAGCGATGGCGGGCTCGGCATGCGCCGGCTCGTGGCCCAGACCGCCGAGGACAACGCGCCCAGCAACGCCGTGCTCGACCGGTTGGGGTTCACCATCTGGGGGCGCGAGACCGCTGCCGACGTGCTGCCCGGCGGAAAGGCCATCGACGCCCTGCACTGGGAGCTGCTCCGCTCCCCCTGACCCGCGTACCTCCGGTGACCTATTGGTCGATCTGGGTACGTGTGAGGCCGAGGAAGGTCGCCAGCAGGGCGAGTTCCTCGTCGAGCTCTCGCTGGTCCTCCGCACCGCCGCGGCCGGGCTCCCACGTGCACCGCCGAGCCCGCAGCACCCCCGCTGCCCGGTCGGCCTTGAGGTCCAGGCGCGCGACGAGGTCCTCCCCCAACAGGAACGGCAGCACGTAGTACCCGTGCACGCGCAGGTGCTCGGGCACGTAGATCTCGAGCCGGTACTCGAACCCGAAGAGGGCACTCGTGCGGTCGCGCTGCCAGATCAGGGAGTCGAACGGTGAGAGCAGGGCCCGCGCCCGGATGCCGCGTGGTCGCCGGGCGTCTCGGTGCAGGTAGGCGGGTCGTCGCCAGCCCTCGATCTCGGCCGGCACCAGGGTTCCCTCGGCCACGAGCGCCGCGATGGCCGGCCTGGCCTGCTCGGGGCGCAGCCGGAAGTAGTCACGCAGGCACTGCTCGGTGCCGACACCGTGAGCACGAGCGGACATCTCGATGAGCCGGCGAAAGCTCTCGTCCTCCGAGGGCCGGGCGTCCGGGTCGAGCGCGAGGGCGCGCAGCGTCGGTGGCAGCACCCGCGCCGGCACTGCGTAGCGCCGTTCGAACTGCGCCGTCCTCCCGGCGCTGGACACCTCCCCCGCCCAGAACAGGTGCTCGAGGGCGCTCTTGACCACGGACCAGTTCCAGCCCCAGTCATCGCGCTGGCGAGGCAGGTCGTGGGCCAGGGCGGCCTCCACCTCGCGGCTGGTCAGCGGCCCGCGCCGGGCGACCTCGTCGAGCACGGCCTCGACGAGGTCGGGGTTCTCGCGCGCGACGTGCCGCATGTTGCCCCACGCGTCCTCGCGGGCCCGCCGCATCCGGAAGTCGAGCAGGGGCCACGTCGAGGGTGCGACGAGCGAGGCCTCGTGCGCCCAGTACTCGACGAGGCGTCTCGGCGCCCGGTCACGGGCGGCGTCGACGAGCGCGGGGTCGTACACCCCCAGCCGCGAGAGGAACGGGAGGTAGTGGCTGCGCGAGACGACGTTGACGCTGTCGATCTGCACGACGGTCACGGTGTCGATGACCCGCTGGACGTCACGGATGCCGGGGCTCTCGGGGCGCGGCCGCCCGAACCCCTGGGCAGCGAGCGCGATGCGGCGAGCGGCCCGTTGCGACAGACGCACGCTCGCGGGCGCGTCACTCATCCGTGGGGATCAGGTGCTTCTGGTGCGCGTAGACGGCGGCCTCGACCCGTGAGTGCAGGTGCAGCTTCTCGAGGATGTTGCGCACGTGGTTCTTCACGGTGTTCTCCGAGATGACCAGCCCCTCGGCGATCTCGCGGTTGGCCTGGCCCCGAGCGACGAGGCGCAGCACCTCGACCTCGCGATCGGTGAGCGGAGGCAGCGAGCGCTGGAGCGGTTCGGGGTCGTGGCTGAGCCGGGCGAACTCGGTCAGCAGCGTGGCAGCCATGCTGGCCGGGATGATCGCCTGCCCCTCGCCGACCCGACCGATCGCCGCCAACACCTCTTCACCCGGCACGTCCTTGAGCAGGTAGCCGCTGGCGCCGGCCTTGATCGCCTCGAAGAGGTCGTCCTCCTCGTCGGACATGGTGAGCATGATGATGCGGGTCTCGGGCACCGCCCAGCGGATCCGGCGGCAGGCCTCGATGCCGCCGACGCCCGGCATCCGGACGTCCATCAGCACGATGTCGGGCCGCAGCCGGGTGCAGACCGCCAGGGCCTCGTCACCGTTGGACGCCTCGCCGACGACGCGCGCGGTGCCCTCGAGCTCGACGACGATCTGCATGCCTCGCCGGTACTGGGCGTGGTCGTCCGCGATGACCACACGGGTCACCGCCCCCGGGGAAACTGACTGCACGCGGTCTCCGTTCACGGTCCCTACGTCACCCTGCACGAGAACATGGTGGCAGGTCCGGGCGGTGTTGCCCACCACCCGGACCTGCGCGCCCTCAGGAGGCGGCTGCCTCGTCGTCGGCGAGCCCGTCCTGCGGGCTGTCGTCGAGGTCGAGGTGCAGCACGCCGTAGCTCCAGCCACGGCGGCGGTAGACCACGCTCGCGCGGTCGGTGTCGGTGTCGTGGAAGAGGTAGAAGTCGTGCCCGACGAGTTCCATCTCGCGCAGGGCGTCAGCCAGCGTCATCGGCGAGGAGCGGTGGATCTTCTCGCGGACCTCGACCGGCGAGTCGCCGAACGGGCCGTCCGGCTCGTCGACCTCGGGGGCGGCGTCGGCCACGGACTGCTCCGTCGGCGGCACGATGCGGGCGGTCGCGGCCGCCACGGACTCGGGGGTTCGACGCCCTCGGTGGACCTGTCGCCGGTCGTGCTGCCTCCTGAGCCGTTCCATCAGCTTGTCGATCGCCACGTCGAGGGCTGCGTACTTGTCCTCTTCGCACGCCTCGGCCCGAATGACGGGCCCCTTGGCGTAGCAGGTGATCTCCACCTTGTCGCAGGCCTTGGCCTGCCGGCGGTTCGGTTCGTGGCTGATCAGAACCTCCACTCGACGCGTGCGGGGCTCGAGCTGGGTGATCTTCGCCAGCTTCTCCTCGATGTGCGCACGGAATCGATCAGAGACGTTCAGGTGCCGTCCGGTGACGGAAATGTCCACGTGGTCCTCCTTGTGCTCGGGGGGTTGTTGCTCAGTGCTCTACGGCGAATCTCGGCACCACCTCCGCACAATCGGGGCTCATGCACTGACGCTAGTCGGCCACCCGATGGGCCACAAGGGCGGGGGTCACACGGCGCGGGGTGGCGGCCACCGCGGCGGCGACGACGTGGTCCGCGCCCACGGCGCGAAGCGCCCGTGCGGCCTCCGCCATCGTCGCTCCGGTGGTCACGACGTCGTCGACGAGCACACACGTCGATCCCCTGACGACCTCGCGCCAACGCCGCGAGACCTCGATCGCGCCGGCGAGGTTCGCCGCCCGTGCACCCCGGTCGAGGCGGGCCTGGTCGGCCACCCGCCTGGTGTGCCGCAGGGCTGGCGCGAGGTGGATGCCGGGTGGGCCACCACGCGCACCGGCCCGGGCGAGGTCCCCGACCGGGTCGTCGCCCCGCCGCCGCCGCGAGGAACGCGCGGTCGGAAGGGGCACGAGCAGCACGGGCTCACCCCGCGAGACGTGGTGACGCAGCGTGGGGTCTGCTGCGAAGGCCGTCGTCAGGGCGGACGCGAGCAGCTGGGCGAGGGCCGGGCGCAGGTCACGTCTCTCCTCGTCCTTGTAGGCGGTCACGGCCATCCGCAGCGGCCCGTCGAACGGCGCCGCCGCCCAGCAGGCCGGCATCACGGCCGGTGCCGGATCGAGGGTGACGAGCGCGGGCCACCCCTCGGATGCCGTGCGCAGGGTTTGCGTGCAGGCTCGGCAGAGCGGTGGGCCGGGTCGGTGACAGGCTGCGCACCGGGACGGCAGCACGAGCTCACCGGCTGCGGCCGCTGCGCCCACCACCCGCTCCCAGAGCCTGTCCCCCATGGCACCCCCTGCGCCCCAGCATGACCCCACACCACGTGCTGGCGCCGGTTGAGATCGCCCCCTGTGGACGGTCGGGTCAGCCGGACGCGACGGCGAGGTCGGTCGCCGGGCCGCTGTCGACCCACTGGGACCCTGCCCGGCCGAGCAGGCGGCCGGTGGACGTGGTGACCCACAGGGCGCGTTCGCCGCCCGTGGAGGTGATGGCCACGGCATCCGGGGCCGCCGTCAGGGCCCGCACGCCTCCGCCGACGGTGACGATGACCGGCTGGAGCATGCTGCCCTCGAGGACCCCGAGAGCGGTCAGGGTGCGCTCGTCGAGCCAGGCCAGGCTCGTCGCCCTCGACAACGAGGCGCCGAGGCGCAGCGGCGACGCGAGGCGCTGCGGCTGACCGGCGCGCGAGCGAACTATTCCAGTGAGGTCGATGCGCGCGTCGCGGCCGTCGGCCGCCGTGGACAGCACGGCGATGCGGTCGCCGTCGGGGGACACTCGAGCCTCGAGCACCCTGCGCCCGGCGAGCCAGGCCGCCTCGATGGCGACGGCAGCGGCGTCGCCCCCGGCCGGGTCGGATGCCGTGTTGACGACGAACAGTCGCGGCGCGCCGGCACCTCCGGCCCCGACGGCACCCACCCACAGCCACCCCCGGCGGTCGTAGGACGGGCTCCCGACGGCACCGCCGGGCAGCGGCACGACGTAGCGATTGGCATCGCGCCAGCGGGAGATGCCGTCACCGCCCGGGTTGATCGCCGCCACCTCGCTGCCGTCCGCGGACAGGGCCAGTCGGGAGAACCCTGCGGGCACGGCGGGGTAGGCGCGCTGGTCGGCGGGCTCGCGCGGTTCCTGGTCCCCGAGGCTGCTGGGATCGAAGACCGCGACCTCCTCGCCGCGCCGAACCACCGGGGCAGCGAGGGTGACGGGCGGCGGCGGGATGAACCCGATCTCGGCCAACGTGCCGGCTGAACCGTCGAGCGTGAGCAGGTTGACGGGAACGTCGTCGACGGAGAGGGAGACCCTCGTGACCGCCGGGTCCTGGGTGAGCGTGGCGACGAACTGCGCCCACAGGTTCTGCCTCGTCGTCTGGCCGGGCGCCAGCTTGCTCGAGATGAGGTTGACCGTGGCGACCCCTGAGTTGATCGAGACGGCGTCGCCGAGCAGCCGCGCACCAGACGGGACCGCCGTGACGGCAGCACCGTCGAGGTGCTCGGGCAGGGGCAGGATCTGGGCGCGCGCCAGCCGGGTGGCCAGGCGATCGACGGGGAACCATCGCACGTCCGGGATGAGCGCTCGCTGGCTCGTCGACACGTAGTGCACGGCGTAGGGGCGCACGAGCCGGTTGACCTCGGTGCTGGCGATCCAGCGGCCGAAACCCTCGGGAAGGGCGGCGATTCTCCACTGCCCGCCCACGGTCTCGAGCTGGAACTCGGCCGTCACGGTGCTGCCCTGTGGCGCGGCGGTGTGGCGCCCCTCCTCGTCGACGGTGGCGGCGACCTTGGCGGTGATGCGCACGGTCGTGGGGTTGACGAGCACCGTGGCGGGTGGGGCTGCCTCGGCCAGGAGCACGAGCGAGACGTCGGGGTTCCAGGTCTCGCTCACCCGGGTGGTGAGGAAGGCACGGGCGTTGTCGTAGGCCGCATCGCTGGCTGCCCCTGCGCGCACGAAGCCGCGCACGATGCTCTCCTGGCTCTCACCGGTTCGGGGGCCGGGGAAGGTCACCCGCAGGTCGGCGGGGCGACCGCTGCCGACCTCGCGACCGGGCTCGACGGGGCCTTCGCTCGACAGCCCCCCGCAGCCGGCGAGCGCCAGCACCACGAGGAGGGCAAGGGCCGCCCGCACGAACCTGGTCATGTCTCCTCGTTCGGGCTGAGCGGCAGCGGTGAGCCGTGCAGGGTCGCCCCCGCCCGCTGCGGCAGGGTCAGGCGGAACCGCGAGCCGACGCCGCGCTCACCCCACGCCTGGAGCCACCCGTGGTGCAGGCGAGCATCCTCGAGCGAGATCGACAGGCCGAGCCCCGTGCCGCCCGTCGTGCGGGCGCGGGCGGGGTCGGCGCGCCAGAACCGGGTGAAGACGTTGGCCGCCTCACCCGGCCGCAGACCGACGCCGTGGTCCTCGACGACGACCGCCACGGCATCCGACCCGATGCCGACGTGGATGTCGACGGGTCGACCCTCACCGTGCTCGATGGCGTTGACGACGAGGTTGCGCAGGATGCGTTCGACGCGGCGCTCGTCGACCTCGGCCTCGGCCGGCTCGTCGGGCAGGTGGAGGGTGACCACACTCCCCCGCCGGTCCGCCAACGGTCGGGTGGCCTCGACGACGCGGAGCAGGGGGCTGCGCAGGTCGACGGTCTCGACGTCGAGGGCGGCGGCGCCGGCGTCGAAGCGGCTGATCTCGAGCAGGTCGGCGAGCAGTTCCTCGAACCGGTCGAGCTCACCGGCGAGCAGCTCGGCGGAGCGGGCCACCGAGGGGTCGAAGCCGGTGCGGGAGTCGTGGATGACGTCGACGGCCATCCGGATCGTCGTGAGCGGCGTGCGCAGTTCGTGCGAGACGTCGGAGACGAAGCGCTGCTGCACGGCGGACAGCCCCTCGAGCTGGCGGATCTGCGACTGGAGGCTGTCAGCCATGGCATTGAACGACGTCGCGAGGACGGCGAGGTCGTCCTCGCCGCGCGACGGCATCCGTTCGTTGAGCTTGCCGGCCGACAGCCGCTGGGCGACCTCACCGGCGCGGCGCACCGGGGCGACGACCTGCCGGGTGACGACCCACGCGACGGCGCCGACGAGCAGGGTCAGGGTGAGGCCGGCGATCACGAACGAGTTCGTGATGAGGTCCATCGTCGCGACCTCCTGCCCCAGCGGGTAGATGAAGTAGAGGTCGTAGGGGCCGGCGTTGGGCACCTCGACGACGCTGCCGATGATGAACGCCGGGAGGTTCTCGCCCCCGAGGGTCACCTCGCTCATCTGGGTCTGCTGGCGACCCGGGGATGCCGCGACCGCCGCCTGGAGCTCGGGGCTCACCTCCGAGATGTCCAGGGCTCCACTGCGCAGTGACGCAAGGAAGATGTCGCTCTCGTTGGCCACCGAGCGGCTCATGACGACGTACCGGCTCGGGTTGGACCCGGGGGCGGTGAGGATGCGTCTCATGATGTCGAACGCCGCCAGGTCGAGCGCGTCGACCGACGTCGCGGTGGAGGCGTCCCACGTGGCCTGGGCCTGCGCGGTGAGGGCGAGCGCCTCGGACTGGGAGGTGTCGACCTTGTCGCTCTCGAGGCCGCGGGCGATCTGCTGGTAGAGCACCCCGCCGAGGGCAGAGACCACGAGCAGACCGAGCAGCATCGTCGTCGTGACGACCCTCAGCTGAAGGGACTGCCGCCACCGTCGACCCAGGTGGGCGAGCGCATCGCGCATTGCGCTCAGGCCTGGCCGGCCTTGTAGCCGACCCCGCGCACGGTGACGACGATCTCGGGGCGTTCGGGGTCGTGCTCGATCTTGCTGCGCAGGCGCTGCACGTGCACGTTGACCAGTCGGGTGTAGCCGGCGTGCCGGTAGCCCCAGACCTGCTCGAGGAGCACCTCACGGGTGAACACCTGCCAGGGCTTGCGGGCCAGGGCGACGAGGAGGTCGAACTCGAGCGGGGTGAGCGAGAGCCGCTCGTCGCCACGGGTCACCGAGTGGCCGGCGACGTCGATGGCGAGGTCGCCGATGGTGAGGCGCTCGGGCTCCGGCTCGTCGCCACGGCGAAGGCGGGCCCGCACCCGGGCGATGAGCTCCTGCGGCTTGAAGGGCTTGACGACGTAGTCGTCGGCACCGGATTCCAGGCCGACGACGACGTCGACGGTGTCGGTGCGGGCGGTGAGCATGACGATGGGCACACCCGACTCGGCCCGGATCTGGCGGCACACCTCGAGCCCGTCGATGCCGGGGAGCATGACGTCGAGGAGCACGAGGTCGGGGCGGTACTCACGGAAGGCACCGATCGCGGACGAGCCGTCGGCGACGTGGTGCACCTCGAGACCTTCGTTGCGCAACACGATGCCGAGCATCTCCGCCAGCGCGAGGTCGTCATCGACGACGAGCACACGACCCTTCACGTCGGCGGTTCCTTTCCCGGGGCACTCAGTTGGGTCAGTCTGGCACAGCACGCTGGGAGTTCCCTGCAGCCAAGGGTGCTGGTCAGGCGGGGTGAGCACGGCCCGGGGCTACCCTGCAGAGGTGACCCGACTGCGCTGGCTCCACTGGCTCGACGCCTCGGTCGCCATTCGCCTCACCTTCCTCATCCTCGCGCTCTTCGTCGCCGAGATCAGCGGCACGCTCATCGAGGTGCTGCCGTGGCTGGCCCTCATCACGATGGTCGAACTCGTCATCACGACCCTCGACCGGTTGCCGGTGGCTCGGCACGGCGTGGTCGAGAGCCTCGTCGTGGCGATGCTCACGACGTCCGCCGCAGCGGCGGGTGCGGCCTACGGCCTGATCCACACCGGAGCGACCCTGCTCGTGTTCGCCCCGGTGTACCACGCCGGCACCCGCCTGGGCAGGTACGGGGCCTTGCTGACCTCGGCCGCGGCCGGCGGCGCCTGCCTGCTGGCCCTCACCCTCGGCCGACACGACCAGGACCTCTCGTGGTCGCTGATCGTCTGGCTGGGCGCGGCAGCCGCGCTCGGCATCCTCGGGGCATGGAACCAGCGGCTGGCAGCGGAGGCGGCCGCCGAGGAGCCGGACCCGGCCGCCCGGGAGGCTATCGAGCTCATCGCTCGCCTGCAGGACCTCTCCGCCCAGATGTCCACCGGTCTGGACGCCCTCGCGAGCGCGACCCTTGCCCTCGACCTGTTGGCCTCGGACGTGCCCTCGACCCGCAGCGCCGTGCTCGTGACGCCGGATTCACGGCACCTCGTGCCGGTCGCGCTGCGCGGATCGACGCGGGCGCCGTGGGCGGTCTCCGACGAGATCAGCCGGGTGCTGTCGGTCGGTGCGGACCGGTTCACCCCGACCGAGGTGACCTTCACCGACGACCTCGGTGATCGTCGTGCGCTCGTCGTGCCGTGTGCGCTCGGCAACGGGTCGACGACCGTGCTGGTGGCCGAGCGGGCCGCGACGCAGCCGTTCACGGCCGAGGAGCGGCGGGTCGCCGGGGAGGTGACCCGCCGGGTCTCGCCGACGATCCAGGCCGGGCTGCTGTTCGGCGAGCTGCGGCAGGTGGCGAGCATCGAGGAACGTGACCGGATCGCGCGCGACATCCACGACGGGATCGCGCAGGAGCTCGCGGCCCTCGGTTACGGCGTCGACGCCCTGCGGTCGCAGGCCGGGCCACCCGGGGTGCCCCTGCGCGACAGCCTCGATGCGTTCCGCCAGCAGTTGAGCAGTGTCATGGCCGACCTGCGCCTGAACATCACCGACCTGCGGGTCGCCGAGCGGCCGGGCAGCGGGCTGGGGGCGGTGCTCGGGGCGGCCGTCCAGAGCTTCGGCAGCGTCACCGGCATGCGCACCACGGTGACCGTGAGCGAGCGCCAGCGCCGGCTCGACCCCCGGGTCGAGATCCTCGTGCACCGCCTCGTCATGGACGTGCTCGCCGACGCCCAGGCGAGCGGTGCGCGCAACGCGTGGGTGACGCTCACGGCATCCGTCGTCGGGCCGGTGAGCGTCGAGGTCGAGCACGACGGGAACCCTCGCTCGGCGCGGCAGACGTACACGACCCCGGAGATCGAGGGAGTTCACGCCCACCTCGCGGTTCGCTCGGACACCCCGGGGTGCCTGACGGTTACCCTGAGCGTCGAGGAGCCGACCCCGTCACTGGGCGGGGTGCAAGGCCAGACCTGAGGGAGGGTGCGCTCGTGACGCTCAAGGTCCTGCTCGTCGACGACCACGCGGTCGTGCGCGAGGGGGTGGCGGCGATGCTGGGCGCCCAGAACGACATGGAGGTGGTCGGTCAGGCCAGCTCACTGGCCGAGGGTCACGTGTTGCTCGAGCGAGCCCTGTCGGCACCTGCCACTGGCAAGCTCGTCGCCGTCATCGACGTGACGATGCCCGACGGCAGCGGCCTGTCGCTCGTGCGGTCGGCGCGGGAGCGGTCCAAGGACATCGGGCTCGTCGTGCTGACGATGCTCAGCGACGACTCGAGCCTGCTCGAGGCCCTGGATGCCGGTGCGTCGGCGCTCGTGCGCAAGAGCTCACCGTCGGAGCAGGTGATCTCGGCCGTGCGCCGCGCTGCAGAGATGCCGCTGGAGTTCTCGGCCAGCGGGCTCGCCGAGGCGCTGCGGCGCCGCAGCGAGGCCCCGCAGGCGACGCTGACCTCGCGCGAGACCGAGGTGCTCAAGCTGCTCGTCGAGGGGGCATCAGTGGCTCAGGTGGGGCGAGCACTGTTCATGAGCCCGTCGACGGTGAAGACCCACATCGGCAAGATCTACGAAAAGCTCGGGGCGCACAACCGTGCAAGCGTCGTCATCATGGCCGTGCGGCTCGGGCTCATCGGGGACCAACCTCCCAAGTGACCTCCGGCTCCGACGACGCGGCCGACGAGGGCAACTCGACTAGATCCAGCCCAGCGCGATGACGGTGATGGTGGCGGCGAGGGCGATCAGCGCCACGATGAGCCCGTACTCGACAACCGTCACGCCTCTCTCAGACCGAGTGGCGCGGGCATGGCGCGGCAATCGACGTGTGGCCATCCGGTAATCCCTTCAACACAGTCGAGGTCGATCCTCGCCCACGGGACCAGCGTCGCGTCTTGACCCCGCGCCCAACCATCCCCCGACGGGTCGCCGAAAAGGACCGAACGGTTGACGGGGGTGGGCCGTTCGGCCGAGCGGGGGCCCGACTGCCCGCGAGGAGGCCCGTGGGCCCCCGACACCGAGAGCCGGATACCGTGGCTCATGACGGCATCCGGCTCTGGGTCGTTCATCGGGCGAAGCCCGCACAGCGGCTACGTCAGTAGCGGTAGTGCTCCGGCTTGTACGGCCCGGCGACGTCGACGCCGAGGTACTCCGCCTGCTCCTTGGTGAGCTCGGTGAGCTCGACCCCGAGCGCGTCGAGGTGCAGCTGGGCGACCTTCTCGTCGAGGTGCTTGGGCAGCGTCTCGACCTTGGGTGCGCCCTCCTCGGTGAAGTACTCGTCGGTCTTGTTGAACAGCTCGATCTGGGCGATCGTCTGGTTGGAGAACGAGTTCGACATGACGAACGAGGGGTGGCCGGTGGCGTTGCCCAGGTTCATCAGGCGGCCCTCGGAGAGCACGATGATCGAGTCGCCGTCCTCGAAGGTCCACTCGTGCACCTGCGGCTTGATCTCCTGCTTCTTGACGCCGGGGACCTTGGCCAGGCCGGCCATGTCGATCTCGTTGTCGAAGTGGCCGATGTTGGCCAGGATCGCCTTGTTCTTCATCTGCTGCATCTGCTCGGCGGTGACCACGTTGAAGCAGCCCGTCGAGGTGATGATGATGTCGGCCTTGTCGACGACCGAGTCGAGCTTGGCGACCTGGTAGCCGTCCATGGCGGCCTGCAGCGCGCAGATCGGGTCGATCTCGGTGACGATGACGCGAGCGCCCTGGCCGCGCAGCGACTCGGCGCAGCCCTTGCCCACGTCCCCGTACCCGGCGACGACGGCGACCTTGCCACCGATGAGGACGTCGGTGGCGCGGTTGAGGCCGTCGATGAGGCTGTGACGGCATCCGTACTTGTTGTCGAACTTGCTCTTGGTCACCGAGTCGTTGACGTTGATGGCCGGGAAGAGCAGCTCGCCGGCCTCGGCCAGCTGGTAGAGGCGGTGCACACCGGTGGTGGTCTCCTCGGTCACGCCTTTGATCTCGGCGGCGACCTTGGTCCACTTCTGCGGGTCCTGCGCGAGGGTGCGGCGCACGAGCGCCTTGAAGACGCCGAACTCCTCGGTGTCCTCCTCGGTGGTGGGGGGAACCTGGCCGGCGGCCTCCCACTCCTGGCCCTTGTGCACGAGCATGGTGGCGTCGCCACCGTCGTCGAGGATCATGTTGGCGCCGTGGCCACCGGGCCAGGTGAGGATCTGCTCGGTGCAGTCCCAGTACTCCTCGAGGGTCTCGCCCTTCCAGGCGAAGACCGGCACGCCCTGGGGGTCCTCGGGGGTGCCGTTCGGGCCGACGACGATGGCCGCGGCGGCCTCGTCCTGGGTGGAGTAGATGTTGCACGAGGCCCAGCGGACCTCGGCACCGAGCGCGGTGAGGGTCTCGATGAGCACCGCGGTCTGCACGGTCATGTGCAGCGAGCCGGCGATGCGGGCGCCCTTGAGGGGCTGGGTGTCGCCGAACTCGGCGCGCAGGGACATCAGGCCCGGCATCTCGTGCTCGGCCAGACGGATCTGGTGGCGGCCGGACTCGGCCAGGTTGAGGTCTGCGACCTTGTGGTCAACGGACATGGAGGATCTCCTTGGGGTCACGACAATGGGCTGACCCGGCGTCGCCCTTCTGGGCCGCACGTGCGTGGAGGGTTATCACCCGCGCCGGC
>Ga0208564_1001163_pt1 | contig 22467 bp, 25 predicted proteins | sample AD_UKC073_MetaG_FD_184439 | JGI IMG/M metagenome (GOLD analysis project Ga0208564, IMG submission 184439) | Active sludge microbial communities of municipal wastewater-treating anaerobic digesters from USA - AD_UKC073_MetaG (SPAdes) (version 2) | ecosystem: Engineered > Bioreactor > Anaerobic >... | reverse complement strand
AGGTAAATCTGCCCGGGGCAGGTATCTACGCATCCATGAACAGCGCCGGGTCCACCATGCTGCGGTTGAGCATCACCCCCCAGTGCAGGTGCGGCCCGGTCACCCGGCCGGTGGCGCCCACGGCACCCAGGCGGTCGCCGGGCTGCAGCAGGGCGCCCACCTGGGCGTCGATGGCGCTCAGGTGGCAGTACAGGCTGAGCAGGCCGCCGCCGTGGTCCAGCCAGACGGTGCCGCCGTTGAAGAAATAGTCCCCCGTGTCGATCACCCGGCCCGCTAGCGGCGCACGCACCGGGGTGCCGGTGGCGGCGGCGATGTCCATGCCGCTGTGCGGGTTGCGGGCCTGGCCGTTGAACACCCGGCGCAGCCCGAAGGAGCTGGAGCGCCGCCCGGGCACTGGCGCCTGCATCTTCAGGCTGCCTTGTGGCACGGGTTCGCTGAAGGTGGCCATCACGGTGGCCTGGTGGTCGCGCTCGCGCTCGTAACGCGCCTGGTCTGCGGGCGACAGGTCCACCGTGCCGGGCGCCACCTTCAGCCGCTGCTCGCGGTACTGCTTGGGGCCCACGGTATAGGGCACCTGGCGCGGCGCACCGCCGTCGGTCGGGGCCAGCAGGATGTGGGCGGCACCCGGCACGGCGGCCAGGGGGATGCCCACCAGGGCGGTCCATTCGATGGGGTCGCCCTGCACCAGCAGGGGGATGCCGTCCGGGGTACGGGCCACCGGGCGCTGGGCGGCCGGGCCCAGGGAGAGGCGGGTCACGCCGCCCGGCACCTGTGATGCACGCGGCCAGAGCTCCGGTGCTGACGGCGGGTTCGCTGCCAGCGCCTGGGTGGCTTGGGTGTAAGGCCATGCCAGCAGGCCCAGGGTGGTGGCCAGGGCCGAGCGGCGGGAGAACGGGTGGGGCAAAGGGTGCACAGGCATGGAAAGCAGGGGGAGTCGGGGTGGCAGTTTATCGACAGGCCTTCATGCCCGCGCCCACACCAGCAATAGGTTGTTGGCCGGCATGGCGTGCCGCGCGGCCAGCCGCAGCCCGGCTTCGGCGGCGATGTCCTCCACGTCTTCGCGCCGCCGGATGCCCCAGGCCGGGTTGCGGGCCCGCAGGCTCTGGTCAAACGCCAGGTTGCCTTCGGCGGTGGGCACATCCGCCTCCAGGTAAGGCCCATAGGTCACCAGCACACCATCCGTTGCCAGGTGCCGCGCGCTGCCCTGCATCAGTGCCGCGCAGGTGGGCCAGGGCGAGATGTGCAGCATGTTGGCGCAGTACACCAGGTCGAACCGGGTGTGCGCGGGGAACCACCCGGGAGCCATCACATCCAGCTGCACCGGTGGGTGTACGTTCCCCAGGCCCTGGCGGGTGGTGTGGGTCGCGATGCTGTCCAGCGCGCGGGGATCGGCATCGCTGGGCTGCCAGGTCCACTGCGGCAGGTGGCTGGCAAACCAGGCCACATGCTGGCCGGTGCCGGAGGCGATCTCCAGCGCATGGCCCTGCGCGGGCAGGGCCTGGCGCAGCACGTCGAGGATGGGTTGCTTGTTGCGCTCGGCGGCGGTGCTGAAGTCGGCTGGGGGCATGGCGGGTGGAGGTGGGTCAATCAAGCTTGCCATTCTCATGTTTTGTCAAACCGGCCACCGGATAATGTGCACGGCCCATGTTGCTATGCGCCCTGTCCATACACTTCCCATGCATACACCTTCCTTCTACGCGATAGGCGCCCCCGGACAGCCCTGGGGCGCTGCAGAGCGGGCCCAGTGGCGCACGCGCCAGGTGCGGCAGCGCAGTTATGCCGACGATGTGCTGGCTGTGGTGGAGCGCCTGCGCGGCCCCATGGAGGTGCAAACCTATGGCGAGGTGGTCTATGCCGGTGCCAGGTTTCCGCTGGTTGCCCTGCGCAGCCCGGAGTGGCGCGGTGAGCTGCCCAGCGTGCTGGTGACGGGTGGCGTCCATGGGTACGAAACCAGCGGTGTGCATGGCGCACTGCGCTGGGTGGAGCAGCATGCCGCAGGTTACGCTGGCCGCGTGAACCTGCTGGTGGTGCCCTGTGTGAGCCCCTGGGCCTACGAACACATCCAGCGCTGGAATTTTGACGCCATCGACCCCAACCGGGCTTTCCGCGCCGACAGCCCCGCGCAGGAGTCCGCCGCACTGATGCGCCTGGTGGCGCCCCTGCACGGGCAGTGGGCGGCCCACATCGACCTGCATGAAACCACCGACACCGACGAATCCGAATTCCGTCCGGCGGTGGCCGCCCGCGACGGCCAGCCCTTTGTGCCGGGCACCATTCCCGACGGCTTCTATCTGGTGGACGACGAAGGCAACCCCCAGCCAGAATTTCAGTGGGCCATCCTGCAGGCCGTGGCACAGGTCACCCCCATTGCACCCGCCGACGCACACCAGCAGATCATTGGCTCACCCGTGGTGGCGCCGGGCGTTATCCGCTACCCCATGCAGGCGCTGGGCCTGTGCGCCAGTGTGACCGGTGCGCGCTACACCAGCACTACCGAGGTCTATCCCGACAGCCCGGGCGTGACGCCTGCGCAATGCATTGCGGCCCAGGTGGCTGCGGTGTCTGCGGCGGTGGATTTTGCCTGCAGGCCTTGAGGCCCGTGCCGGAGCCTGCGTTATGCTTGTTTGCACCCTCTTCTTCCTGCATTCCACCTCTGGAGCTTTGACACATGATCGCTAAAAAAGTACTCGCCCTGGCCGTTGCCGCCGTGGTGACTGGTTTGTCCTTCACCCAGACCGCGCAGGCCGGCCCGCGCCTCGACAAGATCATGGAGACCAAGGTCATCCGTGTCGGCACACCTGGCGACTACCGCCCGTTCGCCATCAAGACCGACACCGGCTTCGCGGGCCACGACATCGACCTGATCGAGACCATGGCCAAGGAACTGGGCGTGAAGGTGGAGTATGTGCAGACCTCCTGGCCCAACCTGATGAAAGACCTGCAGTCCAACCAGTTCGACGTGGCCGTGGGCGGCATCACCCGCAACGTGAACCGCATTCGCCTGGTGGAGATGCTGCCCGGCTACGCCCCCTTCGGCAAGGTGGCCCTGGTGCGTTCGGCTGACAAAGCCAAGTTCACCACCGCCGAATCGCTGAACCAGCCCAGTGTGCGTGTCATCAAGAACCCCGGCGGCACCAACGAAGCCTATGTACTGGCCAACCTGAAGGCTGCCCAGGTGGCCACCCACTACAAGAACGCCGAGATCCCCGCACTCATCGCCGAAGGCAAGGGCGACGTGATGATCACCGAAACCTACGAAGCCCTGCACTACGCCAAGGCCGACCCGCGCCTGCACGCCGCGTTCATCAACGCACCGCTGACACCCGTTAACACCCTGGGCTTTATGCTGCCCACGGACGACGCCGACTATGTGCGGGTGATGGACTTTGTGTGGGGCCTGGTGGACAGCCGGGGCGGTGTCAAACAAGCGGCTGATAAATGGCTGAAGTGAGCCGGCGATAAGGTTATTCGCCGGGGATTTCTGCTTCGATCAGCAGCGCCAGGAGTTGCAAGGACTCCTGCCAGCCGAGGTAACACATCTCGGTTGGGATCACAGCCGGAATTCCCTCCTGCACTGCCGTCACCTCGGTGCCCACCAGCACCGGCTTGAACGTGATGGTGGTGCGCATCTCGCCGGGCAGGTTGGGGTCGTCAAAGCTGTCGGTGTGCACGATGCGCTCACTCGGCACCAGCTCCAGATACGTGCCGCCAAACGCATGCGACTGGCCGTTGCTGAAGTTGGTGAACTGCATGCGGTAACGCCCGCCCACCCGTGCATCCATGCTCAGCACGTGGCCCGTGAAACCGTGCGGCGGCAGCCATTTGGCCATCGCGTCGGGGTCCAGAAAGGCGCGGTACACCCGATCAGGTCCCAAGCCAGTTTTTCACGCAGCGATGGCCTGCACCCGGTAGCTGTCCGTGCCCTGTGCCCAGGCCAGCAGTCGGTCGATGTTGGGGTGTTTGCCCGGGAAGGCCAGCGCATCCGCCGTGTGCTCGGCATACCACTCCAGCCCCAGGTTGGCGGCAGCGGGCGTGATCGTGCCGCCATACAGCGCCGCCAGCGCGGCATACACCACCAGCGAGCCGGTCTGGCCGGGTTTGTTCTCGATGGTGGCGAGCACCTGGCCGTCGGCGCCCAGCAGTTGCAGGGCGGCGAGGTGGCTGGCGGCGGGGAGTTGTTTGAGGCGGTCTGTGAAGTTCATAAGAGGATAAATGAGAGAGATGGGCTGCTGGCTCTGAATGGACGGCTGGGAGCTGCTATCAGAAAAGGAGTATTTTGACTTCCATTTCAATTTTCATGGTGCGTTGCACCACCCGCGACGCATGGAACTGGCGTGACCCAAGCCAGGGCCACCGTGGCACTGGCTTTGCCAGGCCACGGGTGGCGTCCCCTCCGGCCGCAGGCCAGAGAGGGGGGAGCCGTGAGGCCTTGGGCACGATGCGCTGCAAACCCCGCACCTTCTGCCACAGCACCACCTTGGGCATCTGCAATGGATTTTTCTCAAATATGAGAATCACTTTTCGGTCCGGCACACGGCGAGCCGCTCCAAACTGCTCACATGTGATAAGCGGTATGCACCGGCGGTGGGGCCTGCAGGGTCTGCATGACCACGCAGCAGCGCTCCGCCGCCACCCGCAGTTTCTCCAGCATCTCGGGAGATGTGCCGGCTTTGACCTGCATGTGGACGTCGCAGGTGATGGACTGGAAACCCACGGGTACGTCTTTCTGTACGCCCAGTGCACCGCGCACGTCGACCTGGCCCAGGACGTGCACCTCCAGCGCGGTCAGCTCGATGCCCATGCCGGCCGCAACCATGCGGATGGACGAGTCCTGACAGGCGGCGAGTGCGGCGCAGAGCAGGTCACCAGGGCAGGGCGCATCGTAGGGGCCGCCTATGGCGCTGTGCACGCCGACGGGCCATGCGGTGTTGTCGCCGCCCTTGGGGATCACCAGCGAATGAAACGGATCGGCCACTTCGGTGCTGCGGGTGCTGGCTCGGTCTGTCACCATGGCCAGGGCAGGGTTGGCTTTGTATTGCGTGCGCAGGGGGGCTTGGGCTTCGTGGATGTTGAGGGTCATTTCGGTTCTCCAGATGGACGGGTAGGGTCAAGGTGTTGGGTTCACAAGCCAGCCCTTCAGGTGGCTGGGGTGGCTTCACAGTACCGATCGGCCCAGCAGAAGACCTTTAAAGTTCCTAAAAATCGGCTAAAAATGCAGCAAGGCCACCAGCCTTGGGAAAAACGCATGCAGGATCGATTTCAGTTTGACCGCTTCGAGGTCCGCCCGACCGAGCGACTGTTGCTGGTCGATGGACAACCGGCCGAGGTGGGCGCGCGCGCATTCGACCTGCTGCTGTGCCTGCTGCTGCACCGCGACCGGGTGGTGTCCAAAGGCGAGATCCTGGATTTGGTCTGGCCCGGACTGGTGGTGGAGGAGAACAACCTGTCGGTGCAGGTGTCTGCGCTGCGCAAGGTGCTGGGGTCGCAGGCCATTGCCACCATTCCCGGGCGCGGCTACCGATTTGCGCTGGACCTTATGCCAGGCGCTGGATCGTCGCAGCGGGATGCGCTTGGCCCGCATGCCGCCGATGCAGCGCGCCCCACCATTGCGGTGCTGCCGTTCAGCGTGCTGTCGGACAACCCGCAGGTGACCTTTCTGGCCGACGGCCTGGTTGAAGATGTGATTGCGCTGCTGGCCCGCGTACCGGGCTTCATGCTGATTTCCCGCGCATCGTCTTTCGCCTTCCGGGGCCATGCGGTGACGGTGCCCGCGGTGGCACGGCAACTGGGTGTGCGCTTCGTGGTGGAGGGCAGCGTGCGTCTCGTGGGTGAGGCGCTGCGCGTGTCCACCCAACTGACCGAGGCCTCGACCGGGCTTGTGCTGTGGAGCGGCCGCTTCGATCGGCGCCGCGATGAGGCCGTCGATCTGCAGGAGGAAATTGTGCGCGGCATCATGTCCGAGTTGGAGCCCGAACTGACCCGGGCCGAAATTGCGCACATCCGTCGCCAGCGTCCCGAGAATCAGGACGCCTGGGCCCACTACCACCAGGCCGTGGGTTCGCTGGCGCTGCAGGGTTGGAGCCGCGACGCGATGGCCGAAGCGCGGCAGCGCCTGCAGACCAGCGTGGCGCTGGACCCTGCGTTTGGCCTCGGCCATGCGCATTACGCGCTGCTGACCGCTTTGTCAATGAACATTGGAGCGCTGCCCAACGATCCAGACCTTGCGCAAGAGGCACTGGGCGCCGCGCGTCAAGCGATGGCACTGGACGATGGCAGTTCGGAAGTGCTGGGTTACGCGGGCTGCGCGCTGTGCGACCTTGGCTACCACGAGCAGGGTGTAGAAGTGTTGCACCGGGCGTTGGAAATCGACCCCAGCAATGCCCAGGCGCATGTGGCGCTGGGCGCGTCATGGGTGCTGAGTGGCCAGCTTGACGCCGGCATAGAGAAGATGCGCTACGGCATGAAGATCAGCCCACGTGACCGCCGCCTGGGCTTCTGGGGCTGGGCATTGGGCACCTTTTTGCTGCGGGCCGACCGGCTGGGCGAGGCGCTTTCGGAAGCAAGCGCATCGAGCCGCCGAGATCCGCAATTTCCCCTGCCGCGCGTTCTGGAGACAGCCATCCTGGACCGCCAGGGTCAGACCGCAGAGGCCCGGGCGGCGCTGGCCCGGGCCCGCCAGATGAGCCCGACCCTGAGCCTGGACGACATCGCCCTGACCCACGGCCGCCACGTGGGCAAGCGCTTGGCCTTATTGTGGGATGGGGCTCATTAGCGATCCGTCGTCACAGCAACCATGTGGCGGTGGTGGGAAATACCCCCTGGAGGTCGTAGGCCCTGATGGTGAAGTTTCGTCACGCGTGCGGACATGCCCGCACCTGGCGCAGCGTGCCAAGCAGCGACCCTCGCATGGACCACCCGCCACTTGATGAACCAACCACTCGGTCATCGGTACTGGCGCCTTGGCGGCGGCCATTTTCGACACCGTGCGGGACGAACAGCCCGTGCACATATTGTTGGGGTGTGTTGAACGGCGGCAGTCTGCCGTACTACCGCCGTTCGTGACCGTCTGTTCGACCGGCCGCAATCGCTGTATTACTGTCATCCACGGGTGTTACTCGAAAGACGGCAACGGGTCGTAAGCTGTCATCAGCCCAATAGAAAAAAGCCAGCAGATATCAAACCTGCTGGCTTTCTTTATGGAAAGAGAAATCACTTCCCCCACGAATCCTTCAACCCCACCGCCAAGTTAAATACCGGCTTCCCCGCCGCGTGATTCACCCGGTCCGCCACAAAGTACCCGTGGCGCTCAAACTGGAATTTGTCGTCCGGCTTGGCATGGGCCAGTGACGGCTCCACGATGGCCGTCACCACCTTCAGGCTGTTCGGGTTCAGGCTCTCGATGAAGTCTTTGCCGCCCGCGTCGGGCTGGGCGTCGAGGAACAGGCGGTCGTACAGGCGCACTTCGGCGTGCACGCCGTCGGCCACACCCACCCAGGTGATGGCGGCTTTCACCTTCACGGTGTCGGCGCCGGGGGTGCCGCTTTTGGTGTCGGGCACCACGGTGGCCAGCACTTCGGTGATGTTGCCATCCGCATCCTTGGTGCAGCCGGTGCATTCGATGACGTAGCCGCCCTTCAGCCGCACCTTGTTGCCGGGGAACAGGCGCTTGTAGCCCTTGGGCGGCACTTCTTCGAAGTCTTCGCGTTCGATCCAGACCTCCTTGCCGATGGTGAAATGGCGCACGGGGCTTTCCACACCTTCGGGCGGGTGGGGCAGGGCGGGCAGGGTGCAGGGCTCCAGGTGGCCCGCGCCCATGACGTCGTCCCAGTTGGTGAGCACCAGCTTGACGGGATTGAGCACGGCCATGCCACGGTGGGCAGTGGTTTCCAGCGTTTCGCGCAGGCTGCCTTCCAGGCTGCTGTAGTCGATCCAGCCGCCCGACTTGGTGACGCCGCTGCGTTCGCAGAACAGTTTCAGCGCCTCAGGTGTGTAGCCCCGGCGGCGCAGGCCGGCCAAGGTGGGCATGCGGGGGTCGTCCCAGCCGGCCACGTGGCCGTCTTCCACCAGTTGGCGCAGCTTGCGTTTGCTGGTGATGACGTGGTTGACGTTCAGGCGCGCAAACTCATACTGGTGCGGGTGCGGGCTGGCGATCAGGCCACCTTCGGCCAGGCGGTCCAGCAGCCAGTCGTAGAAGGGGCGCTGGTCTTCGAATTCGAGCGTGCAGATGCTGTGGGTGATCTGCTCCAGCGCGTCCTCGATGGGGTGGGCAAAGGTGTACATCGGGTAGATGCACCACGTGTCGCCGGTGTTGTGGTGGGTGGCACGGCGGATGCGGTAGAGCGCCGGGTCACGCATGTTGATGTTGGGGCTGGCCATGTCGATTCTGGCGCGCAGCACGGCAGCGCCGTCGGCCAGCAAGCCGCCCCGCATTGCGCGGAAGCGGGCCAGGTTCTCGGCCACAGTACGGTCGCGGAAGGGGCTGTTGGTGCCGGGCGTGGTGAAGTCGCCCCGGTTGGCGCGCATCTGCTCGGGCGTTTGTTCGTCCACATAGGCCAGGCCCTGCTCCACCAGGTATTCCGCCGCGCGGTACATGAAGTCGAAGTAGTTGCTGGCGAAGTATTCGTGCGGTTGTAGCGTGCCGGGGGCGCTGGGGTGGTCGGCCAGATAGGTCTCGTAGCCCAGCCACTCCACCGCGTCGCGGATGTTGTCGACGTATTCCTGCTCTTCTTTTTCGGGGTTGGTGTCGTCGAAGCGCAGGTGGCACACGCCGCCGTATTCCTGGGCCAGGCTGAAGTTGAGCCAGATGCTTTTGGCATGGCCGATGTGCAGGTAGCCGTTGGGCTCGGGCGGGAAGCGCATACGCACTTTGGCGGGGTCGGCCATGCCCTGGGCGTGGTGGGCAGCGTCGCCAGGGCTGCCGCCCCAGGTGCGCTGGCTGTAGGTGCCCTGCTGGAGGTCGGATTCGATGACGTGGCGCAGGAAATGGCTGGGCTTGGTGGGCTCGTCAGCAGCAGACGCGGGGGCGGGGGAGGCAGGGGTGTGGGAACTCATGGATGAATTTTAGGGGCTTGACCATGCGCATCCCCCGGAACTGGCGAGCCTGTGGCCAGACAGGCTGCTCACGATGTCGTTACACAGTGACACGACCTTAACGCTTTCCAGGCCAACAAGGAGGCGTTTTCATGCGTTACTTAGAGGATGTGTACCCACATGCTGGCCGTGCCGGCATCCCAACGAGGAGATCAAGTATGAACACCACCGCCGCCCTGTATGCGACCCCAGCCCTTTCCACCACACCGACCCGGCGCCTTGCCGTTTGGCAAACTGTGTTGGCTGGTGCAGCCCTGCTGGCCGGCCTGGGTGCCAGCGGCGTGGCACAGGCCCGCAGTGACGTGAGCTGGTCGGTAGGTATTGGCTCTCCAGGCGTGAGCGTGGGCGTGACCAATGGCTATGGCTATGTGACGCCCCCGGTGGTTTACGCCCCGGCACCTGTCTACATGCCGCCGCCCCGGGTGGTGTACACGCCCCCGCCGGTGGTCTATGCGCCGCGACCGGTGTACTACGCGCCGCCTGTGGTGTACGCACCTCCGCGCCCCTATTACGGCCCGGGCCCTTACTACCGTGACCATGACCGTGGGCACCGCCATGGCAAAGGCCACGGGCATGAGAACGGCAACGGCCACCGCTACGACCGTTGATCGGCTGCCCAGGGTTTGATCCGGGTCACCCGGGCGTAGCTTGGCGCACGGTATGGTGAAGTCGCCCAGAAGGCATTCGCACGGGGTGCGGGTACCTTTTGTTTTTTGCTTGTTCGGGTGCTCAGGCTTGCTGTCTTTTTTATTATTCTTCTGCACGGTGGGATGATGGCGCTCGCTGTGACCGTACCGGTGAGCGAGGCCGAGGTGGAGTTCACTGCCATCCGCGCGCAAGGCGCGGGCGGGCAGAACGTGAACAAGGTTTCCAGCGCGGTGCATCTGCGCTACGACATCGGCGCATCCAGCCTGCCCGAGGACGTGAAAGAACGGCTGCGGGCGCTGCGCGACAGCCGCATCACGGCCGAAGGGGTGCTCATCATCAAGGCCCAGAGCCACCGCACGCAAGAGCAGAACCGTGCCGACGCGCTGGCGCGGCTGCAGGCGTTGGTGGACAGTGTGGCCACGCCCCCACGCACCCGCCGCGCCACCAAACCCACCCGGGCGTCGCAGCAGCGCCGCCTGGAGGGCAAGAGCCAGCGCAGCGAGGTCAAGCGGCTGCGCGGTGCCCGTGGCCCGCTGGGTGACTGACGGGCTGCACAAGCTGAGCCGGGCTGCTGGGCGCAGCACAAAAAATTGATGTGTATCAGTACAAAGCGGTCTTGGGGCGCTATTCTGGATGCCTTGCATAACCACAGGAGATATCCATGTACCAACGCATTCTGGTCGCCACCGACGGGTCGGCCTTGTCCAAGAAGGCTGTTAAACACGCCATCAGCTTGGCCGCATCCACTGGCGCCAGCTTGGTGGCCCTGAAAGTGGTACCGCGTTACCCGGTGAGCTTCTTCGATGGCGGAGCCACGTTGTCCGTCGAGACCGTTTCCGAAGCGGAAAAGAAGTGGGTCACCGACGCGGAGGGCCAGTTGGAGGGCGTGGTGAAAGAGGCGCAGTTGGCCGGCGTGAAAGCCAAGACGGCGGTGGTCAAGTCTGACCTGGTGGCCGAGTCCATCATCTCGGCGGCCCGCAAGCACAAGGCCGACTTGGTGGTGATGGCGTCCCATGGCCGCAAGGGGCTCAAGCGCATCCTGCTGGGCAGCGAAGCCCTGGCCGTGCTGACCCATTCCACGGTGCCGGTGCTGGTTCTGCGCTGATGCACTGAACCAGGCGGCGGACCTGCCGGGCACGCCATGAACTCGCGCCGCATCCTGATCCTCCAGGCCCATCCTGACGCCTCGCAGCGCCATCTGGGCCATGCACTGGCCGATGCTTACCGCAGCGGAGCCTTGGCCGCAGGGCATGAGGTGCGGGTGCTCACGCTGGCGGCTCTGGACTTTCCCCTGCTGCGCAGTGAAGAGGCCTGGCAACACGGCACATTGCCGCCGGGCTTGGCACAGGCCCAGTCTGACATTGGCTGGGCGCAGCACCTGGTGTTTTTCTATCCGCTCTGGCTGGGCGATATGCCCGCTTTGCTCAAGGGGTTCCTGGAGCAAGTAGCCCGGCCCGGTTTTGCATTCCGCTACGAGCAAGAAGGCCAGCCTTTTACCCACAAACAGCTGGCGGGCCGTTCGGCGCGGGTGGTGGTCACGATGGGCATGCCGGCACTGGTGTACCGCTGGTACTTCCGGGCCCACAGCGTACGCTTGCTGGAGCGCAACATCCTGGGCTTCGTGGGCATCGCGCCGGTGCACACCACCCTCATCGGCATGGTGGGCGCACTCAAGCCCGCCGTGGCCACGCGCTGGTTTGCCAGGCTGCGTGACCTGGGCGCCGAAGCGGGCTGACACGTACCTGCTGCCAACAGGGTTGTGGCGGGTCGGTCCACCATGATCATGGGTGCTGCCGTAGCATTCCTGTATTCCTTCATTCCCACAGCCAGCCAGGAAGACCTGCCATGACGGCCCCTCTCAAGATCGATTTCGTGTCTGACGTATCCTGCCCCTGGTGCGCCATCGGGCTGGGCGCGCTGGAGCAGGCGGTGGCCCGCCTGGATGGCGCGGTGCAGGTGGACCTGCACTTCCAGCCCTTCGAGCTGAACCCGCAGATGCCGCCTGGCGGGCAGGACATCAACGAACACCTGGCCGAGAAATACGGCGCCTCGCCCGCGCAGTCGCAAAGCACGCGCGATGCCATCCGCCAGCGCGGCGAGGGCGTGGGCTTCGTGTTCAACATGGACAAGCGTGGCCGTATCTTCAACACCTTCGACGCCCACCGCCTGCTGCATTGGGCCGGGCTGGAAGGCCAGGGCCGCCAGCCGGCGCTGAAGAAGGCCTTGTTCAAGGCCTATTTCACCGACGGCGAAAGCCCCGAGTCCCACGAACTGCTGCTGCGCCTGGCGGGGAATGTGGGGCTGGACGTGGCCCGGGCAACCGAGATCCTGGCTGGCGATACCTATGCCGACGAGGTGCGCGAGCGTGAGCAGTTCTACCTGCGCCATGGCATCCACTCGGTGCCGGCCATCATCATCAATGAGCAGCACCTGATCTCGGGTGGTCAGCCGGTGGAGGTGTTCGAGCGGGCCTTGCGGCAGCTGGCTGCTGGATGACGCTCACCCCCAGGTTGCACTCACTGCGTGTGCTTCGCCAACCCCCTTGCAGGGGGGCAACGTCAGCAGCCTGGCGAAGCCAGTTCCGCGACGTCTGCTTGGAAGAGCGCAAGTCCTGACTGCTGTCGGGTGTGGTTCAGCGCAGGCCGTGCGGCACCTTGTTGGCCTTGTTTTCTACCGGGTTGGCGGCCAGCCAGTTGGCGGGGTACTGGCGCATGAATTCCTTCGCCTTTTCGATGCGCGCGTTGAGCCAGGCGTCGTACGCGCCTTCGTTCAGCACGGCCGGCATGCGTTTTTCGCTGCCGGGTTGCTGGTAGCGGTGCATGAGTGCGTGGCTGTTGGCGTTGACGGTCAGCAGCGTGTAGCTGATAAGTTCTTCACCCGTGGGTGACTTCCAGCATGCCCACAGACCAGCCACCCCCATGGGCTGTCCATCGATGCGCGAGATGCGGGTGGGAACGGCCTTGCCAGAGCGGAAATCGTCGGTAAAAAAAGCGGTCATTGGCACGATACAGCGCTGCCCATTGAGCCAGGCCTCCCGGAAGGGGGTGGACGTGCTCACGGTTTCCGATCGGGCATTTACCAGCTTGGGGGCACGTAACTTGCCGTCCGACTCTGATTTCACCCAGGAGGGCACCAGGCCCCACTGGGCCTCGATTAGCTCACGCGGGGGTGATACGGCGGGTGCAGGTGGTGCGTCGGGTTGGGTGTCTTGGGCGACAGGCGGTTGAGCCGCAGCGGCGCGACGGATGAAGGTGCCCGTTTTGCGTGGCCGCATATCGCGCGGGCCCAGGGCAGCGGGCGGCGCCACGTTGAAGGCGTCGCGGTAGGTGCTGGCGTTCTGCAGGGTCTCGTAATGGGTGCTCATGCGGGCATCCTATTCAGTGCGCGGTGCGCCGGAAGAAAGCGTCAAACAGGGGGAGCAGGTCAGGGAATTCTTCACTGAAGCGGCCGCGGTTGACGAAATAGGCCTCGCAGGCCACTGCGAAGAACTCGGTGGGAGATTCGGCGCCATAAGAATCCAGCCAGGGCTCCTTGCCGCCCAGGCCGCCAAACCGCTCGGCGATGATGACCTGTTCACGGAAGGCATCAAAAGCCGGCTCCAGCACCGCACGCCAGGCCGCCTGGGCTGCCCGGGGGCTGGGGGCACCCATGAAGCCGGCGGGCAAGGGCGGGCAGCCGTCGGGCTCGCCATTACGCATGTCGATTTTGTGGGCGAACTCATGCACCACCACGTTATAGCCCGTCTCGGCGCTGGTGCTGGCCGCTGCCACGTCCTGCCAGCTCAGCATGACCGGGCCGTGTTCCATGGCTTCACCGCTGAGCACTTCGTCGTAGTGGTGCACCACACCAGCCTCGTCCACCGCCTCGCGCCGTGCCACCACCTCACCCGGGTGCACCACGATGCCCACGAAGTCGCCGTACCAGCGCAGCGCCTGTTCGGGTGCGCCCCAGTGCAGCAACGGCAGGCAGGCTTGGGCCGCAATGGCTACGGCCATGGCATCACTCACCTTCAGTCCCTGGGCGCCATGGAATTCCTTCTGCGCCAGGAAGTGGCCGGTCAACTGGCGCAACCGGATCTGTTCATCTGCCGGCAAAGCCTGCAGAAAACCGTATTGCAGAAGCGTGGCCTCCCACAGTGCGTCCGGAATGGGGCGGCCACCGTGGGCTGGGCTGGGCTGGCCGGTACGCCCACGCAAGCGCTGCCACAAGCGGGTGAGTCCCATCAGGTGATAGGCAACCGCTGCAGCCGGCCCTGGGCATCCAGGCGCAGCAGGTCGGCGCGTGGGGGGGTGGCGGCCAGGTCCCAGTCGCTCAGCACCAGGCGCTGCAGCGGCTGGTCAGCGCTGTCCACGCCCAGGGCGTGGCGGGCGGGGTGGTGGGTATGGCCGTGGATGAGGGTCGGGGCCTGCGCGGCCTGCAGCCACGCACGGGCCGCATCGGCATCCACATCGGCATAGGGCGTTCCAGATTGCTTGCGGCTTTCGCTGGCGTCGCGGATCTGGCGGGCCACCGCACGGCGCGCAGGCAGCGGCTGGGCCAGGAACTGCTGCTGCCAATCCGCACTGCGCACCTGGGCCCGGAAACGCAAGTAGTCCACGTCATCCAGGCATAGCGCGTCGCCGTGGCTCAGCAGCCAGCGCTGGCCGCCGAAGTGCAGCACGGTGGGGTCGTCCAGCAGTGCGACGCCTGCACGGTCCAGAAACCGGCGGCCCACCAGGAAGTCGCGGTTGCCGTGCATGAAATACAGCGCCCGGTGCTGCGCTGCGCTGTGCAGCACCTCGGTGCAGCGGGCCTCGAAGGCGCCGGGCTCGTCGGCGGCGTCGTCGCCTACCCAGACCTCGAACAGATCGCCCAGCATGAACACGGCGTCAGCAGGAGTGTCGTGCAGATAGCGCACCCAGGCATCGAAAGTGGCCGCTTCACCGACCTGCAGGTGCAGGTCGGAAATGAAATCGACCACGCCCCAGTGGGACGCAGCGTCGAGCTGCGCGCACCGGGGCGTGGTCGAGGGCATGGAAGCCTGCGTGGCTTAGAGCAGCACGGCCTTTTCGATCACCACGTCTTCCACAGGCACGTCGTCGTGAAAACCCTTGCGGCCCGTTTTCACCGCCTTGATCTTGTCGACCACGTCGGTGCCGGCCACGACCTTGCCGAACACGGCGTAGCCCCAGCCGGAGGCGGTGGGGGCGGTGAAGTTCAGGAAGTCGTTGTCCTTCACGTTGATGAAGAACTGCGCCGTGGCCGAATGGGGCGCATTGGTGCGTGCCATGGCAATGGTGTAGTTGTTGTTCTTCAGGCCGTTGTTGGCTTCGTTGTCGATTTGTGCGTCAGTGGGTTTTTGCGACATGCCGGGCTCGAAGCCGCCGCCCTGCACCATGAAGCCGGGGATCACGCGGTGGAAGATGGTGCGGTCATAGTGGCCCTTCTTCACGTAGTTGACGAAGTTTTCGACCGACTTCGGGGCCTTTTCCTGGTCCAGCTCCAGCGTGATGACGCCGTAGCCAGCGATGTGCAGTTCGACTTTAGGGTTGCTCATGGATGGGTTCCTTATGCGGATGGTGGTGTGCTCACTTGACCAGCGTGGCCGAGGTGATGGTGACGGGGGTGGTGGGCACGTTCTGGTACATGCCCTTGCTGCCGGTGGCCACGGCCTTGATCTTGTCCACCACCTCGGTGCCGCTCACCACCTTGCCGAACACGGTATAGCCGTGGCCGTCGGGCTGGGGGGCGTTGAGGTTGTCGTTGTCCTTCACGTTGATGAAGAACTGCGAGGTGGCCGAGTTCGGATTGCCGGTGCGGGCCATGGCGATGGTGTATTTGTTGTTCTTCAGGCCGTTGCTGGCCTCCAGCGGAATGGGGGCGCGGGTGGGCTTTTGTGCCATGTCGGCGGTGAAGCCACCGCCCTGGATCATGAAGCCGTCGATGACGCGGTGGAACACCGTGCCGTCGTAGTGCTTGTCGTTGACGTACTGGATGAAGTTTTCCACCGACTTGGGCGCCTTGGCGGCGTCCAGCTCGACCACGATGTCACCCAGCGACGTGGCCAGCTTGACACGCGGGTTCTGGTTCTGTGCCAGCACGGGGGCCGTGGCGAGGGCCAGGGTGGTGGCAGCGGCCAGCAAGGCCATGCGACGGTTGGCGAAGAATTCAAATGCCACGGTGTACCTCTTTCGGAAGGAGTGGAACGGTTGGGTCGGATGTACGCGCACAGTGCGCCTGGGCGGTGCGCCCGCCACCAGGGGTGCGGGGCTTATTTCTTGGCGGCAGGTTTGGCCTTGGCGCCTGCCGTGGGCAACTCGCGCAGCAGGTTGATCTTGGGCTGCAGCAGCGGGTTGGCCGGCTCCAGCTGCAGCGCACGGCCATACGACTGGCCGGCCATGCGGGCATAGATGTCACCCAGGTTCTCGTGCGCGATGGCATAGGAGGGGTTCATGCGTACCGCCATCTCCAGCGCTGTGCGGGCTTTCTCCAGCTCGTTCTGCGACGCGTAGAGCGCGGCCAGGTTGTTGTAGGGCTCGGGCAGCTCGGGGTAGTCCTGCGTCAGCGCCTGGAAGGTGGCAATGGCGTCGGCCGTGCTGCCCGCCTGGGTCTGGACCACGCCCTTGAGGAAGCGCATCTGCGGGTCCTTGGGTTTCTCGGCCAGGTATTTGTTGGCAGCCTGCAGTGCATCGGCGCCCTTGCCGGTCTTGAGCAACTGGTTGACGTCGCCATAGGCGTCGGCGTGCGCCGACGCAGCGCCGCAAAGGGCCACGGCCAGGGCCAACAGGCGGATCAGGGCAGGGGCAGAGCAGCGGTCAGGCGTCATGGTGTTCGGGGGTGGGCGGGTGGCCGTGACAAGCCCGGATGGGGGGCTATATACTGCGCTTCATTGTAGCCGAGGGGTCTTTGCAGGCCCCGGGCCGGCGCCCCGACCTCCCCCGTATTGCCGACGAAAGAACGACCACGCGTGTCCGCTGGATACCTGTCGCCGCCTTTCGCCTTTGTTGTTGACCCCTGATCCATGAGTTTGCGTATCCATAACACGCTGTCGCGTGAGCTGCAGCCCTTTGCACCGCTAGAGCCGGGCCATGTGCGCATGTATGTCTGCGGCATCACGGTCTATGACCTGTGCCACATCGGGCACGCACGGGCCAACGTGGCGTTCGACGTGGTGCAGCGCTGGCTGCGGGCATCCGGGCTGCGCGTGACTTTCGTGCGCAACATCACCGACATCGAGGACAAGATCATCCGCCGCGCGGTGGAAAACGGCGAGACTGTGCGCGGCCTCACCGACCGCATGATCGCCGAGATGTACCGTGACTTCGACGCGCTGGGCATCGAGCGGCCCACCTTTGATCCCCGCGCCACCGACTATGTGCCGCAGATGCTCGACATCGTGCAGAAGCTGGAGGGCAAGGGCCTGGCCTACCGTGCCGGTGATGACGTGAACTACGCTGTGCGCAAGTTCCCCGGCTACGGCAAGCTCTCGGGCAAGTCGCTGGACGAGCTGCACGCCGGCACGCGCGTGGCCGTGCTGGACGGCAAGGACGACCCGCTCGACTTTGTGCTGTGGAAGTCAGCCAAGCCCACCGAGCCGCAAGACGCCCAGTGGGACAGCCCTTATGGCCGCGGCCGCCCCGGCTGGCATATCGAATGCTCGGCCATGTCCTGCGCGCTGCTGGGTGAAACCTTCGACATCCACGGCGGCGGCGCCGACCTGCAGTTTCCGCACCACGAGAACGAGATCGCCCAGAGTGAGGGTGCCCACGGCGTGCCGCTGGCGCGCTTCTGGATGCACAACGGCTTCGTCAACATCGACAACGAGAAGATGTCCAAGAGCCTGGGCAACTTCTTCACCATCCGCGAGGTGCTGCAGCAGTACGACGCCGAGACGCTGCGCTTCTTCATCGTGCGGGCGCACTACCGCAGCCCGCTGAACTACAGCGACGCGCATCTGGACGACGCCCGCGGCGCGCTCAAGCGCTTGTACACCGCCCTCGACGCGGTGGCGCCCGCACCCGTGGAGGTGATCGACTGGAGCCAGCCGCAGGCCGCCCGCTTCAAGGCCGCCATGGACGAAGACTTTGGCACGCCCGAAGCGGTGGCCGTGCTGTTCGAGCTGGCCACCGAGGTCAACAAGAGCCGCTCGGCCGAAGCCGCCGGTCTGCTCAAGGCACTGGCAGGCACGCTGGGCCTGCTGCAGGGCGATCCGAAGGCCTTCCTGCAGGCGGGTGCCACGCTGGACGAAGCCGCCATTGCCGCGCTGATCCAGCGCCGCGCCGACGCCAAGGCAGCCAGAGACTTTGCTCAGGCCGACCAGATCCGCAAGGACCTGCTGGCGCAAGGTGTGGTGCTGAAGGATTCCCCCACCGGCACGACCTGGGAGGTGGCACAGTGATTTTTATGCATCAAAATGGATCTGTGCCCAGGAGTATGGGGTGATGGCAGCTTCTAAAAAGATAGCAGATGAAAAGGTGCTGGAGCAGGCCGCCCAGTCCAGCAAGGAAGTGCTGCAAGTGGCGCGTCCTGCCTACTGGGATGACGCCTGCAAACACCTGGTGAAGAAAGACCGGGTGATGAAGCGCCTGATCCCGCAGTTTGGCGACGCCACGTTGCAGACCCGGGGCGACGCCTTCACCACGCTGGCGCGTTCCATCGTGGGCCAGCAGATCTCGGTGAAGGCCGCGCAGACCGTGTGGGACCGCTTCGCCAAGCTGCCGCGCAAGGTCACGCCGGCCAACGTGCTCAAGCTCAAGGTGGACGACATGCGCGCCGCCGGCCTGTCGGCACGCAAGGTGGAGTACCTGGTGGACCTGGCGCTCAAATTCGACGCCGGCGCCGTGCACGTCAAGTCCTGGGAAGAGATGGACGATGAGGCCATCATCGCCGAGCTGGTCGCCATCCGCGGCATCGGCCGCTGGACGGCCGAGATCTTTCTCATGTTCCACCTGATGCGCCCCAACGTGTTGCCGCTGGACGATGTGGGCCTGATCAACGGCATCAGCAAGAACTATTTCTCAGGCGAGTCCGTCAGCCGCAGCGATGCGCGCGAGGTGGCTGCCGCCTGGTCGCCTTACTGCAGCGTGGCGACTTGGTATATTTGGCGTTCTCTTGACCCCCTGCCCGTCCTGTCCGTCTGAGCCCAGACCCCTGCGCCCAACCGACCGAACACAAGGAGCATCCCATTGGCTAAACGAGCATTTCTGGATTTCGAGCAACCCATCGCGGAGCTGGAAACCAAGATAGAAGAACTGCGCTACGTCCAGAACGAGTCTGCCGTCGACATCTCCGAAGAGATCGACCAGCTCGCCAAGAAAAGCCACCAGCTGACCAAGGACATCTACAGTGACCTGAGTCCCTGGCAGATCACCAAGATCGCTCGCCATCCCGAGCGGCCCTACACGCTGGACTATGTGCGCGAGCTGTTCACCGACTTCGTCGAACTGCATGGCGACCGGCACTTCGCCGACGACCTCTCCATCGTGGGCGGGCTGGCCCGCTTCAACGGCACCGCCTGCATGGTGCTGGGCCACCAGAAGGGGCGCGACACCAAGGAGCGCGGCCTGCGCAATTTCGGCATGAGCAAGCCCGAGGGCTACCGCAAGGCCCTGCGTCTGATGAAGACGGCCGAAAAGTTCAAGCTGCCGGTATTCACCTTCGTGGACACCCCAGGCGCCTACCCCGGCATTGATGCCGAGGAGCGCAGCCAGTCCGAAGCCATCGGCCGCAACATTTTCGAGATGGCGCAGCTCGAAGTGCCCATCATCACCACCATCATCGGTGAAGGTGGCTCGGGTGGTGCACTGGCCATCTCGGTGGCCGACCAGGTGCTGATGCTGCAGTACTCGGTGTACTCCGTCATCAGCCCCGAAGGCTGCGCCTCCATCCTCTGGAAGACCAGCGAACGCGCGCAGGACGCCGCCGATGCGCTGGGCATCACCGCCCACCGCCTCAAGGCGCTGGGCCTGGTGGACAAGATCGTCAACGAGCCTGTGGGCGGCGCCCACCGCGACCACAAGCAGATGGCCGCCTTCCTCAAGCGCGCCCTGGGCGACGCCTACCGCCAGGTCAGCGACCTCAAGGCGAAAGAGTTGGTGGATCGTCGTTACGACCGGCTGCAAAGTTATGGCCGGTTTACCGACACCAAGGCCGACAGCAAATAATCCTTGCTCCGCTGCGCTGGACGATTTCCTGTCCACCGCGCAGCCTGCCCTGGATGCGAATCGCCACCTGGGCGTCGCCCTGAGTGGCGGCGCCGACTCCACCGCCTTGCTGCTGGCAGCCCATGCGCACTGGCCCGGCCGCATCCATGCGCTGCATGTGCACCACGGGCTGCAGGCCGCTGCCGACACCTTCGTAGACCATTGCACACAGCTGTGTGGCCGGCTGGGTGTGCCACTGCACGTCAGCCATGTGGATGCCCGCCACCAGCCCGGGCAAAGCCCCGAAGACGCCGCCCGCACCGCCCGTTACGCCACGTTGGCGCAGCAAGCCAGCGCGCTGGCGCTGGGGCCGGTGCTGCTGGCCCAGCATGCCGACGACCAAGTTGAAACCCTGCTGCTGGCCTTGAGCCGGGGCGCCGGCCTGCCTGGCCTGGCGGCGATGCCTGCGCAGTTCGAGCGGCATGGCACCACGTTCTGGCGCCCCTTGCTGCAGGTGCCCGGACCGGCCATCCGCCAGTGGCTGGCGCAGGAGGGGGTTGCCTGGGTGGATGACCCGACCAACAGCGACACCCGCTACACCCGCAACCGTATCCGCAGCCAGCTGCTGCCGGCGCTCGAAGCCTGTTTTCCGCAGTTCCGTGACACCTTCGCGCGCTCGGCACGCCATGCCGCTCAGGCCCAGACCCTGCTGGACGAATTGGCAGGGCAAGACCTTGCGGCCGTGGGCGTCCCGCCGCGCTTGCGGCACTTGCAGGCTCTGCCCCCCGCGCGCCTGGCCAACGTGCTGCGCCATTGGCTCAAAGGCACCTACGGCGTGTCGCCCAGTGCGGCCCAGCTGGCCGAGTTGCAGCGTCAGGTGGGTGCCTGCACCACGCGTGGCCACACCATTGCCATCAAGGTGGGGCAGGGCCAGGTGCGGCGCGAGGGCGCTGTGCTTGGTTGGTACAATTGACAGGTTTTGCACCAGATTTCCTGGCCCAGAACGTGGGCCAGAGCGGCTCCGAGCAACTGAATCCTGATACACCAATGGCATTGATTGTTCATAAATACGGCGGCACCTCGATGGGCTCGACCGAGCGCATCCGCAACGTCGCCAAGCGGGTTGCCAAATGGGCGCGCGCCGGCCACCAGATGGTGGTGGTGCCCAGCGCCATGAGTGGCGAAACCAACCGCCTGCTGGGCCTGGCCAAAGAGCTGACCCCTGCCAAACCCGGCGATGCATACAGCCGCGAACTCGATATGCTGGCGGCTACCGGTGAGCAGGCCTCATCCGCGCTGCTGGCGATTGCACTGCAGGCCGAAGGCGTCGAGTCGGTCAGCTACGCCGGCTGGCAGGTCGCCATCCACACCAACACCGCCTACACCAAGGCCCGCATCGAGTCGATCGACGACACCAAGGTGCGTGCCGACCTCGCTGCCGGCAAGGTGGTGGTTATCACCGGCTTCCAGGGCGTGGACGACCAGGGCAACATCACCACCCTGGGCCGTGGCGGCAGCGACACCTCGGCCGTGGCCGTGGCCGCCGCGCTCAAGGCCAACGAATGCCTGATCTACACCGACGTGGACGGCGTCTACACCACCGACCCGCGCGTGGAGCCCGATGCCCGCCGCATGCTCAAGGTCAGCTTCGAAGAGATGCTGGAGATGGCCTCCATGGGCTCCAAGGTGCTGCAGATCCGCTCGGTGGAATTCGCCGGCAAATACAAGGTGCCGCTGCGCGTGCTGTCCAGCTTCACCCCGTGGGACATCGACATCCAGGAAGAAGCCGTGTCCGGCACCCTGATCACTTTTGAGGAAGACGAACAAATGGAACAAGCCGTCGTATCCGGCATCGCATTCAACCGCGACGAAGCCAAAATTTCTGTGCTGGGCGTGCCCGACAAGCCCGGCATCGCCTACCAGATTCTCGGCGCTGTGGCCGATGCCAACATCGAAGTCGATGTGATCATCCAGAACATCAGCAAAGACGGCAAAACCGACTTCAGCTTTACCGTCAACCGCAACGACTACGCCAAGACCGTGGACCTGCTCAAGGGCAAGGTGCTGCCCGCTTTGGGCGCGCAGGAAATCGTGGGCGACACCAAGATCTGCAAGGTCAGCATCGTCGGCATCGGCATGCGCAGCCACGTGGGCATTGCCAGCCGCATGTTCCGCGTGCTGAGCGAAGAAGGCATCAACATCCAGATGATCTCCACCAGCGAGATCAAGACCTCCGTCGTGATCGACGAGAAATACATGGAACTGGCCGTGCGCGCCCTGCACAAAGCCTTCGATCTGGACCAACCCAAGGCTTGAACGCCCTCGGTTTGAGGCATAATAGGTAGTTCAGGAAACGTGACCGAGTGGCCGAAGGTGCTCCCCTGCTAAGGGAGTATGGGGTGTAGAGCCTCATCGAGGGTTCGAATCCCTCCGTTTCCGCCAAAAAAAGGTTTTTTGTAGTTCTACAAAGCCCATTAAAAGCCCCGAAAACCTAGTGTTTACGGGGCTTTTTTGTTTTTTGGCGTCCAAGAGGCGGTATTGCCAGCTTGCACCGGGTGGGGGTATCTTTGGGGGCATGGGGGTATTCGATTGGGGGTATCGCCAAAAG
>Ga0208564_1001159_pt1 | contig 22473 bp, 18 predicted proteins | sample AD_UKC073_MetaG_FD_184439 | JGI IMG/M metagenome (GOLD analysis project Ga0208564, IMG submission 184439) | Active sludge microbial communities of municipal wastewater-treating anaerobic digesters from USA - AD_UKC073_MetaG (SPAdes) (version 2) | ecosystem: Engineered > Bioreactor > Anaerobic >... | reverse complement strand
TACTTGTTGCCGGCGTAGCCCCGGCCTTCCTGCTTGTGCGCGGTGCCGCTCTTGCCGCCCACCGAGTAGCCGATGGTCTGCGCCAGCGTGCCGGTGCCGCCGGGGCCGGCAGCCATCTGCAGCATGGTGCGGATCTCGCGCGCGGTCTCAGGCGAGATCACGCGGATGCCGGGCACCTGCTCCTCGTGGCGCAGCATGGTGATGGGGATCACCTCGCCGTCGCGGGCGAAGGTGGTGTAGGCGCGGGCGATCTGCAGCAGGCTGGCCGACAGGCCGTAGCCGTAGGCCATGGTCGCCTGCTCGATCGGACGCCAGGTCTTGTACGGGCGCAGCCGGCCGGTCACCGCGCCGGGGAAGCTGATCTGCGGCTTCTGGCCGTAGCCCACGCTGGCGTACAGCTCCCACAGCTCGCGCGGCTGCATCTGCATGGCCATGCGCACCGTGCCGATGTTGCTGCTCTTCTGGATCACCTCGCGCACGCTGAGGGTGCCGTAGTGGTGGGCGTCGCGGATGGGAATGCCGCTGACCACCACGCTGCCGGCCGAAGCGTTGATCGGCGTCTCGGGCTTGACCTTGCCGGTCTCCAGCGCCCAGGCGACGACGAAGGGCTTCATCGTCGAGCCGGGCTCGAAGACGTCGGTCAGCGCCCGGTTGCGCAACTGCTCGCCGCTGCGCTTGCCACGCTCGCCGGGGTCGTAGCTGGGGTAGTTGGCCAGCGCCAGGATCTCGCCGGTCTGGGTGTCGACCACCACCACGCTGCCGGCCTTGGCCTTGTTCTCCAGCACCGCCTCGCGCACCCGCTGGTAGGCGAAGAACTGGATCTTGGCGTCCACCGACAGCGCGATGTCGCTGCCGTCGGCGGGCTCGGTGTGCGTGCCCATGTCCTCGATCACCCGGCCCAGGCGGTCCTTGACCACGCCGCGCGTTCCGTTGCGGCCCTGCAGCTGGCGCTGGAAGGCCAGCTCCACGCCCTCCTGGCCCTGGTCCTCGAGGTTGGTGAAGCCCACCACATGGGCGGCCGACTCGCCCTCGGGGTACTTGCGGCGGTATTCGCGGCTCTGGTAGACGCCCTTGATGCCCAGCTTGTCGATCTGCTCCCAGGTGCTGGTGTCGACCTGGCGCTTGAGCCAGGCGAAGCTGGCGCTGCCGCTGGCCAGGCGCTGGTCGAGCTCAGGCATGTCCATGCCCAGCAGCTTGGCCAGCTGGCGGCGCTGCTCGGGCGTGGCCTTCAGGTCCTTGGGGATGGCCCAGACGCTGGGCACCGGCACGCTGGTGGCCAGCAACTGGCCGCTGCGGTCGAGCACGCGGCCGCGCGTGGCCGGCACTTCCAGGCTGTGGGCGTAGCGCTTCTCGCCCTCCTTCTGGAAGTACTCGGGCTTGACGAGCTGGATCTGCGCCGCGCGCAGCAGCAGCCCGCCGAAGCCCAGGGCCACGGCGGCGACCAGGAAGCGGCTGCGCCAGTTCGGCGTCTTGCTGGCCAGCAGCGGGCTGGTGGCGTAGTTGACGCCGCGCACGGTGGTGGGGTTGAGCAGCTTCTTCATCGCCGGGCTCCTGGCGTGGCGGCACCGGTGGCCAGGCCGGCGGCGCTGGCGGCGGCCGAGCCGGCCGGCGCGCTCTCGTACATCGTGATGGCCGGGGTGGCGGTGAACATCTTCAGGCGCTCGCGGGCGCTCCGGTCGACGCGCTGGTTGGTCGCCTGCAGCTCGCGCTCGGCCTCCAGCCGCTTGTGCTCGCCCTGCAGACGGCCGGCCTCGACGTCGGCGCGGTGGTCAGCGGTGAACAGCCGGCGCGCGTCGTAGGCGGTCTTGACCAGCAGCAGCGCGCTGGCGATCACCGCGACGAGCAGCAGCACGTTGAACTTCGTCATGCCGCCACCTCGGTGCGCTGGGCGACACGCAGCGTGGCCGAGCGGGCGCGCGGATTGGCCTTGACCTCGGCCGCGCCGGGCTTGATGCGCCCCAGCGCCTGCAGCTTCATCGCCTTGGGCGCGGCGAACATCGCCGGGGAATGGCGGTCGATGACTTCCTTGCTCTCGCGGGCGATGAAGGTCTTGACGATGCGGTCTTCCAGCGAATGGAAGCTGATCACCGCCAGGCGGCCGCCGGGCGCCAGCAGCGTCAGCGCGGCGCTCAGGCCCTGTTCAAGCTCCGTGAGCTCGCCATTGACGAGAATCCGAAGAGCCTGAAATGTCCGCGTTGCAGGGTCCTGGCCCGGCTCGCGGGTCTTGACCGCACGAGCCACGACCTGGGCAAGCTCGCCGGTGGTTCGCACGGGGGCACCGCCGTCCCGGCGAGCAACAAGCGCCTTTGCAATCGGTACAGCAAACCGTTCTTCGCCGTAGTCACGAACCACCTCCGCGATGCGGCGCTCGTCGGCGCCGGCCAGGAAATCCGCGGCGGTCTCGCCACGGGTCGTGTCCATGCGCATGTCCAGCGGCGCATCGAACCGGAAGCTGAAGCCCCGCGCGGGGTCGTCGATCTGCGGCGAGCTCACGCCCAGGTCCAGCAGCACGCCGTCGACTTGGGTGATGCCGCGTGCGGCCAGCGCCTCGGCCATGGTGGCGAAGCTGTCGTGCACGATGGCAAAGCGCGCATCGGCGGCGGCCAGCGCCTGGCCCACGGCAATGGCCTCGGGGTCCTTGTCGAAGCCGATCAGCCGGCCGTGTTCACCCAGCCGGGCCAGCAGCGCCCGGCTGTGGCCGCCGCGGCCGAAGGTGCCGTCGACATAGGTGCCCTCGGGCCGGATGGCGACCGCATCGACCGCCTCGACCAGCAGGACCGTGGTGTGCTGCAGCGCAGCGGACGTGACCATCAGAAGACAAAGCTCTTGATGGCATCGGGCATCGGCCCGGCCATGACCTGCGCCTGGTGCGCCGCGTAGCGCACCGGGTCCCACAACTCCAGGCGGGCGCCCATGCCCATCAGCAGCACGTCCTTGTCCAGGCCGGCCATCAGGCGCAGTTCGGGCGGCACCAGCACGCGGAAGGCCGAATCGACCTCGACGTCGGCCGCGCTGCCGACGAAGAAGCGACGCCAGCCGTCGGCTTCCATCGGCAGGGCCAGCAGCCGGGCGCGGAATTCCTCCCAGGCCGGGCGCGGAAACACCAGCAGGCAGCCGGCCGGGTGCTGGGTCAGCGTCAGTTGGTTGCCGGACAGGGCAGCCAGCGCGTCGCGATGGCGCGCAGGAACGGCCATGCGCCCCTTGCCATCGAGCGACAACGCCGCAGTTCCCTGAAAGACGATTCCAGCCACTTTGCCCCACCAACTCCCACCGAACTCCACTTTACCGTAGAAATCCGGGGAATCACAGGAGAAGCACTGGAAAATTCAATCAAATCAACGAGTTACAAGCCGCTCCTCAAGCGGTTGGCAACTGATTTTCCTTATGAAATAGGGACTTGCGCGGGGTTGTGAAAGCGGTGGTTGAAATGGTGACGGTGGGGTGACAGCGGGCAGCACCCGCCAGTCCGTGCGATTTCTCACGAACGGCGAACCCTGGCGCCTGCCGACGGACATTGAAAACCCGCCGCGGCGGGGCCGGGGCGGGTGGGATTGTGGGGCGGCGCCGGGCCACCCCCTGGATCGAGTGGGGCCTGATCAGTTCGCGGCCGACCCGCTGAATCGCCGCGGCATTCCCGTCGCCGCTCGCGCCGGTCGTCGCTCAGGAACGCGCCGCAAGAATGAGCACCGGTTCATCGAAATCCTTTGCCGATCGTTCCAGTGCCTCGAGATACGCCGTCGGCCCCACGCCGTGGCTGTGGATCTCGGCAGCGAGCAACGGAAATGAGGCGAGCCGATCCAGCGACTCCTTGCGCGTGGCCAGAAGCGACCGCGTCACCGCCGCCCGGTCGCTGGGGGCGGTCAACAGGTAAGCCCCATTGGCCTTGTCGGCCTCCTCCAGCAAGTCATACAGGTGCTTCGGCGATCCCCATGCCACCCGGTTGAAATTCTCGAGTTGCCGGTGCCACCGCTGGGCGACCAGTTCCGGCTCGTTGTCGAGCAGGTACTCCGCAAACAACTCGCCCTCCGCCGCTGCCGTCATGCGCTCGTGCGCGTCAAGCAGCGCGGTGGCGTCTGCCGTTCCAACCTGCACCAGCGAAGGATCGGCGAGAAGTTCGGCGTAGTAGTGCCTCAAGTTCGCCAGCTCGGCGACCGAGCGCGACAGGGCCTCGCGCCGGCGTTGGGCGCTGTAGTGCCGCGCCATGCTCACGGCCTCGAGCTCGGCCCGCAGTCGCGACAATTGGATGGCGTCGATCTTCACGTTAACGCGGGCCGACAGCCGCCGCAGTTCACCGGAAGCGGCCATCACCTTGTCGAGCTTCTGGTCCATGCGCCCGAGTCGCGCAAGAACGAGGGCGAAGCCCGCCACACTGATGCCCAGGGTCGCGACGCTGGCCGCGGCGCTGATGGTCGACAGCGTCTGCACCGTTTCCAGGGTGCGCTGGATCTTGGCCATCTGCAGGATCTGGATGCCGTCGGTGACGAGATCCAACGGGCTGGCGCCGATCAGCTTCTCGACGACACGGCCCAGGCCGACCTCCTGAACGTGCCCGACGATGCGGCCCGTCGCTTTGTCCCGGAGGATGGCACCAACCCGCTCGTACAGCGGGCCGTCAAAGCGTCCAGGCACTTCGAAAGGCAAGCTCATGCCACGTCCTTCATCAGCGCTTCCCGCTCGTCATGGCTTCGGCGGATGAACGCGAGCCGCACTACAGCACGTCTGGTCTTGCCGTAGCTCGGCGAGGTCAGCAGCATCGCAATCCCCGCAACGATCCCCACCGGTCCTCCGACCGCCAGACCACTGAGAACCAGCTGCCTCATGGACAATCCAAACAGTGCCGTCCAGAGCCCGCTGTAGAAAGCCCCGGACGCGGCCGAAGCCAGCGCCAGCCCTGAAATGCTGCCCGCGGCCAACGCGGCGCTCGCGGCTTTCATCACTGCGGCTGGCACGCCTTTTTCCCCCAACCTGCGCTCGATCTCACTTTGCACTTGCCGCCTTTCGTCAGGCGACATCTTCTGCAGGCGTGCAGCCGTAACCCGTTGAAACTCCTTGACGATGTAGTCCTCGATCGTTGCCACGTCGGCATCCGGTCGCGCGTGAAATCCGGACCGGCGGAACACGCCGCGCGTCAGCTTGTCCGCCACATCGACGAGGATCTCGCGGTAGGACAGCTGCCTGCTTCGGACGCTACGCGCCAGGTTCATGACCTTGTGCCCGGCTACCGCCCGAAGTTCATCGGCAATGCGCCGGTACTTCGCGTTGTTGCCGAGGCCTTCCAGTTCCGCGCTGGACAACTTCAGGTCGGCGCACAGGTCCACGAGATCCGAAGGGGTTGCCATCCGCAACCGGCCTTCCAGTTCATCTTGCATCACGCCTGCCTCCCCACGGTCCGTGCGATCGACGCATCCTATGACGGCCGCGCTGCAACCTTTCCCGGGCGCCCTTCAACCAGGGGTCGCCCAGGCCGCGCAGTTGGGAAAGGTGCGCCCGACGACACGCCGCGCCTGTCGTGGCCCCGGAAATGCCCCAGCCACGAAGAAAAACCCGCCGCGGCAAAGCCGGGGCGGGTGCACTGCCGGGATCGACGGTGTCGCGTCGCCTCAGTTCGACTGCTTGATCAGTCGCCCGCTGGCCTGCTGGATCGGCCGGGCATTCATCGGATAGAGCTTGGAGAACACGCCGATCTGGTCCTGCGCCAGCGGCACAGGCTGCTGCAGCACCAGCCATAGCACGCCCTCGCTGCAGGGCGGCGTGGTCAGCGAGCCCATGTAGGTGAAATAGCGCCGGTCGGCCGGCAGCAGGTGGTTCATGTCGATCTCGCCGCGCACGCCGACCTCGACGTTCTTCTCCAGCGGCAGGTTGTTCCACACCGTCTGGATCAGCGGCTGGGCGGCGCCGCCGCGGTCCAGCAGCACGGCGACCACGGCCAGGCGACCCTCGGGACTCTTGTGCACCAGGTGGGCCACCATGTCGAACTGGCGGCCGTTGATGCGCTCTTCCGACGGGCGGTGGAAGTGGAACTGCACCAGGTCGAAGCGCTGGCCCTGCACCTCGATGGCGTTGCCGCCGGCCACGTTGACCTGGATGGTGTGGCCGTTGTCGATGACGCCGAACGGCGAGGCACGGTAGTCGAACTGGATCGGCTCCAGGTCGACCTTGACGCCGCTGCGGATGTCGATCGGGCTTTGCCGGCTGCCGGTGGCGCAGGTGGCGAATTCGGGCTTGAGCTGGCCCCACTGCTCGGGGCCGCCGTCGCCGCCGTAGCTCCAGTGCGCGGCATGGCCGGCCACCGGCGCAGCGGCCTTGGCTGCGCGCAGCTTGGCCACCTTGGACGCCGTCGGCCCGTGACCGTCGGCCTTGCCCTCGGCCACGACCGAGGCCGAGCCGTGCGCCGCCTCGGCCGTAGGCTTGGAGACCACCCGCACCACGTAGGGCGTGGGCGCTTCGGGCGCCTTGGTGGCGCCCAGCTTGCTGGCGAGCTTTTCGCGCAGCGTGTCCATCGGGTCGCCCGGTGGCGCCTTTGCATCGGCCTTCGCCTCGGCCTTGGCGGGGGCGGCGGCTGCGGGCGCCGCCTTGGCAGCCGGCTTGGCCGGCGCGTCGTGGCCGCCGCTGTGGGCATCGGACGCCCAGGCCGGTGCACCGGCTGCAGCGGCCAGCGCAGCAGCCAGCAGGCCGGGGGCCAGCAGGCGGAACGAAACAGGACGGCGGGCGGTGTGGGGCATGGCGGGCGACTCGCGGACGGCGCGGCGGACACGATCGGCCCGCCACATGTCCTGCGCTATCGGCCTGCCGGCCCGCTTCTTGAGTTCAGCCCGGCTGCCGCTTGACGAAGGCCCAGGCAATCAGGCCCACGCTGAGCAGCGCCAGCGACGCCAGCGCCAGCCCCAGCGTGGAATGCATCACCAGCGGTGCCACCACGCCGGCGACGATGCCGTTGGCCACGCTGCCCACGCAGGCCTGCAGGCTGCTGGCCATGCCGCGGCGGTCGGGCGCCAGGTCCAGCACCATCAGCGTGACCACCGGCACCATCAGCGCCCAGCCGAAGGCGAACACCGACACCGGGACCAGCGCCCAGGCCGGGTGCGGCGCCAGCGTCGCGTTCAGCACCACGTTGAGCAGCGCACAACTCAGCATGATGGCGAAGCCCCAGCGGATCTGCCGCCGCGGCTTCCAGCGCCCGGCCAGGCGGCCGCTGACCGCAGCGCCGGCCATGATGCCGGCGATGCTCGACAGGAAGAACCACCAGAACTGCGTCGGCGCCAAGCCCAGGTGCGTGCCCAGCCATTCGGGCGCCGACAGCACGTAGAGGAACATGCCGTTGAACGGCACGCCGCTGGCCAGCACCAGCAGGCCGAAGCGCGGGTTGCGCACCAGGCCGGCATAGCCCCGCAGCAGCGGCCCCGGCGCAAACGACTGGCGGGCGTCGACATGCAGGGTCTCGGGCAGGAAGCGCGCGGCCAGCGCCAGCAGCAGCAGGCCCACCGCCACCAGCAGCCAGAAGATCGCATGCCAGCCGGCGGCGACGAAGAGCAGGCCGCCCAGCACCGGCGCGATGGCCGGCGCGATGCCGAAGAAGATCGTCACCTGCGACATCACCCGCTGCGCGTCGGCCGGCGGGAACATGTCGCGGATGATGGCCCGCGACACCACCACGCCGGCGCCGGCCGACATGCCCTGCAGCGCCCGGAAGGCCACCAGCTGGGCGATGCTCTGGCTGACGGCGCAGCCCAGCGACGCCAGCGTGAACAGCGCCAGCCCCCACAGCACCACCGGCCGGCGCCCGAAGGCGTCGGACAGCGCGCCATGGAACAGGTTCATCAGCGCAAAGCCGAACAGGTAGGCCGACAGCGTCTGCTGCATCTGCGCGGGCGTGGCTGACAGCGAGCGCGCAATGCCCGAGAACGCCGGCAGGTAGGTGTCGATGGAGAACGGCCCCAGCGTGCCCAGCGCGGCCAGCAAGGCGGCCAGCAGCCATTGCGGGTGCGGCCAGAGGGTCTTGGCGTCGGGGTTCAAGGCAAGTCCATCGCAAAAGGAAGGCCGGCAGCCCCGCGAGGCGCTGCCGGCCGGAAAAGTGTGAAGTGGGCCGATAGGCCGGATTCTGTGCAGCGCCCGCCACCCTTGCAGGCGGAGGGCGCCGTGACCGCCATTCCTCTGGGCCGGGGGTCGCCCCGCCGGCTCGATGCCACCTACCCGCACGCTCCCCGAGCCGGATCGTCACGTGCCTATTCGGTGTTGCTGCGCGTAGAGATTGCCCGTTTCACCCCGGCCGGCTTCGCCGCCCGGGGTGGCTGCAGCGTTCCGGGCTCGCGCCCGGACCGGTCGGCTGGCGCCGCCCGGCTGCCGGCTTGCGCCGGCATCCCCGCAGAACACCCGGAAGGCTGACCGACCGGACTCGTCTCTGTTGCTCTGATCCTCACCTCACGGTGGACAGCCGTTAGCTGCTACGCCGCTCTGTGCAGTCCGGACCTTCCTCCAGGGCCACCTTTCGGTGCTTGCCCCAGCGGCGGTCTGGCCCGCTTCACCGTGCGATTATCGCGGCTGGCCCATCGCCGCCTTGCCACAAGGAGATCATCCCCATGAAAGCCGACAACATCCTGGCCACCATTGGCCAGACGCCGCACATCCGCATCAACCGCCTCTTCGGCGCCGGCGCCCAGGTCTGGATCAAGAGCGAGCGCAGCAACCCCGGCGGCTCGATCAAGGACCGCATCGCGCTGGCGATGGTGGAAGACGCCGAACGCAGCGGCGCGCTGAAACCCGGCGGCACCATCATCGAGCCGACCAGCGGCAACACCGGCATCGGCCTGGCGATGGTGGCCGCCGTGAAGGGTTACAAGCTGATCCTGGTGATGCCCGACAGCATGAGCGTCGAGCGCCGCCGCCTGATGCTGGCCTACGGCGCCAGCTTCGACCTGACACCCCGCGAGAAGGGCATGAAGGGCTCGATCGCCCGCGCCCAGGAACTCGTCGCCCAGACGCCCGGCGCCTGGATGCCGCAGCAATTCGAGAACCCGGCCAACATCGAGGTGCACGTGCGCACCACCGCCGAGGAGATCGCCGCCGACTTTCCCGACGGCCTGGACGCGCTGATCACCGGCGTGGGCACCGGTGGGCATCTGTCCGGCTGCGCCAGGGTGCTGAAGGCGAAGTGGCCCAAGCTGAAGGTCTTCGCCGTCGAGCCGGCGGCCAGCCCGGTGATCAGCGGCGGCGCGCCCAGCCCGCACCCCATCCAGGGCATCGGCGCGGGCTTCATCCCCACCAACCTGAAGACCGACCTGCTCGACGGCGTGATCCAGGTCGATGCCGAGGCCGCCCGCGAGATGGCCCGCCGCTCGGCCCGCGAGGAAGGCATCCTCGTCGGCATCAGCAGCGGCGCCACGCTGGCGGCCATCGCGCAGAAGCTGCCCGAGCTGGGTGCGGGTGCGCGGGTGCTGGGGTTCAACTACGACACCGGCGAGCGCTACCTCTCGATCGAGGGGTTCCTGCCGGCCTGACGGCAGTCACCGACGGCCCGCAGCGCTCCCGACAGAGGCGTGCGCGGGCTGATCGTTTGTCCAGTGGCTCGGAATTTGAGCCAGTGGGGTTTCGAGAATGAACCGCACAACAGATCAGGGAGTTGATCGTGCGATTCGACGCAATGACGCGCGCCGCCCGCGCCATCTGGGCGAAGAGCGGAGAGCCCGCCGGCCATGGGCTCTTGGCGCACATGCTGGATGTGGCGGCGGTGGCCGAGCGCCTGCTGTTGCGAGAACCACAGGCGCTGAGCTTGCTGGTCGCCCAGGAACTCGGTATCTGCGTAGCGCACGGTCATCGCGCTCTCGCCGCCCTTGTCGGCCTGCACGACATCGGGAAGGCCATCCCGGGCTTCCAGGCCAAGTGGCCGGAGGGCCGCGCCGCCGACGAAGACGCCGGCTTGATGTTTCCGAGCCGGCTGCTGTCTGCAGACCAGCATGACTTGGTCGGCGTGATGCTGTTGCGGAGCCTACTGCAGCCCTGGATTGGTGACGCTTCGGCCGCCGTGGCGGGCGCGGTCGCCGCGCATCACGGTCACTTCTTCGACGCCAAGCAAATCGCGGATGCCCGCCGCCCCGGCGAGCCCAGCGCCTGGGCGAACGCGCGCCAGGAAATCTTCACGTTCTACGCCGCCACCTTGCTCGGCGAGGCGGCGCCGCAAGCTAGTCCGAGCAGTGCTGCCGAGCCCAGCCTGCCGACGCTGGCCTGGCTGGCCGGACTGACCAGCGTGGCGGACTGGATCGGATCGAACACCGACTGGTTTCCGCCTGGAGAGAGGGCAGCCACGTTCGCCGAGCATCATGCCCAGGCACTGCGGCTGGCTGACAGCGCCCTGGATGCGATCGGGTGGCAGTCGCACCAAGTACTGCTGAGCAAGACAGCTGCCGCCGACGACCTGATTGCGCAGATCGTCGGACACGCTGACGCGCGCGCACGCCCCTTGCAGCGGGCAGCAGACGAACTCTTGAACGCAACGAACAGCCCTGTCCTACTGATCGTCGAAGCCCCGATGGGCGAAGGCAAGACCGAACTGGCCTTCCTGGCGCACCTACGGCTGCAGACACGACTGGGCCACCGCGGCCTCTACATGGCACTGCCCACCCAGGCCACCGGCAATGCGATGTTTGACCGCACCTTGGCCTTCTTGCGCGCGTTCAGCACCGGCGTGCCGCTCGATCTGCAGTTGGCCCATGGTGGCGCTCTGCTCGACGAACGGCTGGTGGAACTGCGGGGGATCCATGGCGAGCCCGGCGCATCGGTGCAGTCCTCGGCCTGGTTCTCACAACGCAAGCGCCCGCTGCTGTCGCCGTACGGGGTCGGCACCATCGACCAGGCGCTGTTTGCCACGCTGAATGTCAAGCATCACTTCGTGCGCCTGTGGGGATTGGCCAACCGTGTAGTGGTGCTGGACGAGGTGCATGCGTACGACACCTACACCGGCGGCCTAATCGAAGCCTTGCTGGCGTGGCTGAAGGCGCTGGGCTGCTCGGTGGTGCTGATGAGCGCCACGCTGCCACGTGGCAAGCGCAGCGCGCTGCTGAGAAGCTGGGGCAGCCAGGCTGTCGCAGTGCCAGAACTGCCCTACCCCAGGCTGTTGATGGCCCACGGCGACCAGGTCCAGGGGCTGGCCTGCACCTCGCGGCCCCAGGCACCCATCGCCTTGGCTGCGCTGGCGGAGGACCTGGAGGGCATCGCCGCCATGGCTGCCCGGCTGCTGGCCAAGGGGGGCTGTGGTGCGGTCGTGGTCAATACCGTCGACCGCGCCCAGCAGCTCTACCTGGCGTTGAAAGCGATGGTGAACGAGCCAGCGCAAGTCATGCTGTTCCATGCCCGCTTTCCAGCCGATGAACGCAGCGCGCATGAGCAGGCGGTGCTGGCCGTCTTCGGCAAGCAGGCCATGCGCCCCAGCCACGCCTTGCTGGTAGCCACCCAGGTGGTGGAGCAGAGCCTGGACATCGACTTCGACTTCCTGATCAGCGACCTGGCACCGGTCGACCTGCTACTGCAGCGAGCCGGCAGGCTGCATCGGCATGTCCGCGAACGGCCAGCTGCGCACCAGCAGGCCAGACTCGCTGTCGCAGGCTTGCTGCCCGAGCGCCTGCCCGAGCTGAAGCAGACGGCCTGGGGCGTGATCTACGATCCGTTCATTCTTTGCCGCACCTGGGCCATCGTGTCCAGGCAAGACACCTGGACCTTGCCCCAGGACATCGACCGGCTGGTGCAGGCGGTCTACGGCGAGGGCGACTTGCCTTCGGACATCGACGCCGCCGCCCTGGCATTTATCGAGCAGGAGGCCTACGGCATCCACCGGGCCAAACTGCAGACCGAGGCGCAGTTCGCGCGCAACGCCGCGGTCAACGCCCGCGCGGCGCCCGCAGACGCCTATGTCGGCAAGCCTGGCAGCGAAGAAGGCAGCGGCCTGGGCGCCAGCAACCAGACACGGCTGGGCGACGACACCGTGACGGTGCTGCCGGTGCATGTAGATGCTGACGGCTGGCGCTTGCACCCGGACAGTCCGCCATTCGACCCGACCATCAAGCCTGGCCCTGGCTTGGCGCGACAAATGCTGACTCGCCAGTTGCGGTTGGGGCGCAAAGCCTTGGTCAAGGCACTGCTGGGCCAGGATCCGCCGCAGGGCTTCCAGGAGCATCCGTGGCTGCGCGATGTCAGGCCGCTGTGCCTGCTGAACGGCGTGCTGACCCTGGGCAAGCTGCAGGTGCAGTTGGATCGTGAATTGGGCATCGTCTATCGGAAGGACGACACCCGGCCTCCCGCACAAACCCCGGCAACGGCATCGGAGCCACCGGCATGAACCACGAAGACAACCCGATCGAAGCGGCGCCTTCGCCCGCGTTCAATCTGCTGGACAGCCCTTGGCTGCCGGTACGCTACCTGAACGGCCGGCAGGCCGAACTGGGCTTGCTGGCAGTGTTCGATCAGGCCGACCAGATCGAAGGGCTGGCCGAAACATCGCCGCCGAACCTGGTTGCGCTGTACCGGCTGCTGCTGGCCATCACCCACCGCGCGTTGACCCGGCAGTTGGGGCAGTGGACCGATCGCGATCGGGCCCGCTGGTACACGCAAGGCCTGCCCGCTGGCGCAATGGCCGACTACCTGATGCATTGGCGCGACCGCTTCTGGCTGTTCCATCCAGACCATCCGTTCATGCAGGTGGCGGCGTTGGCTTCGGCGGAAGAGACTAGGGACAAGCGCAAGCCCTGGACGCAGGTGTCGCTGCAGTGCGCGAACGGCAATACGCCGGTGGTCTTTGACCACACGATCGACACGGCACCGCAGCCTGCAGCAGCTTCGGTGGTTCTGCGCGACTTACTCGGCTTCCTGCAGTTCACGCCCGGCGGCTTGGTCAAGGTCTTCCGTAGCGCCGACAAGAGCGGTCCGCTCGCGAACACTGCGGCGGCAATCCCTATCGGCGCGCACCTGATGCAGACATTGCTGCTCGCATTGCATCCATCGCCGCAGCCTGGCGTCGACGATCTGCCGAGTTGGGAAGTGGCAGAACCCACCGTCGGCCTATTGACCGCAAACCCCCGCCCTGCCGCTGGAAGCTGTGACCGATACACCCGGCAAAGTCGGTCTGTGCTGTTGCTGCATGAGGCAAGCCATCCGACCCCTTCCGTGCGCTGGATTCGGTTCGGGGCCGGCCTTGCGTTGGCGGACGACGACAACGCACCAGACGCGATGGCCTCCTACCGCCACGGCAGCGCGGGCTTGGTCCGAGTGACCTTTACCGAAGGCCGGGCCCTTTGGCGTGACATGGGCGCGCTGCTGCCAGATGAGACCGGGCAGTTTGCCAGGCCGGCCGCCGTACTGAGCTGGGCCGCCAATCTGCACAACGCGGCCGGCCTGTGGGATGCCGACATTCCGATCCTGCTGGCAGGCCTTTGCTCTGACCAGGCCAAGCTGGTGCGCTGGCGCTCTGAGCGGCATGCCCTACCCAGCACCAGCCTGCAGCGCGCTGATATGTGGAACGCGGTGCGTGATGAGCTCCTCCGATGCGAAGAGTTGTTCAAGCAGCTAAGGATGGTCGCCACCGACCTCCTCGCCCGCACCATGCCCGACCCCAACTCGAAAGACACGCGGTCCCGGGCCAGGGCGCTGCTGGACGCCGGCCCGTTCGCAGCCACCTTCTTTTCCACTGCCGAGCGCCGCCTGCCGGCGCTGCTGCAACGCATCGGCCGGGCCGAACTGGATGCCGCCCATGCCGATTGGTCGGCCGCCCTGCTGCAGGCAGCCAACAACGCCTGGGGCGCTGCGCGCGGCATGCTGGGCCAGTCAGCCGCCGCGCTGCGCGCTGAGGCACTGACTCACCGCCGGCTGCAGGCAGCGCTGCGGCCACTGCGCCGCGAGCCCGATGCATCCCCCGCGCAACAACCACGCCCCATCGAGGAGGCCACGCCATGAGCGCATTCACAGAGTCCTTCATCCAACACCTCCAGGGGCTGGCCGGCCGCGACCGTGGCGCGATGGCGGCACTGCGCCGAAGCCTGGGCTTCGAGCCCGGCGCCTACCCGCCGGCCTACCCCGCCGTCGAGCGCTTTGCCGCCCAGGGCCCCGACAGCGAAGCCCAGCGCCAGGCGCTGTACCTGTGCGCCGGCTTGTTTGCGCTGCACCCCGTGCACGCCAGCGGCCGGCCGCTGGCCGGCGCGCTAGGCCAGGCCATGCAGCAGCGCGGCAGCGACAGCATCGAGAAGCGCTTCATCGCACTGCTGGCCAGCGAGCCCGAGAGCCTGCCCAACCACCTGCGTCAGATCGTCAGCCTGCTGGCCGCAGACCAGTTGCCCATCGACTACGCCGAACTGCTGGCCGACCTGGGACGGCTGCTTCGGCGCTGGAACGAAGAACAGCGCGACCACGTGCGGCAGCGCTGGGCGCGGACGTTCTACCGTGCTGTCGAACAACTGCAAGCCGGCGCCACGGAAGCCAGTGCGCCCGACAACGCCCAAGACCCTGCTGACTGACACAACCAAGGAGGACACCATGAGCCTGTTCATCGAATACCACCTGATCCAGAACTTCGCGCCGTCCAACCTCAACCGCGACGACACAGGCGCGCCCAAGGACGCACTGTTCGGCGGGCACCGCCGGGCACGCGTCAGCAGCCAGTGCTTCAAGCGAGCCATCAGGCTACAGGTCGCCAGCACCGGTGCCATTGCTGCAGACGACCAGAGCATCCGGACCAAGAAGCTGCTGCAGTTGCTGGTGCAGCAATTGAAAGCCCTGGGCCGGGACGATGAAGCGCAGGTGCAGCAGCGCGCAGTCCAAGCGCTGGGCGCCGCGAAGTTGAAGGTCGACGACGAGGGCAAGACCGAGTACCTGCTGTTCCTTGGTGCGCGCGAGATCACCGCACTGGCGGGCCTGATCCACCAACACTGGGACGCGCTGGCAGTTGGTCCCGCAGCCGACGACAAAGCCAAGCGGTCGAAGAAGGAAGCGAAGGCAGAGTTGCCGAAAGAGGTGCGCGACGGTGTGACGCGGCTGCTTGACGGCGGCAAGGCCCTGGATGTGGCGCTCTTCGGCCGCATGCTTGCCGACCTGCCCGAGGCGAACCAGCATGCCGCCTGCCAGGTGGCGCATGCCATCAGCACCCACCGGGTCGAGCGCGAGTTCGACTACTTCACAGCTGTGGATGACCTGGGCAGCGCCGAAGAAACCGGCGCCGGCATGATCGGTCAGGTCGAGTTCAACTCGGCCACCTTCTACCGCTACGCCGCTCTCGATGCCCACAAGCTGCTGGCCAACCTGCAGGGTGATCGCGACCTGGCTCTGACGGGCATCAACGCCTTCACCCAGGCCATGGCGCGCGCCATCCCAAGCGGCAAGCAGAACAGCTTCGCGGCTCACAACCCACCGCAGTTCGCAGGCGTGGTGCTGCGCCACGCCAGTCCGTTCAACCTGGCCAATGCCTTTGAACGCCCGGTGTGGCCCGACCGCCAGCGGAGCCTCACCGCTCAGTCGGTGCTGGCCCTGGCCACACAAGAACGGCAACTGGCTGCAGCCTACGGCGATGCGCGGGATGCCTGGGCGGCGCTGGACCTGACCGGCGCCTGGCCACAAGACCTTGGCGAACAGCCGGGCAGTCTGGACGGCCTGTGCGCCTGGCTGGCCCAACAGCTTGATGCCCGTCTGCCACCGGCGGCAACGACTGGGGCGTGACGGTGGCCACGTTGCTGCTGCGGCTGGTCGGGCCAATGCAATCCTGGGGAACGACCAGCCGCTTCGACGAGCGCGACAGCCAGCTGGAGCCGTCGAAGTCGGGCGTGCTGGGCCTGCTGTGCGCTGCCCTGGGACGCGACCGAGCCGAGCCGGTGGACGACTTAGCCGCGCTGCGCATGGGTGTGCGGGTGGACCGCGAGGGGCTGTTGATGCGCGACTATCAGACCGCCACAGGCGTGTTGATTGCAGCGGATGCCAAGCCAAAGCTCGACCGCACAGTTGTCAGCCCGCGCTACTACCTGGCCGACGCGGCATTCCTGGTCGGCCTGCAAGGCGACGATGCAGCACTGCTGACCGCCTGCCAAGCTGCGCTGAAGGCGCCGGTGTGGCCGGTGGCGCTGGGCCGCAAGGCCTATGTGCCATCACTGCCTGTTTGGTTGGACGATGGAGCGGCCATCCAGCAAGGCGATCTGGCCCAGGTGCTGACCGACCAGCCTCGCATTGCGCCTGCCCGGGCGGAGCACCGTCACCAGCCGGTGCGGCTGCTGCTGGAACACGCCGCCACCGGTGCGCTGCGCCAAGACCAGCCGACCGCGCCCTTCGCGCTGCGCCGCTTCGGCCCCAGGTTCGTTCAATCCGGAGTGCTCGACCATGTACCTGACGCAACTGCTGCTGAACCCGTCAAACGATGAGGCACGGCGCGATCTGGGCGATGCCTACCAGATGCACCGCACGCTCAGCAGGGCATTCACCGACAATGCCGACGGGCCGGTGACGCGCTTTCTGTGGCGCCTGGAGCGCGAACGTATGCCCGGCGCAGGAAGTGCAGTGCTGGTGCAGTCCGCCATGCCAGGCAGTTGGCAAAAGTTGGGCGACGCGCCCGGCTATCTGGCAGCGCCGGCCAGCGAGAAGACCGTAGTACTGGATCGCTTGGTGACCACGGACGCCCATTGCCGGTTCAGGCTGCGCGCCAACCCTGCCGTCAAACGCGATGGCAAGCGCTGGGGCCTCCATGGTGAACAGTCACAGTTGGACTGGCTGAGCCGCCAAGGCACCCGGCTGGGCTTTGCCGTGACAGGCGCCGACGTGTCCCAGCGAGAACGGATTCGGTCACCGCAGAGCCGCAGCGGAATGCTGATCACGATCGACAGCGTCCAGTTCGACGGCCAGCTGCGCGTTGTTGATGCTGGAGTGCTGCGCGCTGCGATGCTGACCGGCATCGGGCCTGGCAAGGGGCTGGGGCTGGGCATGCTGTCGCTGGCGCCTACCTGATAGACGCGGCCATGTGCTGTGCTTCATCGGCGCCCAAGGCATCGACTTGCAACCTGCTCCTGCGCCCCATCCGCTAAGCTGCCACTGCACCGCCCCGGAGCCCCCATGCACACCCTCACCACCGAAGACCTGCAGCGTGAACCTCAGCGCCTGCTCGACGATGCACAGCGCGGCCTGCCCAGCATCGTCACCCGTGACGGCGAGCCGGTCATGCTGGCCCTGCCGCTTGGGGTTGACGAGGCATCGCGCGCCGTGCGCCTGGACATCGCCGCCAGCCTGTACGACCGCGACCAGATCAGCCTGGGGCTGGCAGCGCGCATCGGTGGCCTGTGCTACAGCGACATGATCGATGAGCTGGGCCGGCGCGGCATCGCCACCATCCGGCTGCAGCCGGGCGAACTGGAGCAGGAGCTTGCCGCCTTCGGTGGTTGACGTCGTCGTCAGCGACGCCGGGCCGCTGATCGCACTGGGGCGACTGGACAAGCTCGCACTGCTGTACGCGCTGTTCCACCAGGTGCAGGTGCCCGACGCCGTGCTGGCTGAGTGCCTGGCCCGGCCCGAACAGGCTGACACCCAGCGCGTGCTGGCGGCACTGGACAACAGCTGGATCCAGCGCTGCGCCGCAGTGCCCTTAGCTGCCCCGCCCGAGCTGCATTTGGGTGAGCGGGCCGCCATCGGCCGCGCCATCGAGATCGGCGCAGGCTTGCTGGCCGACGACCTGGCTGCGCGCACGTTTGCTCGTGCGCACGGCTTGGCGGTGATCGGCTCGCTGGGTGTGCTGGACTTGGCCAAGAAGTGGGGGCTGATCGATCAGATTGCCCCGCTGATCGAGCGCCTGCGCGCCGGCGGCCAGCGGCTCAGCCATGCGGCCGTGGCAGACGCGCTGGCCATCGCAGGCGAGACACCGGCATGACCGGCCTGCTGCCCCCGCTGAAGCCCATTCCGATCAAGGAGCGGATGTCGGTCCTCTTCGTCGAGCGCGGCGAGATCGACGTGCTCGACGGCGCCTTCGTTGTCGTCGACGTGACCGGCATCCGCACGCACATCCCCGTGGGTGGCGTGGCCTGCATCATGCTGGAGCCCGGCACGCGGCTGTCCCACCGGGCCGCGGCACTGGCCGCACGGGTGGGCACATTGCTGGTGTGGGTGGGCGAGGCCGGTGTGCGGTTGTACTCGGCCGGCCAGCCCGGCGGCGCACGGTCAGACCGCCTGCTGTACCAGGCCAGGCTGGCGCTTGACGAAACCCTGCGCCTGAAGGTGGTGCGCAAGATGTACGCCGTCCGCTTTGGCGAGGAGCCTCCTGCACGCCGCAGCGTCGAGCAGCTGCGCGGCATCGAAGGCGTGCGCGTACGCCAGACCTACCAGCTGCTGGCACGGCAGTTCGGCATCACCTGGAAGGGACGCGACTACGACGCCGAGGACTGGGATTCGGCCGACCTGCCCAACCGCTGCCTGTCTGCCGCCACGTCATGCCTGTACGGGGTGACGGAAGCAGCCGTTCTGGCGGCGGGTTATGCGCCCGCGGTGGGCTTCATCCACACCGGCAAGCCGCTGTCGTTTGTCTACGACGTGGCCGATGTCTACAAGTTCGAGACGGTGGTGCCCGTCGCCTTCAAGGTGGCGGCGTCGAACCCGCCTGGCAATCCGGAGCGCACCGTGCGCCTGGCCTGCCGCGACATCTTCCGCCAGACACGGCTGCTCGAACGCATCATTCCGGACATCGAAGCCATGCTGGCCGCCGGCGAGATCACCCCGCCCGACCCGGCGCCAGGCACCGTGGGGCCGGCGCTGCCCAACCCGGAGAACCTCGGCGATGCTGGTCATCGTTCTTGAGAACGCGCCGCCCCGGCTGCGCGGCCGCCTGGCCATCTGGCTGCTGGAAGTGCGCGCCGGGGTCTACGTCGGCAACTACAGCCGGCGCCTGCGCGAGCACATCTGGTCGCAGGTGGAAGACGGGCTGGAGGACGGCAACGCGGTGCTGGTCTGGCGCAGCAAGGCCGAGGCCGGCTTCGAGTTCAAGACCCTGGGCCGCAACCGTCGCATGCCGGCTGATTTCGACGGTGTGCAGTTGGTGCAGTTCCACCCTGACCAGGACTCGTCCAGCGTTCCTTAACAAGCCGCGAATCAGGCACCGCCGGTCGGTAAAATCCTGACCGGCGGTTTTTGCTTTTGAAATCAATAAGTTGAAAGAAGAGCGTTCCCCACGGGCGTGGGGATGAACCGCCGGCCGGCACGGTTGAAACCGTGATGACGATGCGTTCCCCACGGGCGTGGGGATGAACCGTCGCCATGCTCTACCGAGTCGATTCCGACATAGCGTTCCCCACGGGCGTGGGGATGAACCGGCATGTGAGTTCTGGAACGGCGGGCCGCTGACGCGTTCCCCACGGGCGTGGGGATGAACCGCACCGGATAGCCGAGTTCGGCCAGCCGGTCGGGCGTTCCCCACGGGCGTGGGGATGAACCGACGGCGACACAGCCGAGCACCGGCACCGTCAGGCGTTCCCCACGGGCGTGGGGATGAACCGATGACCGACTGCTGGTGCTGCGTGGCGGCCAGGCGTTCCCCACGGGCGTGGGGATGAACCGTCGTGCCATCAGCAGACCGCCATGCCGTTGGCGCGTTCCCCACGGGCGTGGGGATGAACCGGGCGTCACCCGCGAGCAGCGACTGCGTGCGGGGCGTTCCCCACGGGCGTGGGGATGAACCGTTGGAGAAGTCACCAGTCGAGATCGCGTCGCGGCGTTCCCCACGGGCGTGGGGATGAACCGCTATCCGCTGGTGCGTGACCGCTGGATGCAGGGCGTTCCCCACGGGCGTGGGGATGAACCGCGGCGATGACCCTGGCAATGGAAATGCTGGGCGGCGTTCCCCACGGGCGTGGGGATGAACCGTCCGCCTCGGCAGCCGCGATTTCCTCGTCGCTGCGTTCCCCACGGGCGTGGGGATGAACCGTCATCTATGAGGACGGCAAGATGACCCGTGCCGCGTTCCCCACGGGCGTGGGGATGAACCGGTCATAGCCCCAGCTCGTCAGCGATGCGCTGCGCGTTCCCCACGGGCGTGGGGATGAACCGCCGCTGCCGTACAGCCAGCCGATCTGGTCCCGGCGTTCCCCACGGGCGTGGGGATGAACCGTCGCCAGCGTCGGCCACGGGCGACCTGGGCGCGCGTTCCCCACGGGCGTGGGGATGAACCGGCCCACCGGGTGCAGCGCAGGCGGCGGCCCAGGCGTTCCCCACGGGCGTGGGGATGAACCGCAAGCCAAGTTCGCGGCGAGTGGTTCCGCCTGGCGTTCCCCACGGGCGTGGGGATGAACCGACGTGAATCTCGGCGCCCTGGTACTTGAAGCGGCGTTCCCCACGGGCGTGGGGATGAACCGTCTCCAGCGTGGCCGCGTAGTCCTGGGCCAACGCGTTCCCCACGGGCGTGGGGATGAACCGGAGCAGAAATGAGCACCGGCAACATCGAGTCAGCGTTCCCCACGGGCGTGGGGATGAACCGGTCATGCTCGACAGCGTGCGCCGCCAACTGGCGCGTTCCCCACGGGCGTGGGGATGAACCGTGCCAGCACTGCGGGCAAATGACCCGCATCAAGCGTTCCCCACGGGCGTGGGGATGAACCGCTGGCCGGCCTTTTCGAGTTCGGCAGCCGATGGCGTTCCCCACGGGCGTGGGGATGAACCGTACGCATCGTGTCCGCAGTCCCGGGCGATCTGGCGTTCCCCACGGGCGTGGGGATGAACCGGTGACCATCCGCAATGAGGAGCCCGGTGGCGCGCGTTCCCCACGGGCGTGGGGATGAACCGACCATCACCCTGAAATACCCGGTCGAGATCAAGCGTTCCCCACGGGCGTGGGGATGAACCGTCAGCGGTCAGAACGCGCGTGTTGGGGTCAACGCGTTCCCCACGGGCGTGGGGATGAACCGGGAACCGGCGCCAGGTCGGACTCGGCATGCATGCGTTCCCCACGGGCGTGGGGATGAACCGGCCACCACCTACGCCAGCGCCGAGCAGATGGCGCGTTCCCCACGGGCGTGGGGATGAACCGACCCGGCGGTGCGTGCTGTGATGGTCCCGGGCGTTCCCCACGGGCGTGGGGATGAACCGGATCTGGCCGGCGCGGTGAAGGCGGCAACCAAGCGTTCCCCACGGGCGTGGGGATGAACCGATGATCGACTGCTGGTGCTGCGTGGTGGACAGGCGTTCCCCACGGGCGTGGGGATGAACCGATCGACGGTCGCGCTCGCCGTCACCAGGCCGAGCGTTCCCCACGGGCGTGGGGATGAACCGTCGGGAGAGCTGCCAGGAATGCGTCGGCGCGCGCGTTCCCCACGGGCGTGGGGATGAACCGATCAGACGATCGCCAATCTGAAGTCCATCATCGCGTTCCCCACGGGCGTGGGGATGAACCGCGATGCCTCGCGCTGGCGCAACGATTCCAGGGGCGTTCCCCACGGGCGTGGGGATGAACCGATGGCGGAGCACGAGACCGGGCGCGTACTGATGCGTTCCCCACGGGCGTGGGGATGAACCGGTGATCTGCCCGGTGAACTTCGGGTCATACGGGCGTTCCCCACGGGCGTGGGGATGAACCGTACAGGCGATCCGGGTCGTTGGCCTCCTTCTCGCGTTCCCCACGGGCGTGGGGATGAACCGGCGACGCCTTTGGCGCTGGCCCGGCGCTGAAACGCGTTCCCCACGGGCGTGGGGATGAACCGATGGCCCCGTTGTCGCTGGTGCTGTCGGCTGAGCGTTCCCCACGGGCGTGGGGATGAACCGGTGTTCAGCGGCACGGACTACCGCTGGGCGCCGCGTTCCCCACGGGCGTGGGGATGAACCGCTGCGCGAGGGGGCCCCGGGCACGAATGGCACGCGTTCCCCACGGGCGTGGGGATGAACCGGCCAATGCCCTGACGCGCGGCGCCAGCATGCCGCGTTCCCCACGGGCGTGGGGATGAACCGAGGTGGGCATGAAGCTGGGCACGGTGGCGGCGGCGTTCCCCACGGGCGTGGGGATGAACCGATCACCCGCAGGCGCCGCGGGCTGCCCAGCTGGCGTTCCCCACGGGCGTGGGGATGAACCGATGGCCAGGGCCACGTCGTAATCGACCACCTTGCGTTCCCCACGGGCGTGGGGATGAACCGGTCTATGGTGCGATCGGCCTGGCGGCCACCGCGCGTTCCCCACGGGCGTGGGGATGAACCGGCGTTGAGCCTGCCCGACTTCGGGCCAGCATCGCGTTCCCCACGGGCGTGGGGATGAACCGGCTTCTTCGGGCGTGCTCGGGTACTCGCGCTTGCGTTCCCCACGGGCGTGGGGATGAACCGCCTCGCCCTTGCCGTTCGTCTGTTCATAGCCGGCGTTCCCCACGGGCGTGGGGATGAACCGACCGCCGCCGGCCTTGCGCGCACCGTGGCCCGGCGTTCCCCACGGGCGTGGGGATGAACCGCCTCCCGAGGACGACGCCAAGCGCCGCGAGCGGCGTTCCCCACGGGCGTGGGGATGAA
>Ga0208564_1001157_pt1 | contig 22486 bp, 18 predicted proteins | sample AD_UKC073_MetaG_FD_184439 | JGI IMG/M metagenome (GOLD analysis project Ga0208564, IMG submission 184439) | Active sludge microbial communities of municipal wastewater-treating anaerobic digesters from USA - AD_UKC073_MetaG (SPAdes) (version 2) | ecosystem: Engineered > Bioreactor > Anaerobic >... | reverse complement strand
TCAAGGAGTTTGTTGTCGAGCCACCTACAGGTATCGAGTGCTTCATGCAGACGTGCTTCTACAGCTGCATCCAGATGTGCCCGATACTTGTAGGAAACTATCATATCGCGTTTACAATATAATACCCGGACCTCGCGACCGGCACGCTTCTGGAGATCCTCAAGCAGGCCGGGATTGGGCGGAAGGAGATTGAGGATCTTTTGTAAGTGCAGGGTCCACTCGCCAGCAGACCGGTTCTCGTAACTTCCCCGGGTATTTGTGGATGTTATAATTTCTGGTAATACAGGTGAATCTTCTCTGCCATCAGCTGCCGCCGTGCCTGAAGGAACTCATCGTAATCCTCGATTTCCATATCATCGTAATCCTCGATTTCCATATTTTCTATCCCTTCCGGGATGCAGTGTGTCGAGAAATTATTTTTCATCTCCTCCAGGCTGGTAATTCCTCCATACAGCGGGTGCCCCTCTAAAGACTGTTCCAGCAGCGCAGTGAAATAGTCTGAAGGCGCCCGGTCGCCGATGGCGATGTTGATCTCGCTTTGCATCATCACGTAGTTGGCAATCTGGTTATACCTCCCTCTCGAGAGGCCAAACCTCTTCAGGTAGTTCTTTGGAAAGAGGTGGTGTACGTCGCCACGGTGTGTGATAAGGTCACGGACAGTGATGTCCCTTGATAAAAATCCTTTGTCATTTCCATGTACCTGTGCAGCAAGGTAGACGTTGAAGTAGGGGCTGCTTGCAACAGATGTATTCATCGCCTGAGGCAGCCCGGAATTCCAGAATGCATCGGACAACTCAGCTTCTTCGATCTCGGCAAGAAGTTTCATCGCACCGTGTTCATTGATCTGCCGGATATCAAAGTTCATTGCGCTTTCAGGAGAAGCCGAATAACGCCCGGTCAGAATCGACATGACAAACCACCTTCGTACACAATGCTCGATAACCTCCGGCTTCTCCTGCTGGTTCCGCATTGTTAAGTAAACGGCATACGCAAAGTTCAACGCATTCTGCGATCGGATCATGGATTTATCAATGAACCCTGCCGACCGAATGATCATTAAAAACCGTTTAAAGTTTGTCTCGCTCATGAAGTTGAGAATCCCTTTCTCGAGCATCTCAAACGATTGCTCGACGATTGCCTCCTCATACTCCCGCGTTTCGAAGTTTCTCCCCGAAAGAAGGGCCACCAGGTCTTCTAACTTGCCGCGTTTGAATTCCGACGTGAAGGCCACCCGGAGCATGTCGGTGTAGGATGGATCGTACAGGTCATCATTTTCGTGTTGAAGCCAGCCCATTTTGCCAAAATAGGTTGTAGCAGCGAAGTCTTTATCTTCCTGCCGAATCTGTTCATAAAAATCCGGAGCGACCGCAAGGTGACAGAAGTAGTCAATGCATTTTCGGAGAAGGTTGCCGCCATGCGTTTCATCGGCCGCGATCTTCGACATAACAAAGTCTGCCTGGCTTAGAACAGTCCCTTTCGAGTTAATGCGGATAAAGATCTCGGTAACTGTCTCGATATCCAGATCGGAGTTTAACTCGATAAGCCCGATATGGTTGTTTACGATACCCTGTAAGAGACTCACACTTTCATAGATCTCATCCTGGTCGGCTCCGGGGTTTTCAGCACAGTAGTCTCTCACAAACTGCAACATCCTGAAATCGGGCGATAGAACGCTTGAGATATCGGCAAGCCATTGCTTATCTTTCTTTATGGCCGGATTGCTGACCTCGAATCGTCGTTCGAGTGGGTTGAAGGCGATGACAATATTTACTCTCTTATATTCCTTGTTGACCACCCTCTGCCCGAGGAGTGCCGCCATCAGGGCTGTGACCCGCTGTTGTCCGTCTATCAGGATTCTCTTGCCGTCTGATAATCTACCATCCTTTAAGCGGACATTCGGGTTTCTCCATGCAATCAGGTAACCAACAGGGTATCCTGCATACAGTGAATCAATGAAATCGCGTACCTGGGTCGTTGACCAGACAAAGGGTCGCTGAATCTCCGGTATGGCAATCTCGTTTGATCTCACCCACGTCAGGAGTGTCTGAATTGGGTGTTGATTTACGGAGTATCTTTGAATTGTCATATTCTCCTCTTCCTGTGATATTGAAAAACTCTGAGATGAATATCGGCGGTCTGGCGGTGCCGGAGGCGCCTTTCATTTGTTAGCAAGACTCTTTGCAGTGCATCGGATCAACTTACTCTCGCTCAACACGATTAATATACCATTCGATTTCGATCACTCCGATAGAGTCGGGTTGATGCTTCAGGAGAGACTTATTGAGATGGAGTTGGTCGATCCCGGTGAGCAATCGTCTTCTGGATTCTCCTGGTGGAGGCCCTGCGAATATCAGAGTTTTCCTCAACTGACGCCCTGAAGGCAGGGCTCGCAATAGTGCTCATGATGGGCTCCTCCACTTGAGTCTTACCGCAGAGCGCGCCGATAGCGACCATGAAGATTTCACAAGCCTTATGTATACGTCTGTTTCGAGTAACTAATGAATCGGGTTCCCGGTTCTCCCGGGCGTGGAGTTATTCAATGGACTTAAACGAATTGCGGACGCGGAAAGAGAAGATAGACGTCTACCTTGCCGAGCAGGGCTGGGACGTCACCAACCGTGCTTCTGTAATCCTCGAAGTCGATACCAGACAGTCCGGCTTTCTCGCATGCTCCTACAAGACCGTAGCCGAGACACTGAAGAACGACCTGGAGAGCAAGTACGTCGACTACCTGCTCCTCGACGGTCTCGGCGCTCCGCTTGCCATCGTAGAGGCCAAACGCACCACAAAAGACCCGCTCATCGGGCAGAAGCAGGCGGAGCAGTACGCCGATGACATTAAGCGGCAGACCGGCAAGGACGTCTTCATCTTCCTCTCCAACGGCTATGAGATATGGTTCTGGGACCGGGAGCGCTATCCTCTTCGACAATTGAAAGGCTTCTACGCACAGAAAGACCTTGAGCGGCTCCGGTTCCAGAACGCGAGGATCGACCCCGAAAGACCGGTCGAGGTCAACACCCGTATCGTCGATCGGCCCAAGAGCATCGAGAACGTCAAGCGGGTGCTGGAGCACCTCTATAAAGGTCACCGGAAGGCGCTGATCGTCATGGCGACCGGCACGGGGAAGACTCGCGTGGCGATGGCGATCATCGATGCCCTCCTGCGTCTTCAAGCCCTACGCAGGCGTCTCGACTGCCGTTTTAATCTTCACGAAAGGCGGGAAGACCGAGGGAGTCTGGTTCTATGACATGGAGGCGGACGGCTACTCGCTCGACGACAAGCGGACCTTCATCGATTGCAGGGGCGACATCCCCGACATCATCGAGCAGTTCAGGACACGGAGGGGGGCAAACCCGACCGACCGGAAGGCAAAGTGCTTCTATGTGCCGGTTGAGGAGATCCGGGAGAACAACTACGATCTCTCGATATCCCGCTACAAAGAGATCGAGTATGAGGAGGTGGAGTATGATCCGCCGGAGGTTATTATCGGGAAGATTGAGGACCTGGAGAGGGAGATCCTGGAGAATTTGAGTGAGTTGAAGGTATTGTTGGGGAGGGGGCAGGAGTTGTGCGCCCCCTGTTACCATCGATCAAAACCGTAGTTCAGGGGTCATTTACGATAGCAGTTAAAATTGAAATTTAGAGCCCCGACACCAGCTCCTCTGACCCTGTAATTCTCCGAACAATCCCGGCAACGACCTCCCGCTCTTCCGGTTGCATCCTCGTGTAGTACAACCTTGTATCCCCGGTCTCAACAATCTCTACAGCACCCACAATCGGTTTCAAGAACCACTGAAACTCGGTGCCCTCAAGTCTGATTGTCTCATCAACGGCACTCCTTATCGCGGGTACCTCTCCCTCTCCAATGATCCATTTCAGGAAATCCAGGGTGATCTTCTTCACCAGACCCGGTTCTAAACGGCCCGCTTGAGTATACGCAATGTCTATTAAGCGCAAGCCGTTTGCCCGGTTGCCTTCCAGCAACTCCTCTCCTGCAAGGATCAGGCAGAGATGCGTAAACCGCGTCAACTGCTCCGGCTCTGTAAACGGCCCCTCCACGCTCTCGATTGCCGCCAGCGCTTCATTCCGCTTCCCGGTTGCGATATACGAGGCGATTGCGACCACTGGGTCTTCACCTTCTGCGACTCCCGATGGTTCCCGGCATTCCCTATCGAGAACCGCCGCTCGCTCGTCCGGGCTGTACCAGTCTCTCAGAAACTCAATGAACCCAAATACGCGATCCCTTCCGGTTGGTCTCCGCATCGCCCGCCACAGCCCAAAGAGGCGCTCCCGGGCCTCATACGATGTCCTTCTCCCCATCGGGTGAGAGATGACGTATCCATCCTTCTCCAGTCTCCTGAGCTGTGCATTCACCGTTGCCGGGTCCAGCCGGGAGCGTTCTGCGATCTCCTTCGGGGTAAGGGGGGTCTCTGCACTGAGGACCGTGTCGAAGATAAGCCTTCGCTGTCCCGTAAGCCTCTGAAACACCTCCCGGTAATACGGCGTCTGCTCGTCCATCATCTCAAAAAAGATCTTCCCCGCATCATCGATCCCGCTCCTCGAGATAGTCTCATACAACAGGATAACTAGTCGCGGGTTGCCTCCGACGAGATGGAAGAGCGTCTCGATCGTTGGCTCGTAATCCTGGAAGTTCTCGATGAAGGCGGTATTGCCGCTAACCTGCGCAACCCTCTTCATCAACTCTTTGACTTCAGCGCATTTGAGTTCCTGGAGATAGAAGATCCGGAAGAAATTGTAAAAGGGCTCATCATGATCAGATACGCCAGGGAAGATCAACGGTGCCGAAGCAAATACTGAAAAGACATTTGTCTGCTGGAATATCGATCTCAGCACCCGGATCTCGCGTTTATCCATCTGGTTGAAGAGTTCGTGCAGATTTTCAACGAATATTGCAATCTGTTTCCCCTCGGTCGATGCAATCTCCCCGAGCATATCAACCGCAACGTCGCGGACCAGCCGGTCTTCTTTGAGCGCAGTCACATCCGCGATGCTGATCCCCATCTCTTCTAATACCCTTAAAAAGAAGTCAGACGCCCTGAATATTGAGTATTCCTCCTCCGCAAGTTTTACGGGAATTATCCTCTCGGAGAGGTCATCGCGTATCCTATGGTAGAGCAGGGCCATCAGGTGGGATTTCCCGATACCACGGGGTCCGACGAGGAGGAAAAAGCGTGGAGTTCCGCTCCCGGACGCCTGATCGATCTCTTCAAGCAGGCTTTCTGCGAGTTTCTGGCGGCCGACGAGGAGGTATTGGAGCGTTTCTCGATCCAGGGTCCCGGGAGAGTATCGATAGAGGGTTACACTACTCGACGCTGGCATAATATATCCTCCACCAGTCCCGGAGCATCTTTGAGTAAAATTTCAACTCGCCGGGAATCTCCGAGGTGACATAAAAATCGTGATTCAACTGTGCCAGCAGTCCTCGAAACGCATCTTCATCCCCTGACCCGTAGTTGCGTCTGAAGATGTCATACGCAATACTCATGGGCAGGGACTCTGCGACACTCACCTTCCCAAGGATTGCGCGTGCAGCCTTTGCTTCCTGCTCGGTGTATAAAATCCGGAGACGCCGCGAATAATGCTCAAAGTAATGGCGCCCCTCGCTGCCGAGGATCCGCCGATTGTACACCCTCTCCACCAGCGCCGGGGAGGGCACTCCCCCGGAGATGTCCACCTCCTCCTTTAAGCCGGAGAGCAGGATCATGATGAAGTAGGGAATGTAGGGATCACCGACAGAGTCGAGAACGGCTCTGCCAATCTCCGGCGAATACTCCCACCCTTCCCCGCGGAAGACGTGTTCGATGACCGATAGTGCGACATCTTCTTCGAATCCTCCGATGTTGACCCTCCGGAAGTCGTTTATGACCGCGATTCCACCGACGTTGTAGACGACGTGATCGATGCTGACCGAGCCTCCGACGATGAATCTCACCCCGGGCGATACCTGCCGCAGCCGCCGGAACCAGTGCAGGAACTTCCTTGCATCGTCATCCTCCATATTCTGTATTGCAACCGGAAACTCGTCCAGGATAACACATACCGGCCCGGTGATCTCTCCGATAATCTCATCTATCTTCTTCGCCTTCTCATACCAGTCGTCAGCGAGCTCTGCTCTCAGGTGACTCCGGAGTCTGGCCCTGAAGGCCGGGGTCTCGATCTCATCGATGTTTTCCTGCACCCGGGCAAACACCTTCCCGAGAGCGGAGAAAAACCTGGTTTTATGGCTCGCACCCTCACACTCGATGAGTGCCGTAACGAGATCCGTGATGAACTCTCCCGGTGAAGTGACGTTCTCAACCTCAAGGAATACACACGGGTGTTGCCTGCTCTGCAGACTTTTTTCGATGTTTAGCATGATCGAAGTTTTACCGAACCGCCGTGGGGCAACGAGCATGACATGATCCTTTTCGATGGTACTCAGGATGAACGCGGTCTCGCGCTCGCGGTCGATGAAGTCGTCTCCGGTTGCAGGGCTTCCAACGGGTAACAAGTCAATCACCTAACATTATTGTTACATATCATTTTTGATATATAACTAACTTATGTTTGGCGCTGCCGGAGGGCAGGGTGGAATGTGATCTCAAACATCCTGGCACCTCATCGGTGCCATTACGTATCATGACACCCGGGTAGAGAACCAAAGAATCGAGAAAATAACGGCGTGCGAAATCTTTTCAAAGATGATTGAACCGAGCGGGATTTGAACCCGCGGCCTCTACCATGCCCGGACGGACATCCTGTATGGCCGCTGATCGAATAAGTCCACGGGATCTGTTGCTGGGATACACCGGGAGATCCATGCGCGGGATAAGTCATCAAAATTCTGGAGAAGAAGAGGTTTGGTGACCGGAGGGGGTTATCCTCTACCGACCGCTACGTAGATAGCTGAAGATCGCGATGGCGGAATGGGGAGTCCGTCCTCCCTGAGTCCCTCGATGTGGAGTTCGATCGCCTCGCGCATCCGCTCCCCTGCTTCCTCACGGGTCGCTCCGGTGGCCACGCACCCCAGAAGGTCCGGGGAGTATGCCGAGTAGTTGCCGTCGGTCTGCTCGACAATGACAAGGAATCGATACATCATTTTTCTCCTCATTTTAGCCCAGCTTGTTTGAGAACGCTGTTCAGCGTTCCCGGAGCAAGAACATCTGCCGAGTGCCCGGCGATGGTGATCCAGCCCGGTTTTGACGGATGGGTGGTATCTGGTGGCTGCCCCGGGTCGCCACCAGATACCATCCATCCGCTTCGATCATCGTTATGCAGTCTTTCCCTGCCATGTTACCTCACGACGATCGAAACCTCCGGGAACTCCGGGGTGGCTGTCATGCTGCTTGTCCTGTACGAAATATTGTAAGAGGATGCTCATGTTTCTTGCGCTCCGATAGCGCGCTATGAGCATGAAAGCCGGCTATGGTCGACCCGTACCGGTAATAGCGGTCTGTTCGAGTGGACGCTCTCCATACCCGAAGGGCGGTTTTCATACCAGCATGTCGATTCAAAAACGATCCTACCCCCCAGGTGAGACACCCGCACGGATACCCTATATACCACATCGGGTAATGTATATCATGAGCAGGGGTGCGATATGACGAGAAGCCTGAATTACCGTATCCTCCTCCGAAGAGAGCCGGAAGGCGGGTATACCGTCACTGTGCCGACGCTTCCCGGCTGTGTCACCTTCGGGGAGACCGTCGATGAGGCAATAACGATGGCACGGGAGGCCATCGAGGTTTACATCGAAGACCTCCAGGAGAAGGGCGAGGAGATTCCCACCGAGGAAGGACTTCTGGAATATACCATCAGCGTTGAAGTCCGGGGATGAACTCGCGGCTGACACGCTTCCGGAGTTCCTCAAGCCGACCTGGGTTGCGCAGGAGGAGATCCAAGACCATCAAATCCTGGAGGACCCCTGAGGGTAGTATGAGTGAAACGATCGGGGGAGGTTATGCGCTGCCCGATGTGTCGGAGCACTGACGTCTATTGGAACGCCCGTGGCCTGTATCCGACGCTGTATCGTTGTCGGCAGGGTGGGTATCAGGGAGCGTTCATTCTAGAATGTAAGAAGGAAGGTGATTATAGTTAGTCGCTCAACATCTTTGAAGCGTACTTCGGGCTCAAGAATTTAATCACCCACTTCTCCCAGTAACTTCTTTTTGCTGTCAGTATCTCAAACGCCCTTGCAATTACGGTTGTGAGGTGCTCATAATTCATGATGAAGGTCGCTGCGACCTCTCGCTTGATCGCCCGCCAGATCTGCTCGATGGGATTGAGATCCGGGGAGTATGGCGGGAGATACACGAGCTGGATATTGTTTTTGGCGGCGTTACGCTTTGACCAGCACCGCGTGGTGCGAACTGAGGTTATCCAGCACGACGATCAGCCGTTTCCCCGGGTTTGCTTGCCTGAACGCTCTCGAAAGGTGATGGTGGAGGTGCCATTGACGACAAGAATGCCGAAGGTGTTGGCGCGGATCTTGGTGGTATTTTTCACCATCGGGGTAGCTCAAACGACCACATGCGCCGGGTATTGGCCGTTGTTTGAGGAGAGCACTCATCCAAGAACCCAGGCACCGTGTTCTTGCTCATCCGCGGGAGTTTTTTTGAGTACCTGTTCTGCATCCCGGGGTCGGCGGTAATCCCGCGGATAGGGTTTCCCAAAGAACATGCCAAACGATTTGAGGATCCGCCGGACCTGGTCCAGACTGTAACTGACGCCGAACTGCGACGGGATCAGGTGCTGGACTTCGGCGGTCGTCCAGCGTTCTTTCTCCCGGAGTTTTTCAAGCAAAGCGGCTTTCTGCTCGTCAGTGAGTTTCGAAGGGTGGCCGCCGGCATACTTCGGAACCAGCCCACCCGGCCCCTCCTCGTTCCAGCGTTTCTGCCAGTTGTAACCAGTCTGATGAGAGACCCCAACAGCTTCCGCAGCGTCGACAACGCTCATTCCCTTATACCGTAGCCGAATAAACACGAGGCGCGGGACTACTTCGGGCAATCCTTTGGGGTGCTTGATCCGTTTATTCAGGACAGAGAGGGGAACGTGTCTGACGATCGTGATCTGTTCACGCCCGGTCATGTAGGTATGAGGAACTCAAGGTTCAAAAAAGTAGCACAACGAACTATATTGTTATATAGCAATTTTGGTAACTGTTTAGCCCGAACTGCTGTGTTGCATAACTCGACCAGGATGGTGGTGTAAACGGCAGTACAGCGCCTCAAAACGCCAAAGAAACATATTGCTTGCTACTTTAGCGAATCTTGTAATACGGGATCATAGGTCCTGGATAGGCAATCAGGGGAAGCAACAGCAGTTTTCAATATTTATGCAACACCACTGAAGACTCAACCGTCACCAGCGAACATCGAGAACAGCAAACATGGACCGAGCGGGATTTGAACCCGCGGCCTCTACCATGCCAAGGTAGCGATCTCCCCCTGATCTATCGGCCCCTGTTACCCTACATTGTTGATCGTGATCCCTTAAAAAGGGTTGGTGCCGACCGCTCCCCTATCCCTCTCCCGCGAGGTCCGGGAGCCAGGAGAGCACCCATTCCCGCGCATCATCCATGTTCGGGGCGCGCAATGATAGCACCCTGCCTGACATGGGACGAGAAGAGTGGTGAGGGGGAGCGTGACGCGCCGGCCGCCGGACATCCCATGGACCTGCTTTACACCACTCTGCCTCCCCCGCTTCGCATACGGCCGGCCTTCGGTCTCGACGATGTCCAGCAAGAAGTTAATCACCGGCGCGGTTGTGATCGCGCCCCGATGCCGAAGGCATCGGCGACGACGTCCTCGCGCAAAAGCCTGCCCGAGAGAAAGATCTTCACGTCCGGGTAGCCGTGGACGTCGAGTTCCCGGCGCACCTCCTCGATGATCGTCCGCATATCCCCGCCGGGACCGCGGCGTATCCAGCCTATGGCCGCCGCCCTGACCACCTCGACCTTCTCGTCGGAGAGTGTGTCGCAGAGCATGATCATCCGTGGCACCTCAGGGCGCGCCTCCCGCGCAAACGCGCGGCAGGCATCCTCGGGCTGCGGGTAGCACAGACATCACGAACGCATGCGGCGTCGTGCCTGTGAGCGTGATGCCTTGCGCCGCAGCCGTCACTTTTATCGTAACATAAGGATCGACATCATCACCCTCCAGGGCCTCATAAACCCGATGGAAGCAGGATATCGGCGCATTTCCCGCTGCGGATGGCGTCCTCGCCGACGATCTGAAGCCTGCCCATGACTGTTCCGGTTGTCGCCGGAGAGGTATGTTTCTCTGGAACCGGCCGCCGGCCTAACAGATGGGATTTTCTGGCTGGACGTCTATCCATGTAGTAGAATGTCACACGGACGAGCGTATGCCACTATATTGAACCCTCTGCACCGCCGGGCGGGGTGCCACTAGTGCTCGGGATCATCGGGGGCACAAGCCTCCTCTTCGCCGACCTGCCGCCGCTTGAGAAGATGACCATCGCGACGCCGTTCGGGAAGGCAGAGGTCCACAGAGGAGCCTTCGTGCTCCTCCTGCGCCACCAGTACAACCTCCCCCCGCACCGCATCAACTACCGCGCATGTCTCGCTGCCCTTGCTATCCTCGGAGCAGATAGAATCGTTGCATTCGGCTCCGCCGGCTCCTTGAAACCGGAGATCACGCCGGGCTCGATCGTCATCCCTACTGACTACCTCAGCGTCACCGACATCCCCTCTGTCCACGAATGCACCATTGAACACGTCAGGCCTGAACTGGACGCAGACCTGATCCGCATCCTCGGGGAACTGGTGCCTGAGGCGCGGGTTGGTGGGGTCTACGCCCAGACCAGGGGTCCGCGGATCGAGACGGTCGCCGAGGTCAGGGCGCTTGCGCGGGTCGCTGACGTCGTCGGCATGACGGTCGCAAGCGAAGCGACGCTCGCCCGGGAGCTCGGGATGCGGTTCGCCGCCATCTGCACCGTGGACAATTACGCAAACGGTCTCGGAGAGGAGACCTTAACCTACGAGCACATCCTTGAGACCTCCCGGGCGAACCGCCGGAGGACTGAAAAGATACTTACAAAGATTGTGGAGCGACTGGCATGAACGAGTCTGAAGACATCTTTACCGCCCGAGGATCGGTGTTGATCGCCGGGGTCAGCATCGAGGGATCGACCGTAGACATCGCGATCGACGAGACCGGCACGATCGTAGGCGTAGGGAAGGATGTCCGGAAAGCCGTCGATGCCGATATCGTCATTGACGGCTCCGATCGGATCGCCATCCCCGGTCTGGTCAACACCCACACCCACGCCGCGATGACCCTGCTCCGGGGGTATGCTGATGATATGCCGCTGCAGGAGTGGCTCGAAGAGAAGATCTGGCCGCTTGAAGCCCATCTCTCCGGCGGCGACGTTTACTGGGGAACGAAACTTGCGTGCCTTGAGATGATCAGGAGCGGCACAGTCGCGTTCAACGACATGTACTTCTTCATGGAGCGGGCGGCAGATGCCGTCGACGAGATGGGACTCCGGGCGACCCTCGCCTATGGGTTCATCGACCTCGGGAGCGCGGAGAAGCGGGAGGCCGAGATCAGGGCGACAGAGGCCCTCGTCTCCCACGTGAAGGCACGGGGGAACCCGCGCATCCAGGCGGCCGTCGGCCCGCATTCCGTCTACACAGTCTCCCCCGAAGGCCTGCGCTGGTGCGCCGGTTTCGCGGAGGAGCAGGGGATCGGGATCCACGTACACCTCTCTGAGACCGAAAAAGAGGTCACCGACTGCGTCGCAGCGTTCGGCAAACGCCCCGCGGCCCTCCTCGACGACTGCGGATGCCTCACCCCCAGGACGGTTGCGGCGCACTGCTGCTGGCTTGACGAGGCCGAGTGCCGGCTCCTCGGCGCCCGGGGCGTCCACGCCTCCCACAACCCGGCAAGCAACATGAAACTTGCTGTCAACCGGGCCATGCCCTGCCACTGGCTGAAGCAGTATGGGGCGAATGTCTGCCTCGGGACCGACGGTTGCGCCTCGAACAACAACTTAGACCTTATAGAAGAGATGAAGTTCGCTGCCCTCCTGCAGAAGTTCGCCTGGAACTCCCAGACCCTGCTCCCCGCGGGCGAGGCGGTCGCCATGGCGACGAGCGCCGGTGCCCGGGCGCTTGGCACCGGCCCGGGAACCCTGACCGTGGGAGCGCCTGCCGATATTGTCCTCCTCGATGCCCGGGCGGCCTGTAACACCCCCCTCCACCACACCGACTCAAACACCGTCTACGCCTGCAACGGCGGCGCGGTCATGACCGTCCTCTGCCAGGGCAGGGTCCTGATGCACGAGCGGACGGTGCCGGGCGAGGAGGAGATCGTCAGGAAGGCCGCTGCGGCGGCACAAGCGCTGGTCGGGCGGGCTCACGAAGCCTCCTGATCCTCTTCTGCCCGGGGAGGATGACCGTATAGCCCCCTATCGATTGAGAGGGGGCGCGGGGGGCTCCTTCTCCCCGCCATCAGGTGTAGTCCTCCTCTCATAGCCCGAGGTCAGAATAGCATTATCGCCGGCTGTAGGTCCCTACGAGCACCCCTTCAGCGATGATATACCCCTGCATCTCCTCTTCAAGGACTGCCTGGTCGACGGTTGCCGGAAGGTCCGGTGTCCCGTTGAGGGCGTAGAGGTGGAAGATGTAGTGGTGCGCCGGGCCCCGGGGAGGGCATGGCCCGCCGTAGCCAATGGTGCCGAAACTGTTCTTCCCCTGGTGCAGACCGCCGGGGAGGTCTTGCTCACGGGGCAGCCCCTCCGCAAGGCCGCTCTCTTCTGGGGAGATGTTGTAGACGACCCAGTGAGTGAAGTTCCCTGCGTCAGGGTCGTCCATGATCAGGGCAAGACTCTCCGTCTCCTCAGGCACACCGCTCTAGGAGAGCGGTGGCGATATGTCGTCTCCGTCGCACGTATACTGGACGGGGATCGACGTGCCGTTCGCAAAGGCGCTGGAGTTCACCTCGATCAGGGGCAGCACACTCTCCGTCCCGCCGACGGGGGTGGGGTAGCCCGGCGGTGTCTCTTTACCGTACGTAACCGTTATTGATAACCCTGCAACGGCCCGATCGATGAGAGATTCGTAGCGGGGATCATAATCGGAGAGATCGCAATAGATGAACCAGAGTGTTTCACCATCAGAGAGATTGTGCTCCTTGGTATCGCCGTTTGTCTCGTAGAACGTCTTATTGAGGTCATAGAGCGCGAACCAGAGCTGGTCATCCTGGTACACGTATTCGTTGATACTGTCGATGATTAACTGGTCACTGGCCGTGTAATAATAAGTCGTATAGTTCAACTTTCCCGACCGGGCGACCGCATCCAGCGCGCCTATCGGGGTGTTTCTCTTCACCTCGAGAGGGCTGTCGAGGTTTAAGGGTTCGACAGTGAAGTTCTCGGTCGGATCGATAGTGACATTATACCTTCCTATGATCTCCATGGTATCCATCGGCAACTCGTACTCGAGTCTGTCGCCGATTGCGAGCCTTACTGCCGTCGGATCGGCCATTTCGATCTCCGGGGCAGGCTGTGACGTCTCCTGCGCCGCAGATGCCGGGATGGCGGCCCCTGTCAGGGTAAGGAGACACAGGATAGTAAGGACGCCAAAAACCTTTCCTAAAGTCATTTTCATCACCTGTCTCTGTTGCATCCCTGTGCTCATGACTGAAGAACGATCCCGATGAGTGGCACGGTGAAAGCGGGTTCGAGCGTGTTGTGGCTGATCTGTTTCTGTATGCTGCCCGATATGGCACTGGGAGCTGGGAATTCGGGCTGTTGTCGAAGTATTCCAGGCTGGCCATATGCGTGTCACAGAGCGGTACCCCGTAGAGGTAGGTATATATATAATTTCGTGAATAAAAATTATAGAGCCCTAAATACGGAGAGAATACGGAGACAAGGCCACCAGGAGGATCATTTTACCTTATATTGGGTAATAAGAAGTTGTAGGCAGTCAGTTTTCCTCGCGTCCCGGACACGGCTTTTATGGGGATGGGGCATGAGGAGCGCATCCCGGGTCCCCGTCCGGTTACCGTCAGGCGCGGAGAGGTGGAAGATGTAGTGGCTGGAATTGTCTGGATTGTGGTTGAGCAGTGCAAGAGGCCAACATGAAGACCGCTCCTGTAATTTCCTGTCACAAAAAAGAGGAGTATCTTCCAGGCAGGGTTTTCAACCTGCTCTGCAGCATCGAGCTCACTGTTCCCCTATCCTGATGCAGGGATCACATCACCTGTATCAGCATCCCAGTACTTACGGAATAGCCATACCATTCACCATTGGCAGTCATGATCAGGATAAGATCGGGGGTACCTGGATCCTTGTAAAATGTCAATCCGCGCGCTGGATCCTTGGCTGTTAACCACCCCGGCATGAGCGGATCATCCTGCCATTGAAGATTGGCTATGTCGTCGGCTGTTATGGTAAGACCATCGGCCGGAGGAGCAGGCGGTACCGGAGTAGGCGATACCGGAGTAGGCGATACCGGAGTAGGCGATACCGGAGTAGGCGATACCGGAGTAGGCGATACCGGAGTAGGCGATACCGGAGTAGGCGATACCGGAGCCTCGGTCACACTCTCCGTCCCGCCGACGGGGGTGGGGTAGCCCGGCGGTGTCTCTTTACCGTACGTAACCGTTATTGATAACCCTGCAACGGCCCGATCGATGAGAGATTCGTAGCGGGGATCATAATCGGAGAGATCGCAATAGATGAACCAGAGTGTTTCACCATCAGAGAGATTGTGCTCCTTGGTATCGCCGTTTGTCTCGTAGAACGTCTTATTGAGGTCATAGAGCGCGAACCAGAGCTGGTCATCCTGGTACACGTATTCGTTGATACTGTCGATGATTAACTGGTCACTGGCCGTGTAATAATAAGTCGTATAGTTCAACTTTCCCGACCGGGCGACCGCATCCAGCGCGCCTATCGGGGTGTTTCTCTTCACCTCGAGAGGGCTGTCGAGGTTTAAGGGTTCGACAGTGAAGTTCTCGGTCGGATCGATAGTGACATTATACCTTCCTATGATCTCCATGGTATCCATCGGCAACTCGTACTCGAGTCTGTCGCCGATTGCGAGCCTTACTGCCGTCGGATCGGCCATTTCGATCTCCGGGGCAGGCTGTGACGTCTCCTGCGCCGCAGATGCCGGGATGGCGGCCCCTGTCAGGGTAAGGAGACACAGGATAGTAAGGACGCCAAAAACCTTTCTTAAAGTCATTTTCATCACCTGTCTCTGTTGCATCCCTGTGCTCATGACTGAAGAACGATCCCGATGAGTGGCACGGTGAAAAGGGGTTCATTCGCGGTAGGCAGATCTGTATTCTGTATTTTGCTGATACGGCGCTAGAAGCTGGCGTGTCGGGCTGTTGTCGAAGTATTCCGGGTTGGTCCATGAGTGTCACAGGGCGAACATCTGGGAGTCGTGGGAACGTATATAGTTTGTTAAATAAAAATTAAGGAGGAATAAATACGGGGACAAGGCCACCAGGAGGATCATTTTACCTTATATTGGGTAATAAGAAGTTGTAGGCAGTCAGTTTTCCTCGCGTCCCGGACACGCTTTTATGGGGATGGGGCATGGGGAGCGCATCCCGAGTCCCCGTCCGGTTACCGTCAGGCGCGGAGAGGTGGAAGATGTAGTGGCTGGAATTGTCTGGATTGTGGTTGAGCAGTGCAAGAGACCAACACTAAGACCGCCCCTGTAATTTCCTGTCACAAAAAAGAGGAGTATCTTCCAGGCAGGGTTTCAACCTGCTCTGCAGCGTCGAGTTCACTGTTCCCCATCTCGATGCAGGGGTCACGTTTGCATCTTAATCAGTATAGGAGTTACGCAGATCGTTCGCGAAAAATTATAGCGCATACTTTGGCTGGTGGACGTACTCCGTGATAGCCGACCTGACAATTTCCCACTCTGCCGGTAGATGGTTATGTTCTGCTGCTGCTGAACCGCCTCCAATCGGATGAATGCACGAAGCGAGCAGTTATAGTTAGTCGCTCAACATCTTTGAAGCGTACTTCGGGCTCAAGAATTTAATCACCCACTTCTCCCAGTAACTTCTTTTTGCTGTCAGTATCTCAAACATCCTTGCAATTACGGTTGTGAGGTGCTCATAGTTCATGATGAAGGTCGCTGCGACCTCTCGCTTGATCGCCCGCCAGATCTGCTCGATGGGATTGAGATCCGGGGAGTATGGTGGGAGATACACGAGCTGGATATTGTTGTTGGCGGTGTTACGCTTTGACCAGCACCGCGTGGTGCGAACTGAAGTTATCCAGTACGACGATCAGCCGTTTCCCCGGGTTTGCTTGCCTGAACGCTCTCGAAAGGTGATGGTGGAGGTGCCATTGACGGCAAGAATGCCAAAGGTGTTGGCGCGGATCTTGGTGGTATTTTTCACCATCGGGGTACGCTCAAACGACCACATGCGCTGGGTATTGGCCGTTGTTTGAGGAGAGCACTCATCCAAGAAGCCAAGCACCGTGTTCTTGCTCATCCGCGGGAGTTTTTTTTGAGCACCTGTTCTGCATCCCGGGGTCGGCGGTAATCCCGCGGATAGGGTTTCCCAAAGAACATGCCAAACGATTTGAGGATCCGCCGGACCTGGTCCAGACTGTAACTGACGCCGAACTGCGACGGGATCCGGTGCTGGACTTCGGCGGTCGTCCAGTCTTCTTTCTCCCGGAGTTTTTCAAGCAAAGCGGCTTTCTGCTCGTCAGTGAGTTTCGAAGGGTGGCCACCGGCATACTTCGGAACCAGCCCACCCGGCCCCTCCTCGTTCCAGCGTTTCTGCCAGTTGTAACCGGTCTGATGAGAGACCCCAACCGCTTCCGCAGCGTCGACAACGCTCATTCCCTTATACCGTAGCCGAATAAACACGAGGCGCGGGACTACTTCGGGCAATCCTTTGGGGTGCTTGATCCGTTTATTCAGGACAGAGAGGGGAACGTGCCTGACGATCGTGATCTGTTCACGCCCGGTCATAGAGGTATTGAGGAACTCAAGGTTCAAAAAAGTAGCAGCACGAACTATAATGTGATTGCGTTGTCCTGCTTCCTTGCAGATTTTGCACTCCTCAACGCAGCAGAGTTCTTTCAGCGCCCGATGATAGTTTTCGATTGATCAGCCGATCGCCTGCAGATTCTTTCTGTCAGTATCATCCATGGTGAGGCAATTTTGTTGCCCGGTAACGGTCTTTGCCTGCTTATTCACCGAATGAAACAGTTTGATGAACCCATGCTTCTTCATATGGATCACCACCCCGTCATCCGGGACGGTCAGGGAAGCAACCGGCCGGTTTTTCGTGCCATCCGGATTCGCTACCACTGATGCCTGATACCGAAACATGGCTTTCCTCTGAATATCACGCTTCGGGGGAAAGCCCCGGGGCTCCCGGCAGAGTCACGCCGCGCCCCCACCCGGGACGGTCGCTTGACGAGGCCGGGTGCCGGCGCCTCGGGGTGTCCACGCCTCCCACCTCCCGGCAAGCAACGCGAAACTCGCCTGGAACTCCCGGATGCCCGACCCCCGTTTTTTCTTACTACCCTCCGTTCACGGCCGTCAGGGTAAGGTCAAACCGCTCTTCAGTCCCGGTCAGGTTCTCCCAGGGCCGTCGGTAGACAGCCGAGAACGTAAACACCCCGGACTCTTCAGGCACGAGCGTCCAGGTGTGGGTCCCGCCGGCGCCGAGCATCCCCTCCGCGGTCGCGTTCTGCACGTAGCGGTCTGCGGTGATGGTGAGCCCCGGCGATACCGTGGCGTTCCAGGAGTAGCCGGTGGTCGGGTTCTCGGCAAGGTTGACGACAACCTCGCTCTTCACCGGAACGGTGACGTTCTGGCCGTTCTGCTCCATGCCGAAGGTATACTGAGTTGCGTTCCCGGCGGTGAGGAGGTAGATATCCCAGTCTCCCGACCGGTTATCCATCCAGACAACCCGGTTGCCGGATACCCGCGGGAGGAGTTGGAGTGCGTCATCATCGGTGACCTGCAGGGTCTTCCCGGCGGCAAGGTCGAGCAGGTAGATGTCATCGGTATCCCGGGCCGTAGCATTCTGCCAGACGACCAGGTCCCCCGAGATGTCAGGGTAGACGGCCACCGCCAGCGGACCGCCCCAAACCCGCTCCTCCTCGCCGGTGGTGAGGTTATGGACGACGAGCGATGCCGACCCGTTCCGGATCTCAGACCAGACGACCCGATCACCGGAGACTGCCGGGAAGCCCTGCAGTGCGGTGTCGTTCGCGAGCGCTACCGGCTCTGCAGCATCCCGGACGGCAAAGACGGTATAGTTCCCGCCGCTCTCGTCCGCCCAGACGATCGTCCCGCCGGAAACGTCGGGAGAGACGATCAGGGGATTCCCCTGCACCGGGCCGGAGGAGACCCGCACTGTTGCCCTGGTCGTCAGGTTCATCGCGTAGATGCCGCCCGCAACCCCGGCCCGGTTGTCGAGCCAGACGACTGTATCGCCGTCGATCGCCGGCACGACCTGGCCGCCGGGGGCGTCCGTGATCCGGGTCTCATTCCCGGTCGCCGTATCATACAGCCAGATATCCGGGCCCCCCGACCGGTTATCCTGCCAGACGATACGGCTCCCCGAGACATCCGGCCAGAGCGCGACGGCGGTCCCGTTGGTGATCCTGGTCTCCGTAGCCCCCACAATATCGTAGAGGTAGATATCAGCGCCGCCGTCCCGCCCGTCGACCCATACGATCCGGTCGCCGTCGATGGCGGGGGCAATCTGGTCACTCCGGTCAGTCGTCACCTGCACCGGCGCCCCGCTCACGCCCACCGTGAGCGTGAGGATGAGGATGCATACAAGAAGGAACACGTGTTTCATTCTTCTTCCCCGGTGAGAATAAGAGTCGAACTATAAAAATGAATTTATCAAAATGCGGCCATACCAGTCCCTGCCACCGGGACTGGTCGTGGCGCAGACCCACGCTTCCCGGACCAAAAAAAGTTACGCGGTCTCGATCTTCGACTCGGTCTCGAGGCCAAGCTCCTCGATAGCCATCTCGCGCATCTTAAACTTCATGATCTTACCTGAGACCGTCATCGGGAACTCATCGACGAACTTCACATATCGAGGGATCTTGAAATGCGCAATCCGGCCGCGGCAGAACTCCTTAACCTCTCTTTCGGTCAGTTCTGCCCCGTTCTCAGTCTTGATCCAGGCCATCAACTCCTCGCCGTACTTCTTGTCAGGCACACCGATGACATAGACGTCGGCGATCTTTGGATGATTATGGAGGAACTCCTCGATCTCGCGCGGGTAGATATTCTCTCCGCCGCGGATCACCATATCTTTCAGGCGTCCGACGATCTTGATGTAATCCTCCTCATCCATCACTCCGAGGTCGCCGGTATGGTTCCAGCCGTTCTCGTCGATCGTTGCCCGGGTGGCGTTCGGGTTGTTGTAGTAACACCGCATCACGCAGTAGCCGCGGGCGCAGATCTCACCGGTCTCCCCGCGCGGGACGATCCGTCTCGTGTTCGGGTCGATGATCTTGACCTCGGTGTGGGGGAACGGCCTCCCAACGGTGGAGACGCGCCGCTCGAGCGGATCGTCGATCGTGGTCATGGTGATGCCTGGGGAGGTCTCTGTCTGCCCGTAGACGATCACGATATCAGACATATGCATCTTCCTGCTAACCTCCCGCATCACCTCGGTCGGACAGGGCGACCCGGCCATGATCCCGGTGCGGAGCGTATCAAGCCGATACTTCGAGAAGTTCGGGTGGCTGAGTTCAGCGATGAACATGGTAGGCACACCATGAAGCGCCGTGCACCGCTCGTCCTGCACAGCACGCAGGACCGCTTCGGCATTGAAGACCGGGGAAGGCAGGATCATCGCTGCGCCGTGGGTGACACAGGCTAAGTTGGAGAGAACCATCCCAAAACAATGGTAGAACGGCACCGGGATGCAGAGCCGGTCTTTATGGGTGAACTTCATCCCCTCGCCGATGATGAAACCATTGTTCAAGATATTGTGGTGGGTCAGGACGACTCCTTTTGGAAACCCGGTGGTCCCGCTGGTATACTGGATGTTGACCGCATCGTCAAAATCGAGCGACTCCTCCCGTTCCCGGAGTTCGTCGGGGCTGATGAGCGCGGCCTTTGCGAGAAGGTCGTCCCAGGTGTACATGCCGTTGTAGGGGATATCGCCAAGGAAGACGACGTTCTTCAAGAACGGAAACTTGCCACAGTCGACCCGGCCGGGTTTTGCCTCGAACGCCTCCGGACAGGACTCGTAGAACATTCCGACGTAATCAGAGGTCTTAAACCGCCCCTGGAGGATGAGCGTCTGGACTTCGGACTGCTTGAGAGCGTACTCAAACTCGTACGTTCGGTATGCCGGGTTGATGTTTACCATGATAGCGCCGATCTTAGCAGTGGCAAACTGGACCAGCACCCACTCCGCGCGGTTCAGCGCCCATATCGCGACCCGATCCCCGCGCTCCACGTCGATTGCCATGAGAGCGCGTGCCAGGGTGTTGACCTCACGAAGAAACTCTGCATACGTCCACCTGATACCCTGGTGGATCGAGATGAGTGCGTCGCTATCTGGATGCGCTGCTGCCATTCGGTTCAGCATCTCGCCGATGGTGATGCCGATCAGGGGTTTTTGCGAGTTCCCACACGCGTAACTACCCTCTACCATTCTATATGAATGGGATATATTACCGTTAAATGATTACTGGTTTCTTCCAGCACAATCCTTATGTTACACGGGGTCCATAATATGAAGAGCGGGGGTCGTGGCCAAGCCAGGAATGGCGACGGGCTCCAGCGGTCTTTGCATGTGATGAACAATGGGTCTCCTGATCGATAGATGATGACCCGTTGGAGCACTGATGCATGTCGGAGAGACCCGTCGATCGTGAGTTCAAATCTCACCGACCCCACATTCTCTCTTTCTATCGGTTAGAAGGTGTTCTTTATGTCTTCCCCGGCGACCGCCACCTGCCTGTTCTTGTTCAGATCGCTCTTGCCGGTAGGGGAGCACCAGGTATATCGCCGTAGTTCTTGATTTGGTCTACCTGCACCTCTTCGACCCTGACAATGCCCTTTGCGTGGAAATCTCTGACAATAGTGGGGGTGACCCCGTGCCTCCGGATAGGGAATACCCTCTCCCGCCCCGGAGGATCCCTCGTGGCGGAGTTCAGGTATCCAGGCGCGGGGACTGGTTGCCCGCAGCCCTGGACCCCGGGATTTCCCGTTATCCTCAAAAAAACCTCTATCACGAGCACAATTACGGGGCGATCCGGGAGATCTTTAATAGTTATCTCACCTATATCTGTGCAGTATCTGAGGGCATTCCATGTATCTCATCGGTGAAGCATTGGTTGGAGACGGCGCAGAACTCGCGCACATAGATCTGATAATGGGGAACAAAGAGGGAGCAGTAGGACAGGCATTTGCAAATTCGCTCTCACAACTCTCAAAGGGACACACGCCCCTGCTCGCGGTCATCAGGCCGAATCTGCTGACGAAGCCCTCGACGCTCGTCATACCGAAGGTCACCCTGAAGAAGGAGTACCAGGTCAACCAGATCTTCGGGCCGGTCCAGGCAGCGGTGGCCAAGGCTGTCGCTGACTCGGTTGAGGAGGGGGTTTTTGAGGGGATTGATATCGAGGACACGGTGATCATGGCAAGCGTCTTTGTTCACCCGACCGCTAAGGACTACAACAAGATTTACCGATTCAACTACGGGGCAATGAAACTCGCTCTCCGCCGGGCTCTAGACCGGTTCCCGGACATCGATACACTCATGTATGAGAAAGACCGGAGCGCCCATGCGGTCATGGGGTTCAAGGTCCAGCGTCTCTGGGATCCGCCCTACCTGCAGGTTGCTATGGACCTCGTTGACAAGAACCATATGCGGAGGGTTCTTGAAGAACTGCCCCAGAACGACCACCTGATCATTGAGGCCGGCACCCCCCTGATCAAGAAGTTTGGCCTCTCGATCATCTCCGAGATCCGCGAGATCCGCCCGAACGCCTTCATCGTCGCCGACTTAAAGACGCTCGACACCGGGAACCTTGAGGCCCGGATGGCCGCTGACGCCGGCGCCGACGCTGTTGTGATCTCCGGTCTTGCACCCACCACCACCATCGAGAAGGCTATCACCGAAACCCGGAAGACCGGCATCTACTCGGTGGTGGATATGCTCAATGTCGAAGACCCGGTCGCCGTCGTCGAGCAACTTGCGGTGAAGCCGGATGTCGTGGAACTCCACCGTGGCATCGATGTGGAGGATACCGATCACGCCTGGGGAGATATTCCTGCGATCAAGAAGGCAGGCGGCGAGCGGCTGCTGGTTGCGACGGCAGGTGGTATCAGGCGGCATGTCGTGAAGGATGCGCTCCGCGCAGGCGCCGATATCCTCGTCGTCGGCCGCGCCATCACCGCGAGCAAGAACATCCGCAACGCTGCCGAAGAGTTTCTCCAGGAGATGAACACCGAAGAGATCGACCAGTTCAGAATTATGACCGA
>Ga0208564_1001156_pt1 | contig 22488 bp, 18 predicted proteins | sample AD_UKC073_MetaG_FD_184439 | JGI IMG/M metagenome (GOLD analysis project Ga0208564, IMG submission 184439) | Active sludge microbial communities of municipal wastewater-treating anaerobic digesters from USA - AD_UKC073_MetaG (SPAdes) (version 2) | ecosystem: Engineered > Bioreactor > Anaerobic >... | reverse complement strand
AAAAATCAGACGGACTTTCATCCGCCTGATTTTCTCATTGTCATCGCCCGGCAGTATCGCCTGCCCTGCCACACCCTACTCCGGCACACACATGCTCACACCCTCATCGAGCCAGCCGATGGCGACGGCGGCGTCTACTGTGGCGCGGCTGGTCACGTAACGATGGTTCGAGACGTAGTTCTTGCCCGGTGCGCTGGCGTTGTTGTAGAGACGGTAGAGCGGTTTTGATCCGGCCGGGCAACCAGGTTGCGTGCCCGCTGGCGCGTTGGCTGGCAACGGCAGCGGCTTGTTGACTCGGAAGGTTTGCCCTTCGTAGGCGAGGAAGCTCACGCCCTTGAGCCAGTTGCACTCGGTGTCGCTGGCGCTGTAGAAGTGGGTGTTCGGCCCGCCGTTGGCGCCACCATAGAAACGGCAGACGCTGACGTAGCCACCCTGCTTGAAGCTGTTGCCGGTGCGGCGCCAGGTGGCGATGCTGTCGAGTGCGGTGCGATCGGCATCCGTGGCGGCGTAGAAGTACTGCCCATCCGGCTGCCTGGGAAAGTCTGCCGTGTTGACGTACTCGGTGACTTCACCTTCGACCCAGGGCAGTGGCAAGGTGGTGAGTTTGAAGTCCTCGCTTGATGGTGGAAAGCCCGGCCAATCCGAAGGCAACTTACTGCGGTTGGCATCGTTCCAGTCGCTCCGACTCTCAACGAGTCCCAGCTTGTAGCCCCAGAAGTACGTTGCCCATGGTGCCCCGGCCCGCACAACCGACATGGGTGATGCATCGAATTCGCCACCGTCCAGCGCACGCTTGCGGATGGGGGCGCCGAGCGTGATTTCGTCGTCGAGAACCCAGCGCACAGGGCTAGGTGTCATGAAGAAGTTCGGTCCACACCCCTCGCCGCCCCAACGCCAGTAGTTCGTCTCGCGAATTACCGTACCCTGCACTACTGGTCGCGTGAGGGTGGTGGCCTCAATGCGGCAAGGAACAGGCTGTACAAAGTACCAAGGCCGATAGACATGCGTCTGATTCGGCGTAAATTTGCTGGCTTCAATGAAGAAGTAGCCGTTCGTCACCTTCGCGGCCGGCTTGGGCAATGCGGGCGCTACGACCACGGGCGGCCCGGTCCGATGCGCAACACCATAGGGGCAAATGTTGAAATCCACGCCGCAGATGTACATGTAGTAGTCAGACAGGTCGACCGCTGCCTGCGCGTCAACCGCGTACGCCGGGATTGTGCCGAAGCACAATATCGCTAGCGAGGCGACGGCCAGCCGCCGCCTCGTGCCAAGTGTCTCCGGCGCGTGCAAAACGCAACTCAGCGCCGACATAGGCAACCGCCTAGCCAATCACCTTGGCAATCTGCGCCTTCAATGCGCCGTCGAGCAACGCAACCGACTCGTTCAGATGGGCGCGGTTTTCGATCGAGAGGCCCGGCTTCGCCGCCGCCTTGCGCAGTTGCGCCAGCAGATCGACGGCGAACTCGCGGCGCAGGCTGCGTGCATCGGCCGGTGCGGCGGGGCTCGGCTTCGACACCGCTTCCGCCAGCAGGCGCACATGCTCGCGTTGCAGGTTGCGCCGCATCATGCTGATGCTGGCACCGCTGCCGAGTTCGCTCCAGATCGACTTCTGCAGCGTGCCATAGAGTTCCGGCAAGCCGAGCGCCTTGCTGCTGTCAGCCAGTTTTTCCGGTGCCACGACGAGCCGTACCGCCACGCTGTCGCGCATCAATTGGCCCAGCGTTGCGCGTTGTAACGCGAACACGCGGCCGGCGACCGACTGATCAATCGGCGCCACCGACGGGATACCGACGTCGTCCTCAGACACTGAATCCCAACGCGCGTCAAAGTCCGGGGTCAGCTTGCCGAGGAACTCCGGCTTGAACTTGAACGAGTCCACGGCGAACAGGTTTTTCGCCAGCAGATTCAGTGCGCGGCGCTGCTTGTCGGCGTCCACCGGGGTCAGCGGTTGCCGGCCACTACCAGCCACATCGCGCAACACGGTGACGCCACCGACATACTTCGCTGCCAGCTCACTGACCTGGCCCATCAGCAGGAAGCCGCGCTGGAAGTTGCGGCGCAACTGCTCGTACTTGGTGCCAGCCGGCAGCTCTTTCGCCTGTACGCGATCCCACAGCTCACGGATGACGGCGAAACGCTTCTCGTAGAAGCCAAGCGGATCGCTCGACAAATCGCTGCGGTTCACTTCCGGGTCAATACCTTCGACGATCGGCATGAAGCCGGCGTCTTCGTCGGTGGCGTAGGCGTGCTGCGGTTCCAGCGCGCGGGAGAGCGTCTTCGCCAGCTCGGCCTTCTCGGTCTCGGGCGTGGTTTCCTTGTAGCCGTACTCGATGGCCCAGATGTCGTACGGGCCGACCGTGACCATCGAATACTGGCCCTGACGCTCGTCCCTGGTGGCGATGTTGAGCGCGTTGTAGTCCATCACCGAAGCGGACACGCCCACTTCAGCGCCGAACTTCGGATCGCGCAACTGTTCCGGCGTCACTGCCATCGAGGCCTTGAAGTTGTGGCGCAGACCGAGCGTGTGGCCCACTTCATGGGCAGTGATGTCCTTGATCGCGTCCATGATCCACGATTCAGCCTGTGGCGAGCCGTATTCGAAGTCACCGCGGGCCACCAGCAGGTCCAGCGCGAAGGCAGCCTCCGAGAGCTTGTTATCGGCATAGGCGCACAGTTCGCCGGAGTTGCGGATCAGGCCGGAGGCCAGCGCGCTGCCAACGGGGCGCGGCGGGTCTTCGCTGACTCGTGCGCTGTAGAGGCGGGTGATGTCCTCATTCATTTCGATGTCGGCATCAAGGATTTCACCGGTGCGCGGGTCCACCTTGCTCGGGCCGCGGGCGCCGAACTGGATGCCGTTGCCAGCCACCCAGCGGATCGACGCAAAGCGCGTGGCCGAGGTGTCGAAATCATCGTCGTCACCCTGCTGCTTGACGACGACGGCGTTCTTGAAGCCAATCTTTTCGTAAGCCTTGTTCCATTCGAGAATGCCGTCACTCACCGCCTTGCGGTAGGCGGTCGGGATGTTCTTGTCGAGCCAGTAGACGATGGGCTGCTTCGGCTCCGACAGCGCTGCAGTCGGGTCCTTCTTCTCGAGACGCCAGCGGATGATGTAGCGGCTCTTCGTCTCACGCTTGTCGGGGTTGCTGAAGTCGTTCACGTTGGCGGTGAAGTAGCCGACGCGCGGATCGGCCTCGCGCGGACGCATGAGGCTCTGCGGCAACTGTGAGAAGCCGTAGTAGTAGCCCATGAACAGCGAGCGGATGTCCGGCAGTGTGCTCGGGTACTTGGGCAGCGGCTGCCCCGGCGCCGGCGTCGGCGGCGGCAGGGCAACGCGGCCGAGACGGTAGTGGGCGCGCACGTTGAAGCCGGTCTCGGTCTCGCTGTTGCGCACTTTCTCGATGCTCGAGTTCTTGTCGTCGAAGGAATACGACTGCCGGAACGTCTGCTCCAGTTGCTGCGCGGCCATCGGGAAGTCGTTGATGAACAGCGCGTTGGCTTCGATCAGCACGCTCTTGCGTTCGGGATGCGGTGCACTGGCAACGCTGACGCTGCCAATCAGGCTGTCGGAGAAGCTGCGTTCCACCGCATGGCGGATCGGGGCATCCTTGGCGGCGGTGTGCGCGATGTTGCGGGCAATGAGCTGCACGCCGTTGGGGCCAAATTTGCGGAAGCTGGCCACGAACTGTCCGCGACCGGCCGCGAGGAAGCCGCCCATCTGGTTGCCGAACAGGCCGGCGTCACCGATATTGTGGGTGACGTTGACCGAGAAGAAGAACGGGCGCTCCCACATTGCTTCCGGGATCTCGATCCACACCTTGTCGTCCTTGCGCCAGGTGGCGAAGAAGCCCTTTTCTTCCTTGGCGTCCTTGATCACGTCGGCGAACGGCTTCGGCGCCGGCGGCGTGCCGGGCGCGCCAGCGGCAGCGGATGCGCCTGCCGGGCGGGCGCCGGGCGCAGGGGCTACGGCTTTGCTGTCACCATTGGCAGCCGGTGTCGCCGCTGCTGTAGCGGCGCCGGCGGCTGGCGCAGCCGAAGACGACGCTGGCGGCGTGACGGTGGCGCAGGAGGCGAGGCCCGCGACGAGCAGGGCGGCGGGCAGGAGGCGGAGTCGGAAGTTCATTGAGTCCTCGGAATTGGCGGGATCAGCTTTATCGTGAAATCCGCATCGGCCGTGGGCTCAGAACGAAATTTCGATCAATATCGACATTGATCGAAAACGAACGCAACCCCCGGTCTGTGAACGGTTCCAGCAAAAAGCTGCTACCCGAAACGCAGTTGACAACATGGCAGTGTAGAGGCAGTGCGATGGCCGCCTGCCGGCGGCTGGACGCGCTGCGACAGAGTGCGGAATTTCCCGACCGAACGGCGAACCGCCGATTGCGGCGCCGGCAGCCGCGCTTACTTGCGCGACGACCGCTTTGCCGGGACGGCGCCGCTGCGTTTCAGCCAGGCGTCGAGTTCAGCGTTGAATTTGCGCGTCTCGCCCAGCAGCCAGTCGACGAAGGCGCGCACCTCACTGCGCGCCATCGAGCGCTCCGAGACCACCATGTAGCAGCCGGCACCAGTGGCCACTGCCACATCCAGCGGACGCACCAGATCGCCCGACATGAACACATCGGCGCCGTAGGTCCGCCCGAGCGCCACCCCCTGCCCGCTTTGTGCCGCGAGGAAAGTCTGGGCGATGAAATCGAACTTCAACTTCGAGCGCCCCTTCACCTCGGGCTGCCCGATCGCCTCGAAGAAGCCCGGCCAGGTGGAGCGGTACTCGGCGCGACCGCCGTAGGTGGATTCGATCAGCGTGTGTGCCTTCAGATCGGCCAGCGAGCGCAGCGGTTGCGCCGAGCGCAGGTAGTCCGGGCTCACCAGCGGGAACAGCAGCTCGTCGATCAGCAGCGTGGCTTCCGGCGGCGCGCCATCGGCCGGCAGGTAGCGGATCGCGACGTCGATGTCGTTCACCGCCAGATCAATCACACGGTCAGTAGCGCCGATGTCGAGATCGGCGTTCGGCCGCAGCGCACGAAAGCCGGGCAAGCGCGGGATCAGCCACAGCGACGCAAACGACGCGAAGGTAGTCACCGATACCCGCGGCGAATTGACATCGCGGCGCAGACGATCGACCCCGCCATCCAGCTCGGCCAGCACCCGTTGCACCAGCGGCAGGAACTCCCGTCCCGCAGGCGTCAGCGCGATCTCGCGCGCCTTGCGCACGAACAGCGGCACGCCGAGCTCGTCCTCCAGCCCCTGCACCTGGCGGCTGACGGCAGACTGGGTGAGGCTCAACTCCTGCGCGGCTTTGGTCAGACTCAGATTGCGCGCGGCGGACTCAAAGCCACGCAAGCCGGCCAGTGTCAGAGGGCGGCTGCGCGGGTTGCTGGAAAGCATGGGAAGGTTATGCATGCGCTTTGCGCAGACTCGACTGCAATCAATTCGTTGGACGGCACCGAATTATCCCTCTTAAATACGGTCCTGGAAACAGGTTTTGTTTCCTTTCAGACCGCAAGGAGTACAGTCATGAACAGCCTTCAATTCCCTCTCGCAACGCAAGACTGGACGCTCGGCAAGGGCCGCGCGCTGGCACTGCAGGCGGCGCAGGTGAATTCGATCGAAGCGCTGTCCGGGGCGCTCTGGGTCACCGTCTCCGGCAGTGCCCAGGACTTTTTCGTCGCCCCCGGCGAGCGCATCACAATCCCCTGCAATCACGGGCAGGTCGTGGTGGAAGCTACATCCGACGCCGCTACGTTGCGTATCGGTCAGGCGGTCGAGACCGCACCGGCGGACGCGCAAACGCAGTCCTTCTCGCACGCCGTCTACGTCTCCGTGGTCTGCCCGGTGGTGCGCGGCTTGCGCCGAACCGCCGACTGGCTGGACCCGTCGCCGAGCCCGCTGCGCGCACACTAGCCGCAGCCCCGTTTGCGCGGCGCCCGGCCGGCCCCGCGCGAACATTTCGATTACTCCCCGCTGCCACGACATCAACGATGTCGTGGCTTTTTTATTGGCGGGAGCAAGAGCGCGGCGGTACGCTAACCGACAGTACGCGCCGCTTGCGCTTTCAACGCTGCGTCCAGCGTGTCGATGATTTCATCGAGATGGGCGCGGGTCTGGTTGCCGAGTTTGCTGTTGCCTTTGGCTTGTTGAGCACGGGCGAGCAGGGTTTTGGCGGTCAGGCGGTGCAGCGCGCGGGCATCGCCAGCGGCCGTGCCAACGCCGGGTCGGGTGATGATGGTCGCCAGCCGGCGCGCGTGTTCGCGCTGCAGTGCACGACGTGCGGGCGTGGTGTCGGCGACGACAACGCCATCCCCCCAGACGGCGCGGGTGAGGCTGCCGTAGAGCTCGTCAAGGCCGAGCACCGGCGTGCCGTTGGCGACTTTGTTGCGCGCATTCTGCAGGCGCTCGGCCACGCGCGGCGACAGCAGACGATCCATGGTGGCAGTCTGCAAGCCAAGCAGGGTGGCGTCGAGTGAGCGATCCAGCGGCGGTGTAAAGCCCCGTTCCAGCGCGCTTTCCACCAGACGGCTGGCGAACTCGGGCTTGATGTTGAAGCCATCCGCAGCGAACAGATTATCGTTGATCAGCTTCAACGCAGAGCGCTGCTTGTCGGCCGCCACCGGCGTCAGCGGTGCACGGCCGCTGCCGGCCTGATCGCGCCGATAGACCACGCCACCAACGAACTTGCCCGCAAGCTCAAAGGCAAGCCCGAGCTGGGCCAAGCCGCTCTGGAAGTTGCGGGTGAGGATGTCGTAGTCCTCGCCAGGCTTCAGCTCGCGCGCCTGCAGGCGGTCGAACAGCTCGCGCGACAGTTGCACGCGACGGCGCGCAAATTCGAGCGGATCGCCACCGACGTCGCGCTGGTTGACCTCCGGGTCCATGCCGTCAAGATCGCCGGCGATTTCTTCGTCAGTGCCGTAGGCGAGCAGCGGCTCACTACTGCGGGCGGCAATCTTCTGCAGCTCAGCGCTCTCGGTGGCGGCCGGCAGCTCCTTGTAGGCGTATTCCACCGCCCAGTAGTCATACGGCCCCAGCGTGCTCATCACGTATTCGCCCTGCGGTTCCTTGTCGAGCGCCACGTTGAAGGCGTTGTAGTCCATCACCGAGCCGCCGATGCCATTGGCGCGGGTGAATGCCGGGTCATTGATCTGCGCCTGGGTGTAGATGGTCGAGGCGCGGAAGTTGTGGCGGAAGCCCAGCGTGTGGCCCACCTCATGCGTGGTCACGTCTTTCAGCGTGGCATGCACGATGCGCTCGGCCTCTTTCGGGTCCAGCGCTTCGCCGCCACGCAGCGCCAGCAGATCCAGCGCGAAGCTGGCCTCGGCAATCGCTGACTGGCCGTAGGAGCACAGCTCGAAGGCGGCATCGTCGCTGCCACCCAAATCGCGTGGCAGGCGCGAGGCTTGCGTGCGGGCTGCGCCGCTCGGCAGCCAGGTCGCCACCGCCTCGCTGCCATCGGCGCTGGCTGCGGGCATCGGACGCGGATACTGCGCTTCCGAACGGCGGCGCGGCAAGGTCACCCAGCCGTTGCCCATGGTGATGTCGGCATCGAGAATCTCGCCAGTGCGCGGGTCAACGCGCGATGGGCCAACCGCGAGCGCACCATCGTTGTAATCAACGAACCAGCGCACCGACGCACGGCCGGTTTCATGGGTACTCCAGGTCGCGTCATCGGGCTGCTGTTCGACGCGAATCGCATCCTTGAAACCAATCTTCTCGAACGCTTTGTTCCACTCCAGCACGCCCGCCTTCACGGTGTCGCGATATTCGAGCGGAATGTTCTTGTCGAGCCAGTAAACGATCGGCTTCTTCGGCTCCGACAGCGCGGCGGACGGGTCCTTCTTCTCCAGACGCCAGCGATTGATCACGTACTTGCGCGCAAACGCGGCCTGGTTGTCGCTGAAGTCCCAGATGCGCTGATTGAAGTGGCCAACCCGCCCGTCGGCTGCGCGCGCACGCATCGGCTCATCCGGCAGCTTTGACAGCGTGTAGAACAGGCCCACGAAGAAGCTGCGCGCATCCGGCACGCCACTCACCGGGCGCGGTTGCGGCACCGGGCTGGGTACCGGCGTCGGCGTGGGCACGGGCAGCTTGGGGATGGCAAAGTGCGCGGTCACGTCAAACGTGGTGGCGTCGGCGCGCGACTGCGTCTCGCGGAAGTACGAATTCGGGCGATCCAGCGCGTAGCCGGCACGATAAGTCGTGTCCAGTGCGGTGGTGATCATCGGGATGTCACCGAGCAGCAGCGCATTGGCTTCCACCAGCACTGACTTGCGCTCAGGATGCGGCGCACTGGCGACGGGCGCAGCGGCGAGCAGACTGTCGCTGGTGCCTTCCGACGTGGCCACCGCGATCGGCGTTGCCGGCTTCGCGTAATTGCTGAAGTTGCGGGCGATCAGTTGCACGTTGTTGCCCACCTTGCGGAAGGCGACGATATTGCCGCGCAGCATGGCACGCGCCATCGACACCGGCGAATCGCTCATCACGCCGCGGCTCAGATTGGCCTGCAGAAAGTAGAGCTGGTCGAACTGCTCGGGCTTCAGCTCAATCCACACCTTGTCGTCCTTGCTCCACAGCGGGAACAAGCCCGGCTGCTCCTTCGCATCCTTGATGACGTCAGCAAACGGGCGCGGTGGTGGTGGTGTTCCGGATGTAGCCGTGGGCGCGGCGGCAGGTCGCGCGCCCGACCCGGCGGCAGGCGCAGCGGCAGTTGACGTGCTGGTCACAGCAGCGGCAGCGACGACGGACAATGCGGGTGCAGGCGCAGGTGCTGGCGCGGTGGCACACGACGCAAGCAGCAGGGCGGCGCCAGCGAGCGCCACCGGATGAGTCGAAAAGGGCATGTTCTACTCCGGGAATGACCGATTCAGCTTTTCACCGCGAGGCCCGTATTCGCTGGGCTTGGAGTGTCATTGGCGTCAGTGTCGACTTTGCCACTTTTCACCCTGGATGCCTGTTGAATACGCCTGTAGCGGCGAAAAGCCGTCTGTCAGCAGCCAACCGCTGCTGTACGTGGTCGCCAGTGTAGATGTCGCTATGCGGGTCGATCTGTTCCGCAGGAAAACTGCGACGAACGACCGAAACCGCAACCTGAAAGGCAAAGGGTTGGCTGCGGTTGTCGTAGTCAAAAAGCACAAAAGCGCCCCGCAGGGCGCTTTTGCACAAGTCGCGACGCGTGCGCGCCGCGATTTGGTTAGCGGCGACGCAGTGCGATGCCTGCAAAGCCAACCAGCAACATGCCGATCAGTCCGTACAGGGCGGGCGAACCCACCGGCACAATCACCGGCGGCGCAGCCTGCCATACCGACGTCGCGCTGAAGACACCAGCGTTGCAATTGATGGTGATCGTTGCTGCGCCCTGGCGCTCGCTGCCGAGACTGACCGTCGACACAAACACAAATGTATAGGTGCTGGACGCGAGCGGTGCCGTGAATGTACGGCCAAAGCCGGTTGAAAAGGCACTCGGACTACCGAGGCTGAACCCGTAGGTATCGTAAGCCGTACCGTTCAGCTGCGTGGCACCGGTTACGGAAACAGTCCCCGGAAAGCTGGCGCTTGCGTTAGCCGTGGTCGAGAAGCCGGTGTTCGAACAGGTGCCCGCAAACCCCGTGTAATCGAGACTGCCCAACGCCGCAGAGACTGCCGGAGCAGCCTGAGTACTCGGACCCGCTGGTTCGCCACTGGTACCGCCCGCTGCAAAAGCACTCGTGCTGGCCAGTGCCAGCGCGGCTGCGAAAGCGTCAAAAAGTTTCATATGACCCCGCTATTTGATGAATTGCGGCTCGCGTTTTATACCGCATGCCCGCACCACTTGCAAGGTTATAACCAGGCAATCTTCATGTCAACGACATGGGAGTTACAACCCAGCGATCAGTCGCGCGCCAGCAACAGCTCGCCGCGCAGACTATGTGGCGCTGCAGCGGTAAAGCGCACATCGACGTACTGCCCGATCAGGCGTTCGCCGTTGGGGCCGCCGGGGAAGTTCACCACACGGTTGTTTTCGGTGCGGCCCGCGAGTTCGGTGCTGCTCTTGCGCGACAGACTCTCCACCAGCACACGTTCGGTGTGGCCAATCATGGCCTTGCTGTAGTCGAAAAACAGCTCGTCGATACGCTTCTGCAGCTGGCTCAAACGCGCGGACTTTTCTGCAGCGGGCGTGTCGTCAACCAGATCGGCCGCCGGCGTGCCCGGACGCGCTGAATAGACAAAACTGAAAGCGCCATCGAACGCCACGTCGTCGATAAGCTTCATCGTCAGGTCGTGATCCTTTTGCGTCTCGCCCGGGAAGCCGACGATGAAATCCGACGTCAACGACAGGTTCGGGCGCACCGCACGCAGACGCCTGACAACGCTCTTGAACTCCAGCGCCGTGTAGCCGCGCTTCATCGCGGCGAGGATGCGGTCTGAGCCGTGCTGCACCGGCAGATGCAATTGCGAGACGAGCTTCGGCACCTTGCCGTAAACATCGATCAGCGATTGCGTCATCTCGCGCGGATGGCTCGTGGTGTAGCGAATGCGCTCGATGCCGGGTATCTCGTCGATGTATTCGATCAGCGTGGCGAAATCCGCAATCGCGACGCCCTCGCCCATCTTCCCGCGGTAGGCGTTCACGTTCTGCCCGAGCAGCGTGATCTCCTTCACACCCTTGATCGCCAGCTCCGCAATCTCGGTCAGCACATCCTCGAACGGCCGCGACACTTCCTCACCGCGCGTATATGGCACCACGCAGAAGGTGCAGTATTTGCTGCAACCTTCCATGATTGAGACGAACGCACTCGCCGCCTCCACCCGCGCCGGCGGCATGCTGTCAAACTTCTCGATCTCGGGGAAGGAAATGTCCACCTGCGAGCGGCCGGTCTGGCGCTTCTTCGCGATCAGCGCGGGCAGGCGGTGCAGCGTCTGCGGGCCGAACACCACATCGACAAACGGCGCACGCTCAACGATGGCAGCACCCTCCTGTGAGGCCACGCAGCCACCGACGCCGATCACCAGATTCGGGTTCAGTTTCTTCAGGTCCTTCACGCGGCCGAGGTCGTGAAACACCTTCTCCTGCGCCTTCTCGCGCACCGAGCAGGTGTTGAACAGGATCACGTCAGCATTCTCCGGCGTGTCGGTCTTCTCGAAGCCCTCGGCGGTACCCGCATCAAGGATGTCGGCCATCTTGTCCGAGTCGTACTCGTTCATCTGGCAGCCAAAGGTGCGGATGAAGAGTTTCTTCTTCGCGGTCGCGGTGGAATTGACGGAAGTGGCAGACGCAGCGGCGACGTCCACAGTGGCGGAAATGTGATCTTGCATGGTGCAGGGCGCGCGGCTTTATCCGGCGTTGCGGGAGGAAACGAGTATTTTAGGGCGTCTGTATGCTGCGCCCCGACGTCAACGGAAAACCGTTCGCATAGTTCTGTTGCGGATTGCCGGAAGAATATTTCAGCGTAGTGATGCCAGTGCCAATCAGCGGTAACCCAGCCAGGGTCAAGGGACCAACGCGATCGAACGCTATTTCTCCGGCAGAATTGACCGCAATCGTTCTTCCTTCACCATTCCGCAAGGCCAGCCCGTTGTACACCCTCAGCAGGCCATGACCGCCTTCCTTGCCGGGGTTGCGCACCAGTTGTCCGCCGCCCTGCACGCCCTGGTAGCGAACCCCGTACCAGTTTTTTGAGTCAAACAGCAGATCGCTGCCCCGACTTCCAAATGACAACACCGTGGCGTGGAAACACACCCCTTCATTCGGGATGAACGGTCGCGTCGGAAAATCATCATAGGTTCCCCCGAGCCCCTCGCGATCAAACGACATATCGAATTCAGCGCCCTCGCAGGCGTTTGCCGATGCACTGTCCCATGGCCGGGCAAACGGCCGCGTTGCATCGCCTCGCATGTAGTAGCGTCTGGTTGGCGCAGTGAACACCCAACTGGTGCTAATCACGCCGTCTTCGGTGTAGGCGTACTCGCCGGCCAACTGGTTGCTCATCAGCGTCGCCGACACGGCATCGACAGCGGTGGCGTACGTGAGCAGCCGCCGCTGTCCGCCGACGTGAACATCGGCGACCTTGTTGTCGCCGCTGGCGAGGCTGGGCAAGGCATCGATGCTGGTTGTCATCCGGATCGTCGTGTTGAGCGAATTGATCCACAGATGATCCAGCGCAACAGCGGTGTACTCGGCACTCATCCCGCCCGCAAGATTCATCAGCGTACCGCCGCCGGCAACGCCACCAGTCGGCGGCTGCAGTGGCTCCTCCCCGTAGAGAACCATATCCGCATCGCGAACGGTGTTGCAAAGCGGCGGCAGTTCCTTGTAGTTGCCACGACGGATGATCTGATCAAAGAGACGGGTTCCCCGGCTGACAGAGCCAATCTCGATCACCTCAATGAATCCCTCACGAGTACGGTCAATCGACTGGTACGCAGGCAGCGCCGTATCACCTCGATAATTCGAGCTCGTAAAGGCTAGCTGGAGTCGGGGCGATCTGGTCAGATCGACCGACCCGCCAGCGCAGGATTGGTCGTTGGACACAAGCAGTGGCGGGTCCGCGTCGGTAGCGCCAGGCAGCGCCGCCCCGGTCCATACGTCGCCGGGAGTGAGAAACAGGTTGAACGACGCAACGGTCGCACCGTTACGCCCCTCTACGAAGCGGACACGAAGTGCCTTTGCCCGTGCAAGATCGTGATTCACTACGGACATCAGCGTCACCCAACCGTTGCGAACGGTGTAATAGGGGTAGATCAGCGCCTGCCCGGTGCCGTCGGGATTGACGCGCACCGCCTGCCCATGGGTCGGGCACGATGCAAATACACCGCCGAGCGAAAGCGCGAAGACCAGCAGTGCGCTGCTAATGCGATTCATGAAATCTCCGGGGATAAGCACGCAAATGGCGCCCTACTGCCGCAACGGCCGGCACTTTTCATCGAGCTTGTCGTCGCGCGGTGCTTTCGGTGCATTGGGGAACACCTGATCGACTGACTGGTTGCACAGCGGGTCGAAGGAGCGTGCGGCATCGCGCCGCAGCCGTTGATCCGCCGTGAGCGAGGGCGCTACCGAAGGCGGCACCGGATAGAGACGACGATCAATATCGCGTGCGGCGTCACGGGCGGCGTTGGCTCTGGCCTTGTACGGGTCGAAGCCTTCCGGCTTGCCCGGTGGCAGGTCAAACGCGGGCGGTTTTTCCTCGCGCTTTTCTGGTGGCACCGGCAGCGGTACAGGCGATGGGACGGTGACCGACGACGGCCGATTGTTCGGAAAGATCGACGCACCCAGCGACGGTGCGCTGACGGGTGCGGCGGTGGCTGGCGTACCCGGCGCACTGGCGGCGGGGGCAGCCGCAGTCGTCGGCGCCGTGGTTGCGGGCGACACCGGAGCCGCCGTAGTCGGCGCGGGCGCGGACGGCGTGGCGCTGGGCGCCGCCGCAGCGGGTGCGGCCGGCGCAAGTGGTGTTGGCGTCGCTACGGGAGGTGCGGCTGATGCTTGCGTCGCTGGCGCCGCGGCAGGCGCGGCTGGCGCAATCGCCGCAGCGGGCGCTGGCGTGGGCCGTGGTGTCGCGGCGGCAGGCAGCGGCGGCACTGGCAACGGTCGCGTCAGAGCGGGGGCGGTGACCGGTGCCACAGGCTGGATCGGTGCGGCTTCCACTGCTGCGGGTGTACGGGCGCTCGGCGTGTCGGGCAGCGCGCGTGCAGGGGCAGGGGCGGGCGTCGGCGGCGTCGCTACTGCAGGCTCAGCCGGTGTTGCCGCAGGGGCCGGCGGTGGCGTGACCGGTGGCGGCGTGATGGCCTTGGGTTCCGCCGCTGCTTCCTTGACCTCCGGGCGCGGCGGCGGGGCGGCAACAACAGGAGCTGGCGTGGGTGCAGGCGTGACCGGTTCAACAGCAGCGGGCGGCGGCGCTTTCAGTGCCGATGTTGCCGACGTGACCAGCTCTGGCGACTGCGCAGCGGGCGCGGGGGCGGGCGGCGTGGGCGTGGTCTCCACCTTCACGGCCGGCGGCGAGGGCTGCGGCAGCTCTACAGTGGGAGCGGGTGATTCCTGCTTCGGCGTCGGCGGATCAAGCTCCTCCGCGCGAGGGATGGTCGGCGGCGCCGTCACGCTGAACGTGGTCATGGCTGCTGGCGCACTGCCGGGCGCCGGCGCCGCGCTGGCAGCAGGCTCCGCTTGGGCAGGGGCCTGCCCGGCCGCAGGTTCCAGACGCGCCGTCAGACGGGCGCTGCTGTCCGAGGCGACTGCATTGGTGGGCGCGCGCCAGCCAAAACTGTCGCCACCGACCTGCAAGGCGCCGAGCAGCAGATGAATCGCCAATGAAATCCCCAGCGCCCATAGCAGTCCGCGCTGCGCGCGGCTCTGCATGGCGCGCGCGAGCACCTGCGTGTCGAGCGCGCGGAGGGGGTCGATGGCAATGGCATCCATGGTTGATTTCAAGAGTGTATGCGCCGACGGGCCGACAGACAGTATCGGGTGCTAGCCTTAACTCCAGTAGAACAAGCGCACCAAAAGGAGTTCAGCATGGCCAACCGCGACGACGACAGCAAATTCAAACGCCGCAGCCAGCAATGGTTCGGCAAGATCGACAAGGATGGCTTTGCGCATCGCTCGTGGATGAAAAATCAGGGCCACCCGAACGATCTGTTTGATGGCCGCCCGGTGATTGGCATCTGCAACACCTGGAGCGAGCTGAACCCCTGCAACGCGCACTTCCGCGAGATCGCCGATTTCGTGAAGAAAGGCGTGTGGGAGGCGGGCGGCTGGCCGCTGGAGTTCCCGGTGATGTCCACCGGCGAAGTGCTGATGCGCCCCACCGCGATGCTCTATCGCAATCTGGTCAGCATGGACGTGGAGGAAAGCATTCGCGGCAACCCGATTGACGGCGTGGTGCTGCTCATGGGTTGCGACAAGACGACGCCCTCGCTGGTGATGGGTGCCTCGTCCTGCGATATCCCGACCATTGGCCTCTCCGGCGGGCCGATGCTGAAAGGGCGCTACAAGAAGGAGCTGCTTGGCAGCGGCACCGGCGTGTGGCAGATGAGCGAAAAAGTGCGCGCCGGCACCATGCGCATTGAGGAATTCATGGACGCCGAAGCCGGCATGCATCGCAGCAAGGGCCACTGCATGACGATGGGCACCGCGAGCACGATGGCTTCGATGGTGGAGTCGCTTGGGCTCTCGTTGCCGGGTAACGCCGCGATCCCGGCGGTGGACGCGCAGCGCTATCGCCTGGCGCAGCTCACCGGGCGGCGCATCGTCGAGATGGTGCATGAGGACATGCGGCTCTCGAAAATCCTCACCCGCAAGGCATTTGAGAACGCGATCAAGACGCTGGCCGCGATTGGCGGCAGCACCAATGCCGTGGTGCATCTACTGGCGATTGCCGGGCGCATCGGCGTGAACCTGAAGCTGGACGATTTCGAGCTTGGCTCTGCGATGCCCAACATCGTCGACATCCAGCCCAGCGGCAAGCACCTGATGGAAGATTTCTACTACGCGGGCGGCCTGCCCATCGTGCTCAAGACCATTGGCGAATCGCTGCATAAAGATGCGATCACCGCCAACGGCAAAACGATCTGGGAGAACGTGCAGAACGCCGAGAACTTTGACGAAAGCGTGATCCGCACGCTCGACAACCCGTTCATGGCCAATGCCGGCATCACCATCCTGCGCGGCAATCTCGCGCCGAACGGTGCCGTGATCAAGCCAAGCGCCGCCACGGCGAAACTGCTGCAACATCGCGGCAAGGCCGTCGTGTTCGAAACCATCGAAGAGCTGCACGAGCGCATCAACGATGAATCGCTCGACATCGACGAGAACAGCGTGATGGTGCTCAAGAACTGCGGCCCGAAAGGGTATCCGGGCATGGCAGAGGTGGGCAACATGCCGCTGCCGCCGAAGGTGCTGCGCAAGGGCATCAGCGACATGGTGCGCGTGAGCGACGCCCGCATGAGCGGCACCGCCTATGGCACCGTCGTGCTGCACGCCTCGCCGGAAGCCGCCGCCGGCGGCCCCCTCGCCTTCGTTCAGACCGGCGACTGGGTCACACTCGACACCGCAGGCCGCAAGCTCAGCGTGGAAGTATCAGACGCCGACATGGCCCGCCGCAAGGAAGGCTGGACGCCACCCAAGCCGCCGCTTGATCGCGGCTACTGGAAGCTCTACATCGATCACGTGCTGGGGGCGGATACGGGGGCGGATTTGGATTTCCTTGTGGGGAAATCGGGGACGCCGGTGTTGCGGGAGAGTCATTGAAAAAGCGCCGGAATTCACTATGCCCGAAGTGCCGTTTGTCCCTCTAGGCAGGGAGCATGTCTTTTTCAAGTACCTGAATATCGGTGCTTCGCTTGCGACGCTCAAGAACAAAACCTTGAAGTGGTCAAACGCGCGTCTCTTCAGCGATCCATTTGACATGCCTGCAGATGTATCGTTCGCGTTCGATGGTGCATCATTCGCGAACGCGCTTCTTGATGAAATGTCGCGCCTTGCTTTCGGAGCACAAACGCCTGTCGGCGACATGAACAATCCGCTTTTCGCTCTCTGCATGCAAAGTCGGGACAATCGCAAACGCGGAGCAACCGAGCCTGAATTTCGCAGGTACATGTCGCAGTCACTCACCGAAACTGCTGAGCAATTCACGAAGGCGATTCCACTACTTGAACGTCAGCTAGAAATGATGCGCGAGCAGTTCGCGTTGTTCTGCGTCTCCAAGACCAATAAAAGCCTATTAATGTGGGCGCACTATGCACATGACCATACGGGATGCGTGCTTGGATTGAGGTGTTTGCCAGACCTGGATCGGCCACTATGCGCAGTAAAGGAAGTCAAATATCTATCTGAATTTCCGCTGGTGGCAACGCTGCCAGAATACGTCCGGCATCTCACGGGCCAGTCCGAACTGGACACTAGTGCGATTTTCGAGCGATTCGCGTTGGCGAAAAGCGACGATTGGAGCTATGAGCAAGAGTGGCGTGGACTTAGCCTTCTGACCAATCGTCAGTCTGGTTTCGATCTTGACCCACTATTGCCGGAAGAACTTGACGCTGTGTATTTTGGCGCTAGGATTGATCCACAAAATCGTGATGAGCTGATATCAATAGTGCGTCGACATTTTGTATGCACTAAGCTCTACCAAGCGAAGCTGAGTCGACAGCATTACTCGCTTCATTTTGAAGAGATATAGTTCGCCGAGAGGCCTCTTTTGCGTACTCTTAGCCAGCGTAGCCTCGATGCAACGAATTGGAATCGAGGACAACCGCGGCCCGATGAACAAATGCCTCGATTCCGCCTCGCTGCATCGCGGCTACGGCGTTGCACGATAGATGCCGCTTGTCGCGGCACTGCGCAGCCGGGATAATGATCGGCGACTTCTGCGAAGTTGACCGGGAATTTTCGATGCCACGCCTTCTGACTGTCCGGCGAGTATTGATCGCGCTAACGACGACGGCCGCCCTGCTTGCTGCCGGTTGTGGCGGCGGCGGCGAGACTGCGGCACCCGTGCAGGCGGCGCAGCCGGCTGGGCGCATGGTCTCGCTGACGGTGCCGTCACAGAAAGTGGGCTTCACCTACAACATCGACGTCTATCTGCCCGCGTCGTACGACGCCAGCAGCGCTGCCTACCCGACCATCTACGCCCTCGACGGCGACTCCCGCTTCGACGGCATCAACACACGCTTTGACAACTTCAGGGAGACATTGCGAAGCAAGGGCACCGACGCCATTCTGGTCGGCATCGGCGGCACGGCCCGGCGGCTGACTGACTACAACTTTCCGGGCGCGACGGCGTTTCATGACTTTCTGACGACCGAGCTGATTCCGCTCGTCGATGCCCGCTTTCGCACGGTACAGGGCAAGCGCATGCTGGCCGGCATTTCGACCAGCGGCAATCTGGCCGCCACGGCACTATTTCTGGAGGCGACCTCAACCTTCAGCTTTTCGCACTTTCTCTCCACCGAGGGTGCGTTCTGGCAGCAGCCCGATGCCATCAATACGCTCGAACAGCAGATGTTTGACGCCACGCGCGGGCGTACGATTCCGGTGACGCTGGTGCTGGTGCGCGCGACCGCTGGGACAGGCACCAACGCAACCTACGTGCACGACCTCTTTCTGCGTCTCGACGCACGGCGATACGCAGGGCTCACCCTGATCGAAACCTCATTCGCCACCGGGCACGTCGAATCCGACAACCCGGCGTTTGCGGATGTCGTGGGCAGGATTTTTCCCTAGGGCCTTCTCTGCAAGTGATGCGAGGTTGCTGACATCAATGTCAGGACGTCAGACCAACCGGGGCGACCGCCATCACGACGCGCCGAACCGGTTGCCACCGTCGCCTGCCACTGAGACAATGCAGCATGGCCATCGCAAAAGTTGTCCGCAAAACCACTCTGCATGATGCGAACGACGATGTTCGTGATGTCGCGTACTGGCTGTCGCGCCCTGTTGCGGAGCGGCTGGCTGCGGTTGAGGAATTGCGCCGGCCGGTGATGGAGGCTTTGCCGCTTGCTGAACAAAGACTTCAGAGAGTTTATCGAGTTACTACGCTCAAACGGGGTTGAGTTCCTCGTTGTCGGCGCGCACGCGCTGGCCGCGCATGGACGCCCCCGTTACACGGGCGACCTTGATCTGTGGGTCAGGCCCGAGTCGACCAATATTTTCCGGCTTGTCAAAGCCCTTGATGACTTCGGATTCGCGTCGCTCGGCATCGCCGCTCAAGATTTCATGGAGCCACAGGCGATGATCCAGCTTGGATATCCGCCGGCAAGAATTGACTTGTTGACTGCTATCGACGGCGTCACGTTTGCCGACGCGTTCGAACACCGGGTGGTCTTCGACGCTGGCAACGGGTTGCGGTTGCCGGTCATTTCGGTTGACGATCTCATTCGCAACAAACTCGCCACCGGTCGCAGCAAAGATCTCGCGGACGTAGAAGCTCTTCGCGGCCGATAGTTCTGGTTTGTCTTGATGGGGCGTGGTCACAATCACGCCATCCATCGTGGTTGCTGCGCACAGTTCAGCCAAAATCCTGCTCCCATTTCCTCCAATTGACTGACCCATGTCCGACGCCCCCGCAGCGCAGCTCGCCTGCCTGAACTGCAACACCCAATTCATCGGGCAGTATTGCTCCTCGTGCGGACAAAAGCACGGCCCTGCCATGCCGACGACGATGGAGATCGCGGGTGATTTGCTGCGCAGTGCGCTGTCGCCCTCGGGCAAGGTGTTTGAGACGTTGTGGACGCTGCTGCGGCGCCCCGGCGAGCTGACGCGGGCGTTCATCAGCGGGCAGCGCATGCGCTATGTGCATCCGGTGCGCGTGTACTTGCTCTGCGTTTTTGTGCTGGTCGCTGCGATCACGGTGAACAACACGATTCGCGGATGGACGGGGCGGCCCCCGTTTGAAGTGGAATCTTCGGCGATGTTTGCGCGACCTGATGCCAAGACTCAGGACGTGAAAGCGGTGGATGGCAACGACGCTGGCAAACCGCCGAGCGCTGCACGTGAGGCCGGCCGTGCGCTCGGCAGTCACCTGCCCGATTGGCTACGCGAGCGCGTGAAGGCGCGCGCCAAAAATCTCGACGCGGTGGAATCGGCCAAGTTGCAACAACGGACCAGCGAGGCAATCACCAAGCAATACTCTGCGTTGTTCGCCCTGCTGGTGCCATTCATGGCACTGGTGAACTGGATGCTCTACGCGGGGCGCGGCCTCACCTACGCCGCACATTTCGTGTTCCTGCTGCATGCCACTGCGGCAAGCTGCCTGATTCTGTTGCCGGTGTATGTGCTGAACCTGCCGATGGCGTACTTTCCGGCGATGCTGGTGGCAATGGCCTGGACCGTACTGGCAGCGCAGCGGGCGTTCGCGGTGTCGCTATGGGGAAGCCTGTGGCGCTATCTGGTGTACCTGGTGCCCACAATGCTTTTCTCAGCACTTGCTGGCGTGCTCGTGGGCATTGTGTCGGTGCTGCTCATAGACTGACCGCCGCACCGCACTCCTTTCGCGCGCCTGCCTGACCTGAAACGAAACGCGCCGGTCGCCGCGCCCGGGCCGTTGATACATTGATTGCTTGTTCAACGGAGGATTTCATGGCCCTACCCGGCATCAGGTCGCCGCGCTTTGCGTTGCGCGCGCTGGCGGCGCTCACCGCAGCGCTGTCGTTCACCACCTTCGCACAGGCGCCAGCGCCCGCCGCGTCTGCTGCACCGGCAGCACCGCCCGCTCCCAATACGACAGGCCCGCGCGGGACCGGCGTGGACAACCTGCTGATCGCAGCGGTGGCGTGGAAGCAGACGGCCGCCGAGTACCGCGCGCTTTATCACCAGGGCTACAACGTGGCGCGCATGCAGGTGGAGCTGGGGCTGGCGAAGCGCAAGCCCGGCGACCGCCCGCTCGCGGTGGTGAGCGATGTAGACGACACCATCCTCTTGCCGCTGGCTTACTGGGGCCACCTGATCAACCGCAACATGGATTTCTTCGACGACCCGATCTGGGACGAGTGGATTCCCAAGAACCAGATGATGCTGGCGCCGGGGGCGCGCGAGTTCTTCGATTTCTGCGCCACAAGTGGCGTAGAAGTGTTCTACGTCACCTCGCGCGATCAGGGCGACAAGACCTTCGACTACGCGATGGATCATCTGCGTATCGCCAAACTGCCCAATGTGGACACCAAGCATGTGACGGTGCTGCGCGACACATCGAACAAGCAGAACCGGCAGGACGAGATTGCGAAGACGCACGACATCGTGGTTTTTCTTGGCGATTCGCTGAACGACTTCCGCCACAAGTACTACACGAAGGACGTCGACGAGCGCATCAAGCTGATGGAGTCGGATCGCAACGAGTATGGCCGTCGCTACATCGTGTTCCCGAACCCGACCGACGGGCACTGGATGCGCGCGATCTTCGGCGACAGCGAGCCGCCGCCCACCGACGCCAACCGCGAGACGTTCAAGAAAGCGGCCACACGCGCGGCCTGGGACGGCAAGTAGGCCAGCATACGATTCGCCCGACTGGATTCTGCGAAACTACCAGCCCTGACACCGATTTGTTGCCTCACCGATGACCGACACCACGCTACCCGCCCTGCCCGATCGCCTGTCAATCGATCCGAAAAGCCCGCATCACAACCCGGAGTACTTCCAGCGAGACATTGGCGTGCGGTTGAACGGCGTTGAGCGCCGGGATGTCGAGGAGTACTGCATCAGCGAGGGCTGGGTAAAAGTACCTGTTGGCAAGACACGCGACCGCAAGGGCAATCCGCTGACCATCAAGGTCAAGGGCACAGTGGAGCCGTTTTTCCGCGACTAACCAGCCGTCGCGCGTCGCGGCCATGCGCACGACACGCGTTCGCCAACACACACGGCAGGCACGTCACCCAAATATCGTTGAGCACGGGCATGCGCTATGAATGCCGTATGCCACGTCTGCTCCCAATCTTCATCATTGCAGCAACCGTTGCTGTAGTCGGTCACTTCACGCAGTGGTTCGGCTTTACGCGCCCTGCGATCGAGAAGGTACGCACCGAAGCAAACACGCGCATCGACGCCACCAACGCCGATGTGGCGGCGAACGCGGCGCGTATCGCGGCGACCGAACAGAAGTCCGCCGGACTGGAAGCGCTGACGCGAGAGCATGCGAAGCAAATCGCTGCGGTCGACGAGCGTACCCAGGATGCCGTCAAAGCTGCCGCTGAAGCCAATCGGGCGACGAACGACGACGTGGCGAAGCTGGCGGAGCGGGTGGACGCCAACACGCGAGCCATCGGCGAAATGAAAGCGCAGATCGCTGCGGCAACGCCGAACGCTGAAGAGCAGCAGTTGCGGCGCGACCTGATGAATGCGATGTCGGCGGCATCACAGTTCAAGGCGGCAGTCGCTGAATTCATGCAGACGGAAGGCCGCATGCCTGCTGGCAACGCACAGGTTGGGCTATCGGCGCCAGAGCGCTATGCAGACGGTGGCTTGCTGCGGCTTGCCATCGAACAGGGCACGATCGCCGCATATTTCCGGGGCGGAAGCGGCGGCAGCGCGACCACGCGCTTCCGCCTGATCCCGGATGTGCCGGACAACAATCCGGCCGGCGTGGTGCGCTGGAAGTGCGACACCAACTTGCTGCTGGCGGCGCGCCTGTTCACAAGCTGTGAATTGAAACCCGCGCCGTAGCTGCGCTACTTGGCCGCTGCCAGCTCCTTCTTGATCACGATCTCGTCTTCCTCGCGATAACGGCGATTGCCGCACTGTTCGCGCCACTGGGCGACGGACTGCTTGTGCGGCTCCACGCGGTCGTTGACGTTGTGGCTGCGCTGGTTGATGCCGTCGATGCTGGCGTTGAGCTTGTCGACGCGGTCGCGCAACGCTTTCTGTTCTGCATTGAACTCGTCCAAGCTCTTTTCAAATGCCTTGTTGCGCTCGTTCAGTTTGACGCGCTCAGGCTCCAGGGCGGTTTTTTCTTCTTCCTTCTTGGCGGTCTGGATTTTGGTGTTGAGATCAGTCACTGCGGCTGACAATGAATCACGTTCTGCGGTCAGCGCAGTCATGCGGGC
>Ga0208564_1001154_pt1 | contig 22517 bp, 20 predicted proteins | sample AD_UKC073_MetaG_FD_184439 | JGI IMG/M metagenome (GOLD analysis project Ga0208564, IMG submission 184439) | Active sludge microbial communities of municipal wastewater-treating anaerobic digesters from USA - AD_UKC073_MetaG (SPAdes) (version 2) | ecosystem: Engineered > Bioreactor > Anaerobic >... | reverse complement strand
AGCCTCGGCCAACGCCGACCGGAGGGCGGTCGGCAGCGCGTGTCGGTCGAAGAGTCCCATGGCCGCATTCTGACACCCCGGACCCAACGCTCACGCCGCCTCCGGAACCCCGCGTCCGGTCCGCAGGTGGTCGAGCGCCTGATGCTCTCGCCGCCGCACCGTCGAGGCGCTCACGCCCAGCTCGGCACCCAGCTCGTCGTAGGTCATCGGACCGCGTCCCCGAAGCCCGTACAGGCGGACGATCAGCTCCCGGTCCGAGCGGGTCAGCAGGCGCAGGAGCCGCTGCACCGCCACGGCATCGGCGCCCTCGTCGTCATCGCGCAGCGCATGGAACTGCCAGTCCGCCACGGTCGCCACCCGGATCGCCGGCACGTAGTCGATGAGTTCACCCACTTCGTCCACGGTGCGTCCGCACCGCGCCGCCACCTCGGCGACGCTCGGCTCGGCGGCCTTCTCGGCGGCCAGGGCATTGCGGGCAGCGAAGATCGCCGTCCACGCCTTGGCCCGCCGAACGGGCAGATCGACGCCCCCGCACCGCGTCACCGCAGCCTCGGTCACCCGCATCCGAATCCACGGCAGCGCGAACGTCGCGAACCTCGCCCCGCGCGCCGGGTTGTACCGACGCACGGCCTCGAGCAGGCCGAGGACGCCCTCCTGGAAGAGGTCGTCGATGTCGACCCCCGTGCGGGCGGCGACCGGGTGCGTCACCATCTGCACGAGCTTGAGGTTGGCCCGGACGAATCGGCCCCGGGCCACCTCGCCCCACGTCCGCAGCGTCTCGAGGTCGTCGCGCTCGTCGAGTCCGGCCCGACCGGCAGCCAGGGCCTCCGCGGCCAGCACGCCGGCGTCGATCTCGCGGCAGAGCCGCAGCTCCTCCTCGCCGGTCAGCACGGGCTCCGAGAAGGTCATGGCGTTGAAGGTGTTCATGGCCGCAACTCTTGGCCGTAGCCGCACCGTCCACCAGGGATCAGCGGGTTTTCCACAGCCCCCAGGTGTTGGCCGATTGTTGTCCTACTCCGTCCCGATGGCCTCGGCCTGGAGCTCGCGCCGTCGGGCCTCCAACTCGAGGAGCTTCGCGAAGCCGCGGTTGTAGGCGGCGGCATCGTCGACCGGGTTGGTGCGCTGTAGCCACGACTTGATGGCGTCGATGCGTCGGCTCACGGTGCCGTAGCGCAGGCGAGCCGAGTAGCGCGCGACATAGTCCGCGGACGCCTCGCGTTGCAGCACCTCGACCGACAGGGCCGCCACGAGCTGGTCTGCGACCGGATCGCCGAGGGCGTCCGCCAGCCGCTGCTGCCAGCCGGTCGAGCGATCCGCAAGGCCGGACGCCGCCTCGAACAGCCGCGCGTGGGTGGGGTGCTGGAAGTCCTCGGCGGTGATGTCGTTGAACGTGTCAGTGAAGGCGGTCGGCTCCTGGACGATCAGCCGCAGCGTCTCGCGCTCCACCTGCAGTCGTCGGTCGTGCGGATCGGGCAGCACGAGCATGGCCTGCTGACCGGACGTCGCCGCGGGCTCCGTCGCCAAGGGGGCCGGCGCGTCGGCCGGACGACGGTTGATGACCCGGGTGACCTCGACGCGCACCTCGGCGTCGTCCATGCCGACCATGCCGGCCAACTCGCGCAAGTAGCCCGACACCCGCGAGGCGTCCCGCACCGACGACACCAGGATCGCCGCCTCGCGGACGGCCGACAGCCGGCCCTCCACCCGGTCCAGATCGTGCTTGCCGACGATGTTGCGCATGACGAACCGGTACAGCGGCTGGCGGCGCGCGACCAGCTCGCGGACGGCGGCGTCCCCCTGCTGGATGCGGAGATCGCACGGATCGAGCCCCGACGGCTCGACCGCCACGTACGTCTGGGCGGCGAAGGTGGCGTCCTGGGCGAAGACCTTGAGCGCGGCGGCCTGGCCTGCGGCGTCCCCGTCGAAGGTGAAGATCATCTCGCCGGACGTGGCGTCCGCGGTCATCAGCCGGTGCAGCATCTTGCTGTGGTCGGGTCCGAAGGCCGTCCCGCAGGACGCGACCGCCGTCTCGACCCCCGCCAGATGACAGGCCATGACGTCGGTGTAACCCTCCACCACGACGGCCTGGTTGCGCTTGCCGATCGTGGTGCGGGCCAGGTCGAGCCCGTACAGCACGTGGCTCTTCTTGTAGACCGGAGTCTCGGGGGTGTTCAGGTACTTGGCCGGCATCCGGTCGTCGTCCAGCAGCCGACGCGCGCCGAAGCCCAGGGTGGTGCGGCCGGCGTCCCGGATGGGCCACAGCAGGCGGCCCTGGAAGAAGTCCCAGCCGCTCTCTCTGACGAGCCCCGCCTTGACCAGCTCGTCGCGGGTGAAGCCGCGCGCGAGCAGGTGATCGCGCAACGCCCGCCCGCTCGTCGGAGCGAAGCCGCAGCCGAACCGCTCGGCGGCGTCCCGGTCGAAACCTCGACCCGCGAGGAACTGGCGTCCGACGATGGCCTCAGCCGAGCCGAGGTGCTCGGCGTAGAACTCCTCGGCCGCCTTGTTCGCCTCGAAGATGCGCATGCGCAGCCCGGGCTCGACGCGAGGTCCCCCGACCCCGTCCTCGTACCGCAGCTGGACGCCGGCGCGATCGGCCAGCCACTCGACGGCTTCGGAGAAGCCCATGTTGTTGATCTCGCGCACGAAGTCGATGACGTCGCCGCCCTTGCCGCAGCCGAAGCAGTAGAAGAAGCCCTTCGCTGGGGTCACCCCGAAGCTGGGGGTCTTCTCGTCATGGAAGGGGCACAGACCCTTGAGTTGGCCCGAGCCGGCATTGCGCAACGCCACGAAGGTGCCCACGATCTCGTCGATCCGAGAGCGGTCGCGGACGGTCGTGAGGTCCTCGTCGTTGATCCGTCCCGGCACATCGGCGAGTCTAACCGCCCCCCAGGGCCGCAGTAGGGTGAGCGCCATGACCGTGACGCTGGGCTGGGGCCTCGCGATCGCCCTCGTCGCGCTGCTCGCCATCGCGATCACGGCCGACCGGCTGGGCCATTTCGGTCTCGCGCGTCAGCAAGCGGTCGCGGCGGTGCGTGCCGTGGCGCAACTGGCGGTCGTCTCGCTCGTCGTGGCCGCCGCGGCCTCCACCGTCTGGGGCGCGCTCGCCTTCGCCGTCGTGATGTACGCCGTCGCGATCATCACCACCGCGCGGCGCACGGCCACCACCCATGCGTGGCCCTGGGTGTCATTGGCGCTCGCCCTCGGAGTCGTCCCGGTCGAGGTGGCGGTGTTCGCCTCCGGGGCCGCCCCGCTCTCGGGCATCGCCATCATCGCCCTGTGCGGCATCGTCATCGGCAACGCCATGACGGCCCACACCCTCGTGGGCCGTCGCTGCTTCGCCGAGCTCCGCTCGCAGCGGGGCGCCTACGAGGCCGGACTGTCGCTGGGTTTTGGCCGCTCGCGCAGCATCGGCCTCGTCCTCGACCCCGTGATCAAGGAAGCGCTCATCCCCAACCTCGACCAGACCAAGACCGTCGGTCTCGTGACGCTACCGGGGGCGTTCATCGGCGTCCTGCTAGGCGGGGGCTCGCCGATCCAGGCGGGGGCGGCGCAGATCCTGGTGCTGCTCGGCATCATGGCTTGCCAGGCGGTCGTTGTTCTGGTCGCGACCCGCCTCATGCGTGCCGGACGCCTCCTGCCCGACGACCTCAAGCTCAGCCTGCACCGCTGATCGCGCGGACGGCGTCCGCGGAGAGCCGGTGCTCCATCAGCACCACCTGATAGGGGTTCCAGGTCGACAGCGTGTAACGCAGCACGATGGCTGAGCCCTCCCGGCGGGCGTCGAACAGGTAGGGCGCGTAGGCGGCCCCCGTCATCGTCTTCTGGGCACCGAACATCGCGTCCCCCACCGGATCATCGTGGTGATGCGCCCTGATGAACCTGGACGCCTCGTCGTGATACGACTTGCCGCTCAGCTCCCAGTCGAACAGGCGGCGGCGCGGCGTCCACGGCCCCCAGGGCTGCCGCGCGGCCCGCAAGGTCACGCCCTTTCCGACCGGGTCCTCGGGACCGTCCATCGCCAGCAGCACGTAGGCGTCCAGCTCGTCCACCCAGCGCACCGAGACCTCGCCGAAGGCGCCGAGGACGACGGCCGCGGCGTCCGACTCGTGCGGCGACCAGCGCGGCGTCCCGTCCCGTCGCAGTCCAGACCAATAGCGGACGCCGACCTGCGGGCGTCTCCAGGGCACGTCGCCAGCGAGCGCTGCCTGCAGCGAGCTCGAGGTGAGGTCGAACTCGGCCAGGCGCAGGTCGTCGGCTCGATAGCTGCCGCTCCCCCACACGTAGAGCCGGTCGCCCCGGACCTGGACGGACACGTTGACGAAAAAGCGGTCGCTGAACGTCGCCACCTTGGCGAACGAGATCGGACGCCGACGCGCGGCCCCGCTGATCGGCAGGTCCGGGTCGAGCGCCCGGGTGAGCAGCGAGCGGCCCATCACCTGATGCCGCTGGAAATGGTGCGACGAGAAGAAGCAGTAGAGCTCGCCGTCGAGGGAGAAGGCGTCCAGCGGTACGTCGTACTCGCGGCAGGTCGCGGCTCCCCCGACGATGCGCAGGGGCGTCCCGTGCAGGGTCACGCCCGGGAGGCCGCCGCGAGGGCCGGCCGGGGTGAGCTCCCCCATGGCGTCCCGGGTGGCGCGGGTGCGGGCCGTCCAGTGGGTGTCGCCGAACAACAGGAAGGAGCGTCCGGCGTGATCGAAGCGGACGCCGAGATCCGTCCCGCGGACGCCCGAGCGGCTCTCGGACGCCGACAGGGTCGCGTCCGGCGCCGAGGGCTGACTGTCACGCTCGCCGGTCACCTGGGCCAGTTTGATCGACGGACGATCCTCGACCTCGAACCCGTCGTCGGGATGGAGGCGCAAGCACGACGCGCGGACCCATCGCTGCCGCCCACCCCACTCCTGGCGATGCCACTGGTAGACCGAGGCGCCCTCCTGCACGAGCGCCTGCAGCCAGCCCTCCCCACCCGGGTCGAACGTCGGCAGGGCCAGCGCGCCGTCGCCGCCCGGGAGGGCCGAGAGCACGTTCCCGATGGCGGGGAGGCCGGCGAGGGTGGTCCGGGCGATCGCGACCGCGACGGCACCGGGGGGTCCCGTCCAGCCGGCGGCGGCGTCCGGTTGGGCCCCGACGGGCACCGCGGCGTCGCCCAGCCGCCGCCAGCGGCGTCCGGGATCGTCGAACGATCTCACGTAGCGAGCGATCCGTGGCCCGTCCGCGGTGTTCTCCGGGACGTCGACCAGCAGGTCGCCGGGCTGGCGCAGAGTCCCCCGGGCCTGGCGGATGGTGCCGGGGCCCGCTGCGGCGTCCGAGATGAGCTCCCCGCGGACCCACGGCCGGTCCGGACGCGTCTGGTCGCGGTGATAGTGGAATAGCCGCGCGCCGTCGGGGCTCAGGACGACGGCCTCGAGGCGACGCACCCGAGCCAGGCTGCGCAGCCGCCGATCGGCCGGAACGGTCCCTTGCAGGAGGCTCCGGGGCCCCATGACCGGCAAGCTCACGCGCCCCGCCCGATGCCGCGCGGCAGCCGGGACGACTCCCAGCCCAGGAACTCCTCCGCGCGGTCGAACGCGAACCGGTCGGTCATGCCACCGACGTACGTGACCGCCGCGCGAATGAGGTCGTCTCCGTGCAGGTCCGGCGAGGCGTCGGGCAACAGGTCCGGACGCCCCGCGTAGTAGTCGACCAGCCCGTGCAGCACCTCGATCACCGCCCGGGCCTGGGCGAGTGAGTCCGGACGCGTGTAGATCCGCTCGTAGTTGAACCGGCGCAAGGCGGCGAGCGCGGACGCCGTCGCGGCGTCCATCCCCACGACGCCGGTGCGCGCGGTCGTGGCGACCACGGCGCGGATGAACGTCGCCAGCTGTTCGCGGCGCGTGCCGCCGGCGATCTCCACGACCTCGGCGGGCAGCTCGGCCGGGGTCACAATGCCCGCGCGGATGGCGTCCTCGAGGTCGTGCGCGCAGTAGGCGATCCGGTCGGCCCAGGAGACGATCTCGCCCTCGACCGTCGTCGGTGCAGGCCGCGACCACGAGTGATTCCGGATGCCGTCGAGCGTCTCGGCGCACAGGTTGAGGCCCGCGAGGGTCACGTCCGCGCCCCAGGGGCCGTGGTCGAAGCCCTCGGTGATGAACGCGTCGAAGGCCTCCTCGGACGCGTGCCCGCCCGGACCGTGACCGCAGTCGTGCCCGAGCGCGATCGCGTCCGCGAGCGTGACGTTGACCCCGATCCCCCGGGCGATCGACGTCGCCACCTGGGCGACCTCGACGGCGTGGGTCAGCCGCGTCCGTTGGTGGTCGCGCGGATAGACCACGACTTGGGTCTTGCCGGCCAGCCGGCGGAAGGCGGCCGAGTGCACGATCCGGTCCCGGTCCCGCTCGAAGCAGGTGCGCTCGGCGTCCGGCTCCTCCTCGACGGCGCGGTGACCAGCGCCGGAGGCCAGCGCGGCACCGGGGCGCAGCGTCGCGGCCTCCCACTCCTCGCGCGCGAGGCGTCCGATCGGCTCGGTCAGCCCGACCCGGGCGTCGGAGTGGGCGTGCGCGCGCACCAGGGCATCCTGGCTGAGCGAGTGACCCCGCATGGTCTCCGCCCAGGCCACCGCACGGGGGTTCACCGCTTCTGTCATGGCCATATCATGGCCGACAACGAACGGCCCCCACCTGGCGGCGCACCTTGAGTAGTCAGCGAGAACCCATGACCGATCAGTCCGGCAGCACCCCGTCGAACTCGACCCCCGATCCCCAGGGCCAAGGCCACGCCTACGCCCCACCCGCCGGGTCGGCTCCGGGATACCAGGCCCCCGGCAGCCTGCCTCCTCAAGCACCCTACGGCGCCCAGTCGCCCTATGCGCCTGCGCCGCAGTCACAGCAGCAGCCCCAGTCGCCGTACGGTGCGCAGCCGCCCTACGGCGCTCAATCCCCCTACGCCCAGCAAGGCCAGCAGCCCTACCCGGGTGGGTACGCCCAGCACCCCCAGAGCGCGTACCAGCAGGCACCTCAGCCGTACCCGTATGGCTACACGGCTCAGTCGCCGGCTTCCTACCAGCGCCCACAGCAGCGCTCGAGCCTGTTGGGCTTGATCGCCTTGGCCGTCGTGGCGGTGACGGCGATCGTTGGAGTGGTGCTTTCCCTCAATTTCGGGCATGCGTTGTCCAGCGTGCTGATCACAACGGGCATCGACCCGAGTGATCCCAACGCGGCCCAGCAACTCCAGGACAACCCGGCCTTCCGGCAGTTCGCTCTCAGCAACGCAGGCGCCCTGAACGGCATCGGCTTCGCTTCCTTGGCGGGCATCGCCGGCTGGGTCCTCGGGATCGTTGCCGCCGCCACGCGTCGAGGTCGCCTGTGGGGAATCGTCGCGATCATCCTCGGGATCCTCGCGCCCGTCGCCATGATCGCTGCGATGGTCGCGGGCATGATGCCCGCCCTGGGCTGACCTCAGCCGCCGGACACGTCACTCTCGGCTGCCGACAGGTCCTCGTCGCCGAGGGTCTGGGAGTCCAGCCAGCCGTAGGGGCAGGTGACCTTCTCCCTTGGGGTGCCCTGACGCCCGCGTGGCGTGCCCAGCTCGCCCGCGGGGAACGGCTCGTCGGCGTCCAGCTTCGCCAGCTGGGCGTCCAGGTCGGCAAAGGAGGACACCAGGCCCAGGGCCGCGCGGATCTCTCCCCCGATCGGGAAGCCCTTGAAGTACCAGGCCATGTGCTTGCGCAGATCGGTCAGCCCCCAGCGTTCGCCGTGCAGCTCGGCGAGCAGCTCGGCGTGCCGGCGCACCATGGACGCCACCTCGCCGAGGGTCGGTAGCGGCCGCGGCTCGCGTCCGGCGAAGGCGTCCGCGAGGTCGCCGAACAGCCACGGACGGCCGAGGCAGCCGCGTCCGATGACCACGCCCGCGCAGCCGGTTCGGCCCATCATCGCCAGAGCATCGGACGCCTCCCAGATGTCCCCGTTGCCCAGAACCGGGATGGTGACGGACGCCGCCAACTGCCCGATCGTCTCCCACCGCGCCTGCCCCGAGTAGGCCTGCGCGACCGTCCGGGCATGCAGCGCGATCGCCGCCACGCCCGCCTGCTCCGCGATCCGTCCGGCGTCCAGGTAGGTCAGGTGGTCGTCGTCGATGCCCATCCGGGTCTTCATCGTCACTGGGACGCCGTAGGCGTCCGCCGCTTGGACCGTCTTGGTCAGAATGGACGCCAAGCGGTCCCGCTTCCAGGGCAGGACGCCGCCGCCCCCGCGTCGCGTCACCTTCGGCACCGGGCAGCCGAAGTTCAGGTCGATGTGAGCCACGCCGAACTCGGCGCAGAGGATGCGCGCCGCCTCGGCCACCACGTCCGCGTCCACGCCGTAGAGCTGCACCGAGCGAACGGTTTCGTTCGGTGCGAACCGCAGCATCGCGAACGTCTTGGGGTTGCGCTCCACGACGCCCCGCGAGGTGATCATTTCGCAGACGTACAGCCCGGCCCCCTGTTCGGCGCAGAGCTGGCGGTAGGCGGGGTTGGTGATGCCCGCCATCGGCGCAAGGACGACCGGGGTCTCGACCGTGACGGCTCCACCGCTCGGCGCGGAAAGAACCAAGGGACTGGCGGGCACAAGCATCCTTCGGGGTCTGGAAAGGTCCCAGCCTATTGCGCCGCGCAGGGACGCGAACGTCGGCCGCCGGCTCATTCGGCCGACGCCCCTACACTGGCTGAGCGATCGGCCGGACGCACGGCCCGACTTCGAAGGATGCACGATGGCCCAGTCAGGCTGGTACGACGACCCCGACGGCACCCCCGGACGCCTCCGGTACTGGGACGGCACGCAGTGGACGCACAACACCATGGCGAAGCCGTCGGCGACCCCGGCGCCGGATCAAACCTCTGTCCTGCCGCCCGCCGTCGGGCCTAACCAGACCGCCGTCCTGCCTCCGGTCCAGCCCGCCCCGCAGACCGGGTTCCCGGGCTCGTACGGCCCGCAGGCCACGGGCCAGCCCGCCGCCCCTGGCACGGGCTACGGCCCCTACGTGCCCGGCCAGCCCTATCCGTCCGGAGCTTCGACCTACGGCTCAGTGCCACCCAAGTCACCCCGCAAGGGGCTCCGAGCCACCGCCGTCCTGGGCGTCTTGGCACTGCTCGTCGGCCTGGGCTTCGGGGTGAACGCCCTCACGAAGTCCAACACCACGGCCACACCGACCACGACCACGTCGAAGGCGCCGGCGTCCATGCCGTCGACGTTCCCGACGGTGACGATGCCGACGGTCACGGTGCCGGGCAAGACGGTTGCGCCGACGATCCCCGACTCCAGCCCGGACGCTGGTGGCTGCCCGGCGCCGGCCAAGGGCGACCTGACCGACGGAGTCATCACCGTGACGATGCCGAGCACCTGGGCCGAGGACCTCGACACCGACATCTCGTGGGCTGACTGCTTCACCCTGGGCGGCCGCACGGTCACCAAGGGATGGCAGACCTCGGCGCTCGTCGCCACCGTGCCCGCCGACGGCTCCACGACCGAACAGACCGCCGCGGACGTCTGGGCCTGGAACGTGAAGTCCAACTACGGCAGCGGCAACAGCGTTACGTCCGCCACGGTCGCCAAGTCAGAAGCGGTGACCATCGGCACCCACAAGGGCTTCAAGGTCACGGGCCAGGTCAAGATCAAGGGCCTGGCAGGGGTGACCGGCGACGACGTGGCGATCCTGGTGCTCGACAACCCGGACAAGACCCAGTCGATCCTGCTGACCGCGGCCACCATCGACGACGCCGCCAGCACGGCCGACGTGGCCGCGATCTGGGCCTCGCTCAAGGTCAAGTAGCGAGGCCCGCCAGCCCCGAAGGGGTCAGCAGCCGATCAGCCTGGCCCCGAGGTAGGACGCCACCTGGTCGAGCGCCACGCGCTCCTGCGACATCGTGTCCCGCTCGCGGATCGTGACCGCCTGATCCTCGAGGGTGTCGAAGTCGACCGTGATGCAGTACGGCGTCCCGATCTCGTCCTGGCGGCGGTAGCGGCGTCCGATGGCCTGCGCGTCATCGAACTCGACGTTCCACAACGTCCGCAGGGACGCCGCGAGGTCACGTGCCTTGGGCGAGAGCGCCTCGTTGCGCGACAGCGGCAAGACTGCCGCCTTGACGGGCGCGAGCCGGGGATCGAGGCGCAGCACCGTTCGCTTGTCGACTCCGCCCTTGGTGTTGGGGGCCTCGTCCTCGACGTACGCCTCGACCAGGAAAGCCATCAACGACCGCGTGAGGCCGGCCGCAGGCTCGATGACGTACGGCGTGTAGCGACGGTTCTCGGCCTGATCGAAGTAGGACAGGTCGGTGCCCGAGTGCTGGCTGTGGGTCGACAGGTCGAAGTCGGTGCGGTTGGCGATGCCCTCGAGCTCGCCCCAGTCACCGCCGGCGAAGCCGAACTTGTACTCGATGTCGACCGTGCGCTTGGAGTAGTGGCTCAACTTCTCGGCCGGGTGCTCGTAGTGCCGCAGGTTCTCGCGGGAGATGCCGAGGTCGACGTACCAGTCGGTGCGGGCATCGATCCAGTGCTGGTGCCAGTCCTCGTCCGTGCCGGGCTCGCAGAAGAACTCCATCTCCATCTGCTCGAACTCGCGCGTCCGGAAGATGAAGTTGCCCGGCGTGATCTCGTTGCGGAAGCTCTTGCCGACCTGCCCGATGCCGAACGGCACCTTCATGCGCGCCGACTGCTGCACGTTGGCGAAGTTCACGAAGATGCCCTGGGCCGTCTCCGGACGCAGGTAGTGCAGACCCGACTCGTCCTCGATGGGCCCGAGGTAGGTCTTCAGCATCATGTTGAAGTCACGAGGCTCGGTCCAGGAGCCGCGGACGCCGCAGTTGGGGCAGGCGATCTCGGTCAGCGCGACGGTGTCGGCGTCCTCGATGCCTTTCTTCGACGCGAACTCCTCCTGGAGCGTGTCGGCGCGGAACCGCTTGTGGCAGGAGGTGCACTCGGTGAGCGGATCGGTGAAGACGCCCACGTGCCCGGACGCCACCCACGTCTGCCGCGGCAGGATGATCGAGGAGTCGATGCCGACCACGTCGTCGCGTCCGCGGACCACCGCAGCCCACCACTGGCGCTTGATGTTCTCCTTGAGCTCGACGCCGTAGGGGCCGTAGTCCCAGGCGGCACGGGTGCCGCCGTAGATCTCGCCGCACGGGTACACGAAGCCCCGTCGCTTGCAGAGACTGATGACGTTGTCGAGCTTGCTGGCCACTGAATCCTCCTCAGGCTGCGGATGCCCGGCTGGCATCCTTTGGTCGCAGGGACGCAGCCTAGTGGCATTTGATCGCGGCCCAGGCCGACCCCTGGTCGCGGCAACTCGCGTCCAGCCAACGACTCGGTGCCGGTGGTCTACCCGAGCAAGACCACCCTGGCACCCGGGGAGACGGCGACGCTGAGCTAGTCGCTCTGACGCGAGTACCACCCCACGACCGGTGGGCGGATGGGGTTCAACGTCCCCAACCTCGTCATCGGCCCGCTGGGCTGCGCCTGATCAACCGCCGCGTGGCAGGTTGGCGCCGACGGCGTCCGGACTCGCGTAGGCACCCGGCTCGTCGATCGCGAGCAACAGCAGCGGCGTCAGGATCATCTTCGCCTCGTAGCCGCTGAACGCCCGCCGGTAGGAGCCGACGTCCGCCCACCGCGAGATCAGGGCCCACAGCTCAGGATCGTCGAGGTTGCGCACCAGATCGGACGCCTCACAGCCCGGACGCGTCGCGTAGAAGTCGGACGCCGCCCGCGCGGCCACGACGAAGCCCGGTTCGGCCTCGGGTTCGACGCGAAAGCGGGTCACGGCTAGCACGGTCCTACCCTAGCGACCCGTCCGATCGGGCGATCCCGTGCGCGGCGCCGGGCTCGGTAGGCTGAGGCACGTGACGACTTCCGTTCAGCCCCGCCGGACGCGCCAGCGCGCCGCCGTGGCCGACGCGCTCGCCGAGTCGCCCGGCTTCCGCACCGCCCAACAGGTTCATGACCTGCTCGTCGAGCGAAACCAGCGGGTCGCGCTCGCCACCGTCTATCGCACGCTGCAGTCGCTGGCCGAGTCGGGCGAGGTCGATTCGATCCGGAGGCCGGATGGCCAGTCCGCCTATCGCTCCTGCTCCCAGGGACACACGCACCATCACCACCTGATCTGCAGCACCTGCGGGCACACCGTCGAGATCGAGCTGGGCAGCTTCGAGGGGCTGCTGGCGGGCATCGCGCACTCCCACGGCTTCACCGCTGTCGCGCACGAGCTTGAGCTGTTCGGCACCTGCGCCGACTGCGCCAGGTAACTCGAGCGTCGGCGTCCGAACGAACAACGGCGGGCCGCCGAAGCGGTCCCGCCGTTGCATGATCCCGATCCGATCAGACGCCCGGTTCCTTGGCGATGTCGATCTTGGCCGCCTCCGCGACCGCGTTCACCTTCGGCTGAGCCGTCTCCAGATCGGACGCCGCCAGTGCCTTCGCCCCGTCGGAGGACTTGCCGCTGAAGCCGCGCATGATCAGACCGATGAAGCTCGGCTTGCCGCGCTTCTTGCTGACCACGTCGAACGCCACGGCGGCCAGCAGCACCAGGCCCTTGATGAGCAGGATGCGGTTCTGGTCGACGGACATGTTGGCCAGGCCGAGGTTGAGCACGCCCATGACGAGACCACCGGTCATGGCCCCGATCACCGTGCCCACGCCGCCGGTGACGGCCGCGCCGCCGATGAAGCAGGCCGCGATGGCGTCCAGCTCGAAGTTGGTGCCGTCCTTGGGGTTGGCCGCGTTCAGGTAGGCCGTGAAGACCATGCCCGCGATCGCGGCCAGGAAGGCCATGTTGACCATCACGAAGAAGTCGACCTTCTTGGCGTCGACGCCGGACAGGTCGGCCGCATGCCGTCCGCGGTGACCGGGAGGCCAAGTTCGATCGATGCACGACCGCCCGCGATGATGGATGTCGCGCGCCTCGCCGGGGTCTCTCATCAGACCGTCTCGCGGGTGCTGAATGGCTCCCCGCTCGTCCGCCCGGACACGGCCGAACGCGTCCGCCGCGCGATCGACGAGATCGGGTACCGGCCCAACCGGACGGCACGCGCGCTGGCCACGCAGAAGTCCGGGCTCATCGGCATCCTCGCCTCGGGCTTTCCCCACATGGGCCCCGCGACCACGGTGAGCGCGATCGAGACCGCCGCCCGCACCGCCGGCTACACAGCCATCGTCGGGGTGCACGCAGATCCCAGCCCCTCCGAGGTGATGGACAGCATGGACGCGTTCGTCGAGCACGGCGTCCAGGGCATCGCGGTGGTGACCCCGCGCCGCGAGACGGCCGAGATCGCCCTGGCCAAGGCCCACGGCATCCCCGTCGTCCTCATCGGCGGGCTGCCGCAGTCGGCCGCCCCCGCCAACCGAGTGATCGTCGACCAGACCCTCGGTGGGCGACTGGCGACCGAGTTCCTCATCGAGCGCGGCTGCCGACGCATCGCCCACGTCTCGGGACCCGTGGGTTGGTTCGATGCGGATTGCCGGGTGGACGGCTGGCGGGAAGCTCTCGCCTCGGCCGGACTTCAGCCCCACGACCTCATCGTCGGCGACTGGAGCGCCCCGCGCGGCTATGAGATTGGCCAGGCCTGGGACAGACGCCGCCTGCCGGACGCCATCTTCTGCGCCAACGACCTCACCGCGGTGGGCCTGCTTGCAGCGTTCCGGGAACGCCGGATCCGCGTCCCCGAGGAGGTCTCGGTGGTGGGCTTCGACGACCTCCCCACCGCCGCCTACCTGCATCCGGCGCTGACCACGGTCCGGCAGCCCCTAGAACAGGTGGGCGAGCTCTGCGTGCAGGTACTGCTGTCGGCCATCTCGGGCGAAAGTCCGTCGCTCCAGGCGCTGCCGCCCACGCTGGTTGTCCGCCACAGCACGCGCTGAGCGACCGCCTCCCGGGGCGTCCCGACACCGGGTGCGAGAATGGCCGGCGTGCCGACCTACCGCGACGAGGGAGTGGTCCTGCGCACCCACAAGCTGGGCGAGGCGGACCGCATCATCACCCTGCTCTCGCATCGCCACGGCAAGGTTCGGGCGGTCGCCCGCGGCGTCCGCCGCACGTCGTCGAAGTTCGGGGCGCGCCTGGAGCCCTTCTCCCACGTCGACCTGCAGTTCGCCACCGGACGCACCCTCGACGTGATCACCGAGGCGGTGACGATCCGTCCCTACTCGGAGCCGCTGACCGGCGACTACCCCGGTTTCACGGCGGGCCAGGTGATGCTGGAGACGGCCGATCGACTCGTCTCCGAGGAGGGCCAGCCAAGTGTGAGGCAGTTCAAGCTGCTCGTCGGGGGGTTGCACGCCCTGACCCACGGCACCAGCGACGGACGGCGTCCGTCGACGATGATCATGGACTCGTACCTGATCCGAGCCGTCGCGGCCGCTGGCTTCGCCCCGGCGCTCACCGACTGCGCCGTCTGCGGCGCGGCTGGGCCCCACGAGTCTTTCAGCCCGTCGTCCGGCGGCAGCGTCTGCCGGACGTGTCGTCCGCCCGGCTCGGGCCTCTTCACTGGCGCCACCCTCGACTACCTCCAGGCGCTCATCACGGGCGACTGGCCCGCCACCCGGGACGCCTCCGAGCCGACGCAACGACAGGCGTCCGGACTGCTCGCCGCCTTCGTCGCCTGGCACCTGGACCGCGGCCTGCGCTCGCTCGACTACGTCGTTCGCTGACGGACGCCGCCGCCGCGGCCCGCTGGCGTGCGCATTTGCGGGCCCCGCCGAACGAGGACGCGCGGGCGGGTTTAGTATCCGATTCGTGACCTTTTCGCCACCTCGCCCGCATCCAAGCGGTGCGCGCCCGCCCGCGATCCCGGCGCGGCTGGTGCCCCGGCACGTCGCCATCGTCATGGACGGCAACGGACGCTGGGCCAAGGAGCGCGGACTCCCCCGCACCGAGGGCCACGCGCGCGGCGAGGCGTCCCTGCTGGACGTGATCCACGGTGCGATCGAGGTCGGCGTCAAGTACCTGAGCGCCTACGCGTTCTCCACCGAGAACTGGAAGCGCTCCCCCGACGAGGTCCGCTACCTGATGGGCTTCAACCGCGACGTGATCCATCGGCGGCGCGACGAGCTCAATGACCTCGGCGTCCGGATCCGCTGGGCGGGCCGTTATCCGAAGCTGTGGAAGAGCGTCGTCCGCGAGCTCGAAGAGGCCGAGCGGATGAGCGCCGGCAACGACGTGATCACGCTGCAGTTCTGCGTCAACTACGGCGGGCGCGCCGAGATCGTGGACGCCGCGCGCGAGCTCGCGCGCCTCGCCAGAGCCGGACGCCTCGATCCCGAGAAGATCACCGAAGCGTCCTTCGCTCGCCACCTCGACGAGCCGGACATCCCCGACGTCGACCTCTTCGTGCGCAGCTCCGGCGAGCAGCGCACCTCGAACTTCCTGCTGTGGCAGTCGGCGTACGCCGAGCTGGTGTTCCTGGACCGGCTCTGGCCGGACTTCGACCGCCGAGATCTGTGGCACGCGATCGAGCTGTACGCCGGACGCGACCGCCGCTACGGGGGCGCCCTGCCCAACGCCGTGGGGCCGCGATGACCGCGAGCCACCCGTCGACGACGTCACCGCTGCTCCTCGGGGAGCCCATCGACGTGTCCGTGGACGCCCACCCGCGCGCGGCTGACCAGGTCATCTCGGCCGTGCTGGCCGAGATTGACCGCCTCGAACGCATCTTCGACCCCGACGACCCCGCCAGCGAGCTCTCGCAGTGGAAGGCGTCCGATCAGGAGGAGTCCGCGGTCTCGCCCGAGCTGGGACGGGTGCTCGCGGCGTCCGAACGGTTCTGGGTCTTCTCCCGCGGGGCCTTCCATCCGGGCTCCGCCGCCTTGGTGCGGCGTTGGCAGCGGGCCGAGGCGGAAGGGACCCTGCCGACGGCGTCCGAGATGAGGCAACTGGCCGCCGCCCTGGAGCTTCCGTACACCGCGGTGAACGGACCCATCCGCCGCACGGGCGACTGCTCCCAGGTCGACCTCAGTTCGATCGCCCGCGGCTACATCCTCGATCGGGCCATGCAGGTCGGCTGGCGCCTGGGGCTGGCGTCCTCCATCCGCCTGGACGCGGGTGGTGACCAGCGCCATCAGGGCAGCGGCGGCGTTCTGGTGCCTCTGCTGAACCTCTTCGCCGAACCCGGGGACTCCGAGCCGCTCGAGGTCGTGCACCTGCGGGACGCCGCCCTCACGCGCTCCTCGCGCCTGCGCGGCGGCTTCCAGGTCGGCGATCGCCGACTCCGCGACATCATCGACCCGCGGACCGGCTGGCCCAACGACGACATCGTGGCGGTGGCGACCCTGGCGCCCGAGGCGATGACCGCGGACGCACTGGCGACCGTGATCGGCGTCGGCTGGGGGTCGTCCGTGGCGCAGGTGCCCTCGTGCGAGTGGATCGTCGTCCACGCGGACGGACGCGTGGTCAAGTCCGAGGGCTGGCCGCGCGTCGGTGGCTGCAGCAGCGCGTCCTAGACGCGGTCGCTAGCGGCTGATGGCCCGCACGCTGTTGTTGCGCGCCTCGTGGGTGAGCTCGACCAGCCCCCAGCAGCTCCAGCAGCGGGGGCAGGTACATGCCGGGCCGTCCTCGGTAGCCTTGCGGAGCCCGTAGAAACCCCGACCGGGTTGGCCTCGTCGCAGCCGAACGCCTCGACGGTGCCGGGCGCGGCGGGCTTGTTCTCGTCTACGGCTGACGAGTCCCGGACGCCTCTGCGGCCACGTCAGCCGCGTGGGCGTCGCGTCCGTAGCGCTGCACGAGCATCGAGGCGAGCAGGCCCAGGACGAGGAAGGCGACGGCCACCCACAGCGTGACGACGGTGGCGTCCGCAAAGCCGTGGGCCAGGGCGTCCCCGACGGGCAACCGCCACTCGCCGAGCGTGTTGTAGCCCTTGCCCGAGCGCAGCAACGGGATCAGCGCTCCGACGCTGTCGATCGTGGCAGAGACGACCTGGTCCGGGACGTTGGCCGGCAGGCCCGGGATCTCGGCGAGGCGGACGGGCAGCATGACCCCGAGACCGATCGCCAGGGTCGTCCCGGCCAACGCCGAACCCAAGGCCGAGCCGACCTGCCGGACGGTGCTCTGCGCCGCGGACGCCGCGCCCGACATCGCCTGGGGCACGGCGACCATGACGGTCGAGGTCAGCTGGGCCGCCGCGAGCCCCAGACCGAGCCCATACACGGCCATCGTGGCGGCGATGAGGGCAGCCGGCGTGGACGGGGTGAGGACGAGCGCCGTGGCAGCGACTCCAACGACCTCCAGCACCAAGCCCAGCACCACGACCGAGGCGGCGCCGAGCGCCGCGGCCAGGTGCCGCGCTGCCGCACCTGACGCGAAGGCGCCGATGGCCATCGCGGCCAACACCCAACCGGCGGCCAGCACGTCCAGCCCCGCGACGAAGATCAGGAACAGGGGCATCACGAACACCAGGGCGAACTCGCCGACGGCCACCATCGCGGCGGCGACGTTGCCCCACGTGAAGGTGGGCAGGGCGAACAGCCCCAGGTCCAGGATGACCCCGCGCCCCGCCCGTGCCCGGTTTCGCTGGACGACGATGAACGCCACCAGCATGACGAGACCAAGCCCCAGCGCGACCGGGACCGGCGACACCGCAGCGGTCTCCGGCCAGGTCAGGGGGCCCAGGACGAAGACGTCCTTCGGACGCCACCAGCCCAGGTCAGTGCCCTCGATGAGCCCGAACACCAGCAGGCTCAGGGCGCCTGCGCTCAGGACCAGTCCGGCCAGGTCGAAGCCGACCCGCTGAACTCCCCGATTCTCCGGGATCCACAGCGCGCCCAGCACGAGCACCACCAGGCCCACCGGGACGTTGACGAAGAAGACCCAGCGCCAGTCGGCGTACTGGGTCAGCGCCGCGCCGAGCAGCGGCCCGATCGCGGCGGTGCCCGACATGACGGCGCCCCAGATCCCGAACGCGGCCGCGCGATCGCGTCCACGGAAGAGGACGTTGATGGTCGACACGGTGGTCGGCATGATCAGGGCCCCGCCGACGCCCTGGACGGCGCGGGAGGCGATCAGCAGTCCGGCGTCCGCGGCGACCCCGGCCAGGACGCTGCCCACGATGAACACACCGACGCCGATCAGGAACTGCAGGCGGCGTCCGATGCGGTCACTGAGCCAGCCCGCGCTCAACAGCAGCCCGGCGAAGATCATCGAGTACACCGAGTTGACCCACACCGACTCGGCAATGCCGAGGTGCAGATCGAAGATGATCGTCGGCAGCGCGATGCCGACGATGGTGCCGTCGAGGACGATCATGGCCAGCCCGGCGGCCAGCACCGCGAGTGCGCGCCAAGGCGACGTGCCTGGTCGGACGCCGTCGGCTCGGCTTGGCATGGGTGAGGTGCTCATCGAGACCTTCTTAGAGACATTATGTCCCTAAAAGGTAGTCCTCGGCGTCTGAGCGAGGCAAGGCGAGCCGATCAACCGAACGGTTGATCCGAGGACGCCTCCGCCTCGAATCCCCGCTGCTCGAGGAGGGCGTCGAAGCCGTCGTCCACGCCCAGGATCACCCAGCCCTCGCCGGAGCCGAGCACCGGTAAGGCCGGGCCTGCGGCGTCCGCCCGCAGGCCGGACGCGACCGCGTCACGGTCGCCCGGATCGGCGAACCGCAGCACGAGCACGTCGGCATCGCCGACCCGACCCTCGACGGCCAGGACGCCGTCCGCGTCGCTCAGGACGTCGCCCCACTCGACCTCGGACAGGTCCACGGCGAGGTCAGTCCGTGCCGAGGTCGAAGGAGCCGTCGGCCTGGGCAACCTCGATCTCGGGGTCGACCTTCTCCATCTGGTCGGTGAGGTAACGCTTGGCGAGGCCGGCCTCCAGCGGGCCGACGAGCTTGGCAACAGTGCCGCCGACGAGGCCGAGGGCGCTGTACTGCTCAAGTCGCGTGCGGGTGTCGGCGATGTCGAGGTTCCGCATGGTCAGCTGACCGATCCGGTCGACCGGGCCGAAGGCGGCGTCGTCGACGCGCTCCATCGACAACTTCTCGGGGTGGTAGCTGAGCTGCGGGCCCTCGGTGTCGAGGACCGTGTAATCCCAGCCACGGCGCAGCCGGACCGTCACGGTGCCCGTGACCGCCGAGCCCACCCAGGTCTGGATCGACGTGCGGATCATCAGCGCCTGCGGGTCGAGCCAGCGCCCCTCGTACAACAGGCGACCGAGCTTGCGGCCCTCGTTGTGGTAGCTGGCGACCGTGTCCTCGTTGTGGATCGCGTTGACCAGCCGCTCGTAGCCGATGTGCAGCAGCGCCATGCCGGGCGCCTCGTAGATGCCGCGGCTCTTGGCCTCGATGATGCGGTTCTCGATCTGGTCGGTCATGCCGAGCCCGTGGCGTCCGCCGATCTCGTTGGCCTTGCGCACCAGAGCGACCGGGTCGAGGCGTTCGCCGTTGATCGCGACCGGCCAGCCCTGCTCGAACGTGATCGACACGATCTCGGGGTCGATCTGGACGCCGTCGCGCCAGTGCGCGACGCCCATGATCGGCTCGACGATGTCCATCGACTCGTTCAGGTGCTCCAGGGTCTTGGCCTCGTGCGTGGCGCCCCAGATGTTGGCGTCCGTCGAATACGCCTTCTCGACCGAGTCGCGGTAGGGCAGGTTGCGCTCCTTCAGCCAGACGCTCATCTCGTGGCGTCCGCCCAACTCGTTGACGAAGTCGGAATCGAGCCAGGGCTTGTAGATGCGCAACTCGGGGTTGGCGAGCAGCCCGTAGCGGTAGAACCGTTCGATGTCGTTGCCCTTGTACGTGGAGCCGTCGCCCCACACGTTGACGCCGTCGGCGAACATGGCGTTGACGAGCATGGTGCCGGTCACCGCGCGTCCCAGCGGGGTGGTGTTGAAGTACGGCAGGCCCGCGGAGCGGATGTGGAAGGCGCCGCAGCTCAGCGCCACCAGTCCCTCATGGACCAGGTTCTCGGTGCAGTCGACCAGGCGAGCGATCTCGGCGCCGTACTCCGTTGCCCGTCCCGGCACCGAGTCGATGTCGGGCTCGTCGTACTGGCCGATGTCCGCGGTGTACGTGCACGGGATCGCGCCCTTCTCGCGCATCCAGGCGACGGCCACCGAGGTGTCCAGACCACCAGAGAATGCGAGACCGACCTTTTCCCCGACCGGGAGCTTCATGAGGACTTTGGGCATGGCGTCGATCCTATCGACGCTGCGGACGCCGACGCGCCCGGTCTCGCGCGGGTCGGGTCAGTTGGTGGAGCGCGCGGACAGCAACTGCTCGCAGGCACGCCCCACCTGCGCGGCGGCCCGGCGGACCGGACGCCCTAAGGTCGGGTCGGACGCCGCGGAGCGCCAGAGCGCCAGCTCGGCTAGCAGGTCGGCCGGGTGCCACGAATCGAGGTAGGCATTCGGGTTGTAGGCCGCCTCCAACAGGTCGAGGGCGACCCGCCGCCGGTCCGAGTTGAGGCCGGACACCGGCCGGGCCAGCAGGGTGCGTGCGTCCACGGGACGGTCACCCGCCGGAGCCGGGCGCGGCGTGGGAGCGGCCGCCTGGCCCTGGGCCTGACCCTTGGCGGACCGGAGCCGATCTAGAGCCTCCGCCACGGCCTCGGCGGCGGCAAGCTGCTGGTCAGGTGGGGCGTCCGCGCTGGCGTCCAGTTGGGCCTGGAGGTCCTTGAGTTGGGCGGTGACGGCCTCGTCGTCCCAGGCCACCAGGCGCTCGTGGGCGATGGCCGCGCGCACGTCATCGAGCGATGGCATCGCGTCGTCGCGCACTGGTCCTCCGCAGGCTCGCATCACCGTGGTTCACGCCCGGACGAAAGCCGGGGCAGGACCGTTAAGAGATCCCCGCCAGCGTTGTCAGAACCAGCACGCCAGGAGCAATCACACCTTGTTCGGACCAGCCGCCAACGTTGCCGTCGACCTTCGGGGCGCCGGGCTCCGTTTGGCGACGCGCGAGATGGGGACCGTCCGTTGCTGGAGCGTCCCCGCCGCCGCCACCTGGCGCGATGGAGCCGTCGTGCTGGCCAGGAGGCGGCCGACCTGCTTCGAGAGGAGCCCGGGGCCGGCTGGGACCGCCTGACGCTGCGCATCGGCGATGCCGTGCCCGTCCTGCTCGGCGGCACCGCGCACAGCGCCACCGAGCTGGTCGCGCGCATCCTGACGGGCGCGCTGCCGTCCACGACCGACCGGGTCATCCTCGTCACCCCGCCGCGGTGGTCGCCCGCCGTGCTGCAGGAGTTCATCGATGCCCTGGCCACGGCGGGAGCGCCGAGCGTCGAGGTGGCCGAGCACGCGGCGGTGCTGGCTGCGCTCAGTGCAGGCGAGCCCGCCGGCGGCGTCCTGGTCATCAACCTCGGGCCTGAGGCGTCCACCGCGACCCTCCTGGACGCACCGCAGGGCCGGACGATCGGCCAGTTCCCTTTCCAGCTCACCACCGACGACCTCGTCGACCACACGACGGAGATTGCCCAAAGAGAGGCCGAAAGGGCAGCCGGACGCCGGCTCACCGACTCCGAGGCGCGCGGCCTCGCCGCCGGCTGCGAGGCCGCGCCCGTGCTGCTACCCCGGGCCCAGCGCCTCGACGTTCAACTGCCCGGACTGTCAGCCGTCCGGATCAGCCGGGCTCAGCTCGACCGGCCCGTCGCTCGGGTGGCGAACTCGGCCGCCGAGAGCCTCTTGACAGCGCTCGAAGCCCAGGGTGCGGCGCTCCCCCGGTCCGTGCTGGTCGAGGGCTGCGGCCCGTCCTCGCCCATCATCAGTGCCTTGTCAGCGAGGTTCGGGGAGGCAGTCTCGTCGGCCCCGGAGGCGGCCGTGGCGGTGCTCGAGCCACTGGCGGCGTCCGGGCCGGCGGTCGCGTCCGGGGACGAACCTCACGACGCCTGGGCTTTCCCGGTACCGCCCCCGGCCAACCGGCCGCCCCTGGCGGCACCGGCGCAGGAGCCGCCGATCGCCCCGATGCCGCTCCTCGTCACGGCGTCCCCGCTCTCGGCCGCCAACGCCCCCATCACCACCCCCGCCGTAGCGGTGGCCGCCGACCTGGGAGCGGTTCTCTTGAGCGAGTCGCCGCCTCCGGCCGCGCGTCCACCCATCGAGGCGCCGGAGACGCAGGAGCCGCACAGCGCACCAGAGGCGCTCCCCGTCAGCGAGCCCCAGCACCCGGCGACCCACGCCCTCTTTGCCGCGTCCGCAGGGCAGCCAGCCAGCATCCCCGAACCGATTCCGTTCACGGACTCCCCGCCCGCGCGGCCCGAGGCTGATCCAGGGTCGCTCCGTCGCCGAGGTGCGGCCGCGGCGGCGGCCGTCCTCGCCCTAGCGGCGGTGGGGGTAGGGGCAGGCCCGGCCATGAGCGCTTCTCTGCGCGCCAACTCCAGTGCCGGAAACGCCACCGTGGCACTCGCCCAACCGGCTGAGAGCCCGTCTGTGAGCAGGCCCGCTGCGCAGACCGCGACGCCCACGGCGTCCCCTGGGCCGAGCGCCTCCCCGACGCACACGCCGAGCCCGAGCCCGACGGTCTCGACGACCCACGCGGCCGCCACCACCAAGGCGACGACCAAAGTGACGACCAAGGCACCCGTGCGGATGACTCC
>Ga0208564_1001149_pt1 | contig 22548 bp, 22 predicted proteins | sample AD_UKC073_MetaG_FD_184439 | JGI IMG/M metagenome (GOLD analysis project Ga0208564, IMG submission 184439) | Active sludge microbial communities of municipal wastewater-treating anaerobic digesters from USA - AD_UKC073_MetaG (SPAdes) (version 2) | ecosystem: Engineered > Bioreactor > Anaerobic >... | reverse complement strand
GGCTATACCGGTGAGGACGGCTTTGAAATCAGCGTGCCGGCGGCACAGTGTGAAGCGCTGGCGAAGGCCTTGCTCGCGCAACCAAATGTGCAACCAATCGGCCTCGGCGCCCGCGATTCGCTGCGCCTTGAAGCGGGCCTCTGCCTCTATGGCCACGACCTCGACACCACGACCACGCCGGTCGAAGCCTCGCTCACCTGGGCAATGCAGAAGGTGCGTCGCACCGGCGGCGAGCGCGCCGGCGGATTCCCGGGCGCGGGCGTGATCCTCGGTCAACTCGACGACGCGACAAAGGTCAAGCGCAAGCGAGTGGGCCTCAAACCCGAAGGCCGCGCGCCGATCCGTGAAGGCGTGGAGCTGCAGGATGCTGCGGGCAACAAGATAGGCGTTGTCACCAGCGGCGGCTTCGGCCCCACGGTGAACGGGCCGGTCATCATGGCCTATGTCGATGCCGCACACGCCGCAGTCGGCAGCAAGATCAACGCGATGCTGCGCGGCACGCCGACGCCGGTGACGGTGGTGGCGATGCCTTTTGCGCCGCATGGGTACAAGCGCTGACGCGCTTGAGGACGAATGACCAATGACGAATGACGATAACCAGAGATAACCCAGCGACGATTCGAAGGTATTTGAGAGGCGTGCGCTTGCGTTTCGTCACTCGTCCTTCGTCTTTCGTCCTTTTTCTGAAAGAAAAACCATGACCACCCGCTACACCGAAGACCACGAATACATCAAGATGGACGGCGATATCGGCACCGTCGGCATCACCCATTTCGCGCAGGACAAGCTGGGCGATCTCGTTTACGTTGAGCAGCCGAAAGTCGGCCGCAAACTCGCCGCGAAGGAAGACGCCGCGATCATCGAGTCAGTCAAGGCGGCGGCCGAAGTGAAGTCCCCGGTCGATGGTGAAGTCATTGAAGTGAACGAGGCCGTCGTCGCCGATCCGTCGCTGGTCAACACCGATCCGGAAGGCGCTGGCTGGTTCTTCAAAATCAAGGTCAGCAACGCCGACGCCGTGGCCAAGCTGCACGACGAAGCCGCCTACAAGGCAATGATTGCCTGATTACCTGCAGGAGCGGCTCCGCCGCGACCCGGTGTCTACACCAATTGACGCTGGTCGCGGCCGAGCCGCTCCTGCAAAAACAAGATGACCATCTCCGTTCGCCCCCTCACTCCCACCGACCGCACCCAGTGGCAGCCGCTGTGGAAGGGTTATCTCGATTTCTACAAGACGTCAGTGCCGCCCGAGCAGTACGACCTGACGTGGTCGCGCTTCCATGATCCGGCGGAGCCGATGTTTGTGCTGGGCGCGTTCGAGGGCGAGACGATGCTCGGCATCGTGCACTACATCTTTCATCGGTCGTGCTGGACGGCCGGTCCGTACGTTTATCTGCAAGACCTGTTCACCAGCAGCGATGCGCGCGGCAAGGGCGTCGGCCGTGCGCTGATCGAGGCGGTGTACGCGGCCGCGAAAGCCGAGGGTGCAGCACGTGTGCATTGGCTGACGCACGAGACCAACGCGCGCGCGATGGTCCTCTACAACGATGTCGCTGATCGCAGTGGCTTCCTGCAGTATCGAAAAGTTTTGTGATCAAGCCGTTGGCGGCGACTTTATGACTTTCCCGTTCGTGGTGAGCCTGTCGAACCATGAACGCATTTAACTGAACGGTCGTTGTGGTTCGACAGGCTCACCACCAACGGCATGGATAAGCGCGATTCCTCATGTCTGATTTTCTCCCCCGCCACATCGGCCCCAATCGTGAAGAGCAGATGGACATGCTCGCTCAGGTCGGCGCAACCACGCTCGAAGACCTCGTCGCGCAGGTGGTGCCGTCGACCATCATCGGCGGCCGGCGGCTTGCCCTGCCGCAGGCACAGAGCGAGGTTGAGGCGCTGGCTGAACTGCGCGGCATTGCGCAGAAGAACCAGATCTTCAAGAGTTTCATTGGGCAGGGCTATGTCGGCACGGTGACGCCCGGCGTCATCCTGCGCAACATCCTTGAAAACCCGGCCTGGTACACCGCCTACACGCCGTACCAGCCCGAGATTTCGCAGGGCCGGCTGGAAGCGTTGCTCAACTACCAGACGATGATCTGCGACCTCACCGGCATGGACATCGCCAACTCGTCGCTGCTGGATGAGGGCACCGCCGCTGCCGAAGCGATGACGCTGGCCAAGCGGCAGGCGAAGTCAACCAGCAACACCATCATCGTTGCTGGCGACTGTCATCCGCAAACGATCGAAGTGCTGAAGCAGCGCGCCGAACCGCTTGGCATTGAAGTCAAGGTCGGCATGGCGCACCAGTTGATGATGGAGGGCGACTACTTCGCCGTGCTCGCGCAGTACCCCTCCACCAGCGGCCAGATTCACGACATGGGCCGCTACGCCGATTTTGTGCACGCGAAGGGCGCGCTGTTCATCTGCGCTGCCGATCCGCTGGCGCTGGTGCTGCTGAAGGCGCCGGGCGAGTGGGGCGCCGACATCGTGATCGGCTCGTCGCAACGATTCGGTGTGCCGATGGGTTACGGCGGTCCACACGCTGCCTTCATGGCTGTGCGCGATGCCTACAAGCGCAACATGCCGGGCCGTCTGGTCGGGGTGACGATTGACGCGCAGGGCAAGCCCGCGTACCGCCTGACCCTGCAGACCCGCGAGCAACATATTCGCCGCGAAAAGGCAACCAGCAACATTTGCACGGCGCAGGTGCTGCTCGCCGTAATGGCCAGCATGTACGCGGTCTATCACGGCCCCGAAGGCTTGCGCCGTATCGCCACCCGGGTGCACGGCCTTGCCACGCGTTTTGCCGCCGGCCTGAAAGCGATGGGCATCGCGCCGGCGGCGGGTCAGTTCTTCGACACCGTCACCTTCAAGAATGACGCGCATGCCGCGATCGTTACCACCGCGCGCAATGGTGGCATGAATCTGCGCCACTATGCGGAATGGGCAGCAGTCGGTGTCACCTTCGACGAGACGCACACCGACGCCGACGTTGATGCCGTGCTGTTTGCGATTTCAGCCGAGACCGGCATTCGCGCACCGATGTCGATTGACCCGGCACCATCGGCGATCCCGGACGCGCTCAAGCGCGAGAGCGCCATGCTCACCCATCCGGTGTTCAACACGCATCACAGCGAGACCGAGATGCTGCGCTATCTGCGCCGTCTGGCCGACAAGGACCTCGCGCTCGACCGCACCATGATCCCGCTGGGCTCGTGCACCATGAAGCTCAACGCCACCACCGAGATGATCCCGGTGACCTGGCCGGAGTTCGGCAACCTGCATCCGTTTGCGCCGGCCGAGCAGGCGAAGGGCTACGCCGAGCTCAACAAAAATCTCGAAGAGATGCTCTGCCGCATCACGGGCTTTGATGCCGTCACGCTGCAGCCGAACAGCGGAGCGCAGGGCGAATATGCGGGCCTGCTGGCGATCCGTGCCTATCACGCCAGCCGCAACGAGGCACACCGTAACGTCTGTCTGATCCCCTCCAGCGCGCACGGCACCAACCCAGCCAGCGCGCAGATGTGCGGCATGGACGTGGTGGTGACCAAGTGCGACGACAACGGCAACGTTGATGTCGCTGACCTGCGCGCCGCTGCGGAGAAACACTCCAGCAAACTTGCCGCGTTGATGATCACCTATCCGTCCACGCATGGTGTGTTCGAGGAGGCGATCAAGGAAATCTGCGCCATCGTGCATCTGCATGGCGGTCAGGTCTACATGGACGGCGCCAACCTCAACGCGCAGGTGGGCGTCACCTATCCGGCCGAGCTCGGCGCCGATGTCAGCCACATGAACCTGCACAAGACCTTCTGCATCCCGCACGGCGGCGGCGGGCCGGGCGTCGGGCCGATCGGTGTGCGCGCGCATCTGGCGCCCTTCCTGCCCGGTCGCGGCAAGGTTGGCCCGGTCAGCGCAGCGCCCTACGGCAGCGCCAGCATCCTGCCGATCCCGTACGCCTACATCCGCATGATGGGCGCCGATGGTTTGCGCGAAGCGACGGCAGTAGCGATCCTCAACGCCAACTACATCGCGAAAAAACTGGCGCCGCACTTCCCGATCCTCTACACCGGGCACGGCGGCTTTGTGGCGCATGAGTGCATCGTCGATGTGCGGCCGATCAAGGACGTGTGCGGCATCAGCAACATGGACGTCGCCAAGCGCCTGATGGACTACGGCTTCCATGCACCCACGGTGAGCTTCCCGGTGGCCGGCACGCTGATGATCGAGCCGACCGAGAGCGAACCGAAGGTCGAGCTCGACCGCTTCATCGACGCCATGATCGCCATCCGTGAGGAGATCCGCGCGGTCGAAACCGGTGTCTGGCCGAAGGATGACAACCCGCTGGTCAACGCGCCGCACACCACCGAGGTGCTGCTCACCGAGACCTGGAACCACGCCTACACCCGCGAGCAGGCGGCGTATCCGCTACCCGGCCTGCGCCAGAGCAAATACTGGCCACCGGTCGGACGTGTAGACGACGTTTACGGCGACCGCAACATCATGTGCACCTGCCCGCCGCTGGAGAGTTACGCGAGCGCGTAGGGGGGATGTAAAGAAAGTCTCTCCTGCATCGCAGGGGAGATGTCGGCGCCTCGCCGACAGAGGGGTTGGTGGCAGCGGCAGCGATGGTTAGTTCGGTGGCAAACCCCTCCGGCGCTGCGCACCACCTCCCCTACTGCGCAGGGGAGGCTTCCGCTCAGATAATCTTCACCGCCCGCCCGATGAACAAAATCGGGCCGGTGGGGCGATCCAGTGGCGAGCCGTTGTACGGTTCCAGCGTGATCTCGAAGAGTTGGTTGGGTTCCAGCGGCGGCAGCTTGTCTAGCGACACTTCTTTCGATTCGCCGGGGCGCACCAGACCCAGCGAGACGGGGCCTTTCCAGTCGTTGCCCTTGGTCCAGAACTGCAGCGACTTGTCGGCGGGCACGTCCACCTTGCCGAGCGGAATCAGCCGCGCCTGTTGCGAGTTCGTCCCGGCCTGCACCACCCAGCCCGGCGACTTGTCCTGCGGTCCGACCAGTACCACCATGTAGCCTGGCCCCGGTGGTTGCGCCAGCTTGCCGACCACCACGATGCCCATGAAGGCGGTGGCCGCGAAACCGGTCGCCGCGAGGCCACGCCACAGGCGCAGACTGTTCCACCAGCTACTCGCCGCTGCGGTGGGCATCGCCGCCGCAGGGCGCACGCCTTTGTCCGCTGCCACCTGTGCGGCAACGGATGTTTCAATGCGCGACCACAAGGCAGGCGACGGCTCCACCGGCGCTGCCAGCGCGTTAAGTGGCAGGAGCTTGTGTTGCCACTGCTCCACCGCAGTGCGCAGCGCAGCGTCGTTGCTCATGCGCGCCTCCACCTCGGCGCGGCGCGCAGCCGGGAGCGTGCCGAGCACGTATTCGCCGGCGAGGACGTGCAGGTCGTCGGCGTTCATGCCATGCACTCCCGGAGCGAGAGCAGGCCGCGGCGCACCCAGGCTTTCACACTGCCCAGCGGCGCATTGAGCCGTTGCGCGATTTCGCCATGTGAGCAGCCGTCAACATAGGCGAGCAGGATGCTGTTGCGCTTTGCCGTGTCAAGCCGTTCCAGGCATTCGTCAAGGCGGCCGAGATCGGCATTGATCTCAAAGGCCTCAGCCATCGGTGCTGCGTTGGCTACCGCTTCGGCTTCAATGGCCGCGATGGCGTCTTCGTCGGCTGACACTTCGCGGCCGCTGGTACGCACGGCCGAGAGCGCCTGATTGCGCACGATGCTGTGGATCCAGCCGCGCCCTTCGCCACGCGTGGCGTCAAAACTGGCGGCTTTGGTCCAGAGGTTCATGAAGGCGTCGTGCAGCACGTCCTCGGCGCGGGCGCGGTCACGCACGATGCGCAACGCCACACCGAGCAGACGGCGGCTTTCATGTTGGTAGATGCGATGCAGGGCCGCGCGATCACCCTTCGCGCAGTCCGCGAGGGCGGCTTCGTAATCAAACGTGGAGGAGGCGGCAGGCAAGGCGGGCGTGGTCCAGAAAATCGGAGCAGACGTTCGTCAGCGGATCGCGCCGCCCGTCGCGGAGGAGAGACGGCAGGCAGCGGCAAGCAAAGACGATGTTACCCGCGCTCTTCCCGGATCGCGCACCGCCGAGCCTGCCTTTGGTGGCAGCACGACCGGCGGGTGGCCATGCTCACCCGCGCGAACGGGTGAGTGATGCGGCTGGTCAGCGCGGCTTACATCGCCTTGTAGATGATGTAGTCCGCCTGGTACTTCACGATCTCTTTTTTGCCCTTGCTGGTGGCGTCACAAGCGGTTGCCGGCGCCACGCCGCCTTTGGTGGCCACGCGCTGGATGAAGGTCACGCCAGTCATGGCGCCGTTGCCGGTGGCCGGATTGGCCTTGACCAGCTGCAGCGGGATGTTGCCGGCGCTGGTGGGGGAAACCGCAACCTGCGTCGCCGTGACTTTCGAGCCGTCTGAGCTTTGCCAGGTGGCCGGCGGGCCGAAGTATTTGCCGACAGCCTTGCCGCTGCGATCATTCAGCACCGCATCGGGACCGACGAACACCCACTCAAACTGACCGGCGGCGTCTTTCTTGTCGCGGCATTCGTAGGTGATCTCGCCGACGCCGACGGTCTCCATTGCCACCTTGTTACCAGCGGGCACCTTCACGGCATCGGGCAGCATGGACTGGTCGAACGCGGCTTGCGCCATTGCGGACGGCGCCCCGGCAGCGAACAGCGCAGCGGCAACGGCGGACAAAAGCAATACGGGCGATTTGCGGGACATGACAGGACTCCTTGGATCAGTGTTCAGTGAATTGCAGATTGCGGGCCTCGCGCCGCATTCGTGCCGACGCGAAGGTTCCTGCCTTCACTACGCCCGAGACCAGCGAATGGATGCAGCAATCGCGGGAATTTTTCCGTTCATTCATCTTTTCGTCAGAACCCTTATTTGATAAAGGCTCAAAGGCCAGAAAGCACCAAAGTCGACTATCAGTGAAACAAGCCTTCAAGCCCAATGCCAATAAGCATTTGATGAAAAAGCCGATGGGCGTTACCCCGACGCCGGGCCAGTCAGACGCTGTTCTGTGGCGACAACGCAACGCCGGCGTACCTTGTTTTCTGCAAGAAAATTGCCAACGTCATGGCAATTCAAGTTGGCGATCACTATCCGCTGGTGCCTTATGCCAAAGCCATGCTTCCAACATTCTTAGGTCGGTAAGGGCAAAAATTTGATTTGATGAATGACAATGCGGCGGGGTAAGATAAATCCATAAGAACCGGAGCCCCGACGCCTGCTGGCGTCGGGGAAACAAGCGCGGACCGTCGCGCAAAGCACACGATCGAGGTATCCATCATGCTCAAACGAACCCTCACTGCGGCGCTCGCTGCCACCGGCCTGGTGCTCACTGGCGTCGCTAGTGCACAGCAAACGCTCACCTTCGCCGTCAACGAGGGCGTGACTTATCGCGGCAATGACAACGCCCGCCAGAACTACAAGCTGATTGCCGACGACCTGGCCAAGCAGCTCAAGGTGAAAGTCAACGTCGAGATCGTCACTGACTACGCCGCGCTGGAGAAGGGTCTCGCTGCCCGGGCGTATGACCTCGCCTTTGTCCATCCCACCCACATCGCGCTGGCGCCAGTCAAGCGTGGTGAGTACACGCTGGCGGCGGTGTCGAAGGCGCACACCGGCTACAAGGCCTCGTTCCTGTCGAAGGTGAATGCCCCGGCAGCCACGCCCGCCGATCTCGGCAAGACACTGGCCAGCGGCAGTAAACCGGTTGCCTCACCGGATGCCAACTCGATCACCGCGTGGCTGATCCGCGCGACGCTGCGCGACGCCGCAGCTGCCGCCAAGACCACCACGCCGCCGCTGAAGTACACCCGCTATCAGGAATCCATCCCCTATATGGTCGAAAACGGCTTCGTCGATGTCGGGGCCACTGCGTCCGAAGCGATCATCAGGGACTGGACGGCGGCGGGTGGCAAGGTCATCGCCTCGTCGCGCGCCGTGCCGATCAAGAACCTGATCGTCGCCAACTCGCTCGGTAAGGAGCAGCTCGACACCATTCGCAACTACTTTGTCGATATGGCCAACAGCGCCGATGGCCAGGCCAAGCTCGAAAAGATCGGCCTCAAGCAGGGCTTCATCACCTACGACCAGAACAACTACGTGGCCATCGCCGCCTGGCTAGGGCTCTGAACCTCCGCCCGGCCTGTCGTCAATCGTTACAGCAGCCGCACGCGCACCGTCTTGCCCTTGATTTTGGTCGAGGACAGGTGGCGCAGCGCGGCTTTCGCCACATCACGCTGAACGGCGACATAGGTTGAAAATTCGGCAATCGTGATCTTGCCGACCTTGTCGCCGCTGATACCCCCGTCGCCGGTGAGTGCGCCCAGCACGTCGCCAGCGCGAATCTTCTCCTTGCGCTCCACCTGAATCTGCAGCGTCGCCATCGGCGGCACCAGCGGTTCACTGCCCGCGGGGGTGAGCGTCGCCACGTCGGCCCACTCCATCTCGCGCCCCTGCTCGTCCTCGATGCGGGTCACGCGCAGCATCTCCTTCGCGCTCGCCAGACTCAGCGCCCAGCCTTCGTGCTCGCCGCGACCGGTGCGGCCGATGCGGTGAATGTGCTGCTCCGGCTCCTGCGTCACGTCCACGTTGATCACCGCTTCAAGCTGCGCGATGTCTAGCCCGCGGGCTGCCACATCGGTCGCCACCAGCACCGAGCATGAGCGGTTGGCGAACTGCACCAGCACCTGATCGCGATCCCGCTGTTCAAGCTCGCCGTGCAGTGCCAGCGCGCTGAACCCTTGCGCTTGCAGCGCCTCCACCAGATCACGACAGCGCTGCTTCGTATTGCAGAACGCCAGCGTGCTCACCGGCCGATAGTGCCGCAGCAATTTGCTTACGGTGTCGAGCCGCTCGGCATCGGTAATCTCGTAAAACCGCTGGCGAATCTTGTTGTGCTCGTGCTGCGCCTGAACAGTCACCCGCTGCGGATTTTTCATGAACTGCGCCGCCAGCTTCGCAATGCCGTCGGGGTAGGTCGCCGAAAACAGCAGCGTTTGCCGCTGCGTCGGCACCCGTCTGGCGACATAGGCGATGTCATCGTGAAAGCCCATGTCCAGCATGCGGTCCGCCTCATCGAGCACCAGCGTTTTCACGGCGCTCAGCTCCAGATTGCCGCGATCCAGCAAGTCCATGATACGACCCGGCGTGCCCACGGCGATATGCGCACCATGCTCAAGGCTTGTGCGCTGGCCGCGCATCATCACGCCACCCGCCAGTGTCACGATCTTCACGTTGTCCTCGGCGCGGGCCAATCGCCGCAGTTCCTGCGTCACCTGTTCGGCCAGTTCGCGGGTGGGGCAGAGCACCAGCGCCTGCACATCAAGGCGCGCGACGTCCAGTTTCGCCAGCAACGGGATGGCGAAGGCGGCCGTCTTGCCGCTGCCGGTTTTTGCCTGCGCGATGAGGTCTTTGCCGGCCAGTGCAAGCGGCAGTGCCGCCCGCTGGATGGGCGTCATGGTGCGATAGCCCAGGCGGTCGAGATTGGCGAGCATCGCCGCTGACAGCGGCAACGCGGCAAAGCCCTGATCGTCGGCGCCGGTGGCCGCGCCGTCTGCTGATATTTGCTTCATTGATGAATGTTATGTCTGATATGACGAGAGCCCACTTCCTACATGCCGCGACACAGTACAAAATGGAGGATGACAAAAAAATCAATATTCATCGCTCCCGCACAATTCGACAACGCCGACGCCGCCCTGGCCCAGGTCAAACTCATTTACGACGCCTCCATCGCGCATCTGCGCGAGTCGTTGCAGGCATTCATCGCCGGCGAAGACATCGGCAATCACGTTCGCGCCTGCTACCCCTTCGTTCGCGTGCACACGCGCACGGTGGCCCGCGCTGATTCACGGCTCTCCTACGGCTTTGTGCATGGCCCCGGCGTTTACGAGACGACGCTGACGCGGCCCGACCTCTACAGCCACTACTACCTTGAGCAGTTCCGCCTGCTGCTGAAAAACCACGGCACCACGCTGGAAGTGGGTACCAGCGCGCAGCCGATCCCGGTGCACTTTTCGTTCGCCGAGAACGATCACGTCGAGGGCAATCTCAGCGCCGAGCGCCGGCAACTGATGCGCGATGTGTTCGACCTGCCCGACCTCTCGGTGATGGACGACGGCATCGCCAACGGCACTTATGAGCCGCCGCACGGCGCACACCAACCGCTGTCGCTGTTCACCGGCCCGCGTGTGGATTACTCGCTGCACCGCCTGCGCCACTACACCGGCACCCTGCCCGAGTGGTTCCAGAACTTCGTACTGTTCACCAACTACCAGTTCTACATCGACGAATTCGTGCGCATCGGCCATGAGCTGATGAACGACCCGAACAGCGAATACATCGCCTTCGTCGAGCCGGGCAACGTGGTCACCCGCCGCAAGGGCCTGCCGCCGGAAGCGATTGACGCACTGGGCGCGCCACCCCCGCGCCTGCCGCAGATGCCCGGTTATCACCTGCTGCGCGCCGATCACTCCGGCATCACCATGGTCAACATCGGCGTCGGCCCGGCCAACGCCAAGACCATCACCGATCACATCGCCGTGCTGCGTCCGCACGCCTGGCTGATGCTCGGCCACTGCGCGGGCCTGCGCAACTCGCAATCGCTGGGTGACTACGTGCTCGCCCACGGCTATGTGCGCGAGGATCATGTGCTGGACGAAGAGCTGCCGCTCTGGGTGCCGATCCCCGCGCTGGCCGAAGTGCAGGTTGCGCTCGAAACTGCCGTGGCGGACGTCACCAAACTCAAGGGCTACGAGCTGAAGCGCGTGCTGCGCACCGGCACAGTCGCCAGCACCGACAACCGCAACTGGGAGCTACTGCCCTCACGCGGCGCCGCTACCTCACCCGAGCTGCGCTTCTCGCAAAGCCGCGCCATCGCGCTCGACATGGAAAGCGCCACCATCGCCGCCAACGGCTTCCGCTTCCGGGTGCCCTACGGCACGCTGCTCTGCGTCAGCGACAAGCCGCTGCACGGCGAAATCAAGCTGCCCGGCATGGCCAACCACTTCTACCGCGAGCGAGTGAATCAGCACCTGTTGATCGGCATCCGCGCCATCGAGCTGATGCGCCAGGCAGGCGCCGATCATCTGCACAGCCGCAAGCTGCGGAGCTTTGCTGAGGTGGCTTTCCAATAGCATTGCCCCGAAGTCCCCTCTCCTTTGAGGGGAGAGGGCTAGGGAGAGGGTGTCGGTGGATTGATCAGGATGGCCTCCAGCCCCCGTTCGTGGTGAGCCCGTCGAACCATGAACACCGTGAGAATTCGTAGGGTGCGTTTTCAACGCACCCAAACTGATACCTACTGCTTTCCTGACCCAGCGTACCGCTCAAGATCAGACAGTGCTCGACTGTATTGCCTTTGCAGTGAGCGATGAGTGCAACTTGCATGCACGCATGTTTCGGCTACGTTGCGGGCCCACGTGACGCCACGTTCGCCTGAGCAAGCGGACCGCCAGGCGTGAACGGGTGAGGTACGCTCAAGCCTTTCATGATGCGAAGCCATTGCAACCAATGAACCGTCGAATGAAACGGCGCGGTGGCAGACGATGCGGTAGCGCGGTCATCCTCGCAGTCTGCCTGCACTGCACCGTGCCCGCGTTCGGGCAAGACAGTCCGAAGTTGTCGACCGATATCGAGAGTCGTGGCGGCACAGCTAACGTGGTCGCGCGCAAGGCCGGATGGCTGGGCAGGATGACTGTTGTCAGCGGTGGCATCATGCTTGGTGTCACCGACTACAAGTTTGATCGCTGGAAAACCACGCAGCGCGTCGAGCACGACGGCAACACAATCACATTGCTCACACCGGACACGTTGTCGGATGAACTACTAAATGCCGCTATCAGAGAGGCTTCGTTTGCAAAGCAGTATGCCGCCGCACTCGATGCGCGATCAAAGCTTTTCGATCATGGCGCCAAACTGGATGTTTCGGTTCGCCTGGTGCCACGCGATGCGCGCTTTCGCTATGAGGAGACGCGAACGATCACCAATATGGCGCAGCTGCCACTGCATCTGGTAGGCATCCTTCCCCAAAGCGCTGACGAAGTTCCAGTGGCGCTTCGCCAGCTGATGTCATCGGTGATCCACGAGTCCTTTCACCTGGCGCTTGTCGATCAAAAGCGGTTCAACCAGCCCCTGACACTACCGGACGAAGAGACCAGGGCGTATGCCCTCCAGCATTGCGCGGGGATGATTGCGCGCAATGAAGTGCCCGATAGCTTGCGCGACTATCCAGCGGTACTCACCAACACCGTTGCCGAACCGGAACTGATAACGTTGGCGGAGGTTTACCGCGGATTGATCGAACAACGCAACGCGCCGACCATAGTCGGCAACAGTACCGCTCAGCTGGCGCTGCATCTGTTCTACAAGGCGTTCGACAAGACTGCAGGCCGTAAGCCGACGGCAGCGCAATTCGTTGAATTTTGTCGCGGAATGGTCGCCGGTCGTTACCTCTGGGCCGTAGACGGCGTCGATGGCAAGATTGCTGATGCCGCCAGACAACAGGCCCAACTATCCGGTCTGGTAGCCGCGCCCGAACACGCGACGCCAATCACGCCTAGATAGGCGCGCCTCGATCAATCTCCGATGCGCCGAGCCTAAGCCCCGTCGTAAGCCCGCTCCAGTCCCGCCACATCCAGCTTCACCATCGTCATCATGGCGTCCATCACGGCCTTCACCTTGTTGGGGTTGGCATCGCGGATCAGCTCGGTGAATCGCCGCGGCACAATTTGCCACGAGAGGCCAAACGGGTCCTTGATCCAGCCGCACGCCGTCGGCGTCGCACCTGCCCTCACCAGCTTGTCCCAGTAGTCATCCACTTCCGCCTGATCCACGCAGTCCACGTAGAGTGAAACACCCTCCGAGAAGCTGAAGTACGAACCCCCGTTGTAGCCCATGAAGCGCTGGCCGCCAACGACGAACTCAGCGGAATTGATCGGGCCGTCCGCGCCGGTGCGGGCGACGTTGAGCACCTCAGAGCCCGGAAACGTCGCCGTGTAGAACTTGATCGCCGCTTCCAGCTGATCGTTGAACATCAGGAAAGGGGTTACTTTGTTCATCGGGGTGCTTTCTCTGCTCGGGTGATAACTGCCTTAGGGTCCGAATTCAACGGCCTGCACGGCTTTTGGTCCAGTTCGGTGGAATGATTGGTTGGGCAGCAATCGATCATCGGTTTTGTTCCCAGTGATCTGCGGAGTTTGCGAGAACTTCGCAGTCGCAGCACCCACCATGCTCGCGCAGTCACGCAAGAATTTCCGCCTCCGGTTGCTCGTGCTCCGCAATCCATGCTCGAGTGAATTGCAGTGTATGGTCGCAGCCCGAGTTCTCGACTTGTGCCTCCACAGCCTCGAATAGCGACTCCAGCAGAGCATCGGAGATTGGAAAAGCGTCCTGCGCCAGTCTCCGCTGTTGCAGCGTCCAGCGACCGAAGGGAGCGAGGTCGACCGCCATGTTAGGGAGCATTGCCATCGCGCGATCAAGCAGTCAATTGCGGAGCGAGGAAATAATGCGGTCGCAAATTGGCCGCAACAAATAGTCTTGATCTTCGCGATACGAAACCGTCAAGGTGAACGATTTGCTTCCGTTGAATACCCTCACGAGACGAACCTGGAAGTTGCCGTTATTTTTCAGTGGGGATCGTTTGTATTCCGTGACGAATGCGGTACTGCCATTGATGACCTGCTTGCTTGTGCCATTCCAAGCCAGAACAGTAAAGCCGCTTATCTGGCCTGCCTTCACCATTGATTCGCGCAGCGTGCTATCAAGCTCACGAATATCGGGCTGTCCGGCAGCACGCGCATCGGTTTGAGAAATTTCCGAGTCTGGGTAGTAGCGAACGTTCATGATTGCAGCAGTCTTGCCAGCTTCGTCGTAGTAGTTTGCTCCGAAGTTCAAATCCGACGAGGCATCGAACATCCCAGCACGCTCATTGCGTGACTGCACCGCAGAATCGAGGGTGATGCGCTGATTGTTGCTCAATGCCTCCCAATTTCTCGGCAGTTCGATTTGGACACCGTGGGGGAGCCTGATAGGAACGAAGTTATTGGCTGCGAGGGCTGTGGGAAGTAGCGGGATACAGAAGGCAAGCCAATGGAGGTAATGGCAAAACCGGGCTCTTACGCTTTTCACTTCTCACCACCTTTTGTTCCTATGATTGCCTTCCATGTCCATACGACTGCGGCGAATAAAAGAATCATGGAAATTGCGCCACCTCCATGCTTCCAACCCAAGATGCCACCGATGATGACGTAGATAAAGAATAGGCCCGTACAGGCGGCAATTGCATAGACGTAGCGCATATGTTGCTCCCTAACGTCTGAATTCACCGGCCTTGCGCGGCTTTATGCGCAAGGTCCGGTGGAATGATGGGTTCGGCCACACTTATACCAGCGTCGTTTGAATGCCAAGGGCTGCCTTGATTCGCCCCACCCTCTTTGCAGCGGCGTCGTAGTCGGTGGTGTTGGAGAAGCCGATTAAGTCTTGAGCCGCCGCCTCGGGGTTGTAACCACGACACCGCAGCAATGCTTTGTACCAACGAGGAAGCTCAAGCAGGCAAGCCGTAAGTTCTGCAGAACTACGGCGATTTGCTTCAATTCGCTCTTCGTAGAGCTTTTGCATGCGCTCGTTAAGCCCGTCGGCGTTTATCACTTGGGCGAAGTAGATGAGATCGCTGAGGACTTTGCTCCGCAATTCACGATAGCGAAGGATCGGCTTCATCCAAAACGTCGTGACCCAGTAACCGACGGCACCCGCGACTATGCCAACAAAGACGGAAATCAGTTTGTCATCCATAGGCGTGCGCTCTCTGTGGGGCCGAACGTGTTTTATGCGCGCATCGCGCGTATAACTTTTTAATGGTGCATTTCGCGATTTGCACGTTCATCCGCCAAGTCATTGATTGTCTGCAGTTTTGCAAGTTATACCTCCGCTTGATCGGTATAACAACGCGCACATGGATCGAGTCCGCGTATACGCATGCGAGCGCTCGTAGCGAACAAAGTCGAACGATCAGAAATCGGGCCGATGGCTTCCCCGGTGGGGCCACCCTTAGCAGTACGGTGACGGGTCGACGTACGGTGTAGTGGCTGGTATCAATTTGGATGTGCTGAAAGCGCACCCTACGTTCGGCACGGGTTCATGGTTCGACGGGCTCACCACGAACGGGGCTGTCAGTCCGCGATGGCGCTGTGCGGGTGACTCCCGCGGGTGCTGGCGCGGCGCGCTATGCTTCACAAAACACTTCCCGCTCCATCCCATGCCAGCCACCACTGATCTCTGCGATGCCAACGAAGCCAAGCTTGCCGATGGCACGCTTCGTGTGCTTGCGCCCAACTTTCACCGCTACGGCAAGTACACGATGTTTGCTGGCCGGGTGAAGACTTTGAAGGTGTTTGAGGACAACTCGCTGGTGCGCACCGCGGTGGAGGCGGCGGGCCACGGGCAGGTGCTGGTGGTGGACGGTGCGGCGTCGCTGCGCTGTGCGTTGCTCGGCGGCAATCTGGGCAAGCTGGCCGAGAAAAGTGGCTGGGCGGGCGTGGTGCTCAACGCGCCGATCCGCGATGCCGACGAGATTGATGCTTGCGCGATTGGCGTGCGTGCGCTTGGCACCTGCCCGGTGAAGAGCAGGAAGACCGGCGCCGGTTCGTTTGATGTGCCGCTGGCGTTTGGCGGCGTGACCGTCAAACCCGGCGACTGGTGCTACGCCGACCGCGACGGCGTACTGTTTTCTGATGTGGAGCTGGCATGATTCCCACCCCTGATCGCCGTGCCAATGTGGTGGTGCCCATTGGTGACGCCACGCGCAACATGGTGGTGCACGACTGGGGCGACGAGCGCAACCCGCGCGTCGTGGTCTGCGTGCATGGCCTGTCGCGCAACGGTCGCGACTTCGATGTGGTCGCGCCCGCACTGGCCGACGGCTATCGCGTACTCTGCCCCGACATCCCCGGTCGTGGCGAGAGCGACTGGTACGCCAGCGCGACGGATTACACGATCCCGAACTACCTCGCAGCGATCAACGCGATGTTCACGCAGTTGGGGGTGTCGCGCTACGACTGGATCGGCACCTCGATGGGCGGGCTCATTGGCATGGTGATGGCTGCCACCCCCGGCTCGAAGATGCGCCGCTTCGTGATCAACGACATCGGGCCGGTGATCGAGAAAGCTGCGCTTGACCGCATTGCGTCCTACGTCGGCCGGGTACCCACCTTCCCGAGCTACATGGCGCTATTCGAGGCGGTGCAACCGATCAACGCCACCTTCGGTCCGCTCAGCGACGAGCAGAAGCATCACATGGTGAAGACGGCTGTACAGCAGCGCGCTGATGGCCAGTGGGAATTCAAGACCGACCCGAAGATTGGCGATGCCTTCCGCGATGGGCTCAAGCAGACGGCGATGGACATGTGGCCGCTGTGGGCCGCGGTCACGCAGCCGGTGCTGGTGTTGCGCGGTGCCGAGTCGGATCTGTTGAGCCCCGCGACGGTCGAGAAGATGCTGGCCACGCATCACAGCGCTGGCCGCGTCGCTGAGGCATTGACCATTGCCGATACCGGCCATGCCCCGATGATCATGGACGAGCCGACGATTGCCGTGGTCAAACACTTTTTGCACGCAGCGCCGTGGGAGGCTGCATGAGTGCAGCGCCCGATACCCCAAGCGTAGTCTCGCTTGCGCCGGCTGACTTCACGGCAGACGAGATGTATTTTGTGTTGCGCGACGCGATCATCCCGCGCCCGATCGCCTGGGTTTCAAGCATTGACGCGCAGGGCAACACCAACATCGCGCCGTTTTCGTTTTTCAACGTCTGTTCGCCAACGCCGCCGGTGCTGGGCTTCAGTTGCGGCCCGCGTGGCGAGGACCGCAGCAACGATGCCTGGGCGCTGAAAGACACCTGGGCCAACATCCGCGAGACGCGCGAGTTCGTCATCAATCTGGTGCCGGAATCGATGGCCGACGAGATGGTGCGCACCAGCGACCCGTTGCCGCCGGGGGCGAGTGAATTCGAGCATGCCGGGCTAACCCCTGTCGCATCGACGAAGGTGAAGCCACCGCGCGTGGCGGGCGTGCCGGTGGCCTACGAATGCGTGCTACGCGAAGGTATCGCGCTTGGTCGCAGCACCTGGGTGATGGGCGACGTGGTGCAGGTGCACATTGATGCGCGCTGCTACACGGGCGAGAAGCGCGGCTTCAAGCACCGCGTGGATGTGCTGTCGCAGGTTGAGATGCGACCGTACGCCCGGCTGGGCAGCAATTTCTACGCACGTCTCCGCGAGATCGAGACGCTGCAGCGACGCGATGGAGGACAGCATGGCACGTAGTTTGGCGAGTTTCGCCCGCGCGCTGGCGGCCGGTGCAATTTTCACGTTGAGTGGAGTCGGTATGGCAGCGGATATTGATGCGCTGTGGGACTACGCCAAACCAGCCGAAAGTGAAGCGCGCTTTCGCGAGGTATTGAAGACCGAGACGGGTGACGCGGCGCTGGAGATCGAAACGCAGATCGCGCGCACCTTCAGCATGCGGCGCGACTTTGTGCGTGCCAACTCGATGCTGGATGCCGTCGCCGCCCGAACCTCGGGCAACACGGCGCCGCGCGTGCGTATCCGCTACCTGCTGGAGCGTGGCCGCACGCTCAACTCATCCGTTCAGTTCGAGAAGGCGAAGCCGTTGTTTTCGGATGCCTTTCAGTTGGCGCAACGTGAGAACGAGGTGTTGCTCGCCATTGATGCGGCGCACATGTTTGGCTTCTCGAAGAACCTCGACGAGGCGATGTCGTGGAACCAGGTCGCGATGCGCCTCGCGCTCGCGAGCGAGCTGCCGCGCGCGATCCGATGGCGCGCGTCGATTGCCAACAACATGGGCTCGACGGAACGTGATCGCGGCAACCTCGACGCCGCCGCCCGGCACTTCGACGCGGCGCTAAAGGCATATCAGGCCACCGGCACGCCGCTGCAAGTGCGCATCGCATGGTGGCAGGTGGCCAATGTGAAGCGCCTGCAGGGCAAGCTGGATGACGCGCTTGCCATTCAGCTGCGGCTGGAGCAGGAAATGCTCGCCGCGAAAGAGCCGGACGAGTACGTTTACGAAGAGCTGGCAGCGCTGAACACGGCCCTGAAACGACCCGATGAAGCGGCGAAGTACACCGAAAAGCAGAACAGCTTGAAGCGGAAGCCCTGATCTGACGTGGTGGCCGTGCGACCGCCTGTAGCCTCGATGCAACGAAGTGGAATCGAGGACACTGTCAACGACCGACAGAGGCCTCGATTGCGTACCGCTCTCCCTTGCGGCCAGGAGCCGCGCGCCGCCGCTACGCTGCCGCCAGCAACGCGTCGCCGTAACGACCGAGGTGCCAGTCGGCATCACCAAAGGTCACACTGATCATGGTCAAGCGCTTGAAGTAGTGTGACGTGTTCAGCTCATGCGTCACACCGATGCCGCCATGCAATTGCACGGCGTTCTGCCCAACGAAGCGACAGCCCTGACTGATCAGCGTCTTTGCCGCTGAGATCGCTTTGGCACGCGCGGCGGCATTTGTGTTGTCACAGGCGACTGCCGCTTCCATTGCCATCGAGCGCGACATTTCGACGTGCATCAGCATGTCCACCGCGCGATGCTGCAGCGCCTGGTTCATGGCAATCACGCGCCCGAATTGCTTGCGCGTCTTCAGGTATTCGACGGTGATCTTGTGCAGCTCTGCCATCGCGCCCACGGCTTCTGCGCAGAGCGCAGCGCACGCCACGTCGAGCGCGTAGTCAATCGCGGCGGCAGCCTTGCCACGTTCGCCGACCAGCGCGTCTGCGCCCACTTCGACGTTTGCAAATTCAATATCGGCACCCCGCTGCGCATCCTGCATCGGGTAAGCGAAGCGCTTGATGCCGCTCGCGTTTGCGGGCACCGCAAAAAGCGACGGACCGGCATCACCGGACACCGTTGCCGACACTAGTAACTGATCCGCTGCATCGCCACCGAGCACCGAGACCTTCTTGCCATTCAGCACGTAGCCGTCACCTTTGGCCGTCGCCGCGAACGCGACGGCGTTGCGCTCATAGCGCTGGCCCGGCTCGGTGTGTGCAAAGGCGTACAGTGTTTCGCCGCTGGCGAGCCCTTCACTCAACGTGGCGCGTTGCGATTCGCTGCCCGCAGCCTTGATCAGTGCGGCGGGCAGGACAACGCAGCCGAGGTAGGGCTCGACGACGAGGCCGCGCCCCAGTTCTTCCATCACCAGCATGGTGTCGACGCCAGTGCCGCCGAGGCCACCGTCCGCCTCAGCGACCGGCAGTGCCATCAGGCCGATTTCGGCAAGCTGGTTCCAGTGCTTGCGCGACCAGCCTTCGGTTGACTTGATGATCTTCCAGCGATCGTCGAACGTGTAGTCGCGGTCGATGAATTTGGCGAGTGAATCCTTGAGCGCGTTTTGCTCGTCGGAGAGATTGAAGTCCATGTGTTTTCTCCGTCCGGTTTAGAGGCCAAGCACCATCTGGGTGATGATGTTGCGCTGGATTTCGTTCGACCCACCGTAGATCGTGGTCTTGCGGAAGTTGAAGTAGTGACCCGAGGCGAAGCGGAACGCCTCGTCGGACAGCCAGGGCACATCGGCCGCGCCATGCTCGCCCTCGCGCACATAGGGCAGCGCGGCCGGGCCGGCGGCCATCATGGTCAGCTCGGTCAGCGTCTGCTGAATTTCCGAGCCCTTGATCTTGAGCAGCGAGGCCTCGGGGCCGGGGGCGCGCTTCTCGGCCTCGGCGGCGAGCACGCGCAGCAGCGTGATCTCAAGCGCACGCAAATCAATCTCGACCTGCGCCAGCTTGTCGCGGAAGCGCACGTCCTCGATCAGTGGGCGACCATTCGATTTCGCCTGTTTGGCGACGTTCTGCAGGCGCTTGACGATGCGCTTGCAGCGGCCCACGCCGGCGATGCCGGTGCGCTCGTGGCCGAGCAGGAACTTGGCGTAAGTCCAGCCCTTGTTCTCTTCGCCGACGCGATTGCTGACCGGTACCTTGACGTTGTCGAACCAGACTTCGTTCACCTCATGCTCCTGATCGAGCATGATGATGGGCCGCACCGTGATGCCGGGCGTCTTCATGTCGATCAGCAGGAACGAAATGCCTTCCTGCTGCCGGCCTTCGCTGGAGGTGCGCACCAGGCAGAAGATCCAGTCGGCGTATTGGCCCAGCGTGGTCCAGGTTTTCTGGCCGTTGACGATGTAGAAATCGCCCTCGCGCTCGGCCTTGCACTTGAGCGACGCGAGATCGGAGCCGGAGCCCGGCTCGCTGTAGCCCTGGCACCACCAGCTTTCGCCGGAGAGAATTTTCGGCAGGTGATAGTCCTGCTGTTCCTTGTTGCCGAACGCCATGATGACCGGAGACACCATGCGCAGCCCGAACGGAATCAGTTGCGGCGCGCCTTCGTCGGCGGTGACTTCGTCGAAGATGTGCTGCTGCGTGGAGTTCCAGCCGGTGCCGCCAAATTGCTTGGGCCAGCCGACGCCAACCCAGCCCTTCTTGTGCAGCGCACGATGCCAGCCAAGATAGTCTTCGCGTTCGAGACGGGAGCCTTCGAGCACTTTGCGGGCTACTTTTGGATCGAGGTTGGCGCGGGTAAATTCGCGTACCTCTTTTTCGAAAGCCTGTTGCTCCGGTGAATAATTCAAGTCCATACTTGCCTCAAAAATGATGGGCCGCTGTGCGGCTTCTCTATGATCTGTCCATGTCCTTTGGCTTGCAGGCTAGTGTAAGCAATCTCCACCATGTCAATACCCGCTTTTTTAGAGAACAAACTCAGTTTGCCGGTGATCGCAGCACCGCTGTTCATCATCTCGCATCCGCCGCTGACGCTGGCGCAATGCCTCGCCGGTGTTATCGGCGCTTTCCCCGCGCTCAATGCGCGTCCGAAGGAGCAGCTTGATGACTGGCTGGCCGAGCTGACCGAGAAGCTCGCCGCCGCGCAGGCGGCCGAGCCGAAGCGTCGCATAGCGCCCTACGCAGTGAATCAGATCGTGCATTCGAGCAATGACCGGCTTGATCACGACATGCAGCTTTGCGAAAAGTACAAGTCACCGATGCTGATTACCTCGCTGCGCGCGCCTGGCGACGTGGTGAAGCAGGCGCACGCCTGGGGCGGTGTGGTGTTCCACGACGTGATCTCGATCCGCCACGCCGAAAAGGCGCTGGAGGCAGGCGTAGACGGGCTGATCCTCGTCTGCGCCGGCGCCGGCGGGCACGCGGGCATGCTGTCGCCGTTCGCACTGGTGCGCGAGGTGCGGCGCTTTTACGATGGCCCCATCGCGCTCTCGGGCGCCATCGCCCACGGCGCCAGCATTCTCGCGGCGCAGGCGCTCGGCGCCGATTTCGCCTACATGGGCACGCGCTTCATCGCCACCGAAGAGGCGCGCGCTGTCGAGGGCTACAAGCAGATGATCGTCGAGTCCACGGCGCAGGACATCGTCTACTCATCGTTGTTCACCGGCATTCACGGCAACTACCTCAAGGATTCGGTGCGCAGGGCCGGGCTCGACCCGGACAACCTGCCCAGCGCCGACAAGACTGCGATGAACTTTGGTCAGGGCGCCGTGAAGGCGTGGAAAGACATCTGGGGCTCCGGGCAAGGCGTCGGCCAGATGGACGACGCGCCGGCGACGGCTGTGCTCGTTGAGCGGTTGATGGCGGAGTACCGCGACGCCGTTGCTGCTACGCAGCAGAAGACGGCGGCGTTTGTGTAGCGGAAGCATCCGCGCGCCTGACCCTCTTTTTATCGAAAGCCTTATTCAATAAGGGATTAGCGCCAGAAAGTGTCAAAAGTCGGGTTTCCGCGTTTTGACCGCGTAAGCCCATTACAAATGAGGGTTTGAGCGAAAAGCTGATGAAGCCTACTGCTTCTTGTTGAGCGCCGCCCGCGCCATCGCGTCCACCCGCGCTGGCGCGATCAGCTTCAACCAGCGCCCGAGCTTGCCCTTGAGGCTCATCACCTCGTCTCGCTTGCGTGAGCGCATTGCCGCGACGATCAGGCCGGCGCATTCCTCCACACTCATCGCTTTTTCCTCGCTCAACCCGGACGTGCCGGCGCGTTCGCCGCTGGCATTCCAGCCGTTGCGCCGGATTTCGGTGGCGACCACGCCCGGATAGACGATGGTGACATCCACACCCTGCGGCTGCAGCTCGGTTCGCAGCGCCTCGAAAAAGCCGGTCTGTGCGAATTTGGTGGCGCAGTAAGTGGTGCGGCCCGGCACGCCCACCAGCCCGGCCAGACTTGCCACCGCGACGATCAGCCCTTTGCTCGCTTTCAGATGTGGCAGCGCCGCATGCGTCGGCCACACGCTGCCCATCAGGTTGATGCGCATCAGGTTTTCGTAGACAGCGGTGTCAATGATCTCGTCGAAGTTGGCATGCATCGAGACGCCGGCGTTGTTGACCAGCGCGTCGATGCGCCCGAACTTTGCGACGGCCGCCGCGATCAGCGCCCGGCAGTCGGCCTCGATCGATACGTCCGTCGGCACGATCAGCGTGGTCGCGCCGAG
>Ga0208564_1001147_pt1 | contig 22576 bp, 20 predicted proteins | sample AD_UKC073_MetaG_FD_184439 | JGI IMG/M metagenome (GOLD analysis project Ga0208564, IMG submission 184439) | Active sludge microbial communities of municipal wastewater-treating anaerobic digesters from USA - AD_UKC073_MetaG (SPAdes) (version 2) | ecosystem: Engineered > Bioreactor > Anaerobic >... | reverse complement strand
CCGAACCGGGAATCGGCAATTCGCCTAATTGGAGCCTTACTTATGGAAATTGACGACAAGTGGATAAGCGGCAAAAAATATCTGGATATGAGTGAATACCTTCAGTGGCAAGAAGAGCAAAAACAAACCAATGATCAAAGCAATATTGCGTATATCAGATAAGCTTATTGATAACTGAGGAATTTACACACTAATCTGGACTTGATCTCCAGGATGGCGAATGCTATAATAATTTTTGCAAGAATATTATGGTAAGTCAGTGGCAAATGAGGGAGGAAAAATGAAACTGGGGAGAATTGTGAAGAGTGGTTTTTTGGTTATGGCCTTCTTTTTCGCTTTTAATTCCGTTTTTGGCAGCGACAATCACCTTCTTGAGCAGGGAAAAGAGCTTTTCCTGGAAGGAAGGCAGATGTTCTACAATGCGGAAAAACCTATCCCGGAGGCGATTGCCACACTGAACGAAGGGAAAGAGTTGCTTCTCACCGCAACCGATAGTTTTGGCAAGTATTATTGGTTGGCCCAAGTAGAGCTCTTATTGGGAGAAGTAAAAGAAGTGGCAAACGAGGAAAAGGAAGCAGCCCGGTGTTTCAGTAATACCGAAGAACTGATCAACAAGGCGATAGATTTTGATCCAAACCGGAGTGACGCTTACCGGATATTGGCAGACGCTTATGTGCGGTTAATGCCGTATAAGAGCATGTTTTATGCAATGAGCCATGGCTCTAAAGCAAATAATCTCTACAAAAAAGCTTTAGATTTAGACGATAAAAACTATGCCGCTTACAACGCCATGGGCGTTTATTGCCTGCATGCTCCCGCGATCGGCGGAGGAGGTGTGGATAAGGCCATAGAAAACCTGGAAAAAGCTTTGGAAAGCAATGACCGGCATGAAAACTTCATCTCCTATATTTGGCTGGGAACGGCATACGAAAAGAAGAAAATGCCTGGTGAAGCAGAGGCGTACCTTGAAAAGGCGCTGGAGATCTATCCTAACAGCCAATGGGCGCAAAGTGTATTAAACCGGATTAAGGAGAAAAACTAATCAACACTGTTGTATTAATACGCCAGTATTAATACGACAGTGTTAATATGCCAGTATTAATTTGCCAGTCACTCTTGGACCGGATTATGGCGGGTGAAAAGGAAGAGGAGGCATCTGTGATGCTAAGGAAAGGAATTATGATCTTTATTACCCTGTCCATTCTCACGTTTGGCTTTGCCTTCAGTGCAGCGGCAATTTCTTTTGGCGGGGTAATTGTTGATGACAGTGGCATCGGAGTAAGAGTCATTCATTTGCTGGACAGGTCCCTGCTTTATGCTGTGCCCGGTTTCGACTGGGACATGAAAAACTTCTGCTTCATACTTGGCGGAGAATACTATTTTACCAAGGATCTCTCCCTTCATTTGGGTTATAGCGATTGGCCGTTTGGCCGGACAATGAAGTATGATTCCGTCATTGCCTCCAGGAAGAGGCTATATACTGCAGAAGCAAAAATCAAACAGGGGAAAGACCGTTGCAAAATAGGATTATTATCGGGAAAGCTGCAAACAGAAAACGCGGCGGAAGTAGGAATCACCGAGCTTGCCTTGGGCTATACAAAATATATCAGTGAAGGGACGGAAGAGAACTGGAAGACCGTCCTGGTAACCAACGCCAATTACGGCTGGACTGAAGCGGGTGAAGGGTATCTCATCACCGAGGCAAAACTGATCTTTAATAAAAACAACTTTACCGTTGCAACAGGGGTCGGGCACAATACCTATTCAGGAAAATTGATCCCCTGTTTTGATGTGGGAAGAATTCTTCAAGGTTTTCCGGTAGATAAACTTACAGGTATAAATATGTTCTTACTGACGATGGAAAGAAAATACCCCCTACTGACGATCTCTACAGAAGAGTTCAAGAGCGTCTTTTCGCTGCCGGTCTTTATCGAGCTGACCGGGGTCCAGAGGGGACAGACTCTGGAAAGTTTTACTCTCTATAGCCGGACCGGCGTTGGCTTTTCCATGAATATCAATGATGAAGTTGAGTTCAGGGTGGAAGCGGCTTTGCTGGACGGCAATGTTTCGAAGATAGTCTTTCATGCCACCACAGAAATCTATTGAAGTACGGGCCAGGGAATGCCCGCGGCTGCGGAGCGAGTTTATTATCGCGGCGCTGATTTGGTTTTCCAATTTTTTCGCCGTACTACTTTCCAGTCTCGTATTTATAACCACCGTTACCGGTGGTTTTTTTATTTTGGGAAAAATTATTGAACAATATCTAAAATAATCTTTGACAAAGAGGAAACAAATTTGTTATAATAAAAACGTGAAAAAATATGCTGCTTTTCTTCTGGGCTTGTCCGCTCTTTCATATTATCATGGTTGTTAAATTATAACAATGCAAAAAAGACACCCGCAGGCAAGGCAGAACCTTTTTAGCTTTATTTGACCGTGGGAGAAGAGGATATGCAGTTTTTTTATAGAAAGATCCAAATTTAACAAGGTTTGGGTACGGAAAATGGCAATAGCGGCATCGCATGTGCTGGAAAGGAGAATGGTCATGTCTGGATTTAGCCCGGCCGATTTCGGGAGAGCATTTGAGAAAATTCAAATGGAGTACCAAACCGGGATCGGTGCTTATCTGGCTCCTTTTTTCCACTTAATGGCCGTTTTGGTTCTTTGTTATCTTTTGCTGAATAAAAAGAAAAACCCAAAGCTCTTTAATATCTGGTTTGCCGTAAACTATCTGTGGATCTTTTTATACGTGGGGATATATATGTTCTACCGGTTTTATCAGGAATTAGGAGTATGGAGCGTAGCTTTCTGGGGAGTGCTGCCGCTTCTCCTTGGCAACATTTTCTTTAATTGGGTGCAAAGCGCGCGCAAATCAACAGGAGAAATAATGGACTGGGATTTTTTCAATATCCCAAGATGGCGGTGGTTGATCACTCCCTTCATAGCCTTTGGTTTCTGGTATCCTACCTATATATATGGTCAAGGCTTTGTTTTTACAGCGAAAGATTTGTTGTTCTCATTTTTTGGGCTTATGCCTTGCCCGACAACCATCGTAACTCTGAGTATATTAACATTGAAATACCCTGCCGTGCATAAGGGGTTATATAATGCTTTGACTCTTTTTGCCGTGTGGATCGGCAGTTTTCAGATATTACTGGGTTATGTTCCGGATTATCCCTTGGCTATGGTGGGTTACTATTCGCTTGGCTTGATAATCAGCGACCGATGCGCACAGGTAAGGAGAAACCGCACGGGGCAAGCGAAAAGGTGAGGAAAAGAAAAGCGGTCAGAGCAAAGGTGAGAAAGGTTAAGAAAAGGCGGGTATTGTGGGAACAATACCCGCCTCCCTGTTTAAATGGCCAGGCGCATGTGCGCAACAACCATCTGCCTCCACAGCAAATGGTTACTCCCGGAACTGTCGGCGGCGGTTTGACCCTCACCCTCGTTGAAATGTCACAAGGCAATGGTGTTTATATCTTCGGTTCCCAGGGTTTGATCGGCCTTCCGGTGGCTACCGGGCTGAAACCGCTCGTCCCATATTTATTTTTTGCCTTCACCCAAACATAATAGGTGGTCCCGTTCTACTTTGTTGTTCGCACCCTATCCCTTAAATTTGCCATGCCCTCCGGGTAAGAGCCTACCCGGAGGGCATGGATTCAGGGGATGGGTTAGCTATGATGTGTGCAGAGAACCCTGGCCTAGTCTTCACTACTTTTTACGGTTAGACTGATGGCGGTCTCATTTTCATTGGGGATGATGGTCACAGAACCATTCCAACCGCTGGCTTTTTTAAACGAAATAATGGCCATCTCCCCTAGATAGGAGGTTTCAATCTCCCAACCCTTGCTCCGGAGGTTTTTTTCATAAAACTCCACGACTTTGGCATTGGAATCTGTCGTGGAAAGCATGGCGGTGGCGTTATACTCCTTGTCTTTGGCGCCGCCAAGGAAGGAAACAACTTCGGCATCGCCATAGACAGGCACATCCTTGGGAAAGTCTTTGGGAATTTTATTGCCAATGGTAACCCCGCCAAAAGAGAAGGAACCGCCGTCTTTGTCAATATCCACTTTGCGGCCGGTAACCGTGCTGAGAATTTTACCGGTCAAACCGCTTCCCGCTCTGCGGGAACCGCCAGAAAAGCCCACGGCTTTGAAGATAAGCCCGGCCAATAAGAGGCCGGCCAGGACCAGGACCACCGTCCGGCGGGTTTTTTTATCCACTTTCTCCAGGTTGAGGGCGCCCGGTTCCCGCGCAGATAATTCGTTATAGGCAAGAACGGCGCCTATTACCCCGAAGGGCATGGTGAAAACGACTGGGAAGAAATAGATAAGGGCGCCAATCCCACCGATGATAAAAATAGCCAAGCTATAGATCCAGACCGCCAGTGGTTCGGTGAAGAAAGCTTGGAGACTACGTTTTATGGCGTCCACAGGGCTGAGGTCTTTATCGATAACATAACCTATGGCCATAAAGGAGATAAGTGAGACTAAAGAACCAGCGGCCAGACTGAACAACCTACCGATTACGGGGATCCCCCCAATAACTGAGATGACAAGCCCAACCAGAAAAGTGATTAGGATTACGAGAAAAGTGGGGAGAAATTTGTCAAAGCGGCTAAAGATCTCCCCTAATTCTGGTTTCTCCCCGTCAATGGTTTTGCGCAAAAAGACAAACAACCCTCCGAGCAACGGCCCGGCAAGAAGACCAAAGGTGATTCCCGAGACAAGAGCTGTAATCAAGGTGGCGAGAAAAACCGGGACAAAATTCTTTCCATACAGCTCAAGGCTCTTTTTCAAATTAGCCAGAATATCCATGGTTACACTTACCCTCCTTTTCTTTTGCGTGCGCAAACTGCCCGCCTTATATTATATGTCCTCCTACTTCTGCACGGCTTTGTCGCGAACGGCAATGGGAAACTCATTACTCAACCGCTTCTGAATGGAGCAGGTGGCAGACCTATCTTTGACCTCCGTTACTTTAATCTCAGCAACAACCTCGCTTATTTCATCAATAACCTCATCGGTTTCCGGATCCCTGACTTCCTCGATTATGTGCAGGACGTTAAAGACCATTCCCACTTTGACACCATCATTGGCGCCGATATTCAAAATCACCCTTGAATCACTGGCATACGCCACAGATCCAGTTATCTTCGACGAAGCGGTGGGTGTAAAAGCGAGAACCTTCTCCCCAAATTGCTTGGCGACTTGGTCAGCAGCCTCTCTTAGGGCAATCCCCAAATTGGTCGCACGAAATTCTTCACTGTTCAAATCTAAATGATGCCAGTCATAATCAACACTGATATTGGATTGTTTCTTTTCCCCTTTTCCACCGACAGCGGCGACGATTTCAGCGGTATCGGTCCTAACCATCCTGGCGTCCATGACCACCCGCGATGTTGTGGTCTTAAGGCCGAGCCCCTTCCCCCCCAGTGAAAGGGAACCGCCGGTAGTTTTGTTGGTAAACTCCGTAACCTTTCCGATGACGATAAACTGAACGCCAAGAATTTTCCCGATGGCAGCGGCGGATCTGGCATTAACCCTGTCCGTGGCGCCGAAGTCCTGTTCTTCCAGTACCCTATTGATCTGGTCCCGTTCAATAAGACGGAACCTTTTCGGTGAAAGATTGAGCATGGAAGTAACCAGTACGTCAGCCACCCCGCTCCCGATATCGTAATCCCCCCACCAATGATCATCGATGGAACCGTCGTCAAAAGGCAACACCGCTACTCGATACAGGTTTTCCTGACCGGAAACCGAGCTGAACAACAAGAGCCCTACCAGTAAAGACAGTACCAACAGCAACCTTCTTTTATACACGAAAAATCCCTCCTCACTAAGATTATGTTTGGACATAAGCAACGATTAATTATATTATAAAATACAATTCTCAACAAATTCTAAACAAAAAATCTATGCCTGCTTTGTTGACTTCCCGAGTATTGGCCAGTATAATTGAGATCAAAGCCTCTTAATAAAATTCTGGGGAGGCGCTCTTCATGAAGAAAACAACTACAAGATGGACAATGAGGTTGCTTCTGTTTATCTCCCTGATTGGCTTGGGATTGATGGCTCTGCCGGCTTTGGTCAATGCCGACGGGGTTGCAGAACGCCCGGCGACCAAGGAGGAGAAAGAATTCTACAAGACTGTGCAGACGGCCATAGCCCAGGCTTTACCCGCCAATGGCCCGGCCGGCTGGGAAGAAGTGGAGCGGTCACCCGGCAAGGAATTGGCTTATGTGGCAGCCGTGGAGGAACCGCTTTGGATCGAGTATTATGTGGAATGGCGGGACAGCGCACGGATCGAGGCCACGGAAAAAGCGACCCAGGAAGCCCTGCACGAGCAGTTCTTTGCCCAGCAAACCCAACCCGACACTGCCGAAGCGGATAAACTCATGGTGCAAATGGACAAATTAAGCAAGGACCTGGAGAAAGCAATCAACGCAGGCGATATGAAGAAAGCCATGGAAATCCAGGCGGAGATGGAAAAGATCGGCGGAAAAATAAGCGGGATCTATGAGGGCGGGGCTGCAGAGCAAGAGAAGTTGCAGGAAGAAATGGCCCCCCGTGACGTTAAGGCCAGGATCTATGTTGCCGCCAACAGCTTTGAGGAGTGGGTTGGCGCCTCGATGAAGCAGGAACCCTCCGTGGCCGGCGGGTTGGTTTACCGGAGCGAAGGGAGCTTCTCCCGGGAACGCGGCGAGTGGGTAGAGGGTTATACCTATATTTTTTTGGGCAACTGGCAGTATAAAGAGGAAGGCGGCTACCGTTTCATAGAAGCGGCTAAAAACAAAGGGCTCCCCCGTACGGCCGTACAGGCCATTGTCGTCAGGATCCAGGCGGATCCGGCCCGGGCCGGAGAATTGATAAAAAAGATCGATTGGGAGCGTCTAAAAAAGTTAATCAAAAATTAGCCATAAATTAACAAAAATCATTTCCCCGGAAAAAGTGATTGCAGAGGCCAACATAGAGTTGGCCTCTGCAATCCATAAATGCGCCGGGTTATTCCTGATTCAACTGCCTGACCGGCCTGGCTTCTATATAGCCCCTGTACCCCATGGGCGCCAGCTGGAACCTGGGACCGTCTTCATCCGCCCATTTAAACCCATAAATCTCAGGGTTGTAGCCTTTCATCACTTCCCACAATTCCCCTATCGCCTTTTGAAACTCGTCCTCATCATAAGGCTCGCCCTGAAAAACCATCATCTTGCACGGGGGAAGGTCAATGATTTCAAAGCCGTCCGGTACTTCGCCGGCATAATCGGCAGGCACTTCCACGCCTTGGGCGTAGACTGATGTTCCAGGTTTGCGCAGGTTTTCGGGGAGCCACATGCCGATAGGCTCGTAAAGAGCCTCTTTAATGCTGGTAAGCACCCCCCATACCTCGCATCCTACTTCTTCGCAGTATTCAAAGTAGTCTGTGGCTTTCCTCCCACGTTTTAAAATCAACTTCCTGGCTGGTCTCTCCACCACCTGCACAAAAACGGTCTTGGTTTTACGCTGATCACTCATTCTTCTCTCTCCTTTTTGTAAGGTGAGGTAATAGCCGCGGATTCTGTTGGGCATAAAAAGACTGAGCGGCGGAGTTCTTTTCCGGTATTCCTGCGGGGTCAAACCAAATTGTCTGGAAAAAGCTCTTGTGAAGCCTTCGTGGGAATTGAAGAGAAAATCCAAGGCCACATCGATGATTTTCTCATCATGATCCCTTAGTCTGACCGCTGCTTCTGATAACCGGAGAGCCCTGATATATTCGAACGGCGTTTTCCCTGTCAGCTCTTTGAAGAACCTCGATGTGTGCCAGGGCGAATACTGCGCTACGTTGGCCAGCATACGGAGGGAAATGAACTCCGTGATATGCTCTTTAATATAATCCTGCATACGCTGGACCGCGTTGATCTTATCCCAACTCTCCACCGTATCACCTCCCATGCCAAGGATAGCACTGTAAAAGCCATAATTCTTGACAGCAATTGCGCAAATTTTTCTTCCGCATTATAAGTTCGTTTGGCTTTGTTCAGCCGCATGTCCGCCAAATACGTATGTCTTCACCATCAAATCTACGCATGGACATAAGATGCCCCGGACCGGGGCGCGGCAGCGCGGGAAAAAACGGTCGCCATAAAAAAAGACCAGCCTGTCCGGCCGGTATGGTTATACATACGCGCTTAAGTGCGCTTAAGCGCGATTAGTCCATCTTATCCATAATCTTTTTAATCTGCCTTTCCTCCCAGTCTTTACCCAGGAAGCCGCCAAGTCCAAAAACGGTCAGACCATGGGCTGCGATGCCGATTCCCCATCCCAGTAGGGGCCAAAAGAACCACCAGTGATTACGAGAAAAAAACAGATTAATCGCCAATAAACCACAGTTGATTAATATGTACAAAAACAGGTGGATATAAAAACCCTTTATCTCCTCAACTCGCGCTTTTGCTCTCCGGTATTTTTCTTCTTCATTCATCCGCCTCACCCTCCTTTACCTGTATAATAAATTTTATCTTCGCGATCTCCGGATGATTCTCCTTTTAAAAATTATCTTCTTTATTTTTTCTTGCCTTCGCCGCTTGGACCGGCCAAAGCTTAGACATTAAAGCGGAAACTGATGATATCCCCGTCTTTTACCGGGTAATCCTTGCCCTCTAAACGAAAAAGCCCTTTCTCTTTTAACTTGGCCATACTTCCATGTCCAACCAGATCGTGATAAGCAGCAACCTCCGCCCGGATAAAACCTCTTTCAATATCGGAATGGATCTTTCCGGCCGCCTTTTTCGCGGTTGTTCCTTCAGTAATGGTCCAGGCTTTGACTTCGTCTTCGCCAACCGTAAAAAAGGAGAGCAAGTGCAAATGCCGGTAAACAGTCCGCGCCAGCCGGTCAATGCCCGGTTCGGTTATTCCCAGGTCGTCCATGAATAATACCCGGTCGTCTTCGGATAATTCAGCGATTTCTTGTTCAATCCGGGCTGAGACCTCAAGGAAGGGCAATCCCTTCTCCTGAAGCCCGGCGAGAAACTCTTCTTTACCGAGGAAACCGGTTTTAAAACCCTTCGTATCCAAGTTTATTACTACCAGCATAGGTTTGAGTGTCAAGAATTGAAAACCCCGCAACAACTCGGCTTCTTCCTCGTTGAAGGGGAGGTTGGTTAAACGGCTTTCCTCTTCCAGCGCTTCCCGGCACCGCCGTAACAACTCTAGTTCGGTCTCGTTTTCCTTCTTCTTCTTGGCTCCCAACCGCTCAATTCGCTTCTCAATGACTTCCCAATCGGCAAAGAGCAGCTCGGAGTGGATCATGTCCAAGTCGCGTCCGGGATTAACCTCTCCCAGGACATGTGGTAATCCTTCTTCAAAAACCTGAATTACCGCCACCAGGGCATCCACATGCCGCACGGCCGTCAAAAACGGGTTTTTTCCTTTTTTCTGTTCTTCACTGAAATTCAACCCAGGCAAGTCGACCAAATCAATCTGGGCGTACGTCGTCTTCCTTGGTTTATACAGCTTGGAGAGGTAGTCTATGCGTTCATCCGGAACCCGTGCTGTTCCGGTTGTCGCTTCCATTCCGGAGAGGGGAAGATCATCCCTTATCCCCGTAAGCAATTTAAAGAGGGTGGTCTTCCCGGAACCGGGCAAACCCACAAGACCGATCTTCATCTACTTCATCGTCCTTTACTACATTTTTCGCGTGCGCGTGTTCTTAGAAATTATTATGGTACTTTTTATTCGGTAACCACAGCTACCGATTTTTATTTCTCATTATATTACAATGAAACCAACAGGGCAAGAATTCTCCTGTAAAAAGAGGTGAAAAAGATGAAACGGAAGATCGTCCAGATTGACGAAGCCAAATGCAATGGTTGCGGCCTTTGCGTCAATGCCTGTCACGAAGGGGCCCTGCAGATGGTGGACGGCAAAGCAAAACTGGTCTCGGATAGTTACTGCGACGGCCTTGGGGACTGTTTGCCGGCGTGCCCCACCGGTGCGATTACCATTGAGGAACGGGAAGCGGCCCCCTTCGATGAGGCGGCGGTAAAAGAGCGGATGGAAGAGGGAAAAGTCCCCGCAGCCCCTCCCCTGCCCTGTGGTTGCCCAGGTACCCAAGGCCGTTCCCTGGCCAAAGAAAATGCGCCAGCGCCTTACCCGCGGCAGGCGAACACCGGATCGGAGCTGCGGCAATGGCCTTGCCAGCTGAAACTAGTCCCGGTCAATGCGCCTTACCTTGACAATGCCCATTTGCTGGTGGCCGCTGATTGTACGGCTTACGCTTATGCCGGTATTCACCAGGACTTTATGCGGAACCGGATCACCCTGATCGGCTGTCCGAAACTGGATGCGGTGGATTATACGGATAAACTCACCGCCATCCTGGAGAATCACGAAATCAAAAGCATAACTGTGCTGCGGATGGAGGTTCCATGCTGCAGCGGTATTGTGAACGCAGTGAGGAACGCTTTGCAAAAAAGCGGGAAGATCATCCCTTGGCAGGTGGTGACGATCAGTCCCGACGGGAATATAGTTGAGGAGTGATTATAGGTGTCCCGGATAAGAAAACTACAGACCGTGACGGAATTAACCGCCCTGGTCTTATTTACAGTCCTGTTAATCACCGGCAGGATCCAGATGTGGATGGGAATATTCCTGGGCAGCGTTGTTTTGACCTTATTCTTCGGCCGGTTTTATTGCGGTTGGATCTGCCCGATCAACACAGTGATGAGGCTGGTGACAGGAATCAAGGCCCGCTTTAAACTCAGGAGTTTTGCCGTGCCGGAAACCTTGAAAAAACCCGTCTTTCGCTACGGCATGCTCGCTGCTTTTCTCCTCGCCTTTGTCCTGACGATGGTCAGTGGGAAAAGGCTGCCGGTCCTTCCGCTTCTCTTTGCCGCCGGAGTCTTGTTAACCGTCTTTTTCCCGGAGGTCCTATGGCACCGCTACCTTTGCCCCTACGGTACGATCTTGAGCCTGCCGGGGGCCAAAGCCAAAAGGCAACTGCGGATCGACCCGGAGATTTGCTCGGAATGCGGAATCTGCCAAACGGTCTGCCCCGGCGGGGCAATTACCGCGAACGGCGGGTACTCGATTAATAAGAGTCTCTGCCTTAACGGCCGCGACTGCGCTGACCAATGCCCGAACCAGGCAATCCGGTATCGATAGGCAAAAAACTGTAAAACAAAAACAAGGACTTTCGTCAGTAAGCGAAAGTCCTTGTTTTTGTTGTTTTTGGGATCATAAACGGATTGTCAATTCTAAACTAACCCAAAATTATTACAGCATAATCAAAAAATCTCTATTCTATTTACCCGGTCTCTTTTTTATTATATTAATAACAGGTTAACAAATAAAGGACAGCCGCCCGGTTGGCAAAGGCAGTTTAATAGAAAATCAAAGAAAAGGGGGTATTTGCAGGACGGATAAATGAAGCTCTGAAGGTAATTTTTGAAACGTCGGGTGGATGGATTGCCTTGTTTCAGTCGAAAAAAATGGAGGAGGTTGAAGGATGAAAAGGTTGACAAGAGTGGGATTATTACTGTTGGCGGTTGTTTTTGTTCTGTCGACCGCGTGCGGGTTTGCCGCTTCAAAAAAACTGATTAGGGTTGGGATTGTCAATTTACCACCGGAAGAATCCGGCTACCGTCAGGCCAATGTTGAAGACATGAACCGGGTCTTCTCAAAGGGAAACGGTTATGACGCTAAACAGACCAACACAGCCGATGTCAATGAACAGATGGCTGCGGCCATGGGGTACATTCGCGATGGCGTCGACTATCTCCTAATTTCCGCCGCCCATGCCTCCGGATGGGACAATGTCCTGCAATCGGCAAAAAGAGCGGGCGTGAAGGTTATTCTCTTTGACCGGGCAATTGACACGGATCCCTCGAACTATGAGGCGGCGCTTCTCTCCGATATGCATTATGAAGGTAAGTTGGCAACAGACTGGGTGTTAAAGAATGTTCCGAAACCGATCAATCTAATCCTGATTCGCGGGCAGTTGGGGAGCGCAGCCGAGATTGGGCGCAGCGCCCCGGTGCTCCAAGCCGCCAATGAAGGTAAACTCAACATTGTGTGGGATGGAACAGGCGGCGACACTTGGAGCCTTGAGGAAGCCCGTAAGGTGGTTGAAGCCGCGATTGCCGCAGGAAAAGATTTCAACGTCATCTATGCCCAGAACGACGGTATGGCGCAAGGAGCTGTCCAGGCGCTCGAGGCGGCCGGGATCAGCCATGGGAAGAAGGGCAAGGTCAAGATTATTGGTTTTGACTTTAACCGTTTTGCCCTCCGGAACGTACAGGCCGGTTACTGGGACGCCGATATGCAGTGTAATCCCCGTCAGGCCGGGCAGATTGATCAGTGGATCAAAAGCGGCAAGATTCCCAAGGGCATCGTCTATCAGGAAGAAATAATCTTAGACACGGACACGATCACCGATGAACATATCGAAAAATACGGGATCAATCCCGATCCGGGCAAGGGTGTAATCACAAGGTAGTTTTCTCTCATGGTTCAGGCAGTGCGGTGTCCGGATCCTCTCCGGCCAACCGCACTGCTGTTGATTTATAAGCTACCAGTAAGGAGGGCTTTGCTTGCAGTCAGAAATCATCCTCAAGATGGAGGGGATCGGCAAATCCTTTCCCGGGGTCAGAGCTCTGGACAATGTTGACTTCGTGCTCCGCAGGGGTGAAATCCATGCCCTGATGGGTGAAAATGGAGCGGGCAAGTCCACACTGATCAAAATTTTAACCGGTGTTTACGAAAAGGATGCCGGCCGGATTGTTTTAGAGGGAAGGCCGGTTCACTTTAAGTCGCCGCAGGATGCGCTGAACATGGGAATTGGCACGGTCTTTCAGGAAATTGCGCTGTGTCCCAATTTAACCGTGGCCGAGAATATGTTTATCGGCCGCAGCCGGGACAATTTCGTGCAGTGGAAACAGATGAACGCAAAGGCGGCAGAGATGCTGAGTTCCCTCGGTATTCCAGCGAGCCCGACCCAAGAACTCGCAAGCTGCTCAATTGCTGTCCAGCAGATGATCGCAATTGCCCGGGCGGTCGATATGGATTGCAAGATTCTTATCTTAGACGAGCCGACGTCCTCACTTGACGAAGATGAGGTGCAAAAACTCTTTGCGCTCATGCGCGAACTAAAAACGCGGGGTGTAGGGATCATTTTTATTACCCACTTTATCGATCAGGTCTACGAGATCAGCGACACGATTACCGTGCTGCGCAATGGCGAGTTGATTGGCGAATACCAAACAGCTGCCCTTCCCCAAATCGAGCTGATCTCGAAGATGATGGGCAAGGCGCTGAGTGATGTCTCGGCGATGAAAAAACACGAGCCGCTTAAATCGGACGACAGTGTGCCGGTGTTTGAGGTGACGGCCCTTGCAAGTGCCGCCGGGCTAAGGCCTTTCAATTTCACGCTCCAAAAAGGCGAGGTGAACGGGTTTGCCGGGCTGCTCGGTTCGGGGCGGAGCGAAAGTGTGCGCGCAATCTTCGCTGCCGATAAGGTAACAGGCGGTGAAGTCAAAATAAACGGCAAAAGAGTGAAGATCAAGACGCCCCTCAATGCCATGAAACAGGGCATCGGCTATCTACCAGAGGACCGCAAGGGTGACGGAATCATCGACGAGCTTTCGGTGCGTGACAATATTATTCTCGCCTTGCAGGTCATGAAAGGCTTTTTTCGGCCGCTTTCACGGAAACAGGCTGAGGAATTTGCAAACCAGTATATACAGAAACTGGACATTAAAACACCGTCCATCAACACGCCAATCAAATCGCTTTCCGGCGGCAACCAGCAAAAGGTGATTCTGGCCCGCTGGCTGCTTACCCGCCCCATGTACCTGATTCTTGATGAACCCACACGGGGAATCGATGTCGGAACCAAGGTGGAGATTCAAAAACTTGTGCTCAAGCTTGCTGAAGACGGAATGAGTCTGACTTTCATCTCATCAGAAATTGACGAAATGCTTCGCGTCTGCTCGCGACTGATCGTGATGAAAGACCGGGAAATTGTCGGCGAGCTCAGTGGCATGAATCTGACGGAACAAGATGTGATGCACATGATTGCACAGGGAGGTAAATAAGATGACAAGGTTAAAAACACGCTTCAACAACTTATCCCATCTTTTCCTTCCCCTCTCTGTTCTGGTGATCCTCATTATCATTAATCTGATCAAGGGCGCTGATTACTTCAGCATTACCATGGTAAACGGGGCCTTTTACGGGAACATCCCAAATATCCTCTTCGGCGCTTCAGAGTTGGTTATTCTGTCCATCGGGATGACCCTGGTTACTGCGGCTTCACGCGGGCAGGACATCAGCATCGGTGAGAGTGGCGCGATCAGTTCCGCCCTCTTCGTTCAGTATGTCTTGAATGCGGGAGAAGTTACCTTGTCGACCATCCTGGTGGGTTTCCTCATCAGTTGTGTGGCCGGGCTAATCATCGGCGCCTTTAACGGTACCCTGGTTTCGTTCTTCAATGTTCAGCCCATGGTCGCGACGCTCATCTTGTTTTTAGGGGGCAGGTCGATCGCTTTTATTATTGACGGTAAAGTATCGCCCATCCTGGCGAACGAGATCTCGAATCGAATCGGCACCGTAATACCGGGAGTGCCAATTCCGACACCAATCATCCTGACTGCTGTCTTCATTGCGATCGTGGCTGTGGTTCTCAAGACCACCAATCTCCGGCTCTATGTGGAGGCGGTAGGAATCAACCCGAGTGCGGCGCGTCTGAATGGGATCAATCCAAAAAAGATTATCTTCTTGACCTTTTTGCTTATGGGCGTCTGCAGTGCGGTCGCCGGTTTCATCGCGGTTAACAAGGCGGGACGCCACGATAGTGTCAATCTGCTCAAGTTTATCATGATGGACGCGATTCTCGCCGTTGCCTTAGGCGGAAACTCGTTGGGCGGCGGAAAGTTCAGTATCACCGGTTCGATGATCGGCGCGTATACGATCGAGGTACTGAACAGGACTCTGCTCAGGTTGGAGGTAGAACCCGAAGCCATTAAGGCCTTCAAGGCAGTCTTCATTGTCGTTCTCATGGTAGTTGCTTCGCCGGTGGTTAGAGTTTTTGTCAGGAAAGTCTTAGACAAGGCGAAGACGCTCGTCGCCCGCTACTCCGTACGCCAGACCGGTGGACTAAACAAGGCAGCGGTTTCCATAACGGACACAACTGGGAAGGAGGGGGAGTAGAGTGCGATCTCTAGACACAAACAAACCAAAAACAAGACTATCCAATTCGAACCTGCTTTTTATGATCGCCGGGATTATCTTTGTCCTGATGTATGGGTTTGCCCTGATCAGTTATCCGGGCAGTTTCATGCAGTTTCAGACCTTCTTTGACTTGTTTAACTTTAACGCTGCGCTCTTTATCGTTACCCTTGGTCTGTGCGTCGTTATGATCGGAGGCGGCATCGATATTTCCGTTGGCGCTGTATGCGGCCTGGTCACCATGGCTTGTGCCATGTTGCTGGAATCGGGAATGGGAAACGTTTGGGGCGCCTTACTTCTGGCGCTGGGGATCGGGCTCGCCTTTGGGCTCATGCATGGCTATCTCATTGCCTATCTTGAAATCCAGCCCTTCATCATCACCCTGGCCGGAATGTTCTTGGCGCAAGGGATGCTGACGACCCTCCACAAAGAACCGCTCAACGTAACCATGCCTGCTTTTGTTGGACTGCGGAATTTTAAAATCGAGATTCCTTGGCTTGGCACCGTAAACAGGCTGGGTGTTTTCATTCCGTGTGAAATCAAACCAGGCGTCATCGTGGTGGTGGTCCTTGTTCTTCTCTACGCCGTCCTGATGAAGTGGTCGCGTTTCGGGCGTAATCTCTACGCTGTCGGCGGCAATCGCCAGAGCGCCCGGATGCTCGGGATCAACGTCAAAAAAACGATCTTCTTCTCCTACGTGATCTGCGGATTAACCGCTGGTATCTCCGGCTTTGTCTTCCTGATGACAACAGGAGCCGGCAATATCGGAAACGGTGCGTTGTTTGAAATGAAAGCAATCGCTTCGAATGTAATGGGTGGTATTCTGCTCAACGGCGGTGTGGGGAACTTGCTTGGCGCGCCCATCGGGACGTTGACCCTGCTGACCATCAATGAACTGATCCGGGCGGCGGGTGTCCAATCAAACTTTCAAGCGATCGTCAGCGGGCTCTTGCTGTATCTCTTCATTGTGCTGCAAAGCATCGTTATGTCGTTACGGGGCAGGCGGAAATTCAGACTTACTCTCCCGCCATGGCTGAAACCGCACCAGTACTAATCGTACCTTAAGGGCTTGAAGTGGTCTTTCCCGGCGGCGTGGAGGTGAGGCGCCTTTATTGGCTTAAATTGATAGTAAGTATTTGGAGAGAGTTGCCATCCCTTTTTAACCGACCTTGCTTTTCCAACCGGCCTAAGGCTCTTGTTACTGTTTCCCGGCTCGTCCCGATCAACTCTCCAAGTAGCCGATGGGTTAAATACGGCGGCAGGACCCAACTCTCTCCTTCTTTACGCCCAAGTTCTTGCGCCAACATGGATAAGGCTTTCAAAAGGCGCTCTTTCACGTTGAGACAGATCAGGTTTTCCATTTGCTCATCCATCTTCGCTAGTCTCTGTGAAAGAATGCCCAACATCTGCCAGCAGAGCTCCGGTGTAGCTAAGAGAAGGTTCCGAAAATCCACTTTGTGCATCTGGTATACTTTAACATCGGTGATCGCCTCTACCCATGCGGTACGGAAGGAATCTGTAAAGAGTCCCATCTCGCCAAAACAGTCCCCTCCACCGAGAAGGGCCAAGACCACTTGCTCCCCGGATTCATTCAACCTATAAACCCTAACTAATCCGTTTTGAATTAAGAAAAACTCCTTTGCCGGTTCCCCGCAATTGACAATCGACTGCCCCGGTTGGTATGTTTTTTCGCTGAATAACGTCGCAATCTTTTCGACCTCCGCTTCCGCCAACCCGGAGAAAAGCGGAATTGCCCTGAGCCCGGCGGGATTGAAGCGCGCGCGTGGTTTCAGATTCACTTCGCTCCTCCTTTTCCGGCTTTACCTCCTGAACCTCCTTGCGGTCCCGAGCCTCCTTTCCCCGGAGTGTGTTTCTTGACCGGATCAGCCTGGCCGGCTTTGTTGGTTTCGGTCTTTTCTTCAAAAATCCTCTCCTTATCCCGGCCCCACCGGTTCATTTGACCGATCTTTTCTTCATCCCGTTCTTGAAGTTCCAAACGGACGATTCCTTCCCTTGAAACCCTGGCCTTCTCATTGGCCTTCAATCTAAGCTCCTGGCCGCTGACTTCCCTTGTTTTTAGTAAGACTAAACCTTCGGCCACCAAAACCTCGGTGGCTTCCGTTGAAGCGTCTACGCTGAAATTTGTTCCTTCGACACCCGCTACTGCGGTTGGTGTGACCACTTCGTAATGGAGGAGATTATTTATGGTCTTTATCACCTTCGACCAGATCCCACCAGAGATCAGTTGACACTCAAGCCGGACTGTTCCACCTTGTTTCGCCAGGTTCTTGAGAACAAGACGTGTTCCGGGGTTTATCCTGACAAAAAGGTTGCCCAGAACCAATTCGACGAAGGAATCCTTATCCGTGTAAATCTCCATCTCCTCGTGAAGAACGGTGTCAACCGTAAGAAGCTCCCAAGGGCTGTCCGGTTTTGCAAGATTTCTAAAGTATGCCGTACCCTGACAATCTGTTATTTCAGCCATAAACTCATTATCCGCGAACAGAGCGGTAGAAAACAGAAGCATAAATAACATGGCGAACAAGAGGTACTTTTTCATCTTTTCCCCTCCATCCTCTTTATTCTCCCAATCAAGGTCGGCTTCCGGAAGCCTTTGATTTGCACCTCTTCTAGGGTATAGAGACCAGCAGGCAATCGGCACTCCCGTTCCGGGTCAAAGGAAAAAACGATTTCACCCGGTCCGGCCAATTTTTCCAGGCGGGCCGCTAAGTTGACAGGCGCCCCCATAAAAGTGTACTCCATACGTTCCTGGTTCCCCACACTCCCGGCAATAACGATCCCCCAGGAAAGACCAATTCCGATGGCGAATTTATCTCCCCCCAGCGTTGCTCTAGCGTTCACCATCTCATTACAGGCGGCAAATACCCGTTCCAACATTCTGTCTTCCCATACAGGGAAGCCAAAGACCGCCATTAAGCCATCGCCGAGGAATTTATCGACCAAACCTCCGTAGCTCAGAATAATTTCGGTCATTCTTCCTAAAACCTGGTTAATTTGGGAAACCACTTGTTCCGGTTCTTGTTCTTCCGTGTAACGGGTGAAATCACGGATATCAGCAAAGAGGACAGCCACAAATCGGCGCTCTCCGTTGAAATTAATCTCATTTCGTTTTTGCAGGATCTCTTTTAGGATCTCCGGAGAGATATATTTGGAAAAAAGCCTCTTTATTCTACGGCGTTCTTCAGCTTCTCTGCGATATGATTGCGCTAACAAAAAAGCGGGTTCCACGAAGAGCAAACCGAGAATAGCGGGAATGGGGAAGATGTATCCGGCAAAACCGGCAATTACTCCGGAAATAAGCACGGTGATACTCGTCCCCACGGTTGCTAAAAACAAAAAAAATCCTGTACGGTTCCGTAGAAACGCCGCCCAGCAGCAAGATAGCCCCAGTAAACTCAAGAAGGTGAGCCAGCCGGGCACCGGCTTTAACCAGCTTTTTTCGAGTAGGTTTCGAAGTAAGTAGGCATGGATATATACTCCCGGAACGGCGCCCAACGCCGGTAAAGCGGTCATATGCCGATCCATGTTTCTTTTTGTTACGCCGATTAAGACGACCTTCTCGTGAAAAAAATCAGCGGGATAATTCTCTGTCAATAACTGAGAAAAGGAGATGGACGGAAATGCCTCCAATCCCCCAATAAAGCTCACCACACCACGGCGAATGGCAGGAGGGTTCTCCCCGGTGGCTAACTGATAAATGCGTTCTGTAAAGGCAGACTCGGTTACGATCTCAGGGAATGGCCATTTTCGGATCACGCCGTCGCGGTCTTGGATGAGGTTAAGATACCCTTTGTTAGTACTGGGAAAAAGGGACGGTTTTTCACCGTTCTCCCGCCAACGGTGATTCCAAAAGGTTTTTTCAAGCTCTAAATCTAACTCGGTGCCCAGTACCACCGGGATCTCCGTTTCTTTCAATGCCTTGGCCAATAGCGGATCATTACGGGGATCGGGTTCCCGAAAGAATAAATCTAGGCCGACCACTGACGGTTTTTCACGCGCCAGTTTCTGTAAGGCTTGCGCATAAAGGCTGCGCGGCCAGGGCCAGGCGCCAAGAGCACGAATCGATGCTTCGTCGATCCGGATAATAACCGGTTCCCGATAATGGACAGCGCCCTTGCCAAAAAAACGGATGGATAAAAGAAGGTCTTCCCACCCCTGAGTGAAAAAATCGACCCGTGACAAAAGAAGCGCCAGCGCAAAACAGAGTAGACAACCGGTTATTTTCCGTAAAAACAACAAACAAGGACGAAGTCTCTGTTTCACTTCCAGCCCTCCCCATCCGGCCGGGCGCCAAAACTTTGCTATATTTTGATTCGGTCTTTTGCCATAAAAAACCTTCAAGCGAATATTAAAAATACCCCGCCAAACAGCGGGGCGCCGGTTCAAATTAATAATTGATCAACAGCTTCCTCCAGGGAACAGCCGAGCTGAAGGGATTTCCGAAGCCGTTCCTCAAGTCGTTCCTGTTGACAAAGGGCGGCCATCTTTCTTCCCAATTCCGCCAAACTCTCCTCATCCTCTTGAGAAGCGCTGGACAGCATTGGGCAGCGAAATTCCCGGCGGAAACGGGTAACTAGCCGTAAAGCGTTCTCGATCTGCGCCGCTGGTTGCCTTCTCCTAATTCCCTCGGTCGAGAGCGCCTCACCAAAACGGCTTGATATTCCGGCCCAAACCGAACCTTGAAAAGCCGCGCAAATGCTTGCTGTCTCCTCCGGAGAAAACCCTTCTTGTTCAGCCTGGCACACGATCTCAATCATCCCGCGGGATCCAACCCTACCGATCTCCCCACCTTGTTTTTCAACCTCTCTACATTCCTCTTCCAGACGCGTACGAAGCTGTTCCATCAACCGGTTCCGAAACCGCTCGGCGACACCTGAGGCGACCATTTCCTTGTCCAAAGCAGCCATTGATTCCCGGTACAATTCGCTTCCATTCTGCTCCTGTTTTTTCTGGGATTCCTCCCCAACGTTAACTTTATCTTTTGCCGAATCCCCGAATGAACCTTTTTGACCGGAAGAGATAGAGGATCCCGACGACCCACCCGGCCCTCCCGAGCCTCCTTTACCTCCTTTGGCTAGCGCAACCCCCGCCTGTAAACCACCGACGATCAAAATTAAAACCAAAAACAGAGTAACAGTCTTTTTCATTTTAACTCACCTCCAAGTCCATCATAACTGAGAACTATCAATGTTTCCGTGATCCAGATCACCAACACTAGTCTTTTCCAAGTCACCCTCTAGATCTACTGTGGCCGTCTTTCCCTGGAGAATCCGGCGTGAACTCAGAATTTTCAACCGAACTCTTGTTCCGTGACAAACAGTTGTCACCCCTCTTTGTTATAGTAAAGACAAAGAGGTTTTTTTAGTTATTAATAGAATATTTATACAATAGGGTGAATGTCTTGGTTACGTAAAGGAGCATTCCTGTATTGAAATCAAATGAACTTTGAAAAGACGAGTACCTCCTGTTAGAATACTGGGTGTAAGCAAGTTACCCCTAACAAAATAAGACTAACAGAGGGGGTACTCAATATGAAGTATAGCCAAAATGAGAAGATTGCGCAAGTCACAGAGAAGACTTTAATTGTGGGTGTAGACGTAGCCAGCATGACACACTTTGCCAGAGCTTTTGATTTCAGAGGAATTGAGCTTGGGAAGATAATAAGAATCAGTAATGATGCCCAGGGATTCCGTTTATTCAAGCTCTGGGTGAATGAATTGAAAGGAAAATACAACAGGGATACTGTTATGGTAGGGATGGAACCCACGGGGCATTATTGGTTTAACTTCGCCCAGTTTCTTAAGGATTCGGGCATACGAATCGTATTGGTTAACCCGTTCCATGTCAAGCGGAGCAAAGAATTGGACGACAACAATCCGACCAAAAATGACCGTAAGGATCCCAAGACCATAGCCATGCTGGTGAAAGACGGCAGGTACCAAGTGCCCTATGTGCCTGAAGGCCTCTACAGTGAACTCCGGACGGCAATGGAAACCCGTTGGCATATCGTTCAGGGTTTAAATGCGATTGGCAATCGAGTAAAGCGTTGGCTTAGCATTTACTTTCCCGAATTCAGCAAAGTATTTAGCGCCTGGGAAGGTAAAGGCGCACTAATCGTCTTGAAGGAGTTTCCTACCCCCGAAAAGGTGTTGCAAAAAGGGGTAGACGGCATAGCTGCACGCTGGCGAAAGGATAAACTGCGGCCACTAGGCCTAAAAAGAGCCATGCGCCTTGTCGAAGCGGCTAAGAACTCTGTCGGGGTACGGGAAGGTCTTCGCGCGGCCGAGACCAGCCTGAGAATGCTGCTTGCCGAGTATGAGATGAAGAAGCAGCAACTTGAAGAGATAATGGTCTTGGTTGAAGAACTGATATACCAAATACCAGGGATCAAAGAAGTCCTTAAGATCAAAGGCATAGGTCTTGTTACAGCGGCAGGATTCATGGCTGAGGTAGGAGACCTGAGCCGGTTTGACCATCCCAAGCAAATCCAGAAGCTGGCCGGCCTGAACATTAGAGAGAACAGCTCAGGCAAGCATAAAGGTAAAACAACCATCAGCAAGCGTGGCCGGAGACGATTGAGAGCATTGTTGTTTCAAGGGATTATGCCTGTGGTGGCAAAGAATCCGGAGTTCCGGAGGTTACACCAATACTATACGACCAGAGCCCAAAACCCGCTAAAAAAGAAGCAATCCTTGATTTTACTCTGCTGTAAGCTAATCCGGATAATCTTTGCGCTAATGAAAAAGCAAGTAGCATATGACCCGCAGAAAATGATGAATGACATTCAAAGGCCGGTAGCGGCTTAACCTTAGTATTACCTAGACCACTGGAAGAACCTTGACAAAATGAGCCGGATAGTCAGGTTGAATTAATCCATAAGGGCGCTGACCCAGCATAGGAGCATGACTGACATCCACCTCATGGGTAGGCAGGACGAAGGAATTTGGGGCATTGACCCTGCGAGATATGGGAGGTTTGCCGCCAGGGAGACATGTGGATCATAACGGCCGCAATATTGTGAAAATGTATGGTTGCGACCGGCATACACATGCACTTCCTAATAATTGAATGTCTGTTTATATTACCCATAAGGACTCATTTCTAATAAATGAAATATTGTGAATAAGTGAGATTTTAAGAGAAAAATGAAGATCATAGAGGGAGGATAATATAAAATATAAAAGTATCATAAAAGATGTATATCTGAATGATTATTATAAGAATTATGGATTGTGTCCAGTCTAGTTCGCAATTTTCCATCGGAACCCCATCAGATTAAGCTGCTTTACGCCTGGTGATGATTTGCTGAATGATATCTTTTTTAATATAGCATCTAGAAGTTTCCCAGTCCTCCG
>Ga0208564_1001146_pt1 | contig 22582 bp, 18 predicted proteins | sample AD_UKC073_MetaG_FD_184439 | JGI IMG/M metagenome (GOLD analysis project Ga0208564, IMG submission 184439) | Active sludge microbial communities of municipal wastewater-treating anaerobic digesters from USA - AD_UKC073_MetaG (SPAdes) (version 2) | ecosystem: Engineered > Bioreactor > Anaerobic >... | reverse complement strand
CCCGACCGGCGGATCCAGCGTACGGATTCAACTGCGTCAGTGAATGGAGTTTTAAGATCCCAGGATGCTTTATCTGCAGCTGTGATAAGCAACTCGACATCGAGAGGTAGAAGATGATAGTTCCAGGTGACCAGACGTAGCATCTAGTTGTTGTACTGTTCTCCGGTGATGGCGCCCGCGTGGAGGCAGTCGAGGAGGAGAGCAGGAATGGAGAATACAGAGCGAATCTTGAACTCATGCTGGAAGGGCGCAACTCAAAGACCACGTTGACCTTTTTTTTCTCTGTAAGCCACCCGCTCAGCAACCTTCTGATTAAAAACTCCGCGGAGGCAAGAGACATCGGATCCCGGGGTGCCGGGATCATCTCCCCATGCCGGGCGTCCACACCCCGGGCTATTGGCGGTCTGTTTGAACCTCTGTAACTCGTGGGGGCGTGCAGGGCGGCGCGGGAAGTCCCTGGTCGTCGAGGCCCGGGGATGAGAGCAGAGCCGCTCTTCTTCGTATCGATAGGCATACCTCCCGGGGTATTCTGTGAACACGGGGTGATCGTTTCCTCCAGGGATCGTGCATATCCGGATGCCGCCTGGAGAAGCACGGTTGCATGAAGCACTCGATACTGGTAGGTGGCTCTACAACACGCTGAGTGCTCACATAGATACCATCCAATCTGCCCGTTGGAATATTTTGGGTGTTGTTATCTACAGAGATGTCCTAAAGGGGACGCTGGGGACATATCGAATGTGATAGAAATATGACTGTTCCGGTCACATTCTCCGATCCGAAATGTGCGCAGATTGTGAAGTCATCATTTCACGGCGGTTCTTCGATTATCCTTCCCGTCCCTCCCTCGTTCCAGCGTTCCTGCCAGTTGTAACCGGTCTGATGAGAGACCCCAACCGCTTCCGCAGCGTTGACAACGCTCATCCCCTTATACCGTAGCTGAACAAACACGAGGCGCGGGACCACCTGGGGCAATCCTTTGGGGTGCGTGATCTGTTTCTTCAGGACAGAGAGGGAAACGTGTCTGGCGATCGTGATCTGTTCACGCCCGGTCATATGGAAGACTCAAGGTTCAAAAAAGTAGCACCACGAACTATAACCTGACCGGAGACGCAGCGGGAATATCGGTAGGAGGCTCTCTGGACGGGAACTGTGCAACAGAGCACGTGGGACCAAATGAATCATATAGAAGAAGAGTCTACTCACTGTAGAGAGGCAGGTACCGATCATGGAGGTTTATATAGGTCGTGTACGAGGGAGGGTCATGATCAGACCGCCCAAATTCGGGCCAGATGGGTCGGTGCTGGGCCGATTAGCCCAAAAAAAGGGGGCTGTTGCAACCATTAGAAAACCCGATAGGGATTGAAACACGCTCCCGGTTGGCGATAGCGGGGATTTCATCTGTATGGTTGCAACCATTAGAAAACCCGATAGGGATTGAAACTACGAGGAGGTGCATGCCGTCGCGTTCGGCCTCATCCAGTTGCAACCATTAGAAAACCCGATAGGGATTGAAACAATACTCTCCTTACGAAATAGGTATTCCAAAAGGTGCAGTTGCAACCATTAGAAAACCCGATAGGGATTGAAACGACGATTTCGGCCGCCCCCAGGAACGAGACCTCGGAGGTTGCAACCATTAGAAAACCCGATAGGGATTGAAACCCAGCGTAGCCGATGAAAACCCTGTCCCCGCGCTGCTGTTGCAACCATTAGAAAACCCGATAGGGATTGAAACCAAGATAGAGGTTGCGCCGTACGACGAGACCACGCCGTTGCAACCATTAGAAAACCCGATAGGGATTGAAACCGGCCGGGCTGCCGCGCGGACGGAGGAGAAGTTTGCGTTGCAACCATTAGAAAACCCGATAGGGATTGAAACATCGGGGTCGTGCTGCTCGTAGTCCTGCTCGCCTACGCGTTGCAACCATTAGAAAACCCGATAGGGATTGAAACCTGGTAACGCCTTCTCAGGTCTGGCTGTTGATGACGTTGCAACCATTAGAAAACCCGATAGGGATTGAAACGTCCGGGATATCCGGAATACCGGGGCGTATATTGCGGTTGCAACCATTAGAAAACCCGATAGGGATTGAAACATGGTGCAGACGTCCGTGATCGAGAGCCCGAGCCGGTGTTGCAACCATTAGAAAACCCGATAGGGATTGAAACTTTAGAGGATATGCCTGGAAGAGCACCAGCCAGTACAAGGTTGCAACCATTAGAAAACCCGATAGGGATTGAAACGATCACCCCGTGACCCTCGTCCGTCCTACAGCCCGCGTGTTGCAACCATTAGAAAACCCGATAGGGATTGAAACACCATCGACGGCCCCCGGGAGCCGATCTTCGGCGTGTGGGTTGCAACCATTAGAAAACCCGATAGGGATTGAAACCCCATGATAGGCGATCGAGGCAGTAGTCCGGCGTCCGTTGCAACCATTAGAAAACCCGATAGGGATTGAAACACACCCCTATCTTTCTTCCACCGCATCACCCGAGAGTTGCAACCATTAGAAAACCCGATAGGGATTGAAACAGCTGGTGCCGGGTGCTGCCGGGGGACCCGGGGGGGTCCCGTTGCAACCATTAGAAAACCCGATAGGGATTGAAACAGATCTGTCGATGCGGCGGCGACCGGGGAGATCCGTTGCAACCATTAGAAAACCCGATAGGGATTGAAACTGTTCTGAGGACTGTTACACACACGCGGTGGTCACAGTTGCAACCATTAGAAAACCCGATAGGGATTGAAACTCGTCGATGAACGTCGAACCCCAGATCGGGCTTAGTTGCAACCATTAGAAAACCCGATAGGGATTGAAACCTCTGTGATAGGAAGGTGGCCGGGGCGAATATCCGGGTTGCAACCATTAGAAAACCCGATAGGGATTGAAACTTGGGCGTTTGGCGTCCATCCGTCGCCGTCCCAGTATCGGTTGCAACCATTAGAAAACCCGATAGGGATTGAAACCAAGGGATAGAAGCAGAATAATGTGCACCGAATGCGGGTTGCAACCATTAGAAAACCCGATAGGGATTGAAACTAACTATGTTGACACTGTCTGATCTCGTCTGTAGTGCGAGTTGCAACCATTAGAAAACCCGATAGGGATTGAAACTGGTCTAGCCGGGTTGCCGGATACCCGCCATCGAGTTGCAACCATTAGAAAACCCGATAGGGATTGAAACGACCCGGCGGTCTCAGCGACCGCAACCAGCAACGAGTTGCAACCATTAGAAAACCCGATAGGGATTGAAACGGTGCAGCAGGCTTGATAGCCTGGGCAACCGCTGCCTTCGTTGCAACCATTAGAAAACCCGATAGGGATTGAAACAGATCGAATGTTCCGCCATCTTTCAGGCCTTGGATAAAGTTGCAACCATTAGAAAACCCGATAGGGATTGAAACACAGTTACGTTATCTTCGATTACGATTGTCGACTTCATTGTTGCAACCATTAGAAAACCCGATAGGGATTGAAACGGGCTGGTTGCCGCTCGCCCCCGCCGTCGTCGCGCTCTGTTGCAACCATTCGAAAACCCGCCAGGGATTGAAACAATCAGTTTGCCGGCCGTCAAGGCCTCCCGGTTACAACACGTAAGCCAATCTAGCAGGAGCAGAAAAACAAGGATTATATACTTCCCATCTGCGCGCGAAACTCTCCTCAAAACCGAGAACGCTCATCAAACCCGGGAATTACCACTCTGCCGAGATCCCGGGAGGCACCCCTCTCCTGCCCTGAGCATAACTTCTCCGCTGAACTGCAGTTTCACAATCTTCCTCCGACTCTCCTGCTCCATCTGAACCAGTCCCCCGGATGCAAGTTTTGCGCAGGCCCGCGATGTCGTGCTCTCAGACACCCCCGTCCGTCTGGCAATCTCTGAGATTGAGGCAGGACCATGCTCGGCGATGTCAGCCAGTATCCGAAGTCCTCTCTCATCGATCGAGAGAGGGAGGCGCGGAGGTTTGTATACTTCAATTTCCCTTGATATATCCGAGAAGATTGCACATTGATGAATACGTGGGGCGAGCACGAGCGTGGCGGTAGTAAGGGCAACGAGCACCTCTCGCGGGCCGCCGGAGAGATTAACTGTCAGAATTCCATCAGGAAGATGTGGCGGTGTTGACCTGCGGATCTCGTCCAAGAGCGCCAGTATCATGAATTCAATACTCCGGTTATCAACCAAGAGGACGTCAACGCTGATATCACTGCTGATCTTCTGACTCATCACCCTGACATTCTCGATGGCTCGCTTTGCCCGAGCATCCTCCCCGAACTCCGGCCGGATCAGGCAGATCCGATCCCCCTGTTCAATCCCGCACCTGACGATCAGGGAGAGAATATGGGAGGTATCAAACCCGAGTGGCGAGAGGTAGGTCTTCATCAGACCAGTAGTTCTTCCCCACCTGTATATATGCACTTTGATGCAAATCGGTCCGGAACGTTGCATTTTTTTCGAAAATACGTCTCAAAATTAAGCATAAGGTTTATCTAGCTCAGGTCAATATGCTAAACTATGCGCCAGATTCTCATCACGGTGCGACCGAAGAATGCATTCGAGGTCCCCCATAGCGATGGGTATCAGGTATACTCGGCGTTGCTTGCGCTTCTCAACTCCGCAAATCCAGAGGTCAGCGAAAGGATACACAACTCTCCAGTGCTCACAATGTCGATAGGCAGCCTCTCCGGGAAGTTCGAGAAAAGCAACAAACAGGGCTTCAAGCGCCTTGCGCCAGATGAGATGTATACACTACGGATCGGTATCACCAACCCGCACGAGGAGGAGATCTTCCAGACTCTGGTATACCCTATTCTCCTTGAAAGACGGGATATTGTACTGGATCGGGGGGAACTGTGTGTTAACCACGTAGAAGATAGGCAGGTGTCATATGACGATCTGTTCCGCAGGGTTGCCGGGTACAAGGGCTCAACGCTGACCATCCAGTTTTTGACCCCGACATGTATCCAGTACAAGAACAGCAGAGTCACTGAGATGTTTCCTCATCGGATCGCAGTATTTCATTCAATTCTCTCAAAGTGGAACCAGGTGTGTCCCGAGGGCTACAGGATGGATATTAAACGCGATGAATTCGGCAGGTATCTCATTGAGAGACCCGACCTGCAATCCTATACCACACATAGCGTTCTGGTGAATACCGTTTTTGACAGGAAAAAGAATCACCCCCGTCCTATCTTTAAACAGGGTTTTGTGGGGCGGTGCAGGTACTCGTTCACACCCGATGCCCCCAGATCGTTCCGGAATGCTGCCACAATTCTTGCATTATTCTCAGAATTTAGCGGTATTGGATCGAGCGTTGCCCGGGGGTGTGGTCAGGTGAGCGTAGACTTAGAGGAGAAGATTACATGATAGTAACGTCACCAGAAGGCCTGGAGAGCATTATCTCGCCAGAGGAATTGCGTGAATATTTTCAGACAGAGATGGGGGGTGTAACCTATGACCCCTACCAGGTTCTGATCGATTATTATGAGGTCATGGACCCGGCCATCCGTAGTTCCAGCGTTGCATACGCCCCGGCAAAGAGCACAGAGATGGGGAAAGTTGACCAGACGATGCTTAGCCATATCAGGAATGGTGTCTGGGCTCTCATCGAACTCAACGTGGGACTGACCGCCCTTGGTTCTGCAAACAGCCTATCTGAGCAGGAACTGAGAGAAGTGATCGCCCTCTTTTCGGTTCACGATCTCCATAAAATTCATGGAAACGATTGGAAAGAGCAGTTTGATATTTCCCGGGAAGAAGTCATCGAGTATGCAGAGGCGTTCGGGGCAACAAAATTCGCTCCAGAACTCACAGAACATGATTTTCAGTCAGTCGCCGTTGCGCTGCACAAGACGATGGGATTTCATGCAGATCTCTCAGCAAAGTTTAATCTCTACCGTCCCTGGTTAACGATCGCCGATACGCTTGCAAGCATAGAACGGCCACAGGTAACGCCATGGATGCAGCAACAACTGGGCCGGATCGACCCCTCGGTCGACTTTTACTACCATACATTCCAGGAGGCGACCGGGATCCTCACGAACCTTGTCCACACCGGGATCGCTGAGTGGGCCTCGAAAAAAGGCCTCCACCCCCTCCTCATCTTCGAAAAAGGGGTACTGTACCTCGGAGAGGCAGGCCAACCGTGCCAGTTGAAGGGCGAGGAGGATATCGAGGAGATCTACCGGGCGTTCCGGTCGGCGCTCAACTCCTCTCATGCTGCGCTCTCAAATACGTTTGAACTGCAGAAGAGTATCCAGACGCAAGGAAGCAAGGGACTCTACAGTATTGGAAATGTCTTCTTCTTCTATTCGGGAATAGAGAATGTCGCTAAAGCCTTCGCGGCTGCGGCTGTATTGCGCGAGAGCGAGAACACAACAACCATCGAAGTAGACTGTGCCGGTGGCATGCTCAAGGTGGGGACTTCAGAGCCAAATATGCAGTACCCTCCGGCGCAGACGGTGGACATCCCCCGGAAATACATCACGAGCATCACCATCGACGGGCAGCCGGTGGATACCGGCGACGTCCTGATCTCCTGTCGCTCAGAAGAGCGGAAGAAGAATAAATTCACACTGGTTCCGGTAGCCGTGGAGATCGATGGAGAGAGGGTTTCAGGGAAGGTCGTCATTCACGGGACCGGTCTGATGACCAGCCAGGTTGGGTACCGGGCGCACATCATGGAGGATTTCGGGGTCGATATCGGCTGGGACGCAGAGATCATATCCTACTCCCGCGCGATCTCGGGGCTCCGGATGCAACTCATCGAACCCCTCATCAGGATCGGTGCACTGGAATCAGATGACCCTGTCCTTGAGACATGTCGGATGTTCGGCGTTGATGCAACCCTCGCCAGGCGCCTCTCAGAGTATGCTCAGGCTCATCGCACAGACGACCACCACCGCGTTGGAGGGTTCTGGAATTACTCGTATGTCATTGCCCGGGATCTCCTTGATCGCGAGATCGATGGGATTCGGTTCGCCGAGATCCAGTCATCCTACGAGAAGATCCAGTATCTTGAGGACTGCATCATGCGCTATCTCCGGAGGGTCCCCCCTGAGAAGCTTGAGGAACTTGAGTCTGAGTTGCTCTACCCCTACCAGGAGAAGATGCTCGTCTGGATATCCGAGAACCTCAACTTCAATGGTTCGATGTTCTACGGCACATTTAAGAATAAAGCCGATAAATTCCAGGCATATCGTGATGGAAAAGGCATCTGTCGTCTCTCCAACGACACACCCTATGATAAGGAAAAGATACCCCTCTCCAAGGAGGTGGGTATGCTTGGTTGCTCATTCTCCAACCGTTTGCCTGTAGGCGCAACAGAACCAGAACTCCTTGTTTCGGTCCCCATTGCGATCGAGATGGGATTGCGGCATATAGGCCATGGTATCAAAGGGGGGGAGAACAGGATTTATTTCCGGCTCATCCCAGACCATTTCTATACGCCGGTTCTATCCCGATTGTTCTCGCAGTTCTTGAGTGTATTTAACGGAGACTCCCAGGCGAACGTCCGGGAGCTTGCCGCAGATATCCTCTCCTGGGATACACCCCAGTATGAACTGCTGGTCCGGGATCTCATCTCGGAGTCCGGGCGAAAGAACGTCCTGCGGTATGCCGGCTATGGCTACAAGAGTCTCCATACAACCTATGATATCGTCTTTAACAAGGTAAGAGACAACGACACCGAATACTGGTTCTTCGGGGCATACCTCGGGTTAATCCTCGCTGCCGCTACCGGCTGCAGGGTGGTCGTCGGCGAGAACCCGATCGGCATGAGTAGCGGTGATGAGTTCTCAGAGACAGTGAAACTCGACGCACCGCATGCTGCCGTGAAGCGGGTCTTCGGTGACGCCATCCCGCTTACTGAATTGGGCAATGTGATCGAACTCGCGTCGCTTATAATCGTGCTTGGTTACGAGATCGTGATGGATGATAAGAGATTCCCGAAACATCTGCAGACGCTTAAAAACAAGATGTTCCCCGGGAGCTCGCTCTTAAAAGATATCTGGAGAAGGTATGAAAATGAACAGAGAACAGGGGCATTTATCAACCGTGCCCGTGGGTATCGCAGAGAGAATGGAGAGATTGTGTATGATGACAGACCCGGCCTTATTGCTCTGGCATTACGGCTCGATCACATTGGAGGCGATATAATGGCAGTTAAGACGATTCATGAACTTGCTGAACTCGGCCTGACGGTTGCTATTCCGAGAGGATTTGAACCGCACCGGGTCGAGAAACTCTTCCGTGAGTCGGTGAAGGCGATCCTCGCGAAGCGTGACGGCTCGTTTGCGCGGGAAGACTATGTTGATGCCGTGTCTGGACGGCTGCTCAAGATGATGCGCCGTGCAGGGAAAGATCAGTTCTACCTTGTCCCCGGACTCTATGATTTTGACCGGACACACCGGTTTGCGGAAGCGTTTGTCAACCTTATCTTCTACGGGTTGTTTGATGGCAACGCCGGGAAGTTGAAACGCGCCGCAAACGATATCAGCGACGGTTTTTACTCAGCCACCCTTGAACTCCGGGATGAAGCGTATCAGCGGGAGAGGGCGGCGATTGAAGCGAAGAAGCAAGAAAAGAAATTTGAGGAGGCTACACACAATGGCTGAGAAGCTTGAGGCATTTACAGAAAAAATTACCGGCTACACGCTGGAGAAACCGGAGAGAAAACCGCAGCAGAATTACATAAATATCCTGATCCTGCGTGAATTACAGAGCGCCGCACGGTTCACCACTGACGGGCTTGAAGCAAACTCTGCTGTTATCAGGATCGGTGAGATCGAGGAGACCGTCGGAAAACTGTTTGGACGAAAACAGGTTGCCAGTGACCGGAGGATTGCAAAGGCACTCCAGAGGACGCTGATCCAGGAAAAGATGAACGCGGCAGTGAATAAAGGCACATGGGAGGGTTGCTCAATGGCGGTCAACCAGATGTGCCAGCGGTGCCCTGAGTGTGCACTTTTTGGCAGTGCTGCGTCAGATGAGGGGATCAGCATCACATCGCGCGTGATGTATGATGAGGCGTACACGATCCGTTCCATCAGCACGATTGTGGAGGAGTACTTCCAGAACGCGCCAGGCGACGACTACGCAAAAGGGGCTACATCTGCCATCCGGGAACCAGACTTCTTCAAGGAAGGCACGCTCTTTCCCTGTGTGGTGACCCTCAGAGACGTCACACCTGAAGAGGTTCTCTTCTTCCTCAACGTCACCGACCGGAACGCCCGGTATGGTGCGACCGGGACGCGGTTCGGCAAGACCAGAAACCACATCCTGGGGGTTTACGCCAGTCACCGCGAGGGTCCGTCGAGTCTTGAGGTCACCCGCGGTGTTGCAGTTGCCCTTGCAAGGGAAGCAGCCGCAGACGATGAAGATTCCTCAGACCTGAAAGAACACCTGAGGGAGGTCATGACCGCAGATACCCTCTCCCTTGAATCGGTGATCAGAGCCGCCATCCAGGTCTACGAAGACCTTGCTGAGAAACGGCGGATTGCTTACGTAAAATCTGATGCAGATGAAGTGAGCGGTATCCTCGACGAGATGAAAGACGATGCGGTTGTTAAAGCCATCCTTGAGGCGCAGGTAGATAAGATCGCAGATTATGTTTCTGCGAACTGAGGGGAGGTACCGATGTCTCAGGTACCGGGTTCCTCGAACGGCGGTGCAGGTACTCGTGCCTTTGAGGGAATCCTCGAGCTCATGAGCGAGTTGTTCTTTGCCTCGCTCGAACCCGGCAACAACTACGTGACTCGACCGATCATCCTGAATACCGCGCTGTACTACGCGCTTGGGTACGCACGGGGGGGCTACGTCAACAAACCGACAAACAGGCGGACAAAAAAGCAGCATCCGGCATACGTCGAGGAGACCAGCGAGATCGCGGACACGATATACGTGAGTCCTGCGCGGCCGATAGGGGACATCCGTTATACAAGCGAGCTCGCAAACGCTCGAAGCGACGAGTATATCCAGTATAATCGACTGAGGGAACAGAAAAACACTCCAACAGGCAAGATTGGAACCAGGAAGCAGATCCAGCCGGGTGCCCGATTCCGGTTCTTTGTGCTTACATTTGATGGGAGTGAACCCGATATGCCTCCATATATCCGTGTCGGGAAGAAACGGTCCAAGGCACTCGTCACGTGGAGGGAGGTCCCGGTCAGCATGACTGACGGAGAGTTCCTGATGAACCACCCGGTCCTCGTCGATGACCTTGCAGAGATGCCTGTCGGGGATCTCTCTTTTCAGCGCATGCAACCGTTCGATGTGATTGAACGGGGGAGGTTTATCGGACCGCATCTGGTGCTTGACTGTGGGGGTTCCGCAGGCAGGTTTGAACTCCCGGCAAATATCCGGTTTCTCCGGAGGTACCGGACGTGATAGTGGAGGGGCTCTCGATACCTCGCTATGATGCTGAACCACTCCTCGATTCTTTTCTTCCATACGGGCATCAGGTTATTGCACGTGAAACAATTCAGAACCGTGATGAGTTCTTCCTGTTTGTAACGGCCCCAACCGGATCGGGGAAGACTGATTCATGGGCGATACCTGCCCTTTCCGGCGAGCTGGGCGTTGTCATGGCACTCTACCCGACAAACGCGCTTGCAAAAGACCAATTCAGGACGCTCACCTCGCTCCGTGACCATCTGGGGTCTCAGACGCCGGTCGAGTTTGTAACCTCAAAGACCCTCGGGATCCTGCGCGACAGGGCCGGTAGCAGGATGACCCGGGGGGATGTCCTGGAAGATCTGCTCCGTTCGATGTACCGGGCAGGCAGTGGCATCGTCGTGACCAACCCTGATATCTTCATCTACGCCATCAAGAACTACTATTACAACAAATACCTCTCTTCCACACTGAAGAATTTTGTTACCACCATTGTTTTTGATGAGTTCCACCTCTACGATCTCCGGCAGAGGGATTTAATCCTCTTCATTCTGCACGATCTGTTGTTATCAGATGCCGCTGGCATGCAGAAGTTTATCTTCCTGTCTGCAACGCCTGAACCCTCTCTCCTGGCAAAAATCAGGGATGTGATCAAGGCCCGGCCGGTCGTGGCTGACGTTTTCTGTGACCTGCCTGTGGTCGACGAGCGGCTCATCTTGCCAGAGGTTGATATTGAGTTCCTGCACGGCCAGAGGTTCAGGACGGGGGAGGTCCTTGTGCAGCATCTGGATGACTTCCTTGAGTTTCGAGAGGGGTTCAGGACCGCCGTCATCCTGGATAGCGCTATCGAGGTGGCGCTGGTCAGCGAGACCCTGCGGAACCAGACCGATCTTGAGATTTGTGAGGTGAGCGGGTTCCGAAGAGATCCGATCGACGAGCCGTTCGACATCCTTGTTGGAAACAAGGCGGTTGAGGTCGGGATTGACTTTAAAGGGGATACTGCTATCCAGCGCCTGGTCTTTTCAGGGAATACGGTGAGCGAGTTTCTGCAACGGTTTGGCAGGCTGAGAAACCCCCAGCCTGATGTCGGGTACAGGGCGCTCTGTTATGCCCCGGCCGCGGTGGTGCGGTACTTCTCCGGTCATGACCGGCTGTCACGGCAGCAGCTGGAAGACGGGCTGCGAAGGACAATGCAGGATCCCCGTATTTTTGAGAACTTCAGGTGGCGGTACGGCTACCTGGAGGCATGGGAGTACATATACCGGAACGCAACCGGCATCGGTGTTCGGGAAGCCAGGGCGATAAAGCGAGGTGCCTACCCTCCATTGCAGGGAGGGGTGCCACGGGATGTACGGATTAATTATCTGGGTCGGGGGATGCATCTGATCTATCACCATTACCTGAAGGAGGGAGGGGTGCGACCTCAGGAGGTTAAGCGTTACCTCACGAAAATTGAGGCGATGAGCGACGCAAACCTTGATATCATCGAAGAACTGGGGAATTTCCGTGGTAGCGAGTTGTCGCTTGCTTACTATCAGGTTCTGACGGGTAACGTCGGGACGTATAACCTCTTCTTTCTTCTCCGATGGGCGGACCTGGAAATCGTGGACCGCCGGAGGTTTTTGCAGCGGATCCCTGAGGATAAGGTGAGAGAAGCAAAGGAGGTTCTTGATAGAGCGGTTGGGTGTGCGATCATCCACGGGATGAACGAACGCCCGCGAAAGGTCTCCCTTGATGGTGCATGGTTCTGCCAGATGGATGAGGCAGAGGCGGCACGAAGACCGGAGAAGGTGTTTGGGATCCGTCCGGTCGTGCGGAGCCAGAATCGGGATGAGCGACCCCTTGATCTTGCAGGTATTTCGAGGGAGATCGAGAAGCAGGGTCTCTTCTGCAGATTTCTATCTCATTCCGGCTTTATTTCGAAGCGGCTCTATGATCTCGACGATTACACGGTCCTGATGAATTTTAAGGATGGAAGCCTCGCTCTCGGCATTGATGCTCTGTATGTGGACTGTGCCGTACACGATCTCTACCAGCGGAGAGGTGATTGATGCGATGGTTGGGGGTCTCATCAACATCTCTGATCTCAACCAGTTCCTCTACTGTCCCCGCAGGCTCTATTATCTCATGTTCTTCAAGACCCAGGAGATCAACGTCCACCTCGCAGACGGCAGGGGTTTGCACGCCCGCCAGGGACGCCGGGGGGGATGGTACCGGGAGGTTTACCTGAGGTCCGAGCGTCTCGGGCTCCACGGCAAGATTGATCTGATCGATGTGCGGGATGGAGTGGTGCCGGTCGAGCGCAAGCGGGGGTATGCGTATTATGAGAACGACCTTGTCCAGCTTGCGGCATACGCGATGCTGCTGGAGGAGCGCCTCGACGAGCAGGTTCCTCTTGGGTACCTCTATCTCTACGGGACGAATGAACGACATCCAATCGCGATCACCGGGAGGCTCAGGCAGATGGTCATGGATACGGTTGCGGATATCAGGGCAATGAGGGTTGACAGGATCCCGACGTTTTGTGAGAATCCGCGGAAATGTGAGAAGTGTAGCGTGGTTGGATACTGTATGCCGTATGAGGCCAAGATCCTGGGAGAGATCTGATTGGAAGCAGTAGCGAGCGATAGTGCGGAGAAGTTCCGTGATGTGAGAGCGGCGGAAGGGCTGTTTGACGATGAGGTGATCTATGTATCGGCGCAGGGCAGCCGCATCGGGGTCAATGGAGGTAGGATTGTCGTCACCCCGGCAGGTGAGCAGGATTCCGTGAGTTCTTTCCCGATGGGGAAGGTGCGCACGGTCAATGTGTTCGGAAATATATCTGTTTCCACTCCGTTTCTCGCGAGATGTGGGAAAGCAGGGATCACAGTGAACTACTTCTCGAGGTATGGAAAGTACGTGGGTAGTTTTGTTCCTGACCAGAATACGATTGCTGAGATCAGGCGACGCCAGGCGGCGCTCGGGGGGGCGGAAGCGCTTGAAATCGCCCAGGCGATCGTCGGCGCCAAGATCCGGAATTCTCGCACCCTGCTTTCCCGGAAGAAGGTGCGCCCCCCGGAACGGATGAAAACCCTTGAGGCGAGCGTGCATTCCGCCGGTGATATACAGCACCTTCTCGGGATAGAGGGTGAGGCTGCCGCACGGTATTTTGGGTGCCTGGACGATTGTCTCATTGAGGGGTGGACGTTTAAGAAGAGGACGCGGAGGCCTCCGCAGGACCATATTAACTCGCTTCTCTCACTGACGTATTCCATGATGAAGAATGAGGTGATGAGCGCTCTCCGGCAGTACAATCTGGATCCGTTCATCGGTGTGATGCATACCGACCGGCATGGCAGGCCGGCGCTGGCCCTCGACCTTTTGGAGGAGTTTCGACCGATCTTCTGCGATGCCTTCGCAATCAGGCTGGTGAATCAGCGTATCCTGAGCCATGATGACTTTACGGTTGAAAACCGCCTGAAAGAGCCTGCGTTCAAGAAGTATCTCTCGCAGTTTGATGGGTTCATGAACGAGACGTTTCTGCATCCGAAGTTCAGGTATACCGTAACGCGGAGGCGGGCGGTGGTCATGCAGGCGATTTTGCTCCGGAAAGCGATTGTCGGGGAGATGAAACGGTATCATCCGCTCACGTTTCTGAGGTGATTATGGTGAGAGTTGTTGTGACGTATGATATCAGTGATGATAGGATACGGAGAAGGGTGTTTAAGATCCTTGAGAGTTATGGGGCCTGGAAACAGTATAGCGTGTTTGAACTGGAGATTTCTGATATTCAGTACGTTCAGATGCAGGCGAAGATACGGGATGTGGTTGAGGGACGGGACCGGGTTCGGTTCTATGAACTCTGCGAGCGATGTGCAGGGAAGGTCGCTGAGATCGGGGAGCCGTCTCCGAAGTTTATGTCGAATGTGGTATGATGCATCCGCCCAAATGATAATATGGATGTGGGACGAAGGATCAATGGCAGCGGTACCGATCATGGAGGTTTATATAGGTCGTGTACGGGGGAGGGTCATGATCAGACCACCCATATTCGGGCCAGATGGGTCGGTGCTGGGCCGATTAGCCCAAAAAAAGGGGGCTGTTGCAACCATTAGAAAACCCGATAGGGATTGAAACAATAATACATCCCTATTCCCATTTTACATCCTAACAAAGTTGCAACCATTAGAAAACCCGATAGGGATTGAAACATGATCTCTGTCATGGTTCTCTTCCTCTGAATTCTGTTGTTGCAACCATTAGAAAACCCGATAGGGATTGAAACAGGTGGGTCGCCGGGTATTCGCTCTGCTGCCCGACCTGTTGCAACCATTAGAAAACCCGATAGGGATTGAAACAAAACAAAGCAGGATGTTGTTTTGAAGGGTAATAATGTTGCAACCATTAGAAAACCCGATAGGGATTGAAACCCGGTCTGGTGAGTCGGTCGGTGCATGCCTGCCGTGTTGCAACCATTAGAAAACCCGATAGGGATTGAAACCTCGGGGGCGCGAGAGGATCGGGCGGCGCATCGCGGTTGCAACCATTAGAAAACCCGATAGGGATTGAAACAGACCGCGCAAAACGCCGCCAGCATCGCTTAACATCCTGTTGCAACCATTAGAAAACCCGATAGGGATTGAAACTGATATCGGTTCCCCTCGAATCGGCGGTTTGCCGCTTGTTGCAACCATTAGAAAACCCGATAGGGATTGAAACCGGTACGTCGAGGACCTCCCCGCCTCCGTGCTGGAGGTTGCAACCATTAGAAAACCCGATAGGGATTGAAACAGGTTCCCCATTCTTTCTCCTCGAACTCATAATAACCGTTGCAACCATTAGAAAACCCGATAGGGATTGAAACACTGTTACTGAATTTGTTGCTGATGTTACTGCCGTGTTGCAACCATTAGAAAACCCGATAGGGATTGAAACCACCTCACCGCTTCCGGCTCCCCGTCGTTCACCAGTTGCAACCATTAGAAAACCCGATAGGGATTGAAACACATGCTCCGGAACGGTGCCACGGCTGAAGAGGTCGTTGCAACCATTAGAAAACCCGATAGGGATTGAAACATGTCGATTGGTATCTCAGGAGCGAGATCGAACGAGTCGTTGCAACCATTAGAAAACCCGATAGGGATTGAAACTGTTAACTGTAGAACGATTAAAAAGGGTTTAAATTGTTGCAACCATTAGAAAACCCGATAGGGATTGAAACATGAGCAACGCGGGTATCCAGGGTACGATGGCCGGTTGCAACCATTAGAAAACCCGATAGGGATTGAAACCGACTATCCGCGTGGCGGTCGAGGAGATCGCTGCAGTTGCAACCATTAGAAAACCCGATAGGGATTGAAACTAATCACAGATCGCGAGGTTGGGCCGCATGCCGTCCGTTGCAACCATTAGAAAACCCGATAGGGATTGAAACAGTTATGTGAGTTATTTTGTCATGCCAGCGTCAGATGAAGTTGCAACCATTAGAAAACCCGATAGGGATTGAAACATACCTGCCTGCCGAAGAGGAACGTCGACGAGGTGGTCCGTTGCAACCATTCAAAAAACCCGCCAGGGATTGAAACCATCCGCACCCGGTATACCCGGATACGTTGCAACCCCGAGAAGATCCAAACAAGGATCCCGGGGGGAGCCCCACAAACCAACCGCATCGGTTGAATTGGACCGGGATCGGGATCTGCGTTCCCGTCCCCCCCCCTTCACCCCCCACCGAGCACCCGCACCAGCACCGCCACCACCCCCCCAACCACGCCCCCGGCCCCCGCACTCACCCCCGAACGCCGTCGCTCCTCGCCGGCAGCCGCAGCCCGCCACCCCTCCAGCGCCCGGAGCCGGGCCTCAAAATCCTCATCGCACCGCTCCATCCGCGCAAGCGTCCGGCAGATCCACTTCACATCCCGGTTCGTCTCATAGACGAGCTCCCGGGTGGTCTTCTCCCCGGTTGTCATGGAGAACCATGGGACCGGAAACCAGAACAACGATACCGTAAGGGCTATATCGGGGAATCGGAGCCCGATCCGGGCTTCCCGGTAAAGTCAGACTCATATCCTCCCGGGGCCTACCCTATGATCGTCTGTCACCTTCCCGGGAAGCCTGGCAGGCACAGGAGAAAAAACACCCATGGCAGACTTTAACCCGACCAGCACCATCAACAAAACGGCGGTCCGGGACCTTGCCGTCCCGATCCCCGACGTAACGACGTTTAACAACCTCGTCGAGAAGTTCATCACCGACAACCCCGCCGGCGCAGCCGGCTACACCACCCGCAAGGGTGAAGAGGTGCCCGCGGTCTTCCGCAACCGCGAACACTACACCGCGAAGGTGAACTTCGTGGACGAAGATACCAACAAACGGCTCGGGAGCGTCTCGGCCCAGTCCCCCTCGATCGCCGCATATGAGGCAAACGCCGCGGAGATCTACGGTAACACCGCCCTCGCGACCGCGATGGGCGGGGTGGCCGAGCGGAACCCCTCCAACGAGTCCTACTACTGCCACCTCAAGTGCCACGACCCCTCGGGTGATAACTACTACGTCACCTTCACCCGGAAGAGCGTCAGGATCTCGTCCTACCAGGACGACGCGATCATGGACGCGATCGAGGTCTGGGCCGACGCGATCGACGAACTCGAGTGAACCGGGGAAGACCCCCTCCCCCCCGATTTTTTCCGGCCCTGCCCGCGGGAGCGATTGACACCCCCTCCCCGGCCACCGGTCTCTCGCGCCCGGGGTGATGACGCCCCCTCCCTCCGGGGTGATGCGACGATCCCGGCGACCAGATCGATCCCTGCCCGGGACCCGTCGGTTTTCTCGAAAAACCCGGGGTTCCCCCACCTCCCCCTGCCCGGCCGCAGCGGTTCACTTTCACCCCGCCCGGCCCTGATTAATCTTGATCCACTTCCATCTCTGATCTATGCGACATATCCCCTACCTCAACCATGACCAGACCCTCTTTCGGGAGATCGAACTCGTTGAACCCTCGTTCGTCCCCGAACAACTCAACCACCGTGACGCCCAGATCCAGGAACTCGCCTTCCTCATCAGTCCCGCCTTCAGGGGCGCACGACCGATGAACGCCATCCTCCGGGGTCCCCCCGGCACCGGGAAGACCACCACCATCCGCTGGATCTTTGCCGACATCATCCAGGAGACCGGGCGCATCCTCCCGGCCTACGTCAACTGCCGACAGAACACGACCCCGGCCTCGGTCTACCGGCGCATCTTTACCGAACTCTTCGGCTACGCGCCCCCCTCAACCGGGCGGTCCCTCGAGGATATCAGGGAGGCGATCGCAACCCGGCTCGCTGATGCGGAGGCAATCCTCCTGGTCTGCTTTGATGAAGCAGACAGCCTCGTCGAGGCAGGTACCTACAACACCCTCCTCTACCAGATCCTCCGGCTCTACGAGCGGTGGGATACGGTCAGGGCGCCCGGGGTCATCGCGGTCACAAGCGATCTCGGGATGCACCTCTCTGCAGAGGCCGATGCATCGGTGCGCCCGGTCTTCCACCCCCGGGAGATCTTCTTCCCGCCCTACACCAGGACCGAGATCCGCGAGATCCTTGGCGAGCGGGTGCGGCGGGGGCTCTATCCGCGGGTGATGCCGAAGGTCATCCTCGAGCGTATCGCGGGGATCACGGTCAGGGAGCAGGATATCAGGATCGGGATCGCCCTCATCAAAGCCGCGGTCCTCCAGGCAGAGACCGACGGCCGTCACCAGGTCACCCACGATGACCTGCATGCCGCAATACGGCTGGTCACCGCGCCGGTGCTCGAGGCCAGGGCCGCAGGGCTCTCGCCGGGCGAGCGCTCGCTCCTCTGCCAGATCGCGGAACACTCGCTCGCCGGGGAGGAGATGCTCTCTGGAGCGGTCTTTGAGGCGGCCAGGGAGTACCTCCCGATCGCAAAGTCAACCTACCACGAGCACCTGGAACACCTCAAGACGGTCGGGATCGTGGATCTCATGCCCCGGTCTGGCCGGGGACGGGAGCGGGAGGTCCGGCTCCGCTACGACCCTGCGGATGTGGTCGCCGTCTGCCGGGGGTCCGGACTGAAGGGAATCCGCTATTCCTGAGTTCTGACCCGTGATCGGGAATCCCGACCCGGTCCTTTGATTCTGGGAAATCCTCATAAAGGAAGACTTATATGCGACCGGTCTTCGTTTCCTGGACCATTGCCTCAGCCTTTTAACAAACGGCGCCCGATGATGATATATGCGCCGGGCAGAGTCCCGGTGCAGAGGAGTTAGCGAAAAGATGCATTCCAGGAGAAAAACCCCTGGTGAGAACGACGGCAGCCCGGACCCAGAGTATACCCAGCCTCTCAGTCAGGCCGCCACTGATACGTCATCGTCTGAAGAGATAAGCACATCGCCCGTTCCGCTCTTCCTGGTGCCGCAGGCGGTTGCCGCCGAGATCCGGCGGCACGGCCGGGCGGTCCGGGAGATCCACATCCGCCGGACCCGGCACCACCAGTATACCGTCGAGATCGAACGGGGGCGGGTCTGATTGCCGGATCCGGGGAGCCTTGCGTCTACCGCAAGGGGCGGGGTTATCATCACCGTGGAGGCAGAGACCTGCTGGATTCTGCCTGAAGACGCGCGGAGCCTGATCTTCTCAGGCCAGCCGGCACCGATCTTCCGGTCGCGCTCGCGGCGGGACCCTGGCGGGGCGGTCATGGGCGAGGTCACGATCGAGGGGCATGCGGTGCTGCATCCTGCCGGCGGTCGGGCGGTGGTGATCCAGACCCGGGAGGGCTCCTGGCTCATCCCGCTGGTCACGTTCCGGCGGGTGGTCAGGGGCGAGGCGGCAAGCGCCCCGCTCTTTCCCCTTTCTTCGGGGACGGGGCTGCTATGACGACCGAGATCTCCCGGGCGGTGGGAATCCTTGCCGACGGCGTGGTCGAGGTCAGGGCGCTTGCCGATGGCGCGACCCACTCGGGCTACTTTGATGACCACGCCGCGCTTGCCCGGGCGGTTGCGGCGCTGGACGCCGACCCTGCGGTCGCCGGGATCTATGTCACCCTGAATACCGTGAACCCGGGGCTGCTCGCCCGCCGGGCCAACCGGATCAAGGTGCGGCTTCGCGGCAACGACGCCACCACGGCCGATGCCGATATCATCAGGCGACGCTGGTTCCCGGTCGATATCGATCCCATCCGGCCAAGCGGGGTCTCGTCGACCGACGAAGAGCATGCGGCCGCCCTTGCCGCCGCCGAGCGGATCGCGGCCCACCTCGCCGGAGAGGGATTCGGGGAACCCCTGCTTGCCGATTCAGGGAACGGGGCGCACCTCCTCTACCGGATCGATCTCCCGAACGACGATGCCGCGACCGCGATCGTCCGGGGGGCTCTTGCGACGCTTGACGCCCTCTTCTCGACCGCGGCGGTCCGGGTCGATACCGCGAACTACAACGCCGCCCGGATCTGGAAACTCTACGGCACGGTCTCGCGGAAAGGGGATTCCACCGCTGACCGGCCCCACCGGCGGGCCAGGATCCTCTCGGTGCCGGCGGAGATGGCGGTCGTTTCCCGGGAGCGGCTCGAGCACCTCGCCGGGCTCCTCCCGCGGGAGGCCCCACCACCCCCCCGGCGGAAGACCGCCGGGATCGACCTTGCCGCCTGGCTTGCGGAGCATGGGATCGCCGTCCAGAGCACCAAACCCTGGCAGGGCGGGACCCTCTTTGTCCTTGCAGACTGCCCGTTCTCGAGCGCCCACCACGACGGCGCGTTTGCGATCCAGTTCCCGAGCGGCGCGATCTTTGCCGGGTGCCACCATGCCAGTTGCGGCGGAGGGACCCAGCGCTGGCCAGAACTCAGGGCGAGGTATGAGAAGAAGAAGGAGATCTCCCGGGAATCAGAGAACGAAGATCTCCCGGGACCGGAGGAGCCCCCTCCCTCTGACCCCTCCCGTGCGCGTGCGCAGGCGATCCTCCGCGACGGCGACCCGCTCGCCTTCATCCTGGAGACCTTCAACAAAACCCACGTCGGCGACCGGACCGTTGCCGAGAGCCTGGCGATCTCGGTCGTCTCGCGCTCGGTTGAGAACACAAACGGGCTCCATGTCGCCATCTCCGGCAACTCCGGGAAGGGCAAGACCCACGCCTGCACCACGATGCTACACCTCCTCCCCGAAGACTCGCGGCTCACGGGCACCGTCTCCGACAAAGCGCTCTACTACGACGACAACCTGCGCCCCGGGACCGTCTTTCTCTTCGACGACGTCGCCCTCTCTCCTGACCTTCAGGATGTCCTGAAATCGGCGACATCGAACTTCCGGGAGCCGCTCGAGCACCGGACCCTGACGACCGAACGCAAACTCCGGGTCTGCACCATCCCGGAACGGTGCGTCTGGTGGCTGGCGAAGGTCGAGGACCCGGGGGATGACCAGGTGCTGAACCGGATGCTCACGGTCTGGATCGATGACTCCTTCGAGCAGGACCGGCGGGTGCTTGAGCACATGAAGGAGGTCGAGGCTGCCGGGATCTCCTGGCTGGAGGACGACCCGGCGGTCCTCACCTGTCGAGCGATCTGGGAGGTCCTGGAAGAGGAGGTTCTGCCGGTCAGGGTGCCGTTTGCCCGGCGGGTCCAGTTCGCTCTTGCCGAGAACCGCCGGAACCCCGGGATGCTCTTTGACCTGATCAAGTGTCACGCCCGGCTCTTCTTCCTGCAGCGGGACCGCGACGACGACGGCGCGGTGATCGCAAACGAGGAGGACTTTGCGGCCGCGGCCCGGCTGTATGCTGCCCTTGCCCGGACAGACGGCGGTCAGGAGACCAAACTCACGAGGAACGAGGCCGCGGCGCTCGCGACGGTGGCGCGGATGGGGGTCGAGGGCTTCACGGTCCGCCAGCTCCAGGCGGCGATGGGGCTCTCCTACCAGAAGACCCGGCGGATCCTCCATGGGTATACCAGCCGGGGAACGGTCTACGCGGGGTTGCTGGAGAAGTGTCCGGCGATCGGTTTCTTCGATGCGAGCGTGATCGAGAACTCGCAGGAGGGGAACACGATCCACCGCCGGGAGCACTACTTCACGTTTGATCGGGAGGTCTACCAGGCCTGGCGCGGGGGGAACTCGGTCTGGCTGGATGATGATGATGATGACGACAGTGGGTTTCAGCAGGGTGACAGCACCTGCTGTCACCGAGGAACGACGAAGAACGATGATTGTTTGCCGGATACTCCTCAGAATGAGGAGATCTTGAACCCGGGTCAGACCGGGTTTCAGCAGATCGCGAAAGAGGAGAGGGCAGACTCTGTTCCCCGGACCGGGAAGGTCGGGGATCCGGGACTGTCCATCGAGCGTTGCCGTCCAGGGGATCCGGCGAGGGCAGGCTCTGTTTCGGGGAGTGCTGTCACGCAAACCGGGATATCCAGAGATCGTGAGGAAAACCTGGAAAGACCTCCAGATCCCGCTCTGTTCATGGACAGCACCTGCTGTCACTCTGCTGAACCCTGCTGTCACCTGGGGGATGGGGGTGGTACCACCCCGGGTCTCTCCTCTCCCCGGCAGACCGGGAGTATCTCTGTTTCTGGAGGTGCTCTCACTCAGACCGGGGACGATGATCCGAAACCACCCCGGGATCCGGTTTCGTTCATCGGCAGCAACCGCTGGCACTCTCCGGTCAACCCTGGTGATGCCCGCCCCCTGCCGGTGGCAGAGGACCGGCCCGGTCATGTCTGCGGGCGGCGGCCGCCGTCGTCGTCGGTGATGCGAGGGGTGGGGGAGGAGGACCGCTGCTCCGGCGGTCTTCCGAAGGCGAAACACCTGGTGGCGAAGGTGCGGCCGCTCCCCGGGGTGCTCGACCACCGGGAGTTTGTGCGGGTGCGGTCGGCGATCGGGCGGTGTGATATCTGCCGGGCAGGAAAGGCGGTCTACCACTCCCGGGAGGCGCAGACAAATCTCTGTGAGGGGTGTTATGCCCGGCTGGTGCGGGAGTGGAACTGGGGCGCGGGGGTGCGGTGAGGGGGGAGGGTCTCGATTTCGGGGGGTGGTAAAAGGATCCGGAAGCCGGAGAGAACCCCGATAACCTGCACAAACTCAAAGAATTTCGCGAAGAAGATTTCTCTTAAGGGGAAGGAGCCGGGGAAATCCTCTGGTCTTCGATCGGGTATTCCCCTCCTGGCAGAGGCGTTCTGCACCATCTCTCACACCGCCAGCGCGAGTTTTCCAGAACGGGCCCATGTTCCA